>Ga0187779_10002482_pt1 | contig 11281 bp, 3 predicted proteins | sample 1015_Q2_SP10_10__FD_132435 | JGI IMG/M metagenome (GOLD analysis project Ga0187779, IMG submission 132435) | Tropical peat soil microbial communities from peatlands in Department of Meta, Colombia - 1015_Q2_SP10_10_MG | ecosystem: Environmental > Terrestrial > Soil > Wetlands > Peat | place... | reverse complement strand
AGCGCGACGCTCATGCTGCTCGCCAGCGTCTTGAGCAGCCGGACGTCGGACTCTGAGAACGCGTGCTCGCGCTGAGCGTTCATGAGCTGGATCAAGCCGCGGGCCTGGCCGCCGACGAGCAGTGGCACCATCACCATCGACTTCTCTTGCGGCACGTCGATCAGCTGATACGAGGCGAAGCGCTTGATTTCCTGCTCCATGTTTTCGTTGAACACCAGCGTCTCGCCGGTCCGAATCACATGAGGTCCGAAGCCGCGATCGCCGAGCGGTTCGCCGGGAATGTGGTGCTTTCTGCCGTTGTTGTAGTTGTAGGGATATTCCACCAGGTTGGTCTTCGGATCGTATGTCCGGATTCCCACGTAGGCGTCGTGGAACACTTCCCGGATCTTGTCGCCGACCGCGTCGTAGACGCCCTGAAGGCTCAGCTCGCCCGCGAGCGCCTGCTGGACGCTGTTGATGATGGACAGCTCCGCGGCGCGCTGCTCGCTCTCCTTGAACAGCCGCTGGGTCTCGTCGAAGAGCCGCGCGTTTTCGAGAGCGACGCTCATCGTGTTGGTGAGCGTCGTCAGCAGGCGGACCTCGGAATCTCCGAAGGCATGCTCCTCCCCACCGTAGATGCCGATCACGCCGCGCGCCTCTTCGCCCTTGAGAAGCGGCACGCCCATGTAGCTTCGCCCTGCAGGGGGCGCGGACGCGTCGCCGACCTGTTGAGAGCCTAGCGCGGCCGCCCGCTCCATGAACTTCTCGTTGATCACCAGCGGCTGGCCAGTGCGAAGGACGTGCCCGGTAAGGCCCCTGGGCGGGAACGGGTCGACTGGAAAGCGCTCGCCATGCTCCAACCAGAATGGCATGGCCACCATATCTCGCGCCTTGTCGTAGAGGGCGATCGACATGTTCTCCGAATTGAAGATCTCTGCGATCTTGTCGCCCACGAGATCGATGATCGCCTGGAAATTGAGCTCCGAAGCGAGGCCTTGCTGCACGCTGTTGATGATGGCGAGCTCGGCCGCGCGCTGCTCGCTCTCCTTGAACAGTCGCTGCGTCTCGTCGAAAAGCCGCGCGTTTTCGAGCGCGACGCCCATGCTCGCGGCAACCGTGCTGACGAGCCGCACCTCGGCCTCGCCGTAAGCGTTCTCGTGCTCGTAGTTCTCCATCGCGATCATGCCCAGCGCCCGGTCGCTCGTGAGGATCGGCACGAAGACCGATGAACGGCTCTCCTCGGTTCCGGGCAGCGTGGTCATCCCCTGAGCTTGGGCGTCGGCGCGCGAATGCGCCACGATGGGCCGACGCGACTTCACGAGCTTGGACCACACGCCGTCGGGGCTCGGCTTGATCGGCGCCTTGTTTATCCGCTCGCCATGCTCGTACTCGTACAGATAGTGGAGAACATCCTCCTTCGGGTCGTGCCAGCGAATGCTGAGATCCCCGGTCTTGAACACATCGCGGAGCTTGTCGCCGACGAGATCGATGATGGCGAGGAACTCGAGCTTCGCCGACATTCCCTCCTGAATCCGGTTGATCACGGTCAGCTCGGCCGCGCGCTGCTCGGTTTCCTTGAGGAGCCGCTGCGTTTCGTCGAAGAGCCGCGCGTTTTCCAGCGCGACGCTCATGCTGTTGGCGAGCGTCTGCAGGAGCCGAACGTCGGAGTCGTTGAAGGCGTGCTCGCGCTCCATGTCGGCGAGCGAGATCGCTCCTCGAGTCTGGTCGCCGACGATCAGCGGAACGACGACGGTGGCCTTCTCCATCTCCGTTCCCGGTATCAACGTCGCGCCGTATTTCTCGTAGGCCTGCGCCATGCCCTCGTTGACGACGAGCGTTTCGCGCGTGCGCAGCACGTGCGCCGCGAACCCCGTCTCGCTCAGCAGGTGCGAGTCGATATCGAGCCGCCGCCCGTTTTCGTACGCGTACGGGTAATGGATCAGGCCGGTCCGAGGGTCGTAGACGCGGATCCCCATGTCTCGGTTGCCGAAGATCTCCCGGATCTTGTCGCCGACCGCGTCGTAGATGCCCTGGATGTTGAGCTCGGCGGCCAGAGCCGCCTGCACGCTGTTGATGATCGCGAGCTCCGCGTTGCGCTGCTCGGTTTCCTTGAGCAGACGCTGCGTCTCGTCGAAGAGCCGCGCGTTCTCGAGCGCGACGCTCATGCTGTTGGCGAGAGTCTGCAGCAGGCGCACGTCGGAGTCGCTGAACGCGTGCTCGCGCTCCATGTCGATCAGGTTGATGAGCCCGCGCCCCTGGTCTCCGGTCACCAACGGGACCAGCAGTGCGGACTTCTCGTCCCCCGTGCCCGGGATGGTGAAGGCGCCGTACCGGGCGCTCACTTCCTCGATGTTCTCGTTCACCACCAGCGTCTCGCGGTTTCGGATCACGTGGGCGGCGAATCCGAAATCGGGAAGCTCGCCGCTCGGGACGCTGATCCGCTTTCCGTTTTCGTACATATAAGGGAAGTGGACGAGGTTGGTCTTCGGGTCGTAGATCCGGATCCCCATATCGGTGTTGCGGAAGATCTCGCGAATCTTGTCTCCAACGGCTTCGTAGATGCCCTGAATATCGAGCTCGGCCGCGAGCGCCTGCTGCACGCTGTTGATGATCGCGAGCTCGGCGTTGCGCTGCTCGGTTTCCTTGAGCAGATGCTGCGTCTCGTCGAAGAGGCGGGCGTTCTCGAGAGCCACCCCCATGCTCGCGGCGACGGTGCTGAGCAGCCGGACGTCGGTGTCGCTGAATGCATATTCACGCGCATAGTCTTCGACGACGATGCCGCCAAGCATCCGGTCGCCGCCGAGGATCGGGACGAAGACGCACGAAAGGCTGTTGTCCGTGCCTTCGATCGCCGAGATGCCGTCGGCCTCCATCTGGGCGCGGGTGTTGTAGACGAGCGGTTGATGCGTGGCCTCCATGCGCGCGCCGGGCCCACCCTCGCGAAGGGCGTGAGCCTTCGGAAAGATGCGGCGGCCGTGCTCGTACTCGTACAGGTAGTGAACGAACTTCGTCTTCGGATCGCGCCAGCGGATGCCGATGTTCTCCGTATGCAGCACTTCGCGCAGCTTGTCGCCGACGAGATCCACGATGCCCTGGAAGTCCAGCGATCCCGCCACGCCCTGCTGAATGCTGTTGATGACGGCGAGCTCCGCGTTGCGCTGCTCGGTCTCCTTGAGCAGCCGCTGGGTCTCGTCGAAGAGCCGCGCGTTCTCCAGCGCGACCCCCATGCTCGCCGCAACGGTGCTCAGCAACCGCAGATCCGTCTCGCCGTAAGCGTTCTCGCGCTCGTAGTCCTCGAGCGCGATCGAACCGAGAGTGCGATCGCTGCCGACGATCGGAACGGCGATCGACGAGAGGCTCTGATCCGTGCCCGGGGCGACCTCGAACCCCAGCGCTCGGTATTCGGCGACGTTGCGCGCCAGCACCGGCCGGCGCGTCTGCAGCATCGTCAGCGCGCCGGCGCTCGGCGTGACGGGCGGCTGGTTCAGCCGGACTCCGTGCTCGTACTGATACAGAAAGTGCGTGAGGTTCGTCGCATGGTCGTACCAGCGGATGCCGATATCCCGCGTGTTGAACACCTCGCGGAGCTTGTCGCCGACGAGGTCGACGATCCCCTGGAAATCGAGCTTCGAGGCCATCCCCTGCTGGATGCTGTTGATGACCGCGAGCTCCGCGGCGCGCTGCTGCTCGGCCTTGAACAGGCGTTGCGTCTCGTCGAAGAGCCGCGCGTTCTCGAGCGCGACGCCCATGCTGGCTGCGACGGTGCTCAGAAGCCGCACCTCCGCTTCGCCGAAGGCGTCTTCACGCTCGTAGTTCTCCAGAACGATGATGCCCAGGACGCGATCGCTGCCGAGGATCGGCACGAATACTGCGGATTGACTCTGGTCCGTTCCCGCTACCGCTTTGACGCCCAGTTTCGCGGCCTCGTCCAGATTTTTCAGCACGAACGGTTGTCGCGACCGAGAGACCTTGGCCCACGGCCCCTCGGTCATCGGTCGGCTGGCCTCCACCGTCTGCCGTACGCCGTGCTCGTATTGATAGAGATAGTGCATGAGGCCTGTCTCGGCCTCGTACCAGCGAATGCCCATGTCCCCTGTCTGGAACACCTCGCGCAGCTTGTCGCCGACGAGATCGACGACCGCCTGGAAGTCGAGCTTCGACGCCATAGCGTGCTGGATGCTGTTGATCACAGCCAGCTCCGCCGCGCGCTGCTGCTCGGCCTTGAACAGGCGCTGCGTCTCGTCGAATAGCCGCGCGTTCTCGAGCGCGACGCCCATCGACGCGGCGATCGTCTGCAGCAGCCGGATGTTGGACTCGTTGAAGTAGTCCTCGTGCTCGAAGCTCTCGACCGAGATACCGCCGATGACCGTGTCGGCGGCGATGATCGGAACCTGCGCGATCGCTTTCGACTGATCCGTGCCAGGAACCAGCTTTACTCCGTACGTCTGCGTTATGTCGGCCGTCGGCCCGAACACGGCCTGGCGATCGGCCATCAGCTTGCGGGCCAGACCCCCCGGCTTGGAGGGCGGCACCGTAAGACGTCGGCCGTGCTCGACCTCGTAAAGATAGTGGATCATGTCGGAGGCGCGGTCGTACAGTCGGATGCCGATGTCCTCCGTGCCCAGAATCTCGCACAGCTTCGCGCCGACCAGCTCGACGATCGCCTGCAGATCCAGCTTCGAGGCGAGCCCCTGCTGGATGCTGTTGATGATCTCGAGCTCGGCCGCGCGCTCCTTCTCGGCCTTGAACAGCCGCTGCGTCTCGTCGAAGAGCCGCGCGTTCTCCAGCGCCACGCTCATCGCGTTGGCGAGCGTTTGCAGGAGGCGCACGTCGGAGAGGGAGAACGCGTGCTCGCGCTGCTTGCCGACCGAGATCACGCCGCCCGCCGCGTCCCCGTGGAGAATCGGAACGTAGATGAACGAGTTGTCCAGCGTACCGCCGCCGATGTTCCTGGAGCCGAGCTCGGCCATCATCTGGTCGAGCTCGGCTACGGTATGGATGATGAGGTGCTGGCGGGTGCGCAGGATGTGCGCGGTGAATCCCCCGGGCGGGCCGGGTTCCGGATGAAAGCGCTCGCCATGGTCGATCAGAAAGGCATAGCGGGTCAGGTTCGCGGTCGAATCGTAGAGGTTGATCGCCGCGACGTCGGCGTCGAAGATCTCGCGCACCTTGTTGCCGACGAGATCGTAGATCGCCTGCATCTCGAGCTTCGATGCCAAGCCTTCCTGCACGCTGTTGATGATCGCGAGCTCCGCGGCGCGCTGCTGCTCGGCCTTGAACAGGCGTTGCGTCTCGTCGAACAAGCGCGCGTTTTCCAGCGCCGTCCCCAGCGAGCCGGCGATGGTCGTGAGCAGGCGCAGATCGGAGTCGCCGAACGCGCACTCGCGCTCGTAGTTTTCGATGAGGATCGTGCCGAGAAACCGGTCGGCGCTGATGATCGGCACCGCGATTAGGGATTTGCTCAAATCCGTGCCGGGCAGCGTGCCCATGCTTATTTTCTGGTAATCGGCAGCGGTGCTGAGCACCAGAGGCTGGCGCGTCCGGGCCATGGTCTCGCCCATCCCGCCCGGCGTCGGCGGTCGAGGCGCGACGTCCAGCCGCTTGCCGTGCTCGTATTCGTAGAGATAGTGCACGAGGTTGGCTTTCTCGTCGTACCAGCGAATGCCCAGGTCCGGCGTCTTGAAGACCTCGCGCAGCTTGTCCCCGACGAGATCCACGATCGCCTGGAAATTGAGCTCGGAGGCGAGGCCCTGCTGGATCGAGTTGATGATCGCGAGCTCGGCGTTGCGCTGCTCGAGTGTCGCGTTCGAAGCTTTGAGCTCGGATGTCCGCTCCTCGACCTTGCGTTCGAGCCCCTGCGACCACTGCGCGTTGTCGAGCGCGACCGCCGCCTGATTCGCGAGCAACCCGAGCATGTCGCGGTCGGTCTCGTCGAAGCGGCCGTACACGCCATCCATGTCGGTGTACAAGTAGCCGAGCAGCTTGGACTGGACGATCAGCGGCGCGACGATGCGCGAGCGCTGCTTGAGCTCCGGCGCCTTTTCCGGCGTGTGGATCAGCGTGACCGTCCCCACGCGCCGTGCTTCATCAAACAATGGTTCGATGGTTGCAAGAAGATCCTCCGCCGTCTCGCCCGGAGGCAGCAGCGCGTTTGCTGCCGCCGGCTTGCCGTCGGCCGCGAGGGCCAGCAGCACGCGCTCGCCGCCGCAGAGCTCGGTCGCCTCCTCGACGATGAACTCCCGGATTTCCTCGGCCGTGTGCAGCGCATTGAGCCGAAGTCCCGTATCCGCGAGTCGCTGGAACGGCTCGCGAATGTTCGATTCGATCGCGAGATGTGCGAGGAGCCGCTTGCGAGGCATCTTCTGCTTCGCGCCGTCGGCCAGCCATGCCGCGAGGATCTCCCGATTGACGGGTCTCTTGTTGAGGTAATTGCGGCGCAGCCCGACATCGCGAAGCTTGGCGATGCGCTCCAGCAGCAAGCCGTACGCCCGATGCAGCGTGTGACGCGCCTCCGGCGCTTTCCTGTTCGCGCTCAACGCCTGCGCGTGCCGCCACCATATTTCCTGCGAAGCGAACCCGTCCGAGCTGGGGAAGCCCTGTGCCCGATGCAGCTCGGTCGCCTTCGAGGTCGTCTTGAGCGAAGCCGCGGCGTCTCCGTGCGCGAGCTGCGCCTGCCCCATCAGCGCGAGGCATACCACCTCGCTGCCCAGTCCCGCCTGACTGGCGATCTGAACGGCCGATTGATAGCGCCGGACCGCGGTCGCGGAATCGCCTTCCAGGAGCGCGAGGTCGCCTTCGTATCGCGCCAGGCCGCAATCCATGTTGGCGTCGCCGAGGTCCGACAGCAGGTGACCATATTCGCGCAACCCGGCTCGCGCGCGGTCGATATCGCGAAGCTCCAGGTCGTTGCTGATCAGGTTGGCAGCGCCGTAGGTCAGGCCCTGCCGGGTGCCGATGGCGCGATTCAGTGCCACCCCTTCCTGGAAGAGCCGCCTGGCATGCTGAAACAGGCCCAGCTCGTGGTAGCCGACACCGAGGTTGCCGATCACCACCGCACGCCGGTCCGCATAGCCGGCCGCTTCGAAGGCTTCCTTGGCGTCGCGCAGCCGGCGGAGCGATTCCGTGATGTCGGACTCGCTTTGCGAGAGGATGATCAGAGCATTGCCGAGGCCATAGCGGTCGCCCGCGCGCGTGCACAACTCGAGGGCTTTCAGGCCGGCCGCGCGCGATTCCCGGGTCCGGCCGAGCCCCTTGGACGCGTACGCCACCACCCAATACGCCCGGCCGCTACCCGAAACGTCGCGGGCCTCTTCGAAGAGCCGGATGGCCCGGCGTCCCGCCTCTATGCCCGCCCTGTGGTCTCCCGATCGGTTGCGCGCCTCGGCAACGCGGAGCAAGGCCAATCCGTGCAATGATTCTTGCCGCGACTGCCGCGCCGCTTTTTCCGCCGCCGTCGCCGCTTCGAGCGCGGACTTCAACGCGCCTTGCCGCATCTGCACCATCGCCTGGCGGGAGTGCGCGAGCGCCTTCAGCGCGGCCGCCCTGCCGGCTTCGGAAAGTTGCAGCATCGATTCCGCGTCGCGCGCGGCGAGGTCGAGCTTGCCGAGCGCCATGTAGGACTCGGCGCGCAGGTCGAGCAATGCGAGTTGCAACTCGATCGCCAGCGGTTTGCAGCCGGGAACCGCGGCGAGCGTGCCCGTGCACTGCTCGACGACGTGCGCGTGCTGCCCTGTCCAGGCGAGCTCGCGAAGCTTGGCGAGACCTTTCGTAATGACAGCGGCGGCTCGCCGATCCGTGCCGGCTCGGATCGCGGGCTCGCGTGCAGGAGGCTTGCGCGCGGACTTGCGCGAAACGATGTCGACGATCGCCATGACTCACTTCCTCCCTGGCGGAAGCGTTCGAGCGCTCGGTCGAGCCCGGCCAACTTCCGGGACCAATATTACAACCCCTCGTCTCCGAATCCCCATTCGCGGTCCGGCCGCGCTGCAGGCGACGCGACCCGTACCGTCTTCGCTCGTCCCGTTTGCCCGCGGAGCAGCGTCACGTTGCGGCGCGGAACGCCGAAGCTCGTGGCCAGGAAATCGATCAGCGCGTCGTTCGCTCGCCCTTCCACTGGCGGCGCTGCGATTCGCAGCTTCAGCGCCGAACCGTGGGCCCCGACGACTTCGGTCCGCTTCGCACCCGGCTGACAATGCAGCTCGAGCGTAATCGACCCGTCGGCGCCGACGCGCCGCCACGCAGGCTCGCGCGTCGCATCAGCGGAAGAGCGACCCAATGCTCTGTTCCAGCCATGCCACCGGCAGCATCAGCACCAGTTGCGCGAGCACGATCACGATCAGCGGCGAGAGATCGAGCGCGCCTCCGATCGGCGGGACGAAGCGCCGGACCGGCGCCAGCAAGGGAAAGGTCAGCGCATTGAGCACGCCGGCCAGCGGTCCGTCGGGCGCGACCCAGGACAGGAGCGCCTGCACGAACACGGCGACGATGACGATCCACAGCGCCGCCTTGACGAGCTCGATCACCGCCACGACGAGAGTCAGCCCGATCGCCGGCCCGGTCGCGAACGCCGCGAGCGGCGCGGTGAGCGCGCTCGCGGCGAGGAGCCACACGACCTGCAGCAGCCAGGCCACGACCAGCGATGCCCAGTCGTAGCCGCCGAATCCGGGAATCACCTTGCGCATCGGCTTCACCGCCCAGTCGGTGAGCGCGGTCACGGCCTGGCCGACCGGATTGCGAAACGGCGCGCGCATCCACTGCATGATGAAGCGCAGCAACGCCGTGTAGACGAACAGCCCGAACACGACGGTCAGCAGGAAGCGCAGCGCATCGGTCAGCATGGGATTTACGGTTCCACCCCGTATTGCTCGCCCATCTCGCGCGCCCGGTCCGCCGCGGCTTTGACCGCCGCCAGGATCGCCGAGCGCACCGCGGCGGCCTCCATGGTCGCGATCGCCCGCTCGGTCGTACCGCCCTTCGACGTCACTTGTGCGCGCAGCACGGCGGGCTCCGACTCGCTCTGCTCGGCGAGACGAATCGCGCCGGAGAACGTCGCGAGCGCGAGCCGGCGCGCCTGCGCCGGCGTGAAGCCCAGCTCCCGAGCGGCCGCATCGAGCGCTTCCAGAAAGTAGAACACGTACGCCGGGCCGCTGCCCGAGACTCCGGTAATCGCGTCGAGGTCCTCCTCGCGCTCGCACCAGAGCGTGGCGCCGACGGCATCGAGCACCGCCGCCGCGCGCGTTCGGCCTTCGCTGTCTACCCCCGGCAGCGCATACAAGCCCGCGATCCCGGCGCCGATGAGCGCGGGCGTATTCGGCATCGCCCGGACGAGCCGGCGGTAGCCTCCGAGCCAGCGCGACAGGTCCGAAAGCCGGATGCCCGCGGCGATCGTGAGCACGACCTGCCGCTGAAGATACGCCGCGAGCACGCGCGCGACCGTGCGCACGTGGTGCGGCTTGACCGCGACGACAACGACGTCTGCTCGCGCCACCGCGGGCTCCTCGAGCACGCCGAACGCGGCCACGCCGAAGCGTGCGGCGACGCTGGCTCTCGCGTCGGCGTCGATCTCGACGACGCTCATGGCCCGCGCCTCGTGACCCCGTGCGATGAGCCCGCCGATCAATGCGCGCGCCATGTTGCCGCCGCCGATGAAGGTGATGTTCATCGCCTGCTCACCCGGAACGCGGACCGAAGAGCGCGGTGCCCACGCGCACCATGGTGGCGCCTTCGGCGATCGCCGACTCGAGATCGCCCGACATGCCCATCGACAAGGTGTCGAGCTCGATGCCTTCGCCGCGCGCCCGGGCGAAGAGCTCGCTCAAGGTCCGGAATTGCCGGCGCTGCATCGCCACGTCGTCGGTCTCCCGGGCGATGCCCATGAAGCCGCGAAGCCTTAGTCGCGGCAGCGCGGCCACTGCGCGCGCGAGGGCCAGCGCGTCCTCGGGCTCCACGCCGCTCTTCGCGGCCTCTGCGCTGATGTTGACCTGTACGCAGACGTTGAGCGGCGGAAGCTCTCCCTCGCGGGCCTGAGCCAGGCGCTCCGCGATCCTGAGCCGGTCCACGGTCTGGACCCAGGCGAAGCGCTCGGCGGCGACCCGAGCCTTGTTCGATTGCAGCGGTCCGATCATGTGCCATTCCAGCCCCGCGAGATCCGCGACCTGGTCCGACTTGTGCAGCGCCTCCTGGACGTAGTTCTCGCCGAACGCCCGCTGACCCAGGGCATGTGCCGCTCGAACGGCTTCCGCCGGCTGGCCTTTGCTCACCGCCAGCAGCCGAACGCCGGCCGGGTCGCGCCCCGCGGCGCGCGCCGCCGCCACGACTCGCGCCGCAACGGCTTGCCACGCCTTCTCGTCCGGGCTCATAATCGGATGACGACGGCATAGCGGCCTCGAATGTAATGCACAACGCGCACCGTCGGTCCGTATCTTGCTTTCGGGGGCGCTGGGGAAAATAGGGTCGGGCCTGCCCGGATCGGCAACGCAGCGCGATTGGCGCACGGACTCGGATCCGACCCTTTGCGACGCCCGCCGGGATTATAAATGGACATTGCCGAGCTCTTAGCGTTTGCGGTCAAGAACAAGGCCTCGGACCTGCACTTGTCTGCGGGTCTGCCGCCCATGATCCGCGTCCACGGCGACATCCGGCGCATCAATCTGCCGCCGATGGAGCACGAGGACGTGCACGCCATGGTGTACGACATCATGAGCGACGCGCAGCGCAAGATGTACGAGGAGATGCTCGAGTGCGATTTCTCCTTCGGCATCCCGAATCTCGCCCGCTTCCGCGTCAACGCCTACAACCAGCAGCGCGGCGCGGCAGTCGCGTTCCGCACGATTCCGTCGAAGGTTCTCACGCTCGAAGAGCTCAAGTGCCCCCGCAGCTTCGTCTCCATGGTGGAACGGCCGCGGGGACTGATCCTGGTCACCGGCCCGACCGGCTCGGGCAAGTCCACGACGCTCGCGGCGATGGTGAACCACGTCAACGAGAACGAATACGGCCACATCCTCACCATCGAGGACCCGATCGAGTTCCTGCACGACTCGAAGAAGTGCCTCATCAACCAGCGCGAGGTCGGCCCCCACACGCTGTCGTTCTCCAACGCGCTGCGCGCGGCCCTGCGCGAAGACCCGGACTACATTCTGGTCGGCGAGATGCGCGACCTGGAGACGATCCGTCTCGCGCTCACCGCCGCGGAAACGGGCCACCTCGTGTTCGCGACGCTGCACACGAGCTCCGCCGCCAAGACGATCGACCGGATCATCGACGTATTTCCCGCGACCGAGAAGGACATGGTGCGGGCGATGCT
>Ga0187779_10002481_pt1 | contig 11282 bp, 10 predicted proteins | sample 1015_Q2_SP10_10__FD_132435 | JGI IMG/M metagenome (GOLD analysis project Ga0187779, IMG submission 132435) | Tropical peat soil microbial communities from peatlands in Department of Meta, Colombia - 1015_Q2_SP10_10_MG | ecosystem: Environmental > Terrestrial > Soil > Wetlands > Peat | place... | reverse complement strand
CGAAGCGAGCGCAGCTGCTGCATCGGGCCTGCGCCGCGCGCTCGACGCGCAGGGCGAGCACGACACGCAGGTGGTCGTCCTCGCCGGCGACGGCGGCACCTACGACATCGCCTTCCAGTGCCTGTCGTCGGCGGCGGAGCGCAACGAGAACTTCATCTACATCTGCCTCGACAACGAAGGCTACATGAACACCGGGGCGCAGAAGTCCTCATCGACGCCGCATCTCGCGCGCACCGGCTCGACTCCCACGGGCAAGACGTCGAAAAAGAAGAACCTGATCGAGATCATGGCCGCGCACGAGGTGCCGTACGCCGCGACGGCGAGCGTCGGCTTCCTGCAGGATCTGATCCGCAAGGTCGAGAAGGCCAAGGCGATCCGTGGCACGCGCTTGATCACGCTGCTCATTCCCTGCCTCGACGGCTGGGGACTGCCCGACAACGCCGGGCTCACCGCTTCGAGATACGCGGTCGAATGCGGAGCGTTCCCGCTCTACGAGGTCGAGAACGGGCGCAGCTACACGCTGAACTACACCTCGAAGACCCGTCCCGTAAGCGAGTACCTGGCGCTCCAGGGCCGCTACCGGCATCTCAAGCCAGAGGACATCGAAGCGCTGCAGGCCGAAGTCGACGATGCATGGGCGAGATTGCGGCAGAAGACCCGGGCCGTGTAGCACCGAAATCAGAACGTCCGATGACGCGGTGCTGCGCCAAGGACATCGTCGAGCACACTGGCGTGCCGCGGTTTTTGCTCTCGGACTTCCCGCTGGGCAACGCGGCTCGGCGGACCGCGGATCGCGCTCACATTGGACGGCAATGGCGGTTTTCAGAAACCCACTGCGCGCATATGCGGCCACGGCTCGTAGCGTCGCCTAGATGGGCGCGCCTCCAAAAAGGGCTGCCCGCCTTCCGGTGAATTGACAGAGGCGGCGACGGATTCCTTGTGGCCGGTCAGCGATGGCCGCAACGAGGTGCGCAGCCCGCCGCTAGAGAGGAAAGCAAGCATTCGACGGGACGAAACTATCGGTCCGCGCCAGGGAGGTGGGCGATCGCCTTGGTTCGATTGCGGATCGTGACCCAGACGGATTCGTCGGAGGTCGGTTTGGAGGCGGTGCGGAATGTGATAGTGACGTTGTTGCCGGACGCCCCGTGACCGGTCCTGTAGCCGGCTTCAAGGGTTGAGCCGGGGCGAGGAACGGCGCCATGGATCCCGTCGCCGAAGTGAATTGTGGTTTTGTCGCCGGTTGTCTTGACGACATAGTGCCGATCGTCAGGGCCGGACTCGACGAAGGACTGGACTTGTTTCCAGCGGACCCTGTTGACCGTGACGGTGATAGTTGGTCTCGAGCGCATCGTCCCAATTTTGCCATTTCTATAGATATGGCCGAAGGAAGGCGGGGTGCCGGCCCAAAGGTTCATTCCGGGCTGTGGGCTATTCTGCCTCGTATTACCGTCCGGGGTGCTCCTGGGGTTCATCGAAGTTGGAGTTCGTCGCACCGGACGCATGGCTACGCTGAAGGTCTTTCGCTAGCGCAACCGGCAGGTTCGCCAGCAGTGGCGATGTAACTGAGGAAAGCATTGTTCACGGCAATGGAGGCCGACGATGAAGGGAGACTTCTCACGCGACACATTTGATGCCCGGCGGGACTATGTTCGCGTTCTCATGCAGCAGGGACGCGTGCAGGTCGATGCGGACTTCAATGAGCAACACGCAATCTCGCATTACATGACACGGTCGCTCGCTCGCGATCTTATAGGGCCTCACGGAGGACCCGCTGGATGTCTCGGTTTCGACTGTCTCACCGACGGCCGCACGTTCTTGCGGTGGCGCTCGCTCTGCCAAGATGTCAGGGCAACCGAGAAAGCGAGCGCCGACGAGGACATCGATTGGACGCGCGACTTCCTGATTACACCCGGTCGCTATTACGTGGACGGCATGCGCCTGGAGAATCAGACGATTGTCCGCTTTTCCGACTGCGCCGATCGCAACGCCGTGGACGCCCTCGCCGGTGCGGACAGGTCTTTTGTGGTCTATCTCGAGGCCTTCGAGCGTGTCATAACGGCGGCAGAGGACCCGAACCTTCTCGACCCGGCGCTTGACGGCATGGACACAAGCGTCCGCCTGCAGGTTCAATGGCATGTCACGCTTCAGCCGTGCGATGTTGGGATATCGGCGCGTGAACTGCCGCTGCGCTCGCGCGTGTGCTATGGGTTGATGACGGCGCGAACCAACCCGGCAAGCTCAGGCAGCCTTGGCGGCTACACGGGAATGGAAAATCATCTCTATCGCATCGAGATTCACGCAGGAGGAGAGACTGACACGCCGAGTTTCAAGTGGTCCCGCGATAACGGCGCCGCGGTCCGCTCTGTCCGCCAGCCGGTGCCGGCCCCCACCGGTAACCAACTAACGCTCGATTTGTTGCCCGCCATCGGCGTGCGCTCGCGGCAAGTTCCCACCGACGTCGGAGCTTTCGTCGAATTGCTGCCGGAATTCGATCCCGGGCCGTATGTTCAGGGGCCGTTGCTCCGGGTCGTAGCGGTAAGCAGTGACCTGAATTCGTTGAAGCTCGATACGGATGGCGCGGTTGTTGACACCAAGCGAGTAAGGCTGCTGCGCTGTTGGGGTCAGCCAAGCAGCGCGATTCCAGTGCCGGGCGATAAAACGCCGGTCGCACTAGAGTCTGGCCTTGAAATCATCTTCGATACCGCCACGCGCTCCTATCTGCGAGCTGGCGACTACTGGACGATTCCCGCACGTCCGTCGACTAGGGACATCGAATGGCCGCGCAGCGGCGGCACATCCAAGGACGCAGGGCGGCCACTCGCCAAGCCACCCAATGGGCCACGCTCGGCGAGTGCCCCGCTTGGTCTGCTTCGCAAGACGGATGGGCAGGCAGGGTGGACCTTCATCGACGCTCGCCGACGATTTGGTCCGCTTGCGATCTAAACCTCGCGCGAACATAGCGGTGATTTCCGCGCGCTGTCCGGCGGAGAGACCTGTTCCATTGTCACTCGATATGGCTAAATCGAGCAGTCGTTTAGCAGCGGCAGGTTTCCCAGCAAGCCTTCCTTCACTCCGTACACCAGCACTTTTCCCGACGTCGTCGGGAGAAACACACGGTCGGCCGCTACGGTAGGCGCGACGAATTTCGCGTACCAATACTGGTCGTCCGCGTTACACCAAAGCTGCTCCATCGTGAAGGGATCGTACGCGCGCAGGATGCCGAAATCCTGCGTATCGTTGCAGCGCGGATCCACCGATGGATGGCACACCTTCACCGACGCCAACACGACGCCGAGTTGCGGCCCCGTGGGATCGATGTTCACGGACACCATTCCGCCCGGCATGCCGTTGCGACCCGAATCGACGAACGGCGGCGCCCACACGTCGCCCTCCGCGGCCCGTTCGTCGAAGCGTGAAAACTCTTCGATCCACCGAAAACGCTTGAGCGCGTCCTTTTCCGGCCAGACGAAGAGATACGCGTGCTGCCCGTCGAAGCGCGCGAAGACCGGCGTGCCGTGGATATGCGGCCACTTCATCACTTCCGTCGTGTCAAAGTCCGGGTCGTATCGATTGAAGCCGGCAGGAAATTTCTGCCAGACGTGATCGCGTTTGCGATCGTCTGCGGGAATCCGTGTGAACGGCACTGCGACCGGGATGTAGCTCGGCGGGCCGGATAGGCGCGGAACGCGGACGTATGCGCTGAACGTGCTGTTGATGCTCTCGAAATCCCACGGCGGCCCTGCTTTATCGTAGCCACCCATTTGAAACCGATCCAGCACATACACGATTCCTTCTTTCCCGCCCGACACAATGAACGGCGTGCCGGGGATGAGCAGGGGACCCGACGATCCGAGATCAAGATCGCGACAGTCTCCGAGTATCTTTCGATAGGGGGTGAAATATCCCTGCACGCTCATCCGCAGCGTGTACGGTTCGTTTCCGCGTGGAGAATCGCCACCGGCGGTGCGTTTTTCCACTTTGAGCCGCACGACACTGTTCGACAGGCTCCAGGCGTCGAGCGGGACTTTGGGAGCGCGGTCATCGGGAAATGCCGGATTGCAGTTTCCCTGCAACCGGCGGTTGCCCGTTACGACATACACGTTGCCAGCCGTATCCGCGGCCGGGCCGTTGGCAGCCTGCCAGATGCCGCCGCCGTCCATCGCGCCTTCCGTCACCACAAACGTGCCGACATGTGCGAGCGTGCGTGCATCGAACGCGACTAGCGAGCCGTGCATAACATCGGGCGTGCCTTCGCACAACGACGAAAAGGCGAGATACACGATGCCGTCTGCGAGCAGCGGACTTGCGCGATTGCGATGCAGCTTTCCCCACGCATGCACGTCGCCTCCGCCCGGCACCGGTACGTCGACGGTGCGCACCACGTGGTGATTCAGCTCGACGCTCGCAAGATGTTGCTTGCCGTCGTTGGTCTTGAAGCCGACCAGTACCTGATTGTTTGCGAGATCGATGACAGGAGTCCCCTCGATCCCGGTGTAGCCCGGATGGGACCCCGGCGGCGGCCCCGCGTAGGCCGCGTTCGGCCGCGTGTCGCAAGCAGCTCCATCGCTCGGATCAGCTTGCGCAAGCAACGGGTCCCCCAGTTTGACCGACCACAGCGGTTGCGATGCAGTCTCCGACGGCGTGAATGCAAAGACCCTGTTGGTCGACGTCGCGACGATCAGAACCTCCTGTCGAACGTCGTTGACCAAAGCGGAACGGGCGTAGAGGGGCTGTGCGGTAACGACAGCATCAGGATCATCCGGCGAAAGTAGCGAAATCTCGCCGAGCTTGCGAAACCTTCGTATCGAGTTCTAATTGATGCCCGGCCAATGCGAAACGCCGGAGCGGTTGTTGTCGTTGTGCTGCGTGAGAACGTCGCGCAAGTTCCTGTCGTCGTCGGGAAAGCGATAGGCGCGGTCGGCCTGGCTCCCCGCGCGATAGAGGACGACGTCGAGGGCCGGTTCGTCAAACAGACCACCGTCGTCGGCCATGCACGGGCCGCAAAGTGCGATGCAACTGGCGACCGCCGCCGCGAGGCGAATGCGTGCCGATCCATCCGCCATCGTCGACGCTCGATCGCGCCTATTGCTTGACTTCGACACCGATTATGCGCGGGTGGTCGAACGAACAGCCTTGCAGCGTCAAGCGCACAGGCTTGCCGTTGAGAAACGCGCCGAGAAGGATCGCATGGTGAAGCTTGTGGCCCGGATCGGTCGGATCCGTCGCGTACCCGTCGTTGACGGTTCGGCACAAGTCGATCGTCTCGTGCCTGATTATGTCCACGCGCTTGCTGTTGACGAATGGCGCGCTGTGATGAACGCCGACCGCGTCCTGTGTCCACGCCGAATGGAGCCGTTCAATCTGGCCCCAATCGGTGGCGACGACCGGATCAGTAGGTTGGGCGACCGATACCGCGGAAACCGACAGCACCGTGAGGAGCGCAACGATCGGGCCGGCGAACTTAGTGGCGCAAACACTTGGCGCGGACATGTGGACCTCCGGAAGGCCGATTGAGCGGCAAAACCGTACTAGCATCAAGGCACGTTGTCCATCACCGCTTCGGGCCGCTCATCACGACAGCTTGGACGCCCCAGCGCTGCAGCTCCTTGCGCGTCGTTCGCACACCTTCCGTAGAGGAGAAAAGCCGACCTTCGCAACCTGCAGATGGCATCAGCGCGACTCAGTGCAGACGGTAAGCCGCATGACACGCAACACACTGCTGCATGACGCTGCCCAGCGCGGCGAGCGCCGGCCGTACGTCGTTGCTCACACTTGCGTCCTGCGCCTCGACTGCAAATCGGCTTGCCGCTCGATGCATCTGCGTGCCGATCTCCTGCATGCCCTGCGGCATAAAGGGCGCGATGTGGGCAGCGCCATGTAGTTCGAGCGAACTCATGCCGAGACGCCCTTCGGCTACCTTCGCTGCCCGGTCGAAGTCGTTCTTGGAGAGCGCCACGTCGATTTCCTGCAGGGCCAACAAATGGCCGCGCATGTTGGCTAAGGTCTGTAGGCGCATCGGCTCTGGAAACTGGACCAGTTGCCGTCCGTCGGCCTGCGCCGTCGCTGGCATGGCCATCTCGTGCTGATGCGTCTGGGCGTAGGCGAGAAATACGTAGCTGCTGGCGCCCAGCGTCGCGACCGCCACGGTCAGAATCCATTTGGAGTTCAAGCTGCCTCCTATCGCGACACTGCGGCGACCAGCCTGAATCCGCCGGAGGCCAGCCTGGCCCGAGTGTTGCGTCTTAAGCCGTTGTCGATCCGCTATCGCTAACTGTGGCGACGCGCCACCCAGTATTTCGCACCTTCCGCCCCATAGCGCTCCGAGTGACGTACGTCGCGGTCGAGCGCGAACGCGTCGCCGGGCCGCAGGTGCTGGACATCATTCCCCACGGTCAGCCACATCTCGCCTTGGACGACGAGCGCCCTCAGCGCAAACGGATGCGTGTGCGATTCGAGAACCTTGAAAGGCGCCCATGCTCGCTCCACGACCTCGTCGAAGCCCTGCCCTCGCGCCTCAGCCTCGAACGCTTCGAAGGTCATTCGATCCATTTCGCTCCCATCTCGATGCTCGGACGAAACCCGCGCCGTATCCTCAACGACCGAGGACGTCGAAACCCACATCGACGTTGCCACGCGTCGCGTGGGAGTAAGGGCAGATCTTCTCGTGCCGCTTCCTTTACCAGAGCGGCGAGCTCTCCCTGGGGCAGGTCCCGGTCCTCGACGCGCATCTCACGCAAAGTCCGAAGCCGCCCCCTTCGCGCGGACCGATGGATACCGAACAAGTGACGGACGCGCGCGTGGCGTCCTTCTTGTACTGTTTCCCGACGTAATCGAGCGCGCTGCCGAAGCGGGCGGCATAGCCCGCGGCGAATAGGTGCTCGGGCGTAGTCGTCCCGGCCATCTCCGCGCCACCCAATACTTTGGGTAGCGAGAGGTTGACGCTGACCGCAGACTTCATCCAGCTCATGCAGCGCCCGTCTTGCGATATTCAGCAGTGCGCTTCCCGCAGCAGTGGGCTCGACGCCCTTGTTGGTCCGCGTGAGCAGCTGGGTACGCAAAACAGCCTCGAGCTCGCTCACGCGCTTGCTCACCGCCGCAGCCGCGCTGTGGCTGCGTTCGGCCGCGGCTGCGATGGTTCCCTCCTCGACGACGCAGACGAAGAGTTTGAGCGAAGTCGGATCAAGTCTCACTCGATCTCCCCGGATCGATCAAGTGTTTCGCTGGTGTCTAGGCTAGATGTCCGCCAGGAATTGCGCTGGTCCGGCTACTTCTTCTGCCTCGCCAGCACCGCCTCAATCTCGTCCATCACCGAATTCATCTGCGCGACCAGCGCCTGGTACGGCGCGGGCGTGGCGAGATCGACGCCTGCGGCCTTGACCAGCTCATAGGGATAGTTCGACCCTCCGGCCCTCAGCAGATTCAGGTAGCGCTGGAGCGCACCGGGCTCCGCTGCTTCGATCCGGTTCGCGAACAGCGAGCTTGCCGCGATCGAGGTTGCGTACTGATACACGTAAAACGGGTCGGAGAAGAAGAAGTGGGGGATGTACGCCCACTCCACGCAATAGGCGTCATCGATCGCCACCACGCCTTCCTGCGCGCCGTGGTAGCGCTTCAGGATGTCGCAATAGGTCCTGGTGAGCGCGTCGCCGGTCATCGGGTCGCCCTTGTCGACCCTGGCATGGATGTCGCGCTCGAATTCGGTGAACATCGCCTGCCGGAAGAACGTGCTGCGCAATTGTTCCAGCGCCGCTCCCAGGTAGTAGAGACGCTCGTCGTCGGTCTTTGCGGTCTTCAGGACGTGATGCAGGAGCAACGCCTCGTTGAACGTCGAGGCGATTTCGGCGACGAACGTTGCATAGCTCGAGCTCACGAACGGCTGCGCCTTGTTGGCGAGATACGAGTGCATCGCATGACCCCATTCGTGGGCCAGCGTGGTCACGGATTCGTAGTCGTCGTTGTAGTTCATCAGCACGTACGGATGCACGTCGTAGGCGGCGTTCGCGTGCGCACCAGACTGCTTGCGCGGGCGCGGGTACGTGTCCATCCAGCGATTGTCCAATCCGTGGGTCAAGGTGGCGACATAGTCCTTGCCGAGCGGCGCAACCGCGTCCAGCATCATCTTGCGCCCCGCGGCATACGGGATCCTGAAGTCGCCCTTTACCAGCGGCGGGTAGATGTCGTAGTAATGCAGCTGCGGCACCCCGAGCATCCTGGCGCGCAGGCGGAAATAACGGTACAGCGTCGGCAGATTCGCGTTGGTCTGGGCGATCAGCGTGTCGAACACGGCGACAGGCATGTTGTCTCGATCGAGCGCCCTGGCGAGCGAGTCCGGGTAGTTGCGGACCTTGCTGTAGACGGTGCTCTGCTTGAGCTGGGAATACAGGTTGACGCCGAGCGTGCGCTCGTACGTCTTGTACGTGCCGAAGAACGCGTCCATCACCTTCTTGCGGTCGTCGCGGTCCTGCGCCTCGCGGTACTTCGTATAGGCCGTAGCATCGAGCGTCACTTCCTCGCCCGAGAGCTTGATCTTCGGCCAGGGGATGTCGGCATTGGTGAGGATCGTCTGGGCCGACCCGCCTGCGTCGTCCGTCAGCCCGAATCGGGCGATCAGCTCCTCGCCCTTATCGTCGAGGGTGTGCGGCGCCCTGCGCAACGTCTGTTCCAGCGGGAAGCGGTAGACGGCGAGCGCCGGTTCCTGCTCGAGGAACCGCGCGATCCTCTCCTTGCCGATGTGCAGGATCTCCGGATCGACGAACGCCGTGGCTTCGTTGAGCCGATTCCCGACGACGTCGGCTCTCTGGCTGAGCTCGAGGTAGGCCGGGTTGCCTGTGTCCTCGGACACCTGCTCGCCCGAAAACACCGCCAGGCGCAGGTAGCGCTTGCTCATGTCCGCCTGCAGATCCAGGCATTGCCGAAGCCGAGCGGCGCTGTCGCCCATCGTGCCTTTGCAGCCGGCGAAGTCCTTGATCTGGCCTTCGAGCCTCGCGGCGTCCGAGCTCCAGGCCGCGACGCTAGGATAGATGTCGGCGAGGTTCCAGCGGTCGGTGTCGGCTGCCACGGAAGCGGTCCCGAAAGAGAAGAAGGCGACGAAAACCGCGAGCCGATGCAGGCGCATGGCGGCGAGTCCCCTTGACGGTATCGAGCGCGTCATTCTACGCGAGCCCCGTCGGGCCCTGTAACTGGGGCTCGAGCAGCCACCAGGCGGTCGCATCGAGCGGTCGTCGGAGGGCCCGTATAATCGTGACAACAGGGGAGGGCGGCGCTGGCCCGAAACGCAACCATGGAATGTTCCGTTCGAAGACTTGCCGACGTCGTCGTCGCCGCTCCGGCCGGCCAGATCGATCATCCCAACGCGCAGAAGCTCGAGCAGGCGCTCAAGCCCGTACTGGACGAAGCCGCCGCGGCCACGACGCCGCTCGTGCTCGACTTCTCCGGCGTCGAATACATCAGCAGCATGGGACTGCGGGTCCTGATGGTGGCCGCCAAGCAGATGCGCGCGCAGGGCGCGCGCATCGCGGTGGCCGACCTGCAGCCGGTCGTCGAGGAAATCTTCGACATCGCCAGGTTCAAGCACGTTCTCGAAGTGTTTCCGTCGGTGCGCTCGGCGTTGCAGGACTTGTCCGCGCCCGCCCTTTCCGCCTACGACGCGGCCGCGAAATGAAGCGCGTCCGCTTCTGGGGTACGCGAGGATCGCTTCCTGTCGCGCTGACCGCGGAGGCCGTGCGCAAGAAGGTGATCGCCTCGCTGCGCAGCGCGGCGGGTCGAAGCTTCGCCTCGGACGCCGAGATCGAGGCCTACGTCGACACGCTCGGCATGCCCGTGTCGGGGACCTATGGCGGCCACAGTCCTTGCGTGGAGATCGAGACCGGGGGATCGGAATACGTCCTTTGCGACGTGGGCACGGGCGTGCGGCCCTTCGGCCAGAGGGCGATGGCACGCCACGGGCCGGCCTCGCCGCAGACCTATCACATCTTCATGTCGCACGTGCACTGGGACCACATCATGGGGTTCCCGTTCTTCACGCCAGCGTACATCAAAGGCAATCGCATCCGCATCTACGGTGGGCACGCGGTGCTCGAAGAGGCGTTCAGGCGGCAACAGGCCGCGCCGTCGTTTCCCGTGGATTTTTCGAGCCTGGGCGCGAGCATCGAGTTCGTCCGGCTGGAGGCCGGGAGGACGCACGACGTCGCCGGATTGCAAGTCGACCTGATGCTCCAGGAACACTCGGGCGACTCGTACGGGTATCGCTTCAGCTCCGACGGCAAGACGGTGATCTACACCACCGACTCGGAGCACAAGCTCAACGACCTCGCGGAGACGAAGAGGTTCGTCGATTTCTTCCGCGATGCCGACCTGGTGATATTCGACGCCATGTATTCGCTGACGGATACGATCTCCATCCGGGCCGATTGGGGCCACTCGAGCAACATCGTCGGCGTCGAGCTGTGCCACATGGCCGGCGCGCGCGAGCTTTGCCTGTTCCATCACGAGCCCGTGAGCAGCGACGAAACGATCACCCGGCTGCTGACAGAGGCGCGGCGCTACGAGGAGATTTCGCGGACCGGAAAGCCGCTGCGGGTGAGCGCTGCCTATGACGGGATGGAAATCGCCTTGTGACCGGCGCGGCGGCAGAGGCATCGTATGCGGCTAAGCCGTCCTACGGCCGGATCTCGGCAATCGGCATCGCCCTCCTGATCGTATTGGCCGCACTCATCGGGCTCGAGCCGCGCTGGAACCTGCGCCTGCAATCGGTGTGGTTCGACACCTATCAGCTCATCAAGCCTCGCGACGCCCTGAACCACCCAGTCACCGTGGTCGAGATCGATCAGAAGAGCCTGGACAGGCTGGGCCAGTGGCCGTGGCGGCGCACCAAGCTTGCCGAGCTTCTAGGCGACATCGAACGCCAACGTCCGGCCGCCATCGGCGTCGACATCCTCATGCCGGAAGCCGATCGGTTGTCGCCCGAAAGAGTGCTCACGCAGGAGAGGCAACGGGATCCCGTGCTGGCGAGCCGGCTCGATGCGCTTCCGTCGAGCGACCGCGAGCTGGCGCGGGCGATCGCCGCTGGGCCCATCGTTCTCGCGCTCGCAGGTGCGCCTGAGCAGACGCGCAAGGAACCCATGGGGCCGCCCGTGCTCGTCAGGAGTCTAGTGAAAAGAGGCGCGCCGACAACGGAGGCGCTGGCGCGCATGCCGAGTTTCGAGGGCGTGCTTGGCAACCTGGAAGAGCTCGACCAGGTTGCCGCAGGCCACGGATTCATCTCCGCGGGACCCTCAGATGAT
>Ga0187779_10002480_pt1 | contig 11285 bp, 8 predicted proteins | sample 1015_Q2_SP10_10__FD_132435 | JGI IMG/M metagenome (GOLD analysis project Ga0187779, IMG submission 132435) | Tropical peat soil microbial communities from peatlands in Department of Meta, Colombia - 1015_Q2_SP10_10_MG | ecosystem: Environmental > Terrestrial > Soil > Wetlands > Peat | place... | reverse complement strand
TCCGTACCACCAGTTCCAGTCGCTCCCCTCCGCGACATACAGTGCCTTCCACGCCAGATCGAGGTTCTTTTCAGGGTTTCTCCTTTGAAATGCTTCGAGGTGTTCTCGCGTTTCCGTGAGATAATCCCATGCCGTGTTGTCTTCCTCGTGGCCGATCCAGACGGAAAAATTGCCATAGATCCATGAACCGGCACGAAGGTGGTCGAGTTTCCTTTCCCGCTTCGGGATCTCCAGAAAGTCCGATATCGTCGTCGTCCTCAGAGTCTCGTGCTTCATGAGGTCGTCGTAGAGGTACCGGAAAAAGTCACGGCCGTCATTCCGATAATATTCCCATGCATTTTCTCCGTCGAGGATTATCGGAACGATATGTGGTTCGCCCGGGGGGAGGGAACCCCTGATGGCGAGAAGTCTGTTGACAAGGTCTGAAGCTGCACTCTTCGCTTCCCACCCTGAATACACGAAACCGATGAGGTCGGAGATCTTGTGGTCCCTGAATACGAGCGAGAGGCCGGAATGCGCATAGACCGAATAGAGGAGAGAAGGATTCAGGAGATTACCGGATGGACCCCTCAGACCTTCTCCGAGCGAACCCGAGAGGATGTCCTCATCCGTTGCAACCCATCGTAGCCCCTCAGACCTGATCGCCTTCACGACGTCTTCGCTCACCGAGCCTTCGGAAGGCCACATGCCGGACGGCCTGTGACCGAAAATCCGCTCAAAGTAATCGAGGGCCATCCGGATCTGCGCGCGTGCGTCCTCAGGATGAGAGAATCGCCGTTTCGGCAGGCGTATATCGGGAGTCGGTACCCTGGCCACGTCGGTGTCCCAGAGGAGCGGAAGGATCGGATGATAGAATGGTGAGGTGGATATCTCTATCTGACCCTTCGATGAAAGCTCACGGTATTTTGGGATGACCTTCCCGAGTATCGACAACTGATTTTCTAAGAGTCGCTCTTTCTCGTCTTCAGTGAAGTTCCTTCCCTTCGCAACGAGCTCACCGAGAAAGGGATCCTTGCTCCGGAAGAAGGGATCTATCCAGACGAGATTGAAGAGGACCTGGAGGTCGAGGAATTCATCCCCTGTGAAGTACCGAATGGTGCGGTGCAAGTCGCTTTTCGAAAATCTGAGGCCTCTCTTCAGGAGCAATTCATAGTATCGCGGAAAGGGCCTGACCATGGTGTCCCAGTTGGCCAGAAAAAAGTTTTCCAAAAGGAATATCTTGTCCTCTTCGCTGAGATCTGCTGCCCTTTTTCGTGTCACGTCGAGGAAGCGGTCTCCCGCCCCGTTCCCGGTATAGTCACTGATCTGCTCCAGGAGGGAAGGCACGAGGTTGAAGGTCTGCTTTATCCCCGGATAATCATCGAGAATAGAGACCATGTCCAGGTAATCTTTAGTTCCGTGGAGCCTCACCCAGGGGAGGCGGTACAGACCTGTGAAGGGGTCTCTATAGTAAGGCTGGTGCATGTGCCAGAGAAACGCTATGTAGAGGGGACTATCGGTCATACGTGAAAATGTACTCGTCAGGCCGTGCCATCCCGAAATCTTCCCGCGCGTGTTTCTCTATGTAGAAGGGGTTCTCCCTGAGCAGCTTCACGTCTGATCTCAGGCGAATATTCTTCAGTTCTATATCCTTGTTCTCCCGTTCGAGCACGGCCTTCTTCTCTCTCAACTCCACATATCTGAGAAATCCGGCGTTGCCGAACACGAAGGTAACACCGAGATAGAGGAAGCTGAGGAGGATAATCGTCAAGAATATGAGTCTCCTCTTCCTGATCTCGGCCGTCACCTGCTTCCTGAGGAGATTATGCGTCGTCATGTTAATACATTATACAGCGCGCCTTCTCCTTTGTATAGTTCTAAAGTGATGGCATCAATCTATCTCATGAGCTTCTTGTGGCTTGAGCGGCGATACCATATTGGGGAGCCGATTCGTCACGTGTGATGAGAATGCCTTGCGGACAGAACGGAAAAAATCATGGTAAGTACTGTCGTAAACTCGCCTCAATCCTTTCTCTTTCAACCGGTCTGTCAAGAAGCTCGGACCTGTTCGCGAGCTGCCTCAGGCAGGTCTCGACGAATATCCTGAAACTGTGGATCCTGTCCATGAGCCTTGCGACATTCCTCTCGCTGATATCCCTGTCGCGGAAGGCCAGCACCTTTTCAAAGAACGAACGGAACTCCTCGTAGTCGTCATGCCTGAGAAGGCGGAAGGTGAAACTCTCGAAGTAAAGCATGAAATTTCTCATCGCCCCGAATACCTGCAGCCTTTCCTTCTCAGACCTCTGTTTCTCCATGAGGACGAGGAATCTATGGAGAATGAGCGAGTCCTCTCTCAGGCGCAGCGACTGTTCGAGGTTCGTAACAAAGCTCTCGAATATCTCCTCACCGCCAACTTCGGACTTAAAGAGGCGGACGATCTGGAGGATACTCTGCTCTGAGAGGTTTCTCAGGATACCGTTACTGTTTTCCAGCTTTCCCTTGAGATGATGCGAGGATTTCCCCGTAAAGGGATCCTTCAGCTCCTGTTCGAAGACCCTCTTTGATTCGATCGAAAACTGATAGGCGATCGATTCAGAGAGGGCGGCCAGCCCTTTGTCGGAAACCCTGGAGGAAATGTTTTCCGCGTGTGCCATAAAGAGTGAGACCTCGGAACGAAGGAGGAGAATTATCATGAAAGATGCACTGAGAGAGCCGAGTTTGTTTGACTTGTCCGCGAACTTGAGATATCTCAGGAACTTGAAGAGGTAGAGGAGTTGCATGGAGACATATTTTTTCGTCTCCCTTTCCCTGATGGACCGTACCATCCTGGATACCTCACGGTTGTCGATGACGTCGAAGTCGGGATTGAGATCTTTCCTGAAGGGATTGAAATAGCTATTCTCCCTGAGGTTCTTCCCTGTTATTTCGCCGATATTGGCAAAGGTGAGATAGGGGATATGCTCCGACTTGAGGATGTCGCCGACGATCCCTTTCAGGTTAATGAAGGAATCATAGAGGAGGAGAAGACTCTTTTCCGGAATATCTTGGCTCATGAGTTCCTCGTGGAATGCATCCTTCCTCTTGTTGTGGAGATATTTTGTAACGGCAAACTTCTGGAACCAGTAAATCTTTCGCCTGCCTTCCGGTATTACGATTTCGAGAAGCCCGAGGACCCCCAGGATCACATCCTTTACTGTCGAGAGCTCGTCGAAGAAATTTCTCGTCGCGATCTCTCTCCTCGCGAAGGGTAGATTATCGATGTCGAAAAACCTGTCCAGGGCGCGGAGGAGGATATCAAGTTCGGAGAACGTCCCCCGGTGCTTTTCTTTTGAGGATGCTACCCAGTTGTCTGACGGAATATCTGCGGTCATTATCGCGGTATCTTCGGGTCACTTCTTCAGGACATGGATGGCCTCACCGTGGACATCCTCTGCAGCCTCCCGGATCCCTTCCGACAGGGTAGGGTGGGCATGGACCATCCCGGCAATGTCCTTAGCCTTCAGGCCCGCCTTCATCGCGAGGGCCGCTTCATGGATGAGATCGGAAGCGTGGGCTCCGATGATGTGAGCTCCGATTATCCTGTCGGTCTCCGCATCGGCGATAATCTTGAAGAAACCGGAAATTTCACCGATCACATGTGCCTTGCCGAGTCCCCGGTATTCGAAATGACCTGTTCTGATCTTCATGCCCTTCTCTACCGCCTCATGCTCCCGGACCCCCACCGACGCTATCTCAGGTGATGTGAAGATTGCTGAGGGTATGACGGAGTAATCTATTTTGGCCTCAATGCCGCAGGCATTGGACGCGGCTACCATCCCCTCCTGCGACGCCTTATGGGCGAGGAGCATACCTCCGACGACGTCGCCTACGGCAAAGATGTTTCTGACCCTCGTCTCCATGCGTTCATCAACAATGATTTCTCCCCTCCTGCCCGTTTCCACACCGATTCCCTCAAGCCCAATGCCTTCACTGTTGAGGGATCGCCCGATTGAAACGAGGATCTTCTCAGTCGCGATCTCGCTTCCGTCAGCGAGGAAGGCATGCAATCCGTCGGCCCGCTCTTCGAACTTCGCTACGCTCAGGCCCGTTAGGAGTCTGATTTTCTTCTTCTTAAACTCTCTTTCCAGGGTTTCTGAGATTTCGACATCCTCTGTTGCCACGGCCCGCGGGAGCATCTCGACCATGATAACGTCCGTTCCAAGTTCACGAAAGATGCAGGCGAATTCGGAGCCGATGACCCCCGCGCCGATGATCAGCATGCTCTTCGGTATCTCCTGCATCGCGACCGCATCGTCACTGGAGAGGATTCTTCTCCCGTCGAAGGGAAAGTCCGCCATCGGGGCCGGCCTCGACCCTGTCGCGATGATTACCTTGTCCGCTCCGACCGTTTCTCTTGTCCCCGCTTTTCTCTCCACCGCAATCTCTCCGGGACTCAACAGGGTGCCGGTCCCTTCGATAAGGGTAATACCCCAGCTCTTGAAGAGCGATCTGATTCCCCTGATCTGGATAGAGACAACCTTGTTTTTTCTCTCCATGATCTTCGGAAGGTTAGGGGAAACCGAGCCTTCGAGGTCAATTCCGTAGTCTGTGAGGTATCTGGCCTTATGGAGGATATCCGTCGAGGTTATGATCGTTTTGGTAGGGATGCAGCCCAGGTTCAGGCAGGTGCCGCCGACTTCATCTTTTTCGACGACCGTGACCTGTGCGCCCAGCTGCGCCGCCTTGAGGGCAGCCGTATACCCGCCCGGGCCTCCACCGAGGACGACGACCCTCACTTCGCCTCTTCTTCAAGGTATCTCGTGTATTCGGAGGCGTCCATGAGATCGTTCAACTCGGACTCATCCTCCATCTCAATCACGGCAATCCAGCCCTTTCCGTACGGTTCCTCGTTTATGATCTCCGGAGATTCTGACAGTTCCTCATTGACTTCGACGATAGGACCGCTTACGGGCGATATGACGGAGGACGTCGCCTTCGTGGATTCAATCTCGGATATCTCACTGTTCGCCTCTACCGTTGTGTCGACTTCCGGAAGATCTATGTAAACGATGTCACCGAGGGCTTCCTGGGCGTGATCGGTTATCCCGATGGTAGCTTTCCCGCCTTTCACTCGCACCCATGTGTGCTCCTTGTGATATTTGAGATTGTCTGGATTCATGCCGTCCTCCTTATTTCATTCAGTCCGTGAATTTCTATCATAGTTCTTAGCCTTTGTCAAGGTCTTAGAGCGAGAGGGATTCAGCCATTATCCTGAGTGCTTTCAGCCTTGCGAGGGCTGACTTTGGCGTGAGTTGCGACAGATCGATATTCATGATCTCCCTCATGAGGGGGTTTTCCTCAGACTCGAAGAGGTCCATTTGGCGGTGTCCCGGAGAGAAATGCCTCAGGAGGACCCCTGTCTTGCCCGTCTTTGCGATCTCGTTCTTCTCGAAGGATGAGAGGACGTCCTTTGCCCTTCCGATCACCGTTTCCGGAAGACCTGCAAGTCTGGCGACATGGATTCCATAGCTCTTGTCCGCAGGGCCGGGCATGATTTTTCTCAGGAAGATTATCTCGTCCCCCCACTCCTTGACGGATATATTGAAGTTCTTTACCCCGTCGAGCGCCATGCTCAGTTCGGTCAGTTCGTTATAGTGAGTGGCGAAGAGGGTCCTCGCCAGGATCTCTCTGAAGATATATTCGGCTACGGCCCATGCGATGCTGATCCCGTCGAAGGTGCTTGTCCCCCTTCCTATCTCATCGAGGATAATCAGACTCCTTCCTGTGGCGTTATTAAGGATGTTTGCGGTCTCTATCATCTCGACCATGAATGTGCTCTGGCCCTTTGCGATGAAGTCCGAGGCGCCTATCCTCGTAAAAATCCTGTCGACGAGACCGATTCTTGCTTCCGTCGCAGGCACGAAACTTCCTAACTGGGCCATGAGGACGATGAGGGCCGTCTGCCGCATAAACGTAGATTTCCCTGCCATGTTCGGACCGGTGATGATGAGCAGCCTCTCGTCCTCGCCATTGAGGACGGCGTTATTGGGGATGAATTGATCGCCGGACAGCCGTTCGAGAACGGGGTGCCTACCTTCGGTGATTTCTATGACCGTGCTTTCATCAACAGTCGGTTTGCAATAGGAGTGTCTTCTTGCGACGATCGCGAGAGATGTGAGAAAATCCACTCTTGCTACGGCACGCGCGGCAGCGGTGAGCCCCGGGTTCTCGGAAAAGACCTTTTCGAGGAGCGACTGAAAAAGACCGTATTCAAGATTCTTCAACCGCTCCTCTGAGCCGAGCACCTTCGATTCATATTCCTTGAGCTCGGGGATGATGAAACGCTCGCCGTTGACAAGGGTCTGTTTCCTCACGTAGTAGTCCGGAACGAGATCGAGGTTAGCCTTCGTTATTTCGATGTAGTAGCCATAAATTTTGTTGTAGCCGACCTTAAGAGACGCTATGCCGGTCTTCTGCCGTTCGCTTGTTTCGAGGCCGGTAATAAAATCCTTGCCGCTCGTCGAAACTTTCCTCAGTTCATCAACTTCGGTACTGTAACCGTCCCTGATGATGCCTCCGTCTCTCAACCCGAGCGGCGGGCTATCAACGATGCTGGAATCGATAAGGGCCTTCAGTGAGGAGAAGTCGGCTATCTCTTCGCCTATACTCCTGAGATACCCGTTCTCCTGAGCAAGGAGCATGGTCTTTATCGCGGGGAGATGGGAGAGCGATGTCTTCATGGCGATAAGGTCCCTCGGGTTTGCCGTTTTGGCGCCTACCCGCGAGGCCAGCCTCTCCAGGTCCTGAACCTTTCTCAGGTTGTTTCGCAGTCTCTCGATAACCTCGTAATCGTCGATGAGGGACCAGACCGCGCCTTGACGGTTCTCTATCTCACCGATGTCGACGAGAGGTCTGAGAATGGCACTCCGGAGGTGGCGACCGCCCATAGGGGTGAGGGTCTCGTCCATTACCGCAAGGAGCGTGCCCTCCGTTCCCCCCTTCAGGTTCCGTATCAGCTCGAGGTTCCTCTGTGTCGCTGCATCGAGGAACATATATGAGCCTTGCGTGAGGGGCGAGATCTTCTTGAACCTGACGGCTTCCTTCAGCGTCTCTTCGATGTATGCTATGAGGGCGCCTGCGGCAGATATGGCGATAGTCATCCCTTCGCAGCCGAAACCTTCAAGGGAAGACACCCTGAAGTGCTTGAGAAGAACCCTGTATGCCTCTGCAAAGTCGAAGAACCAGTCTTCAAGAGGTGAGGCGTAAAAGTCTCCAAAGACTTCAGAATAGTGAAGGTCATTTTTCAGGCTCGCGGGATAGAGGACCTCCTTCGGTTCAAACCGTGACAGTTCGTCTTCTATAGGCCTTTCGGTCTCATAAACCGAGAACTCGCCCGTCGAAACATCGGCTAGGGCCACACCGTGTTTCTTTCCGTCGGGCAGGAAACAGAGGAGGTAGTTGTTTTCCTTCGGGTTCTCGGGCGTATGGGTGCCGGGAGTGATGACCTTCACCACGTCTCGTTGCACGATGCCTTTCGCCTCTTTCGCATCCTCCATCTGCTCGCATATCGCCACCTTATGACCTGCCTTGATGAGCCGGCCGATGTATGACTCGGCAGCAAAATAGGGGATGCCGCACATCGGCAGGGGATCCTCTTTTGTCTTGTCGCGCGAGGTGAGTGCGATCTGAAGAATCCTTGATGCAACCCGCGCATCTTCGCCGAACATCTCATAGAAATCGCCGAGACGGAACAGGAGAATTGCATCGCCGTGCTTCTCCTTGATGGTCGCGTATTGTTTCATGAGGGGTGTCAATTCGGACATAGGATATTAAATACCATGGGGCATCGAAAGTTCAATATCTCCCTCTGCGCTGCAAGACTCTCGAGGGGAAAGAGTCCAAAGACATTCTGCTATAATGGTATCAGGGTCACTTGTCGTTACCTTTATGGTGTATGCAATCTTGGACCGGGAGGTGAAGAAGCAGTCCCTCTCGTCGGACGGCGCTCCCGTGCAGAAGAAACTCGCGAAGAACGTTTTCAGGGATTTCCTTTCGAGTCCTGACAGGCTGCGGCAAGGGCTCATAAAGCCGTTCTCTCTCTTTTTTCAGGCGGAGGCCTCAAGCAGCATCCTTCTCCTGTGCTCCACCGCGGCAGCCTTGCTTTGGGCAAATTCCCCTTATGCCGCCTCCTATCACCATTTCTGGGATTCCGAATTATCGATTGCGTTTGGCAGGTATGCGGTAATAAAGAGCCTCCGCGAGTGGATCAACGAGGGGCTCATGGCGATATTCTTCTTTATCGTTGGGCTCGAGATTAAACGCGAAGTCTGCGCCGGCGAACTTGCTTCTCCGAAGAGGGCCCTCTTGCCCGTCGGCGCTGCTTTCGGAGGCATGGTCTTCCCCGCACTCATCTACCTTGCGTTTAATCACGGAACAGCGACGGTCCACGGATGGGGCATAGCCATGGCGACGGATATCGCCTTTGCGCTGGGAGCCCTCTTTCTCCTCGGAAAGAAGATACCCGTTGGGCTCAGGGTCTTCCTCTCGGCTCTCGCAATCGTTGACGACCTCGGGGCTGTTGTCGTGATCGCACTCTTCTATACGGGGACGATCAATATGTCCTTTTTCATGCTCGGCATTGCGGCGTTCGTCCTCATGGTGATTGCGAATCTCCTGTGGGTCAGGAGGACAGTCGTGTACGCACTGCCCGGTATCATACTCTGGTACGCCTTCCTCGGGTCAGGTGTCCATGCCACGATCGCGGGGGTTCTCGTAGCGATCTGCATTCCCGCCAGGGGGAAGTACGACACCGACAAGTTTCTCCGGGAGGTCAACAGGTGTCTGGGGGAATTCCACTGCTCCCCGGACGGCTGCGGCTACTCTATCCTTCTGAACGAGAAACACCGGGATGCGGTGCAGTCGATCGAACTTGCCTGCCATCACGTAGAGACTCCGCTTCAGCGTCTCGAGCATGCGCTGCATCCGTGGGTAGCCTATCTCGTGATTCCCCTCTTTGCCGTCGCCAACGCAGGGTTAACGTTCGTGAGAATTGACCTCGCAGAGGCATTGACCTCACCGGTGACCCTGGGGGTAATCTTCGGCCTACTCTTCGGCAAACCTCTCGGCATTGTCCTCTTCTCTTATTTATTAGAGAAGGCGAATCTGTCGTCCCTGCCGACAGGCGTCGGCTGGCCGCATATCATCGGAGCCGGTATTCTCGGGGGGATAGGGTTCACGATGTCGCTCTTCATCACGTCGCTCTCTTTCAGCGATCCCTCAGTGCTCGATTTCGCCAAAGTGGGGATCCTTCTCGGTTCTTTCCTGTCGGGGATAGTCGGTATCGCTTTTCTCTACATATTTTCAGTCGGGCGGAAGAGGGATTGAATCTCCGGAAATTCCGGCGGCGATCCCCTGGGCAATCCGATGCCTATTTTCGCCCGAAGGAGTGATCCAAAAAGTCTGCCACCTCAGCACTCGGCTTAAAAGAGAGTTCGTAGGCCGGGACGAGGGAAATCAGGTCTTCACAGAATATGAGAAGGCTGTCCACTATTTTCCGGTCGTACCAGGGGATGGAAGTCACGGGGAGAAGCCGCTCAAAGGCCTCTTTCCGGCTCAGCTCTCTCAGCCTGTTTTCACTTCCGTGGGACAGGAAGAAGAGACAAGCAAGGGGAGAATTCTTGTTCTCCGCTATGTCCGCCTCTCCCGGCCAGGGAGTTCCGAATACCTTATACGCATGATCAGTCTTTCTGATTACGATGCGGTCGTCGCTGAGGAACTGCACATTCTTGCGATCGGAAAATTGCCGCGAAAGTGTGCTCTTTCCCGCACCGGAGCGACCGAGGAATGCATATCCACGTCCATTGATCTTTGCAGCAGCGGCATGGATCAGTGCCCCCTTTTTTCCCGCCAGGAAATACATGAGGAGAATCTGGTCGAGAGGGTACCGTACCGGATTCGAGAGTATGGAGCCGTCAGCGCCTTCATGTATTAATACGTCGCTGCAGTATACAGTCACCTTCGAGATGTCCCGATTGAACCGGGCTATCCAAACAGGCTGTTTATGAAGGTCGGCAGGACTGAGTACCGCAAAATACTCGCTCCCTCGCCGTAACATCGACCACGATTGGCCGCTGTCAAAGATCTTCGTCAGTCCTTTTGTCTCGGGCATCCCCTTCAATTCGAGGATGACATCGATATCGGCGGAATGAGGGGAATTTCTTTTCGCGAAAAGGAATGACTGATAGGCCGGATCAAGTTCCTGAAGTGAAAGGGATTGCCGGCAGCGTACCGAAACGCTCACGTCGGCAACCTTCATCCTTATCAAATCTGTCGCCTTTTCTTGCCTTCGCAAAGGCTGTTAAGACCTCAGGAGCCGATTGTCGATGAACACACACCGGCCAGGCAGCCACTGCCGGCAACACCTTTCGGATCACCGAACCGTGTCTTACAGCCCGTACTCAGCACCTCTTCAGCGACAAGTTCGATAACTCTCAGCCTCGGTTTTTCATAAGACTGCTTCTTTTTTTTCTCTTTATGTTGCATCTTCATCTCCCTCATAGACTGATGTCATGTATCCGGCTGAAGCGATTCTTTCCCATTGCACAGAGGTATTCTGAACGGGCATCCTCCGCCCCATTCTCGAACTCAAAAAAAGCCGGACAAAAACCGCATAAGTCTTTTCTGTCGCAGTGATAGCAGGCGAAGTCCTTTCTTGCCTTCTTATTCCTTATGCCGGATATGATGCCGTTCCACCCCGACAGGAAACTCCCTTTAGACAGGTCGTATCTCATATTCCTCGTCATAAGGCACGGCTGCAAATAGCCATAGGGATCAATATGAAATCCGGTGAGCCCGGCACCGCATTGATAAAGGCTATCAGTCGGAGCCCACTCCTGCCGGGTCCTCATGTAGTCTTTCCAGACGCGTGCCCTTTCCCGGTCAGAGAATTCCTTATCGACCGCATCCGACGGGGCAACCCTGAGATTCAACGGGCTCTTATCCCCATTTGCGCAAGGAAATATCGCCGCGTCGAAACGGAATTTTACGCCAAATTCCCTCGCCATGTCTTCTATATCGGCAAACTCATGACTGTTCATGGTCATAAGAATCGTCTTCAGCCTTACCCGTATTTTGCCGCCCAGGAGCCTTTTGATGCCGTCCAGACAACGTTCGTATGAACCGGCCACACCCGTAATGTTTTCATACGTCGCTGCGGTAGCGCCGTACAGGCTTATCTCTACAACGTGGGGCGGCAGATTCTGAAAGAGCGCGAGGATGCTGTCGGTAATCAATGTTCCATTCGTGAAAACCGTGACCAATAACCCCTT
>Ga0187779_10002479_pt1 | contig 11286 bp, 8 predicted proteins | sample 1015_Q2_SP10_10__FD_132435 | JGI IMG/M metagenome (GOLD analysis project Ga0187779, IMG submission 132435) | Tropical peat soil microbial communities from peatlands in Department of Meta, Colombia - 1015_Q2_SP10_10_MG | ecosystem: Environmental > Terrestrial > Soil > Wetlands > Peat | place... | reverse complement strand
GCGGGTGATCTGGAACCACCAGCCATCACCCGCTGCCGCTGCTACCGGGACGTGAACATGGTTCGAGGGATCCAGCAGGCCGCGTAGGAACGCGGTGCGGTCCTCGCCGCTGAATGAGTGCCCCAGCCACGACAGCACGTACTCACGCGACAGGAGCCCATCCCGGGCAGCCGCATGAACCAGGTTGCCGGCCACTCCCAAGGCGCCCGCGACAGGCATCACGCTCCCGGGCGGCGCGGTTACCTCCGTCACTTGCACCACGGTGGCTAGGTCCCGCTCCACTGGGTTGGGGATGGGCCAGAGGCCGCTCGGGCTTTCCTCGCTTCCAATGAGGAGCCCGGGAAGCTCGACGAACGGCAGCCCGAAAGTGGCGATAGACACCGAGTTCCGCACCGCGGGGCCGAAACTCTGTCCGGTGAGCGTCTCGATCCGGGTGCCCGCGGCCCGCAGCGCGGCTAGCACGCCGCCGCGGTCTACGCCGGCCGGCGACCGGGCGGCGACCTCGTCCACGAGGCTCTCCGCCCAATGTCCCATTTGGGCAGTATAACCGGGCATGAACTGGTGTTCGGCCCTGCGGCGGTGGAGGTCGTGAATAGCTTCGGCACGAATACGCTGCTGGTATCCGCGATGGGCTCGGTCTTGAAGCTGGCAAGCGACACAGCCCTGCCCATGGGAATTCGGAGCCTGGCCGCGGTGATGGCGTGTGCCATCGCGAGCGTCATCGTCATCCACTCGTGCCGACATGGACGCGGCCGGGAAGAAATCGGCTCGCCCGCGCACGGGGGAGGGCGGCCTGAACGGGCGCGTGGCCGGCCAGCCCGGTCCGGCCGCCGTCGCCCCGCGCCCGAAGGCCGGCTGGCGTGGCCAGCCGGCGGCGGCCGGTACGCTGGCGCTAGCCCGGTCCAGGGCATGGTGCGGAACTGGACACCCCGCGAGGACGTGCGTCCTCATCGGCCGGGCGGCGCGGTGTCATCGGCTCCCCGAAGGACCGCACGATGACACCATCTGGGCGTATCGCGCTCATCTTCGTCTTGCGCGTACTGCACGCAGAACCGCCCAGCCGCCTCTTGCCCGTCCCCCGCACCGGACGCCGGGCGCGCGGGGCACAGCTGTGCCTGGCCCTTATCACGGCGGCCGCCGGGGCCGGTTTGCTCACGATGGCGCGCCGACGGGCACGGCGCCAAGGAGGGACACGGCCGGGCACAACTGCGGCGCGTGAACTCTCCCGGTCGTGCCGCTTCTGGCAGTACCTGACCCGCGTCGACGTCTGGCTCCTCATCACCACGATCGCCGGCGTCGTGATCGCGTTCCTTGCCCTGATCAGATCACGCTAGCGGCTTGGGCCCGGGCCGTGTCGCGCCCCCGGCTACCAGCTCGGCCGCCATCGCCACGCCCAGCATGCCGATCGTCCGAGCCGGGGAACCGGCTCCGCAAGACCAACCTAACCGGGCCAGCCTGCCACGGTGAGGACAGCGCACGCTCACTGCAGTTTCATTCTGGCTAGGACCGGGCGAGGCGAGCCACCGCACCCGACGCGAAGCAGGGGCGCATGCGCAGACGGCCAAGCGCACGAGGGCGGCTCGCTGGGATCGGGCTGCAGAGGGCGTGCTCAGACCGGCATTCTGGGCGCATGAAGACGCTCCCATTCGGCGGCGGCCGGGAGATCACGATGTCGATCGAAGGGCCGCAGGGCCTGATCGCCGGCGCCGGGCTGCACAGGCTGATGTTCTACGCCCACGTCAAGGCGCACGCGATGCCGGCCGGGGTGCCGGTCACTCTCAGCGGCGAGGCATTTCTCAGTGGACGCATAAATGATTGGCTCGGTGCGTGGTCAGTTGAGCACCAGCCTGTCACCAGGGACGACGGCCAGCCGGATGTCGTCACGATCTTGCTGCCCCTCACCGACCAGCAACTCGCCGTCATCGAGCACCGCCGCGCTGGAGCTGACCTTCAGATTCAGCTGAACGTCGACGTCACGCTCGGGTATCACCCGCTGGCGAAAGGCAGCGCGGGCGAGGACATCTGGCCTGTGCGGGCTTTCCAGGAGACGATCTTCGTTCAGCGCGAGTCGTGGGTCAGGTTGCTGACCCAGGCGCCGTCCGGGACGTCCCTCGCGGTGGTGGTCCCGGTCCCGCTGGACGGCGGCGGCGCCGCGAAGGTCGGGACGCTCCTGCGCGAGGCCATCGAGAAGGTCAATAAGGGAGAGTACGGCGACGCGGTCACGGCGGCACGGCGAGCGATCGACGCGATGGGCGGTGGCTGGGCCTCCGAGAAGAGCATCGTCAGCGTCGACAAGGCGCAACGGTCCTTGGATCAGCGCCTCTCCCTTCTCCGCCATGCCCTGCACGGCCTGGCGAGCCCGTCTGCGCACGGCGACCCTGTCGCGGCCACGATCAACTGGGACCGGCCGACGGCAATGGCGGTGATCGCCGGCGTGTCTGCACTAGCCGCATGTCGGCGGCCCGGGCCGTGACCTGGCCGACGCCGATCACCCCGATCTGCGCGGCCGTTGGTGCGCCTGACGTCAATCCCGTAGCCGCTCCTAACGGCCCCGCGCGCGTTTTCTAGGACGGTCTCCGTCACTTACTGTGACGTATCCCGGGGGCACGGCCGGGGATGCCGTGGGACGACTCGTGGGACGAGTGCCAACCACACCCCTGTGCGATGTGTGCTTTCTGCACTTCCACATGTGGCATATGTGCAGCTAGAACGCCTGGAGCGGCGAAGCGGCCCACTCTTAATCCGTGGGTTCGGGGATCGAGTCCAGACTGAGCGGGCCTGATATCTTTCGGCCGCACTCGCCCGATCTTGACTTTCCGTGACATTTTGCTTCGTCTGCCCGACAGATCTTGCCGAGACCGTGATCACCGATCTACTCGCGAGCTGTGGGCAGGTTGGTTCAGGCGGCAGGCTGTGCGTTTGCTAGTGCCTTTGTGATGAAGCCCGGCCAGTCAGCGTCCAGTCTTGCTTCGAAGTCTGCCCTAAGGAACTCGCGTTCCTCCGGAGGGACTTCGGCCTGGCTGCCGTCGGTGTAGTGAACCGTGAGGTTGCGGGCGGCGGAGCAGAGGATCGTGTAAGCCCTCGACGAGACCATGATGAACAGGCCTGGTGACTGCTGCTCGAGTTCGTTCTGCGCGGTCGGGAAGTCGACGCCTATGCGGTTCCAGTTCAGGCTGATGTCGGCTAGCCAGCGGGTGATGTCGGAGAGGAAGATCACGCGCTTGCCAAGGGCGGCGGCGCAACGTGCGCCTGCGTCGAGCAGGAGCGCGAGATCAGATCCCAGGGGAACAGCCCCGCCATCGGGGCCGGTCGGCCGTACCGCCCGCGTGAGGTCGGGTGCGATGGCAAACGCGGCCTCGGCGATCTCGGGGGCGTCTGAGGCCTCGGGCCAGGCCAGGCCGGTGACCAGGAACCACGGCGGGTCGGTCATCCATGGTGCGGGCTGCATCACTGGCACATCCTTCACGGCCATGGTGACACTCAGAGTTCGCGGTCGCCAGCTTCGGCTTCTCGCTCGGCGAGCCGTTCCGACGGCGGGATCGGTGGTTTGGGCGGCTGGAGCACGGCCTCACGGTCGCCCTGCTCCCAGGAGGGGAACGCCTGGCCGATGTCCCCGTAGTCGGGGTCTTCGTGCGGTTCCATGAGGCTTTGCCGTTCGGCGATCTTCTCGCTGAATGCCTCTCGCGCCTCGGCCAGTTCCCGTACCCAGCCTGGCAGCTGGTCCTCGTGCTCGGCCTCGGGCAGCACGTCCAGCTCGGCCTGCTGCTTGTCAGTGACCTCGTCGGGCTCGGCCGACCGCAGCGGCTCCATCCGCATATCCGGGTACCGGCGGCGCAGCTCGGTGTCCGCAGCGACGGCCAGCCGCCGCTGCGGCTCGGTCGCGGCCTCCCATGCCCGGCGGTCTTCCGTCAGCCCAGCCAGGATGCTCTCCTGCATCCGGTAGGCGGACTCCTGCGCTCGGCTGCGTTCGGCCTGCTGGTCGTGCCGGGCTGCCAGCTCACCGTCCCCGGCCTTCCGGGCAACCTCTGCCTCGGCTTCGCTGCGGATGATCCGCAGCCGGGCGTCTTCCGCGCTGGCCCGCACATACCCGAGTTCCCGGCCGACGTGTTTGGGCGCCCACCCGGTCTCGGCCTGGTACTGGTCGCGGATCAGCCATAGCGAGCCGTCCGCCCGGTCCCGCAGGTCCGATCCGTCTGCTGGCCCGAGTGCCCGCCAGGCCTCATGCCATAGGGCCCGCTTGTCCGGGTGATCTGCGATCGGCTCGGGCCCGATGGCCTGCCGTTCATCGTCGTAGCCGAACAGTTCCCGGTAGGCGCCGACCGCGCTGGCCCGCTGCTGCCATCGGTCACGCTCACCGGGATCGTCAGGAACCGGTCCCAGCGCCTTAACGGCCCACGCTGGCTGGTGCCGGGCGGCGTGCGCGCCGATTCGCTCCCGCCGCTCGTCCATCAGCGTGGCCAGCTGGCCGAGGTATTCGCGGATTTCCGGGTCGCTGACCTCCGGTACCCGGTCGGCCCATAGGCCGGTCGGCTGCGGTGGCATGGCGTTCACCGATCGCCGCATCCTTGCGTCGATCACGGCTGGGATGTCCCGGGCTCCGGCCAGGTCACGGGAGGCGACCGCCTGCCGTACGGTCTCGGTGGGGTCGGCGCCCGCCAGCTCGGCTGCCCGCATCGTCCGGTACAGCCACCGGGCCGTGGGCGAGCCGAGACCGCCTTCTGTTATGCCCCAGGTGTCTGCCAGTGCCGACTGCACGACCGGCTGGAACCGTTCGGCGTCGGCCCGCTCGGTCAGGTCCATCCAGATGGCATGCAGCAGGCCGAGATGATCGGCATTAGAGCGCTGCCGCTCCCGGTATTCGGTTGCGGCCAGGTCGGTCGCGTCCCGGGCGAGGACATCGGCGAGCACCGCCATCCCCTCGTCCAGGTCACCCTGCGGCGCCCGCTGCGCTACCTGGCCCTGCCGCTGCTTGTCCAGGTCACAGAACCGATTCAGCTCGGGCGCTGGCCTGCTCAGCGGCAGCGGGTCCGCGAGCTTCGGGCTGGGCGTGATCACCATGATCACGTTGTCGGACGTTCCGCGGGTAGCACCGACGTAGGTGCCCTGGCGGTCATCCCCCGGCGCGACGATGGTGCGCGTCGCCGCTACTGTCCTGCCCTGGGCCACCTGCTCGGTCACCGCGTACGCCAGCTCAGCCGTCTTGTACCCGGGGAAGAGGAACGATTCCTCGGTCCACCGTGGCGCCTGCGTCTGTGGGTCGGGCCCCAGCATCCGGCGCACGACCGGGCCGGCCGGCGTGATCGCTTCGATACGCAGCACGTGCATGTTGGCCAGCGTGTTCCCCCCGCCAGCATCCACCGAGTGGTCGTTGTCCGTGCAGACGATGAGGTCGCCGACAGTAGCCCGCTGCCCGTCAGCGATCTCAACCGACGGGCCGGCCCGGGCCACCGTCCCCAGGTGCTGCAGGTCGTCCCGGACCCGGCGGCATGCCTCGCGGCGCAGCTCGTGCGACCGGGCGATCAACAGCGAATCCCGTCCCTCCAGCGTGTGGGCGACGTAGGCCTGCGCGGCCGCTTCCAGGATCTCCTCCGCCGTCCCGGCCCTGATCCGCCCGTGCTCGGCATAGTCGGCCAGCGCCGAGACCTTGCCTTCGCGCAGGCCCAGCGACGCTGACCGTTCCCACTGCTCGCTGAACCGCACCGGTTCGGGAAGCTGCACGTAGCCCTGCTTGCGGGTGACCAGGCTGGCGCCGCCCCCGTTCTCCACCGCCTGGAGCTGCTGGTGGTCGAGGGCCACGGCCACCTTGACCCCGGTCCGGGCCGCGTAGTCAACGATGTCGGCGAAGTCAGGGTTGCTGAACATCGACGCCTCGTCCATGACGATCAAATCGCCCCGGCTGAGCTTCACCGGACCGCGGGCACCGCGGCGGTCCTTCAGGTGCCCGAGGAACTGGGCGAAGTTGTAGCTCTCCGCTACTCCCGCCTCGGCCAGCACGTCACGCGATGACTGCGACGGCGTGACCCCCACCACCCGCCCATGCGCCCAAGCCCTGCCGATCCCAGCGAGCACGCGGGTCTTACCTGCACCCGCCGGCCCGACGATCACCTCGACACGGCGATCGGAGGTCAGCACGTGGAACGCGGCGGCCGCCTGGTCCATCCGCAGCCCGCAAGCGGTCGTCTTAACCTCGGCACCTGGCGGCTGGTGAAGCGCGGCCTCCAGCTCGGCGACATCAGCCCCCAGCGCACGGGCCGCCTGCTCTGCTGACATCGCAGGGCCGTCCCTGGCACCGGCCTGGGCAACGAGCCTCTCCTCCCGGGACAGCTGCACCTTGGCCGCATACTTGACCCCACCGTGCCGCCGATACACGCTCCGCCCATCCGCCCGACGCAGTGAGGCCGGTGCGAGGGCTGCCTCCGGTGACTCCAGGCAGACCACCGGGCCGAACTCCCCCGCCAGCGCCCGGTCAGCCACCTCCTCCAGCAGCCGTGCCTGGCGGTCAGGATCGGTGGCGCTCCTGGGCAGCACCCGGCCGATGTTGGCGACCAGATCCGCGCGCATCCACTTCGAATTCTCACGCGAACACTTCTCCAGCGCCTTGTGCACCGCGCGCGTGATGTCATCGCGCGTGAGCTGCGGGCCCGCGTCACGCGGCGCGCAGCCGTTGCGTCCCAGACGCGACACCCGCCGGTACAGCGACGCGAGATCCACGCCAGCCTTCTGGGCGGCTTTGGCCTGCCAGCCGCGGGTGGCCGCGTCCCGGTCGATCACGCCGTCCTTGCCCCTGCGCGTGCGCAGGTTCGCCTTGTCCATCAGCGACGCCAGCTCGCGTTGGTTCGGCGCCCGCCCGTATTCGGCCCGGAACCTCGGCACGAGTTCCCCGGCCACCTTCTCGTTGATCACATCCCGGCGGTGGCTGAACACGTCCATCAGGTCAGCACCGATCCCATCGATGCCATAACCCATGCCATCCGGCCGCAGCACCCAGTCCAGCCCGAACCGGCGCGTAAGTTTGGACTCCGCGTGCACCGAGGCGACCTGGCCCGCCGCCCGCGCGTGCTCGTAGTAAGCCGTCGAGTCCGGCGCGCGGCCCTTCCCGTCATGCCGCGTGATCGCCACGTGCGCGATCTGGTTATGCGTGTGAAGCTGCATGTCACCATCACGCGAGGTGTGCTGATACCACGACGCGACGATCAGGTCGGCCTCGCGGAACTGCCCGGTCTCCCGGCCATCCACCCGCGTGACATGACTGCCCGTGCGCACGTACCCGGCTTCACGCTGGAAATACGCAAGCGCCGCGTTATTAGCCTCACGCAAGATCTGATCGACCTCGGCCAGCAGCCCGGCCGCCACCGTCTCAGCGTGCTTGTCGCCCTCATCGCGGGCCCGCTGCACCGCGGCACCGAGGCTGGCATGGAAGATCGAGATGTCCTTCGACCACGATGTCGTCAGGTCGAAGTACAACGGCGACTGCCGGGCCTCGCGCTGCGCCATGATCCGCAGCTCGGCCTTCCGGTGATCGTCCGCGCCGGGTTCGGCGGCGACCAGGCCCTTATAGATCTCCACCGCCTTGCCGGCATTCGCCGGCGACCGCCCGAGCCTTTGCCCGTCCGGGCCCTTGCGCTCCCCGAACAGCAGGTTGTACGGCTCCCGTTCCACCTGCAGGCCTGCAGCGAAGCCAAGTCGTTCGGCGCCGGGGCCCCACCAGGTGCCCGGCGGCTCCCCAGCCTCCACGGCCGCGAGATAGTACCCCGCGCCCCGGTAGGCCTCGCCCACCGCACGCCAGGCGTAGTCCAGGTCGTAGCCCTTGGCGACCGTCGCCATCACAGCCACCGTTGTCACCTCCGGATGATCTTGACTGACCGCGCTCGCTCGCTAGTGCATTGGTCTGATGGACAGCAGAGCAAGATCAGGATGCAGGAACCGAGTGCAAGATCAGCGGCAACAAGATCAGTAACAGCGGCAACAGAGGCGCAAACAGGAGGCTGACCAGGCAGGCAGATGACGGCAAAGTGGTAGATGCCGTGGACGCCGCACATGCCGAGCGTGTCGCTCGGCAAGGATGCGCGCCGCGAGAACTCGCGGCCGCGCGGCCTGCGGTCTGTACGCTCGTCGCCATGGCCTACGGTCAGGAGCTCGCCGGGCGCATCCGGCAGCTCATCGGCAGCGACCTGGAGCTGACCGAGAAGAAGATGTTCGGCGGGCTCGCCTTCCTCATCCGCGGCAATATGGCCATCGCCGCCAGCAGCGAGGGCGGCGCCATGGTCCGCGTCGACCCTGCGCAGTCGGAGGCCCTGGTGGCGACGACGAAGGCCACGCCGATGAACATGCGCGGCCGGGACATGCCCGGATGGCTGCGCGTCAGCGCCGACGATCTCCGCACCGACGACCAGCTCGCCCCCTGGGTCGAGATCGGCACCGGATACGCGCGCTCGCTACCGCCCAAGTAGAAACCCGCCCGAACGCCGCTTACAGCCGTCGGGTCCCACCGTCCTGATCGTCTTGATGCGCAGGTGTTTGCGCCGTGAGGCGCTGTTGATTCGAGTGGAGGTGAGAGACCTTCGCCTCCGTCCTGTCGCAGCAGGGCGGTGAAGCTGGGGGCGGCCTGATCCGGGTGGTGCCGGGGAGGGTGGGAGCAGCCCCGACAAAGCCGGGACGTGCCCAGCACTGCCGGATGGGGCGGGCCCGGCGAGTGTGGCGGAGAGGAGTACGCGAGGAACCGGCGTTTACGTCCTTTAAGCATCGACCGGCTCGAACCTGGCGGATATGGGCCGGGTGCAGTGCGTCCCGTGGTGTGCACCTGCGGCGGGACCTTCGGGCGAGGTTCACAGAACTGGCCCGGAAGGCCATGGGGAAAGTCTGCGGCGTACCCATGGCGGGGCTGCGAGGACACAGCCGGGCTCCTACTCCGCTGAGCGAGTCACAGTGAACACGGGAACCGCCCGGTGCTGGTTCCCTTGCGGCGGGTATCCGGCTCGCTGCCTGGGATAGGCGCGCCGACCGCTGAACGGGCCGGGCGGGGCGGAGCCGCCGTAGTACTCCGGGGCCGGGAGAGCCGGTCACATGGGGAAGGGCGGCAGCGGTTGCGAGAAGGGAAGGAGGCTGCAATGCCGCAAGACGCACCGGTGAACACCGGCGCCCGCGATCAGACCGAACAGGGGTCGTGGTCGCGGGTAGCGGGGATGCAGGCCAAGCTTCACCGTTGGGCGGCGGCCGATCCTGGCCGCCGGTTTGATGACCTGTTCAACTTCGTGCACGACCCGGCGACGCTGAAGGTGGCGTTCGCCCGGGTCGCGGGCAACCATGGCGCGAACACTCCCGGCATCGACGGCCTGCGGGTCGCTGATGTCGAGGAGGCCATCGGGGTGCCCGGGTTCCTGGAGGACCTGCGGGCCGCCCTCAAGGACGGCTCGTTCCGGCCGCTGCCGGTGCGGGAGAGATTGATTCCCAAGCCGGGCGGGTCCGGGAAGCTCCGCAAGCTGGGAATACCGACGGAGGCGGCATAGTGCCGCGTCGCCCAGTGGTCCTTCGGGTTTTGTCGTTGTCACTCACCCGTTCCACCCGCTGAGCGGGCAGCGGCGGCCGACGTTGTATCAGCGGCTGGCCGACAGCGGGATGGTCCGCGCCGAGCGAGGCAAGATCTTCGGTATCTTCCCGTCCCGCCGGTGGCCGGCTCAAGATGCCAGCCACGAGGCGGAGGTTCGCCGGCTGGTGACCCAGGCGTTCGTGCAGCAGGAGGTGGCGGACACGCGAGCCGCCGCGCTCATCGCCTTGGTGCACGCCGTCGGGTGCGAGGACAAGATCGTCGACCCGCGGCAATACGGCCTGTCCAGGCGAGAGCTCAGGGCGCGGGCGGAGGAGATCGCCAAGGGCAACTGGGCGTCAGAGGTCGTCCGCAAGGCGATCGAGGAGATGATGGCGGCGGTCATGGCCGCCACCACCGCCGCCACGACTGTGGCGGCAAGCTAGGCCTGGCATCGCGTCACGATCTCGAGCAGGACGGCCGTAACGCACGCTGGTTCGTCATCGTCTAGCGGTAGCAGCGGCGCATTATCAGACGCAGCGCCGCTTTTGCCGCCCCGCTGGGGTGATCTGGGCCGCATGTGCGGCTGGGATGGTGGGTAGGCATGGTGTGACTACCACGCGTGGGGGTGTTGCATGGACGCAGGCAGCGAGGCGAATGTATCTCGTTTGAGCGCGCGGGCTGGCGGGCGCTCATGGCGGGGGCCGCGCCGACGGCATCCCGGGCTAATAGCGGTGGTGCTCGCTGCGCTCGCCGCCCTGGTGCTGGCGGCGTGCAGCTCGTCGGCCAGCTCGCCCTCGGGGAGCTCGACGGCGGGGAAGGTCTCGGGCCAGCTGGTGGTGTTCGCGGCCACCTCGCTGACCGATGCGTTCAACCAGATCGGGGCCGGGTTCGAGAAGGCGCACCCGGGTGTCACGGTGAAGTTCAACTACAACGGCAGCTCCTCGCTGGCCACGTCGATCAACCAGGGCGCGCCCGCTGACGTGTTCGCCTCGGCCGCTCCGGCGAATATGAAGACCGTCACCGACGCCGGCGACGCGGTGGGCACGCCGCAGACCTTCGCCTCCAACACGGCCGAGATCATGGTCGAAAACGGCAACCCGCAACACATCAACTCGGTCAAGGACCTGGCTGACCCCAAGGTTAAGGTCGCGGTGTGCGCCCCGGCGGTGCCGTGCGGCGCTGTGGCCCAGGAGGTGTTCAAGAACGCCGGGGTCACGGTCAAGCCGGTCAGCGAGGAGACCAACGTCGGTGGGGTGGTGACCAAGGTCACCCTGGGCGAGGTGGACGCGGGCATCGTGTACGTGACCGATGTCAAGGCCAACGAGGGCAAGGCGGTGGGGGTGCCGATCCCGGCTGACCAGAACGCGACCACCGAATACCCGATCGTGCAGGTCAAGGGCGCGCCCAACGCCAGCGCGGCGAAGGCGTTCATCAGCTACGTGCTCGGACCTGACGGCCAGAAGGTGCTGGCCAGCTTCGGTTTCAAGCCGCCGGGGTGAGCCGGATGGACGATCAGAAGCAGCCGTTCAACCCGCTGCTGGCGTTGCTGGCTGCGCTGGCGGCGCTGTTCTTCGTGTTCCCGCTGATCGGGCTGCTCACCGGCGCGCCGTGGGGCCGGATGACCGACGTGATCACCAGCAAGTCCTCGCTGGACGCGCTCGGGCTGTCCATCATCGCGTCGCTGGCCAGCACGGTCGTCGCGCTGGCGTTCGGGTTCCCGCTGGCGTGGCTGCTCGCACGCAGCAAGTTCCGCGGCAAAG
>Ga0187779_10002478_pt1 | contig 11289 bp, 8 predicted proteins | sample 1015_Q2_SP10_10__FD_132435 | JGI IMG/M metagenome (GOLD analysis project Ga0187779, IMG submission 132435) | Tropical peat soil microbial communities from peatlands in Department of Meta, Colombia - 1015_Q2_SP10_10_MG | ecosystem: Environmental > Terrestrial > Soil > Wetlands > Peat | place... | reverse complement strand
TCTTGTTGTAATAGATTCGCGAGAGTCTGTTGCGTTGGAGTAGATCTTCCCCAAGCACCTCCTTCCAGATATTTTCAACGGACTCCACCTTGGTGAAAAAACGATGCCCCCCTGTATCGAAATAATAGCCCTTGTAGTTGACCGTTCTTGCGAGCCCCCCCACCGTTTGGTCTTTCTCAAGAACGATGGATCGCACTCCTGCTTTGGAAAGCGTATAGGCCGCAGTCAAACCTGCTGGGCCGGCACCGATGATCACGACGGGACGACGTTCCATCCACTCCACTCCGACAATGGGCTAGTGTCAGGTCATCCCTATGGGGCGACTGACAAGCCGACCTTAGGGGATTTGCGTCTGGAGAAGAAGAATTGAACTAGACCGATGACGAAAGCCAAGCCAGAATAAAAAAAGTAGAACCACTGCCAAGGAATTGTTCCGATCATGAACCAGAATCCGCGCTTTTGAAGAAAAAACCGGTAGACGGGCATGCCAAGGATGATGAGCAGGAGGGCCAACCCACCTGCGGCAGCAAACCAGCCAGACCACCAGTAGCCTCCGACTAAGGCCGCCAAAAAACCATAGGTCAACACCACGCTGAGGCGGCTTGAGGATCGCAGATTCAAATCATTGATGAAACTGCGATCCCTTAAAATCAGTTCTGTCCATGGAAGGGCCCGGTCGAAAAAGTCGGATTTCAATAGGCTTCGGATATTCCACCGTTTCAGGTGTTTGACATGAAGTTCCTTGGAGAGCCGAATCCGGTATCCGGCTTGTTTCATTCGGTAACCCAGTTCGATATCTTCGATACTGGGTTTTTGGTAAGTTTCGCTGAAGCCACCCAGTTCCACGAAAACCTGACGGCGAACGCCTCCACAGCCGCTCCAGAATGTGGAGGCCTCTTCTCGTGATATCTGATGAACGTAGTGGTGAAATAGGTTCTTATACTGAGAAAGAAAATTGCCTTCGCCTGGTTCATCATCGTAGGACCCGAAGAGGGCGGCCAATTGAGGGTCGTTCCGAAAAGCCATTTCGACCAGTACGATCGCATCGGGATGAATCACGACATCCGCATCGAGAAAGAAAAGGACATCCCCTTGCGCGGTCCGCGCTCCGAGATTTCGAGCTCGAGCAGGACCCTGTGGTTTATCATTTCTCAAAACTTTCACTCCGAATTCTTCTGCCACGTGCCAGGAGCCATCAGTATCTCCGTCTGCTACCACGATAATTTCGGTTGAGGCCGGAGCAGCCTCGGTAACCCCCTGCAGACACCTGCGGAAGCCCGGGCCCCCATCTCGCACTGGAATGATCACTGAAATGGTCAACTGTGATGGGGGATTTTGGGACAGAGTTTCTGACGTCAACATCATCATCTATCGATAACGTTTTTCATTGACGAAAAATAATACAAATCCTGAGTGGATGGGACATCATTACTTAGTTGCATGTCAAAGTCAAGATGATTTGGATACCACAACAAACCACCTTTTTGCGAAAGGATTTCGTAACGCGTTCCATTTTTCTAATATTTCTTCATCGGGTACGAATAATGAGGTATACTGAGAACGTTGACGTGAAAACTTTGATGAGCGGCCCAAGACTCTTCAAAAATATCCTCCAAGCCCGTTTCCATAGCCGACCAAATCGTTTTCTGATTCAATGCGAATGGAGGAAACGGATTTTATCCGCCTTTCTGCCAAATCCAGGGAGGCTTCAGGAACTTCTTCTTCCAGACCGCAGCATTTATTTGGCAAAGGAAGAAGAATCTTCAGGTCGGAAGACCCGTTACACAACCGTGGCTGTCGACCGGGAAGGTCAACCCATTATGCTCCACACACATTTTACGAATGAAGTGGCCCGATATCTTCTTCAGAAAAGAAGGATACCTGGGTTAGAGAGTGCGAGAATCGTGAAATCCGAGATTCGGGTGGGGAGGAGCCGATTCGATTTTCTTTTGGAAGAGAGAAACAAACTCATTCTTCTGGAAGTGAAGTCGTGCACCCTGGTGGGGAAGAGAATCGCCATGTTCCCTGATGCCGTGACTGAAAGGGGGGCCCGGCACTTGAAGGAACTGGCTGAAATTTCAGAAAAAGGGATCAGAACCGTTCTCCTTTTCATCGTCCATTGGCCGTTTGCGAAGAACTTCATGCCTGATTTTCACACAGACCTAAATTTCTCACAGATCTTCCTGCAAATACACGATAAGGTTGAAGTGATCCCTCTCTCTGTCCGCTGGGGTCAGGACCTTTCACTTTCTCCAAATGTCAAGATTCTTGACGTTCCCTGGAACACCATTGAAAAGGAGGCCAAGGACCGGGGGAGTTATCTTTTGATTTTGAATCTGAAGAGGAATCGGAAGATAGATGTTGGAAAATTGGGCGAGGTACATTTTAGAAAAGGTTTTTATATCTACGTGGGGTCTGCCATGGCCAATCTTTCGAAGAGAATGGAACGACACCGGCATCTAAGAAAACAACATCACTGGCATATCGATGAATTGAGAGCAATAGCCGAATTCCGTTCTATTTTGGCTATCCGCTCTTCAGATCGGCTTGAATGCGAAATTGCAAAGGCCATGTCAGAAATTGCCGAATGGTCCATTCCCGGATTCGGTTCGACGGATTGTTCCTGCGAAACCCATCTTTTTGGAATGGCCAGCAGACCAGATCAATCAGAAGATTTTCAAAAACTGCTTCAGTATTTCAGGATGGACCGATATTCCAATGACGCCCCTTCCCCTTAGACGGGGGAGGGTACGGGTGGGTGAGTGACAAGATCTGATCACTATTTCTTCCTTGCCAAAAATATTTCTTTTTGCTAAAAGATTTATATGGCTGCGAGAGACAGAGAATTGAGGGATGCGATAAAGCTGGGGATCAGGACCCTGATCCTCCAAGAGGTGAGGCTTCTGCGGCTGGAGCGTTCCTTCACGCCACACGTTGTTCTCGATGGGATGTCCCAATCCATTCGGGAGACCAAGAGAGAAATAATCAAATTAACAAGGGCGATGGCTCAGAAGGAAAGAACGATTCTATTGAAGAGGATGATCCGTCAAGCGGTTGACGAAGAAATCGACAAGGCCATTCAACTGAGAAAGACCAGGTGCATTCGTTGCTTGCACGGCAGGTTTTACGATGAAGCGGACGTCGCTCATATGGGCTTGCCTGTCAAAACCCGGGCAGAGAGGATTGGATGCGATAAGCTTAGGCCTAGCCTCAGGAAGAGTTGTAGGAGGTTTGTGGAAACCTCCAAAGCGGCCACATTGGATCAATACCTTAATGAGATGACACTTCTGTACGAATTCAGGGAGTTGACCGACAGGTTCGAAGAGATTTGGAAGGAATACCTTACTAGATAAGAAAGTCCGTGACCGTGTCGCGTGTCACGTGTCCGGACACGGTAAACGGACACGGACACGACTTAGGCGAGCGCTTCCGCTACCAGTTCCGTGATATCCATCACTTTGATCCGGCCTTTTTTCTCTTTTCGAAGTTTTGCCGCGGCCAGTTGCAAATTGGATTTACAGGCCGGACAGGCCGAGACAATGGTATCCGCTCCTATGGTCGAAGCCTGTTGAACACGTTTATAGGCTATATCTAAACTCATTTCCGTATCGTAAGCCTTAAGGCCCCCGCCGCCACCGCAGCATTTGGCAAGGTTTCTATTCTGAGGAAATTCAACCAATTCTACTGACGGGATCGCCCTGATGACATTTCGGGGTGGGTCATAGATATTCATGTGCCGCCCGATATCGCAGGGGTCGTGAAAAACCACCTTCATTTTTGCTCCATCCTTAAAACTGAGCTTGCCGCTGGTGATGAGCTTTTCCAAATATTCTACTGCATGGTAGACCTGAACGTTAGGAAACCCGTTGTGTTTTGGATAAAGATCTTTGAAGGTTCGGTAACATCCGGCGCAAGTGGTCACAACCTCTTTGAGCCCCATTTGTTCAAAACGACCGACGTTATTTCTGATACATCTCTCAAATTCTTTTTGATCCCCCACCAGATAAGAGACATATCCGCAGCAATACTCGTCATTCCCCAACGTCGTATAGTCAATATTCGCCCTATCCATGATCTTCAAGGTGCTCGGGATGAGATTGACGTCCTGGTAGGAAGCTACGCACCCGAAAAAAAGAAGGGTGGATGCTTTCTCTTTAAACTTAAACTGTGCGGGATAGATGTCAGTTCTTTTTTCTTTAGCCTCGCCAAAGGGGTTTCCTTTCTCTTCAATCGACTGTAGCAGCGTCCCATGGATAGGCGGGAGGTAACCTGCCTCTACCAGTCGCACGCGGGCAGCCTGGACAATATCGGAAACCTTGATTCCTGCGGGGCAGACGGCATTGCAGTTCAGACAGGTGGTACACTTATAGAACCTTTCCGCAAGTTCTTTCGAGGGCTTCAGCCGCCCGGTCAGTAGATGATAGGCCAAGATCACCCTTCCGCGCGCGTTGATCGATTCGAGGGAACTCTCCACATAAGTAGGGCAGCCTGCTCGGCAGAATCCGCACATGATACAGGCCATAATCTCATTATCCAGTGCCTCGCCAAAGGGTTGAATTTGGCCGGGGCTTTCAAGGAGTGGTTGAAAGGCGAAATTCTCATAGATGCCTTTGATCGAGTCATCAAACCCCATCTTTCCGGGGTTGAGGATGTTGTTGGGGTCAAGGGCTTTCTTGATCTCCTTCATCACTTCCAGAGTTTCTCCAAGCTCCTTCTTAATATAAGGCGATTTGGCCATTCCGGTTCCGTGCTCGGCCGTGAGCGTGCCCCTGAGCCGCATCGTGAGGGCAATTAAATCCTTTGCTACTTCTCGGATGGTATCCCATTGCTCCTTCTTTCTGGGGTCAGAGATGATGATGGGATGAATATTCCCGTCGCCGATATGGCCAAAGGTGTTGATGGCGATGTGATGTTTCTCCGAGATCTTATTAATTTCCGTGATGGCTTCCGGGATTTTAGTGATCGGGATTCCAGGATCATCCATAATGGACTGCATCCTCGATCCTCTCTTGACTTTTGACAAGGAGGCGATAATTCCTTGCCGGGCCGCCCACATCTTAAGACGTTTCGCAGGATCATCTTCCCATTTATTTTCAATACCGTTATTGGCTTCACAAATCTTATTGATTTTCGCTATGTTTTCCTGGACTGCTTTCTTATTGCCGTCAATCTCGATAAACAGGAGGCATCCCACATCATCGGGGATATTGAGCCCCATGGCTTTATTCACCACATCGATCGTCACTTTGTCCAAGATCTCGCAGGAAGAGAGAGCAATGCCTGAGGTCAAGATCTCGCGAACGGCCTTTCCGGCTGTCAAGGTAGAAGGAAATCGCGCCTCTGCAAAGGCAACATATTCGGGAACGGGAAGGATTCTCAGAATGATCTTTGTGATAATGCCGAGCGTTCCCTCGGCCTGGGTGAAGAGCTGGGTCAAATCGTATCCCGAAGAAGTCTTGCCTAAGACCGACCCTGTGCTAATCATTCGACCATCGGCCAGTACGACTTCCAGCCCTAAGACATAATTCTTCGTCGTCCCATACTTCAGAGCCCGGTTTCCGCTGGCATTCGTTGAAACCATTCCTCCCAGTGATGCAAGATTCGCGCTTCCTGGATCGGGAGGGAAGAAATGGGTGGGGGCAATGGCTGCATTGAGCTGGTTGCATATGACGCCGGGTTCGACGACCGCGTATCCGTTCTCCTTGTCGATCTCTACAATACGGTTCATCCTGCTCAGGTCAAGCAGGATGCCTCCTTTGGCGGCCAACGCGCTCCCGACGGCGCTTGTCCCTGATCCTCTGGGGGTGACAGGAATTTTTTCCTTATTGGCCAGAGACATAATTTTTGAAACTTCTTCAGTCGTTCTTGCGAAGACAACTGCGTCCGGAACGGCCTCATGGACTGACAGGTCTCTGGAGTAGCAGAGACGCTCGATTTCATCGACCCGCACATTCTCCTCGCCGACGATTTTGATCAATTCTTTGCTATAGTCCATCAGCCTGCCTCCGTTAAGAGTGGTGTGCATCCTCCTCCGTGCCTACCCGCAGGCAGGCGACAGAAAAGGAAGGTTGAGGGGAAAATCGCGAATATGTTTGGTTTGGGTAAGTTTGATAGTATTATAAAACAAACATCGAGAATCTACACATGAATAGATTTTTTTGGTTGTTGAGATAAGAACAAACTTCTTGTGCAGTGGACCAGAAATTTCTTTACATAGATCGTCATTCCGGACTCGATCCGGAATCCAGTCTTTTCAACTGGATTCCCGCTGGAGCTTATCCCGTGCTTGATCCGGGGCGGGAATGACAACCTTCATAATCATTAGCAAGGAAGTGTCAGATTCATTACACTTGATAGGAAGGACAAATGTGAATCCCGAGTTCAATAAGCAAGTGCACCACCTTAGGTTTTGAGGCTTGGGGACTTTTTCTACAGCCTCAACGCCTCGGATGAACCGCTCCGGTGAGGCCGCATCCGCGCGGCCTAGCCGGAGTCGCGTCCGATCCGGTTGTCGGCAATTCATTTCCGTTACATTTCACCGCAAACTTATGCTGGTGTTGCTGCCAGGTAACGTACGTCGGCGGTAATTGCCTGAAGAATCAAACGCTTCGCTGCCTCAATATATGAGACATCAAGTGGCACTCCAACCATGCCGACCTTTGTTTCACCCCGGCTGAAGGGACTGCCGAAATCCATGGCCTCGAGACTGGGCGAGGACGAGGGATATACAAGGAAGACGTGCTTTCTTTCTGCCGTGTCGAACGAGCTGTAGGCCATGACCTGGTGAAGGTCATGCCGATGTTCCTCTTTCAGGTACTCGCTGTCTGATGTCCGATTGAGCAGATGAGCCTTATATTTTGCGTCGACGAAGAAAAGCTGCCCGTTTTTCCGCAACACGGCGTCGGGTTCAAGGTGGCTGAGTGTCCAGACGGGGAGATGCTCTCCATGCGTCCGGAATCTGACATTCTCAAGTAGGACACCGCCAATTTCCTTCGAAACCTGTTCGAAGATGTGTTGTACGAATCGTTCGAAGACTTCGGAGAAGTCCACCCGCCACGCCTTCCCTCGCTGCACATCCTTCTGAAGTATCCGGTTGGCCGCCTCTTTGATCGATTTTACCGCTGGGGGATCCGATAGCCGTATCTGCATCGTCCGCGTTTTCACCGCTAGCATATCGGACAGCCTTTCATCGAGATAGGAAATCGTAGCTGAGGCGGTCGCCTTGATGCGGGATGGGGTCACTGGGGCCACAATCTCGGCAAGGGCCAACTCATACACGTACTTGAGCTGCTGGTATTCAGGGTGTGATTCGCTGAGAATGTTGCGGCGGGAAGGGAACTCAAGACGGCGTCTGGGATCGTGATTGTGCTCAACGTAGCGCTCCCAGTTGATCCGTCCACCAGGGTGCGTCTGTATTTCTTCTACCGACCTGAACCTACGCCAGGCACGCTTTGTGAAGGCAGCCAGCTCCTTGACATAGAGCAGCGCTTCAAAGTAGAGCGGCGGGCGAAAGTTACGGCCAGAGGCCAAGGGAATACTATCGACGAATTGCGGTTCGATCCGGTGCTTAAGCAGGCTCAAAATCTGCACATAGTCACCAAAGCGATTTCTTTGAGATGCATACCTCGGTACCACCACGAAATCCCCAATTTGTTTCCCAGTATCCGGCGCACGAAGCGGTATCGTGCCGACAAATTGGCTGGTGCGAAACGCCAGGCCTACATCCTTGTCATGCCCCGTGATGATCGGGGTAACGCCCAGGAACCCCAGCAGTTCTTTGTTGTAGCCGACGAACTTCTGCAAGGCTTCCGCGAGGTAGCGTTTGTCCGAGCCCCTGAACCACTTCTTCTGTAACTCGAGGCCGGACAGAGAAGGGGACTGTTCGGTGAGACAAGGAATCTCACAGAAAATGTCTTGTGCTGCCTTTGTAGCCATCGCTGGTCTTACTCCACGAGAGACTGCTTGATCCGCCTCATGAAATAGGCATTGAACTCCTCTTTGGCCTTAACCAGGGCGCCTTCGGCCAGATACTCCTTAATCAGGGGAAACAACTCGTAACGGACCCTGTTCTTCATATCGTCTTCCGAATCAGCGAAGAAGTAGCCCTGGCCGGGCTGGAGTTCGAGTTCCATACCCTCTGCGTACCAGTTGAAGATCTCTGCAAAAGCCTGGAAATCTTCGTCGAAGAACTTGACATCCTCAACTGCCTTTGGTTTCAGGTGGTACCAGGCAAAGCGCCTTCGCAGCGCGAAATCGACCACCGCCAGGCTTCGGTCAGCCGTATTCATGGTCGCCACCACATAGAAGTTTTCTGGGATTTTGCTCACTCGGAAGTTGCCGCCGATCAGTATGTCCGTATCGGAGGAATCCAACTTGTATTCGAAGAGGTAGAATATAGGGCCGAGGATGTTCGATAGATTCGCCCTGTTTATCTCGTCGACAATCAGTAGCACCTTCTCGTTGGGATTATCGACTGCATACTTCAGCGCTTTATAGAACTCTCCGAAGGATTCCCGGTAGCCGAGTTCTCTCTCAGCCAACGCCGGCCGTATTCCATAGATGAAATCCGAATAGCTGGTTTCGGCATGAAGTTGCGTGAAAAAGGGCTTTGCCGAAAGCTCGCGTGACATCTGCTTAGCTAGCCGTGTCTTTCCCGTGCCGGGTGCCCCCTCCAGTATGACGTAGCGTCTCGTCTTTAGCAGGTTGAGGATAATCTCCTCGTCCTTGACTGGGACCTTCGACCGTATGTTCAGGGCAGCGGAAACTGTGGTTCGATGCTGGGCGTTCGTCGGCCAGCTCCGCATCTTGGCATAGAAAGCCAGGAATGCAGAAAGGCGTTCCTTCCCCTCGCCGGAGGTCGGGTCTTCAACAACATCCAGTGATGGCAACACTTTCTCGTATTTTTTGAAAAGCCGACTGAAGTGTGGGTGTTGGTCTTTGAAATCCCGAGGCAACCCTGTCTCAATATCCAGAAATGAGGTCTTGCAGAATCCCTTAGCACTTATGAGGGGAGCTATAGATCGCCGTAGACCGGGCAAACCCGCCAGTTCGTAGTCATTCTTGAAGCCAAGCGTTCCAACCCCAATCGAAACTAACCAGCTCCCTTCGTCAGGGTTCGGAAAGACCACATATGACAGGTCATGATACGGGCCAGAAGTATCTTCTTCTGGCTCAATGAAGCCGAAGTAGGCGATACCCTCCGCAAACGAGAGCTCATTGGTGTTGTTACGTTCGACATAGTCGTCCTTCTTGGCGCCGAATTTGGCTGCCTGCTCTCGAACGAACTCGAGCGTTGGCTCGATCTTCTCTTTACCGGGCATAATTTCCCCTTTCCGGCGAACGATTACTGACGACGATTACGGAATACGAGTGTCCGTTGCCTTCCCTTTCTCCCTCCATTCGCCAACAGATATTAGACCTAAAAATAATATTATGATTACTCTTTTTGGGAAGCTTATCGGGCTTGCGCGATGAAACAACCTTTTTCCGAACAATGACATGGTACGTGCCCCAGAATCACCAAGCCTCTGTCTTTCTGTTATGCCGGAACCTTATCAAAGAGACGATACACCCGTCAGGATATCTGGAGCTAAGGTTATTAGCATTGCTCAGCCGACTAATGGATTTCGAATGGCTAGACCTGGAAATCGGCCAAAATCCCTGTCAGCTGTCCATAGCTCACTTACTCCGTGCTGCTGGCACAAAGCTACTACTCGGGCATCATGTACTTGTGGACCTGATATGCGCCCGGTGCGGAGTCTTGATCGCAGGAGGGGCCAATAGTCCGCCGATTCCGCGAGCACGACGAGGCTCGGCGATTCCAACCATGCTTCAACCTGATCAATTGCCTTTTCCAGAGGGGTCGGCGGATTGTAGATTCGTGGATGAGTCACAATAGCCAGAAATTCGTGGATGCATGGCCAGGGTATCGCCCATAAAGCCCGACCCTCAGCCAGTTCCACAATGCGGGCATGGGCGGCATCATACCAGGCAGAATCTTCCCTGTGTGCATAAACCAGAAGATTGCTGTCGACAGCGATCATCCGCCTCGTCCTTCATAGCTCAGTTCGCGAATTTTGCCCCAAGGAACTCTCTCGAGATAGGGTTGCAGACCTTTGCCCTTGAAGGTGGCCTTTCGCAGTCTGAAGTGGTTCCTTCGTCTATCCTTTCGTATAAGTTTCGTGCTTTCCTCAGTAGTCCTAAGGACAGATTTACGGACATCTGCCAACAATTCTGAAGGGGTCGCGATATGCTCGTTGGTGACACTCTCTTCCAGAACAGCTAAGAGCTCTCCTTGCAGCGAGCGATGATGTTTGATTGCACGGCTCCGGAGTCGCTTGGCAATATGATCGGGCACTTTTTTTATTGAAAGGTTTACAGCCATACTGTCCTCTCTCCAGGGTTTTAATAGAAACAGAATCGTTTTAGAACCATTTTTATTCCATTATGGAACCGTTTTCTTGCAAAGTCAAGCGTTTGTATTCAGACTCCCAGTGTGCAGGCTAAAGCCCCTGCCTACCAACAAACCCTGAACCTAACGTGGTACAGGGAAGGCAGGTGCGGCTACAGTTTGAGGCCACATGTTCCTTTTAAAGCAAGAGGGCAGGGTGGGTTTAGTAGTCTTTGGGTAGCTTTTCTAATTGGGCGTAGCTGAAGACAGGGCCATCCTTGCACACGTAGAGATGGCCGATATTACACCGGCCGCATTTGCCGATGCCGCATTTCATCCTCTTCTCCAAAGAGGTATAGATGCGCTCGTTGGGAAATCGGAGGGCCATCAATTTAGGAAAGGTGAATTTGATCATGACCGGAGGCCCGCAGATCACGGCGTACGTGTTTTCTGAGGACGGGGCGGCTTCTTCCAATACGTTCGGGACGAGTCCCACCTTTCCCTTCCAGTCTTTATCGCCCTGGTCCACCGTGACCACTAATTTGATGTCGCTCCTTTTTTCCCATTCTGCCAGCTCTTGCTTGTAGAGGAGGAGACCCGGCGTCCGTGCTCCGTAGACAACCGTGATGTCCTTCACCTTACTCCGGTTCTCAGGATGGAGAAAGTAAGCGATCAGAGATCGCAACGTCGTAAAGGCAAACCCGCCGCCGATCACGAGCACATTCTTGCCATTAAAAAGGTCCATCGGATATCCGTTGCCCAACGGACCTCGGATGCCGACTTCGGTACCCTCTTCGAGATGGTGGAGGGCCGTGGTAACTACACCGGCTTTGTTGATCGTAAACTTTAGGGAGCCCTTCTCCGTAGGCGAGGAGGCGATCCCGAAGGGCGCCTCTCCT
>Ga0187779_10002477_pt1 | contig 11291 bp, 8 predicted proteins | sample 1015_Q2_SP10_10__FD_132435 | JGI IMG/M metagenome (GOLD analysis project Ga0187779, IMG submission 132435) | Tropical peat soil microbial communities from peatlands in Department of Meta, Colombia - 1015_Q2_SP10_10_MG | ecosystem: Environmental > Terrestrial > Soil > Wetlands > Peat | place... | reverse complement strand
TTCTGGGTATTGGTTACATTGAAGACGTCCCATCGGACTTGCAGCTGATGGTTTTCGTTGTACGGCATCTTCCAGGCTTTTGAAAGACCCAAATCCACGTTGACGTATCCTGGGAAACGCAACCAGTTTCGCGGACCAATCTCCCCGGGATAAGCGTTACGCAAGCTCTGATAAATTTGGGTGACATTGCAGCCGCCGAAGAGCTTTGGAGCTGCATTGGCCGGTTTGTTCGGGCAGGTTTGTATTGGGCGGGTTGGAGACGCATCCGATTGAACGTCCCAATTCGTGGCCCACTGTTCCTGATCCGCCGGCGAGACGCCGGTAGGCAACCCAGTATTGAAGCGGAAAATACTGGAAAGCTGCCATCCTCCCAAAATAGCATCCACTGCTTTTCCCGCATTCCCAAGCAGGGCGTGGCCTTCGCCAAACGGCAGCGCCCAGACCACATCCGCATTGATGTTGTGCCGGATATCGAAGTCCGAGTTCGCGTAATTCTCACCCTGGCGGAACGAGTTAAGAATGAACGCCCCGTTGGTCTGGAAGTTGCCAAATCCGTGCTCCGTTTGCAGTCCGGATGCATCATCCAGTGAATGGGAGAAGGTGTAATTGAAGTCCATGGTCAGGCTGTTCAGGCGCTCGCGGTACGAGAAAGTTAGCGCGTTATAGTTTGAGTTGCCGGCCGTGGCCCAAGCGGACAAGGCACCATATTGCGGCTGCATGAACCTGGCTTTATAGCCGCTGGCTACCAGCGCAAGATCCATCTCTGCTTGCACGTCCGTATAGTCGTTTCCCAAGAAGTATCCAACATTCGACGTCTGATAACCCAAGAAAGCCTGCGCGTTCGTCCAGTTGCAGTCGAAACCTCCCTGCGTCTGAGTCGGATCGCATGGAAGGCCTTCGTAGTTGTTTAAAAGCGCGGCGAAGTGTGGAGGGAACATGTCGTCGAAATATTGGTTAACCTTAGCTGGAAGTTGAGCCGGCACCTGTGAGATATCTACGCCTTTCTGACGTAATTTCTCCAAGGCGGTCCCAGCCGTGTACCAGTCTGTTCCAGTTTTCGGATCACGCAGGTCGGTGAATTGAGCGATGTCGTGGGTTAGCAGTAGACTGCGCCCGGCTCGGCCGATGTAGGAAGCGGAAATCAATCCGTTCTTCCCCAACTCGCGCTCGAGCGTGAAATTCCACACGTATTGCGTCGGCGAGTGCAGATCGGACTGCAGTGACTGGAGAATTTGCTCACCGAAGGTGTTTATGCCATCAAACACCGGCAGCGCCGCAGGCAAAGTCAAGCGGGTCGGCACCGTCCCGCCTGCGATGGGAACCAGCGAGCGAACATCCTGCCCGAAAGCGGTAAATGGGGGAGCCAGCGGCTTCGTCGAGCCGTTCAGGCCGATGCCAAATGTATTTGCGTGGACCTGGAATTGCTGCGTGTAGCCGAGCGAGTTATTTACGTCAAAATCCACCGCCAGCGCTTCGCCAAAATAATCATTCGTCATCGAGAAGCCGCCACGCAGTGAAGTCTTTCCGTTATCCGGAGACCAAGCTAGAGCGATACGGGGCTGAAAGTTGTTCTTGTCCCAGTTGTAAAGCGGTTTGCCACCGTTTGCTGGTCCCGAACTGGCAATGCTGATGGGAACAAAGTAGTTTTGCCCCTGCTGGCCAGCGGCGTAACGGTTTGCCAGGTACTGGCCCAGGGGTATTGTGGGTTGAGTCTCGAAACCGTGCGTCTCATAGACCGGTCGCTCCAGGCTGTAACGCAGGCCCGCGGTCAGCGTCAGGCTGGGACGAATCTTCCACGTGTCCTGGATGTACTCGTCGTAGGCTTGTGTAGCAAAATTGCGGTTGGCAGGAGTACCGCTTGGCAGCAGCGCACCGCTCTTAGCAAAGGTGAAATCGGAATTGTATTGAGTGAGTCGGCCGATGAAGGCAGCGGCTCCTTCTAGCACTTCGGTCGTGTTCGAGAGTGACTGTTGCCCAATGCCCCCCGGCAGGGCATTCGCGGCCAGATAGTTTTGAAAAGCAGTTACCACCGGCTGCCCACCACCCGAATAATAGTCTGGGTTTTCCTCTGCGAAATCGAAGGCATCGGTGTAGTCAATCCGGGAATTGCTTATCAGCCGCACATTCCCGCCAAACTGGACAGTGTGATGGCGGTGGATCCAGGACAGGTCATCGGTGAAGTTGTGCACAGGGACGACCTGCGCCAGCGTGTGTTGTTCGCCGGTTGGCTGAAACACAAAACGAAAATCGACGTCGTTGGTGGTACTGTCGCCCTGCCTTGTGAACGCCTGCCGCGTCAAACCATAGCGGAAGTTGTTTACCAAATTATTGGAAATGCTCCAGGTATGCCCGACCGCTAAGCCCCAACTATGTTCCCAGACCTGCGGCGATACGGCACCCGGCAGCCATTGTGCCAACGTCTGATGATCATTTTGCAGTTGCAGCCTGACGAACGCAGTCTGCTTATTTGTTAGGTTGGTGTCGAACCTCACGAGGTGTGTATTTAAGTGAATCGGCGTGGGCGCGTTAAAGCGGAAACCTCCGGTGTTTACCTGATCACCCGTGGTGGTGTCGTTGGCTGGGAATTTCGCCGCCACAGCCGCGAAGGTCGAAATAGCCGCAGCATTGATCCCAGTTGCGGGAAACGCTTGTGCAAGCTGAGCGCTGGTTAGTGATGCCTGGGCCGTGCGGCTGCAAGCTGCATCAACACAATATTGGTAGTTCATCGTGCCCTGGCCCATGTTGGGCAGAGGTATGGTTCGCGCCACGCTTTCACTTTCCGCGTCTCGCCGTCCCGCATAATCGTAGAAAAAGAAGAGTTTGTCTTTGACTACCGGGCCCCCAATGGCACCTTCAAACGTGTTCCGCTGTAACGGTGGCACTGGAACGACCGGAGTGGCATGATTGTTAAACCAATCATTCGCTGCAAACCCCCGCGAGCGATAAAACTCCGACGCCGCGCCATGCCATGAATTGGTGCCGGACTTTGTCACAATGTTGATTTGGGCGCCGGATGATCTGCCTTGGTTAGCATTGCCGTTCGCCGTGGTAACTCGAAATTCTTCAGTCGACTCAGAATTTAGTCTGAGGACCGGGCCGGTGGTTATATCTCCGCGATCGCTATCTAATTGGCCAATGAGCAGAGTATTCGTGCTGCGTGGGACCTCTACGTTCCCTGTGACAGCGTTGTTGATGTCCACGCCATCCAGTGTAACGTTTGACTGATCGGCCCGTGCCCCCGTGACGTAACCTTCTCTGGTCGAGCCCGGCTGGAGACTGAGGAGGTCCACTACACTTCTGGCTTCCAGAGGCAGCTGTGTTATCTGAACCGAGTCGAAGCTGTTGCCCAGCGTCGCATCCTCGGTATTAACCAGCACTTCCTGAGAGCTTGCCCTCACCTCGACGATCTCGTTTACCCCGCCAACCTCCAGCGCAATATTAGCTTCCGTTGGCTTGCCGATAACGGCTTCTACATTACCCAGAATCTTCCGTTTGAAGCCTTTGATCTCTGCCTGCACGCTATAGGTGCCCGGAATGATGAGATCGAAGACGTACGTCCCGCCATCCGTAGATTTGGTGGTACGTACTGTATTGGTTGCCACGTTGGTCAAAGTTATAGTCACTCCCGTGACGACGCGTCCGTTCGGATCGGTGACAGTCCCGCGAATGGTTGAAGTACCGGTTTGCCCCCAGAGCGGCACCGCAAGCGCAGCGACCAGCAACAGCGATGTGGCAGATCGTAAACCAGTTGATTCATGTGACAGCAGCGCAAAAATGGCAATGCTTTTTTCCCTCACACTGCGCATCGAGTGCTCCTTTCTGTCTTTACTCTGTGTTCCCGAGCTGTGCTAGCGGCGATTAGCGAGCAGTTACCGCCTATGGGCCGAGAATTATCCACTTAGGAACCGTATCTTTCAAGACAAAACTGGCCATAACAGTCATAACACTGTGCAGACAGGAAAACCCGGCAGGTGTCTTGAACCTGCCGGGTGGCGAGTGCCGGGAACGCAACTCCGGTGCTCCCGAGCTATGACAAGAAGAATTCTTTCATCAGCGCTGCCCAATCCTTGTCAGGGATTTCCGCCGCCACGTCTTCGACTGCGACGCCGCCGTCCTGCGCCAGCGCTCCCGCGAAGCTGGGGATCTTGCTCTGCAGACGCGCCGCCGATTCTTCGGTCCACCATCTCGCCAGCGCACCGCCCAGCAGATTCTTGAAATTCGTTTTCGCGTCGGGGGATTGCACCGTTATGAGCCAGCCGTCGCCAAAGGGATCCTTGCGCGCCAAGTTGGGGCTGGTGGCAATCGCGTCGTTTACATCGGAAACCGTGCCCTCAATCGGCGAGACCATGTCGACGGCAATCCCGTCCCGATGCAATGTGCAAAGCTTTTGCCCCTGGCGCAGCCACTGTCCGCGTTGCGGCAGCGTGATGCTTTCGACTTTGCCCGCCAGTCTGGAGGCAAAATCGTCCATGCCAACTCGAACCAGGTTGGGGCTTTCACTCAGCGCCCAGGTGTGCCCCGGATGATACCGAACATTCTCCGGAACCCGGAAGCCGCCTACGAGACTTGGCGCTAACCTTGGCTGAGCTTCGCTTTTGACCGCTTGTAATGCGGGCTGAACAACGACGCGTTTACGGCTATAGAAGTGATCAATAAGGAGGAAGGTAACGAATGTGAACAGAACCAGTAGGACTGTCATAACTCACCTCGCCGGAGGGGCCTTTTCTTTCCCGGCCACTCGCCACCTTTACTAAGGCACCTTGGTTGCCGAACTCTGTCCAATTAACTGGTAATCCCCAAACTTATTGAAAACGGGAGGGATTCACTGCTAGAGCAGTGCAGGTCAGATCGGCGGGTGCTGAATTAAACAACGAGCATCTGATGAAGATCACAGCAGCAAATCAAGCGGAAAGCGACGCGTTTTAACGCAATCTTCAAGAAACCACGGAGTTACACGCGAAACGGCGCTGTTTAAAAACACCTCACGGACTGATGCAAGATTCAGCGGCCGCCGCAACCGCTATATTTTGAGGCGGGTGGGATTGACTGGAACCGGGCACGGTTCCGGGTAAGCTTATCCGCTTGACAAAACTGACATACCTGTTAAAGTTCGGCCAACTGCTCTCGCAGTAACTCCACAGGTGCTAACCCTATGAAAAATGTGTACGAAGTATTGAGGCAGAAAGAACTTGAACTATCGCGATTGGAGAAGGAGGTAGAAGCATTGCGCGTGGCCGCACCTCTCCTGTCCGACGATAAAGAAGCTCTGGCCGAGGCCACCAACAACAAACCTACCTTAGCCTCGTCGGGATCCACTCAGCAGCCCATTCGGATCCCGCAACCCGCAGCCACTCCTGCGCCCGTCGCCCGCGCTGCAGGATGGGAAGATAGCGCGAAACGCTGGCCCTAGCCAAAGGCAAAGCGTGGCATCAGCCTAACGCAATAATCGGCTTAAGAAAGGAAGGGCCAGCTGTTGCCAGCCGGCCCATCACCCCCAACGGTGTAACTCTAGGCAGAAGAAACTTGAGAGAATAGCCATTCTCTGGGAACCGACTCAAATATAAGGTCCGCCAGAGGCGCACTGAATTCTGCGCCGCACTCCGCACAGGTGAACTCCCAGTTGTGCAGCGCTGACAATGCCTCGGGCGATTCATAGGTAACCGCGAGAGCGCCGCAATCCGCCATGGGGCAAGTCGCGCCGAATGCGCGGAGATTGATCTCTTCCTTCCAGGTGCGCAAAGCCATTGTGATCTGCTCACGCTCCAGTTCAAGATTCTTGCGGGTCAGGTTCATTTCAGTCCTCATCCTTAGTTGGAGGCGACCAGATTTTCCAGGGCAGCTTTGTTGCGGATAATTAGCGTAGAGCCGTGAACTTCCAGCACGCGTTGCTTCCTGAATTCGCTCAAGGTTCGAGTAACGGTTTCCCGCGAGGTGCCGATTAACTGAGCCATTTCTTCATGGGTGAGCGCCAGTTTGAGGCGGATGGTTCCCTCTACCACCCGGGCGTCACTGGACCACTGCAGGAGCAGCCGGGCCAGTTTTTCCGAGACCGAATGAGACAGTCCGATGGAGCGAATGACCTCATAGGCAGACTGGCAGTCACGCGCCAGATGCTGCGCGGCTTGCAAGCACGCATCGGGGTGCTGGTTCAGGAAACGTAGAAAATCTTCGCGGCGCACAAAGGCCAGCTGCGCCGGCTGTAACGTTTCCACGGTAACCTCATAAGGCTTTCCGCTGATGCAGGCATGCAGGCCGAGAATCGTACCCGGCTCCGCGATTTTTAGGATCATGCTCTTGCCATCCGCATTAGTGGTCGTCAGCTTGGCGCGTCCCTGGCAAACCACGTATACGCCACGCGCGCTTTGTCCTTCCAGGAAAACAACCGCGCCTTCCGGATAACAGCTGACATGCTTTAAATCGTCGAACTCTTGTGTAGCGGATTCGGACAACATGCAGAATGAATTGTTGTTGCGCAGCTTGCATCCCATGCAGCTGTCAACGATCGGAAGCCCGTAGGGCGAGTGCGCCGACCGTCTCTCGGCTGAGGTAAAACTCGAAACTGGAACCCTGCTCATCGCGCTCACTGTTGCGGTTGCCATCTTTGTTTCCTTTCGCGAAGAAGTCTTACTACCCCACCTCAGTATGTATTGACTCTATGCGCTGTCATGAATCTTCACTACTAGGACAATCCCTAGTTTTTTCGGGGAATCTCCTAGCAGTCACTAATGGTGCCACGGCTGTCAAGGATGGGTTGTCAGGGTGGTGGCGCTTGGGCAGCATGATTGGCGGCCGTTTAATTGCGGAAACTGGATTTCAGTTCGGGCGAGAAATACGGAGTTCCGCTCAGCACTTTAGAAATTGCCACCGGCAGTTGTTCGTACGTATAGACCTTTAATACGTATCCGTCCGCACCCAGTGCGCGTGCCTTCTTCAAATAGGAGGATGATGACTGGACCGTTAAAAAGATGATCTTGCTTGCCACTCCCGCTTCGCGGATCTTGGCGGCCGCTTCAAATCCAGTCATGACGGGCATGCTGATATCGGAAACAATAAGATCGGGTTTTAGAGATTTAGCGGCTTGCACCAGTTTCTCGCCATTTTCTACTGCTCCCACGATCTCGTACTCGCTGCCGAGCAAGGAACGTAGCTCATCCAGCATTTCTGCCTGATCGTCTGCCAACAGAATTCGTTTTCGACTCATGTGATCGTCGCTAATTGCCGTCTCTGAATAGGATTGTGTGTTTCCTGACATCGCTGAAGTTCCGTTCGGCTGTATCCGCTACAGCCACAAGGCCTGTTCTTTTGCAGGTGTAGATTACGGATATTCGGTCACTGGGAGGACTAGGGTGTACCCTAGTTTTTTCAGCTGGGGATAAGGCCTTGCTGGAGAGCTACTTTGGTGAGTTCGGCTACGCTCTTGACCCCCAGCTTGGCCATGATGCGGGCGCGATGAAATTCGACCGTCTTCACCGAAACGTGAATGACATCAGCAATTTCCTTGTTGCCGCGCCCCTCGATAATGAGTTGCAGAATCTCGCGCTGTCGGTCGGTTAGCCCCTCGGTCTCTTCACTCAGTTCGCCTTCGCGATTCCACAGTCGAGCGATCACATCTTCACCGAACGCCGGAGTGATGTAGGTTTTGCCACGCACGACCGTTCCGATGGCCTGCTGCAATTCCTCGGTCGCGCCCGACTTTAGCACATAGCCGGATGCTCCCAGCCGAAGGGCCTGCTTCAGATAGGCGGGATTGAGGTGCTGGCTCAGGAAAATCAATTTTGTTTGTGGCAGGCTCTTCCTGATTTGCTTGGCAGCTTCGAAGCCGTTCAGCAGCGGCATACTAATGTCAAGCACCACGAAGTCGGGTTTGAGTTTTTCGGCTTCTCTTACCAAAGCGCGACCGTCTTTGGCGACGCCCACAACCTCATATTGCCCCTGCAACGCGGAACGGAGTCCATCAAGGATGAGCACATGATCATCGCCGAGCAGCACCCGCAGTTTCATAGTCCTCAATAGTGACAACAGTGTATTATGCACTGGAAGTGCTGCCTATTTCATTCGGGGGTAGCTCGTGCAAAGTTTTAAAACCCTACCCGCCTCGATCCAAATACCCGCCCCCAGAGTTTTAGAAAAGAGATCGTTCATATGGTCGCTCGTGGGCCTGGGCATGTTATTGGTCATGGCGGGCGTTGCCATGTATACCCTGCGCGAAGTCGCGGACTCGGATTTTTGGGTAGATCACACCCGTGAAGTCATCAACACCAACGAACAATTGCTTTCAGATGTCAAGGACGCTGAATCGGCCGAGCGGGGATACATTATTACCGGCGATGAAGGCTACCTCGATCCCTATCATTCCGCCTACGCCGACAGTCAGAGCAGCTTGGAAAAACTCTTACAGCTCACAAAAGACAATCCCAACCAGCAGGAGCGCCTCACCGACTTGCAAGCGCTGATCGCGAAAAGGATGAGTGTCCTTAGTACCGCCCTCGAACAGCGAAAGGTTTCTGGTTTCACCGCGGCGGAGTCCGTGGTTGTTGCCGGCCAAGGCCGCACTGTCATGACGCAGATTCGCCAGGCCAGCCGGAGGATTGCCGATGACGAAAATCGTCTTCTGGAAGTGCGTACCCGTACTCGCCAGACTCGGCTGCGAAATGGATTGATTGCTACCCTGCTGGCAGCTCTTATAGCACTGATTGCTCTTCTCGTCGCGCCGGTTGATGTGCGCCGCGCCGTCAGGCAACAAAAGATCGCAGAAGAAGGGCGCCGCGAAAGCCAGGCGACCACTCAAGCTTTGTTCGAAGCCGCAGCCCAGGCAATCTTTGTTGTGAATCAGCAGGGGCGGATCGTCATGGTAAATCCAGCTACCGAAAAGATGCTCGGATACGCCCAGGAAGAGCTCATTGGACAATCGGTCGAATTGCTGGTGCCAGAAAATCTACGCGGCGGGCATGTAAGTCATCGGTCTGGCTATTTCCATAATCCGCAGAATCGCCCCATGGGGTTTGGCCTCGATCTACTGGCCAGAAGAAAAGACGGAAGCATCTTCGATGTCGAAATCAGCCTCAGCTACATTGGCTCTGCCAAAGAGACCTTGGCGGTTGCTTTCATCTCCGACATCTCCAAGCGCAGAGCGGATGAACAGGCAATCCGGCAGCAGCGCCAAGATCTACGTTTGCTCACCGGTCGGCTGATGGCAGCGCAAGATGATGAGCGTCGCCGTATCGCCCGGGACTTGCACGATGACTTAAGCCAAAAGCTCGCCTATCTCGCCATCGATATGGGGAAACTGGCGAGCAAAGCAGGTTCACGCGAACAACTGGAGAGCCTGCGAGCCCTGCAGCGGCGCGCGGGCGATGCAGCGGAGGCGGTTCGCCATATCTCACACCAGCTGCACCCTTCCATTCTTGATGACATTGGCCTGGAAGCAGCACTGGAACAATATTGCGAGGAATTCGAGGAACGTTCTGGAATTCGCACCCATTTTCTTGGCCGTGATGTTCCGGACTCGATTCCCCGGGAGGTCGCGGGCAACCTGTACCACATCTTCCAGGAAAGCCTGCGAAACGTTTCCAAACATTCCAGGGCAACGGAAGTTTTTGTTACTTTGGATGCGCTTGATGGTGTACTGCGGTTGAGTGTAAGAGACGAAGGGGTGGGATTGTCCGCAACTGCCAGGAGTGCGACAGGAATTGGAATTACAGGAATGAAAGAACGCGCCAACCTCGTCAACGGCAAGGTATCGATTGAGTCTCGTACCGGCGAAGGCACGGAAGTAAATGTGACGGTGCCACTGTCGAACGCGGGGTAAGGGTCTCGCGTTTTGCGACAGGCGACGCTTACTTCTGGTTTATGCAATACTCCGCAAATGCGTTGCCACTGTTCTCCGTGTTTGCCGTCTGCAGGTAGAGATCCACATTCGCACAGTCGTAATAACCGTGATTCTTGGGCAGCCGCACCATCCAATAAGTGCCCGGTTGCGGGGCTTTGCAATTGGGAGCATCCTTCGTGCACTGCAATTCGAAAGACTTGCCTGATTCCTGAATCGTCACTAGCACTACATCGCCGCTCGCGCTGATATCTTTTACGGTGATCGTCGATTTGTCTACAGCCAATAACTGCACGGCAACTAACAACGTGAACAGAAAGGCGATCTTCTTCATAACCCCTCCCCGCGCTCGTCCATAACCCATTCTGATTATTCGCTGTGGTTGTAAGTGCGTGCTGTGATTGGGGTCACAGGGATAGCAAGCACTCGACACCAGCGGAGTTATGGAAGCTGGCCCATGGGTCACACCCGCTGGTGACAAAGGGCACAGCCGAAAAGCTCTGTAGAGAACGAAGATACGGAGTTAAGCGGGGTGTCTCATGAAGCGGATATTAATCCTCGGTGCGGCTGGACGTGACTTTCACAACTTCAATGTGGTATTTCGCAACAACCTTGACTATCAAGTAGTTGCCTTCACGGCTACGCAAATTCCCGACATTGCCGGTCGGCGTTATCCAGCCGAATTAGCGGGCAGACTCTATCCCGAAGGCATTCCGATTCTCGAAGAGAAAGATCTCGAAAAGCTGATTACTACGAATGAAATCGATGCGGTCGTGTTTTCGTACAGCGACATTTCCCATCAGAACCTTATGCATTTGGCCTCGCGTGCGCTGGCTGCGGGAGCCGACTTTGAACTTCTGGGAACTGAACACACACAACTGCAATCGCGTGTCCCGGTGGTATCGATTTGTGCGGTGCGAACCGGCTGCGGCAAAAGTCCGCTATCGCGCTTGGTCGCTTCAGAACTGCGGAAACACGGGCGCCGGCCGGTTGTGATTCGCCATCCTATGCCCTACGGTGATCTGGCCGCACAAGCCGTCCAGCGCTTTGCCACAATGCAGGACCTTGATCTGCAAAAATGCACGATCGAAGAACGCGAGGAATATGAGCCTCACATTCGCCAAGGCACGGTGGTTTATGCCGGCGTTGATTACGAAAAGATTTTGCATAGTGCGGAGCAGGAAGCCGACGTCATTCTGTGGGACGGCGGCAACAACGACACGCCCTTCTACAAGTCTGATCTGGAAATCGTCGTCGTCGATCCTCACCGGCCCGGCCACGAGCTGTCGTATTACCCCGGTGAAGTGAATCTGAGGCGTGCTCACGCCATCGTGATCAACAAAGTGGATACCGCGCAGCCGCGAGACATCGAAACCGTCCGGCAAAACGTGAAGCTGAACAATCCGAAGGCTGCCGTTTTCGAGATGGCGAGCCGGGTAACTGTCGACCACCCGGAAGCGGTCAC
>Ga0187779_10002476_pt1 | contig 11297 bp, 10 predicted proteins | sample 1015_Q2_SP10_10__FD_132435 | JGI IMG/M metagenome (GOLD analysis project Ga0187779, IMG submission 132435) | Tropical peat soil microbial communities from peatlands in Department of Meta, Colombia - 1015_Q2_SP10_10_MG | ecosystem: Environmental > Terrestrial > Soil > Wetlands > Peat | place... | reverse complement strand
GTCGTCGCGCCCGGGGACTCCGCCTTCGCCCCGTCTAACGTTCAGCCAGCTCGGTGTTCCGGTCCGGCGCATCCAGGATCGACAAGAATGGACCCCATTCGGGGTGTGTTTGTCCTGGGGGGACCATGCCGACGATCGGAGTCCAGCGTGGACGCGCAGGCGTTCGGAACAACCGCATCCGCGCCTGGCGCGGCGTGCGACCTCCCTTGCGCCGATTGCACTCCACGCAGCTGCAGACCACGTTCTCCCAAGTCGTTCGCCCCCCCTGCGAGCGCGGGATCACGTGGTCCAAGTTGAGCTCGGCCCGTGTCTTGCGCCGGCCGCAATACTGACACGTATTGCGGTCGCGCGCGTAGATGTTGGTGCGCGAGAAGCGCACGTGGCGCCGCGGCACGCGGTCGAAGATCGCGAGCTGCACCACGCGCGGGACGCGAATGCGTCCGCCCACGGTTCCCACCGAGTGGTCGTCGCTGCGCACCAGCAGTTTGCGCCAGCCTTCGAAGTCGAACGTGTCGTAGCGCTCGTCGACCGCGCGGGCGAGGCCCTGGTAGAGCAGGATGAACGCACGCCGCACCGAGGTGACGTGGATCGGCAGGAAAGACCGATTCAACACCAGGACGGCCGCGTCCAGCATGGACGGGTACCTTAGCCAGATCGGGAGATTGTCTCAACGCGCGGCCCCGCCAGGGCATTTGCCCGTCCGGTGTGTCGCAGGGGTGTGTCGCTCCCCGGCGGTGTCACGGCTGTGCATTGACCGGCCGGGCCGGTTGCTTTACGGTCCAAATTGACTTCCGCGGCGCGGTGAATCCGATCGGGGTCCAGTCGAGGTTTTCGAGGTTCCCGCCTACGGAGTCGCAGGTTCCAGGAGGGTAGCCGTTGGCCGCACACGCCGTGACGAGCGTCGGCCAGCCCCTGCCCTCGGAACGCCCACAGACTGCACCGCTTATAGCGGTGCGCCGCAGCTCCGGCGCGCGCCCGATGGCCCGCAGGAACGGAGCTTCGCGCGCGCACCCCGAGGGGATTCTTCATGCGAAACGAGATCTTCGTAAACGTCGGCCCGCGCGAGACGCGGGTCGCCGTGCGCGAGTCCGACAAGATCGTCGAGCTCCACATCGAGCGCGCCAACGAACGGGACGTCGTCGGGGGCATCTACAAGGGTAAGGTCACCCGGGTCCTGCCCGGGATGCAGGCCGCTTTCGTCGACATCGGGCTCGAGCGCGCCGGCTTTCTGTACGTCGGCGACTACCGGGCCGACCTCGACGACGCCGAGATCGACGACGACGGCAACGGCCACGGCCGCTCGCGCCGCGGTCGCGGCTCGCCCCCCCAGATCGAGGACGTGCTGCAGGAGGGCCGCGAGGTCGTCGTGCAGGTCTCCAAGGAGCCGCTGGGCACCAAGGGAGCGCGCATCACCTCGCGCATCTCGCTCCCCGGCCGCCATCTGGTGCTGATGCCGTGGGTGAGCCGGGTCGGCGTGTCGCGCCGGATCGAGGGCGACCGCGAACGCCGGCGGTTGCGCGCGATCGTCGAGAAGCTGCGCCCGCGCGAGCTCGGCTTCATCGTGCGCACCGTCTCGCACGGCGTGTCCGAGGCCGACATCAAGGCCGACATCGACTACCTGGTCGACCTCTGGGCCGAGATCCAGAAGCGCCGCGAGGCGATCCGCGAGGCGCCCGCGCTGGTCTACTCCGAGCCGGCGCTGCACCTGCGCGTGCTGCGCGACATGGCTTCGCACGAGACCAAGATGATCGTGGTCGACGACCCAGACGCCTACGGCGAGATGCAGGCGTTCGTGCAGCGCTTCATGGCCTCGCCGCGCCCGCGCATCACCTACTACAACCACCCGCGGCCGATGTTCGACGCGCTCAAGATCGAGAACGAGATCGAAGAGGGTCTCGGGCGCAAGGTTTGGCTGAAGTCGGGCGGCTACCTGATCTTCGACCAGGGCGAAGCGCTCACCGCGGTCGACGTGAACACGGGGCGCTACACCGGCGGGCGCGGCCGCAACCTCGAAGACACCATCCTCAAGACCAACCTCGAGGCCGTGCGCGAGATCGTCCACCAGCTGCGCTTCCGCAACCTGGGCGGGCTGATCATCCTCGACCTCATCGACATGGAGAGCGCCGGCAACCGCGAGAAGGTCTACCGCGCGCTCTCCGAGGCGCTGCGCGAGGACAAGGCCAAGGTCAACATCCTCAAGATCTCGGAGCTGGGCCTGGTCGAGATGACGCGCAAGCGCACGCGCGAATCACTCGAGCAGCAGCTCTGCGCGCCCTGCGCCACCTGCGAGGGCAAGGGCTACCTGCAGTCGCCGCAGACCATCTCGAACCGGATCTTCCGCGACCTGCCGAAGGCCGCCACCTACCTGTACGGCGCGACCCTGCGCGTCCAGGCACACCCGGCGGTGACCGAGATCCTGCTCGGCGAGGCCGCCGAGGGCCTGGCGAAGGTCGGCGGGCGGATCAGCCGCGAGCTCGTGGTCGAGGCGATGCCCGCATATCACCCCGAGCAGTACCAGATCATGTCCGAGGGCCCGCGCGTCGAGCTGCTCGCCGCCCCCGATGCGCCGGTCGAGCTCCAGTTCGACGAGGTGCCCGAGTCACTTCCGCTCGCGGACGACGAGGGCAAGTCCGAGGAGCTCGAGGGCACCGGGCTTGCGGACGAAGCCGAGGATCCTGTCGTCGAGGAGGAGCTCGCGGATGCGCCCGACGAGGACCCCGGCCCGGAGCCCCTCGAGCCCTAGCCCGCGCGGCGCGTGGTAGCCTGCTGACCGTGACCACCGCGCGGAAGGAGCCGCCGTCGCCCTTCGCGGAGGCCCTCGCTCGGCGGCCGCGCGAGATCCCTTCGCTGCCCTGGGCGACGATCCTCCACTACGTCGCGCCCACCTTCGGGCTCGGCTTCATGTTCCTGCTGCTGGCGATCCAGCTGATGAAGTACGCGACCGACGTGCTGGCCATGCCGGCGGCGGTGATGGCGACCATCCTGTTCTTCGGTCGCGCGGTCTGGGACGCGGTCGCAGATCCGATCGCCGGCTACCTCTCGGACCGGACCAACACCCGCTTCGGCCGGCGCCGGCCCTGGCTGATCGGCTCGATCGTTCCGCTGTCGGTGACCTTCGTGCTGCTCTGGTCACCACCCCGCGAGGCGAGCCAGACGTTCCTGGTGGTCTGGATGTCGGCGATGGTGATCCTGTTCTACACCTCGTCGACCGCGTTCCTGATCCCGCACAGCGCGCTCGGCGCGGAGCTCACCGACAGCTACCACGACCGCACCCGCATCTTCGGCGCCCGCCACGTGCTGTGGACGCTGGGCTCGTTTGCGGCGGTGGCCGGGCTGCAGGCGCTGGGGAGCTCGAACGACAAGCGCCGCACGATCTTCTGGCTCGGGCTGGGCGCCGCCGCATGCACCGCGCTCGCCACGCTATGGATGATCGCCCGGGTGCGCGAGCGGTCGGAGTTTCAGGGCCGCGGGGGCACCCGTCCCTATGCCGCGCTGCGCGACGTGATGCGCAACCCGCACGCGCGGCTCCTCCTGGTGGTGTTCGGCATCGAGAGCCTCGGCGGCGCCACGATCGGCGTGCTGACCCCCTACGTCGCGGAGTACGTGGTGCGGCGGCCCGACATCGCGCCGCAGGCGATCGGCATGTACATGCTGGCCGCCATCTTGTTCGTGCCGGCCTGGCTGCCGCTCTCGCACCGCTTCGGCAAGAAGGCGCTGTGGCTGTGCTCGATGCTGCTGACCGCGGTCTCGTTCGGCTCGATGGTGTTCCTGAGCGAGAACGCCGTTCCGCTGCTGATGGTGCTCGCCTTCGCCGCGGGCACCGCGGCGGGCTGCGGCGCGATGGTCGGGCCGTCGATCCAGGCCGACGTGATCGACTGGGACGAGCACGCGACGGGCGAGCGCAAGGAGGGCTCGTACTTCGCGGCCTGGAACTTCGTGTTCAAGGTCGCCAACGGCCTCACCCTCTGGCTCACTGGCCTGGTGCTGCAGTTCTCGGGCTACGTGCCGAACGTCGACCAGACGGCGTCGGTGAAGATGGCGATGCTCGCGCTCTACGGGCTCTTCCCGATGTTCTGCTACGGCCTCGGGGCGCTGCTGTTCTCGCGCTTCCGGCTCGACGCCGCCGGCTACGCCGAGATCCGCAGCGCGCTGGACGCCAGGAAGACCCTCACCGACACCTGACGGTGTCGATGCGCCGCGCGGCTCCCTGGCCGCGCACCTCGATGCGGTACTGCGGCTCGAAGCCGAGCGCCTCGTGGGCCAGCCGCGCGGACGGCACGAGGCCGTAGCGGTCGAACGAGCGGCCCGGCGCCGGCGCGCGCCGAACCAGCCGCTCGACCCAGGCGGCGCCCAGCCCGAGCGCGCTGCGCGGCGGCGGCGCGCCGAGCTGCGAGCGCGGGAACACCTCGCGGCCCGCGATGTTGTAGATCCCGGGCTTGTCGGCGTGCAGCGCCAGCACCAGCGCCCGCGCCACGTCGCGGTCGGAGACCACCGCGAGCATCGGGTCGTAGCCGAACGGCGCCTGCGCGTGCGAGAGCGGCGGCGAGTTCACGAACTCGCCCGTCTCGGTGACGATCGTGGCCGCGCGCAAAATCGTCATGCGCAGGTTCGAGCCGTGCAGCTCCCCCTGGCAGACCAGGTCGGCGTCGATCCAGGCGCGCACCAGCGCGTCGCCGTCGCCGTCGAAGCCCAGGCCCTGGCTCTCGGAGACCACGTTCCCGTTGCCGGGCACCGGGTCGTACACGAACGCCGACGACAGGTACACGAAGCGCTCGATGCCGCGCTGCTCGACGCTCTCCTCGACCAGCCGGCGCGTCTCGGACACCAGCGTCGACACGCCGCCCGGCACCCGCTCCAGGGAGTGCTCGACCGCGAACGGCAGGTGGATCACCGAGTCCGGGCGCACGCGGGCGAAGCGCTCGGAGTGCAGGAAGCTCTGCAGGTGGCGGAATTTCGCCAGGTCGATGCGCTGGTAGGCGACCTTGCCGCGGTAGGGCGCCAGAAAGCTCGGCTCGGGACGCGTGCCGAGCCCGACCACGAGGGCGACGTCGGGGTCGTGGAAGAGCGCCTTCACCACGCGCCGCCCGACCGGCGACTCCACGTGCGTGACCAGCACGCGCCTCATCAGGATCTCTTCGAGCGCCGCGCCAGAACCCGCTGGTCGACCATCTCCTGGATGCGCCGGCGCACCCGCTCGGCCATGTAGCGGACCGCGTGGGGGTCCTCGAGGGCCTCGGGAGGGAACTCGTCGTAGAAGCGAAACGGCTCGCCGTACGCGATCTCGTAGCGCACCGGATAGGGCACGAGGCCCGCCAGCCCAAACAGCGGGAAGGTGGGCGTGATCGGGAAGAAGGGCAGGCCCAGGAGCTTCGCCAGCGGCTGGACGTCCCAGAGCACCGGCGCCTGGTCGTCGGCGCCCACCACGGCGACGGGGATGATCGGCACGCGGTGGCGGAGCGACTCCTCCACGAAGCCCAGGTGGAACGGCTGCAGCACGTAGCGCTCGGCGGCGCGTTTGCGCACACCGGCCATGCCCTCGGGGAAGATCAGCACCAGCTGATTCGCGCGCAGCAGCTCGCGCACGTTGTCGCGGCTGCCCATCACCTGGCCGACGCGCGCGTAGAAGACGTTCACGAACGGCAGCGTGCCGGCCCAGCGATCGACCACCGTGCGCACCAGCCGCGGCGGTCGGGCGCCGAGCACGCCGTCGACCACGATCATGCTGGCGTCGAACGGGAGCAGCCCCCCGTGGTTCGCCGCCAGGATCGCGCCCTCCTTCTCGGGAAGGACCGAGTGGCCCGAGCTCGTGACCCGGAACCAGTAGCGGTACAGGAACTTGAAGAGCGCGAGCGCGCGGCGGGTGACTCGCGGTGACTGGCCGAACTCGTCGTACGGCCGGCTCCCGAGCGAGTGCGCGAGCTGGGTGAGCCGCTCCTCCTCGCCCGCGCTGAGCAGCAGTCCCGCCAGGCGGTCGAGGGCGCCTGCGGACTCGTCGCGATCGTCGAAGCTCGGCAGCTCGGGGACGGGCGGGCCGAGGTCCGGCGCTTCCAGCAGCTCTTCGCGCGGCTCGCCGCGCGGCCGCCGCGGGACGGGCTCGGCGACGATGCGCATGCTGCGCTCGCGCAGCCGGATCAGGTAGGGCAGCGTGCCGTCGCCCTGCGCGAACGGGTCCGTCCCCAGCGACGGGCCCAGCGTCGTCGGCTCGTCTCGGCTCATCGCCCGGTCCGAGCGGGCTCGCGCTCGAGCAGCTCGTCGGCGACGGCGGCCATCCAGCGCGCGGCCGTCGAGCGAGGCGCGTACTCGAAGATGGTCTTGGCGCGGCTCTGCGCCTCGTCGACCAGGACGGAATAGCCGAGCACCGTCTGCGAGATCTGTTTGGGGAAGTGGTCGCGCAGCTTCTCCAGGATCTCGCCCGCCATCCGCGTGTTTCGCGCGAAGGTCGGCACGACCAGCGAAATGGCCAGACCCGGGTGCGAGAAGCGCGTCCGCACCATCTCGACCGTCCGCGTCATCTCCGCCGCCCCGTCGAGCGCCAGGTAGGTCAGTGGCACGGGCAGCACGATCTCGCTCGCGGCCAGGAGCACGTTCAGCGTGATCGCCCCGAACGAGGGCGGTGCATCGAACAGGATGAAGTCGTAGCTCGGCACGCGCTGCAGCGCGCTGCGCAGGCAGTAGTTCTCGTCAGCGCCGCGCTCGGCGACCTCTTGCGCAAACAGGGCCAGCGATTTGTTCGACGGCACGATGTCGAGGTAGGGGTGCCGCGCGCGCTGGATGGGCAGCGCGGGCCGCGAGGACTCGCCGAGCATGGTGTCGAGCAGGAGATCGAGGGCGGTGCGCCGTGCGGCGCCGACGTCGACTCCGAGCACCTTGCCGAGCTGGCCTTGCGGGTCGAGGTCGACGAGCAGCACCCGCTTGCCGCGCTCCCGCGCCAGGTAGTCACCGATGTTCGACGCAAGCGTGGTCTTGCAGCTTCCGCCCTTCTCGTTGATGAAGGCGATACGGCGTGCGTCCGTGACGACCCCCCGGGGCAGCGTGACACCGTGGCCCTTCGGTGCGACGCTCCTCCACTCGCTAGTTATTCGAGTGGGGCGGCGCTGTCAACGAATCTTCGCTCCACGCGCTCCTTCCCTGTGTTCGCGCTCACCTTCGCTCGAGGCGGGCCCGCAGCGAGGCGGGGACTCCGGCGGTGTGCGCGAGACGGATCGGGGTGATCGACACCCGCCCGCTGCGCACGACGGCGATGTCCGACTGCGCCGGCACCGACTCGACGTCGCGCAGCGCGCCGTCGAAGTCGTGCACGTAGATGCCGTCGCCCTTCTTGCGAAAGAGCCGGTCGTAGCCGACGACCGCGAGCTCCGTCACGACGCGCGGCGTGTCGACGTCGGCGTCGGCGGGGTAGTTGACCGAGATGAGGTCCACGCCCTCGGGAAAGCCATTCGCGCGGATCTCGCGCACCACGTCGGCGCCGACCCGAGCGGCGCGCTTCCAGATCGGGTGACCCGGGTTCGCGACCGCTTCGCGCTTCCACTCGCGGTCCTCGCCGACGCGCCCGACGGAGAGTGCGATCGCGGGAATGCCGGCGATCCAGCCCTCCATGGCCGCGCCGATCGTGCCGCTCGACAGGAAGAAGCCGAGCCCGATGTTGAGGCCGATGTTCACACCCGAGACGACGAGCTCCGGCGGCTCCCCGAACAGAGAGTGGACACCCAGATTCGTGCAGTCTGCCGGGAAGCCGTCGACGGCGGCGATCTCCACGTCCTCGCGGACGATGCGGCGGACCGCGATCTCGTCCCAGCGCGAGATCGCCTTGCCGATCCAGCTGCGTTCGGCGGCGGGCACCGCCACGCGCAGCGGACCGAGCGCGCGCAGCTCGTGGACCAGCGGCAGCAGCGCCGGGGAGTCCACGCCGTCGTCGTTGGTGACCAGGGTGTAGCCCACGGCGCGGCAGCATAGCCCGCTCGGCTACGATTTCGCCGAAGGAGACGAATGGAGACCGGCGCGCCGTCGATGGCCGAGATCCGCGCGAAGCTCGCGGCCCATCCGGCCAAGCTGGCGGAGCCGGGCGGCGAGGGCTTCGCCGCCGCCGTGGCGATCGCGTTCTGCGCGCCGCGCGAGGGCGAGCTGTCGCTGCTCTTCATCGAGCGCGCGCTGCGCGAGGGCGACCCGTGGTCCGGGCACATGGCGTTCCCGGGCGGCCGCCGCGACCGCGCGGATCCCGACCTGGCCGCGACGGCTGCGCGCGAGGCCCGCGAAGAGGTGGGCCTGCGCCTGGGCACACCGATCGCGCGGCTGGACGACTTCCAGAACGCCCGCAACCCGCGCATCCCGGCGCTCGTGGTCTCGCCCTTCGTCTACGAGCTCGACCAGCTTCCCGCGCTGTCGCCGAACCGCGAGGTGCAGTCGACGGTGTGGATTCCGGTGTCCTGGCTGCTCGACCCGGACGCCGCGGTCGACCACCGCTTCGAGCGCGACGCGCAGACCCTGGTGTTTCCAGCGCTGCGCTACGGCCGCTACACGGTCTGGGGGCTCACCTATCGGATCCTGGTGGACCTGTTCGGCCTGCTCGGGCGCGAGCTCAGACCGGCGCCGTGACGCTCGGCAGGAAGGCGCGCACGGTCACGATGGTCTGGCCGACCATGCCGGCCAGCGCGAGCAGAGCGGGCGCGCGCGCCCCGCGGTCCCAATAGCGCCGCGCGAACATGCTCGCCGCGACGAAATTGACGTAGGGCACCCAGAGCAGGATTCCGAGCGCGAGGCCCCAGCGGGACCCGCTGCGCAGGGCCAGCGCCCACAGCCAGAGTGCGGCGGTCACCAGCGCGCCCAGCGAGAGCGCCAGCAAGAGGAGGTCTCCCTCGCCGAGGGTTCCCGGCGCGAAGAAGACGATCGACCCGGCCGTCGCCGCGCCGAAGGCGAGCACCAGCAGCGCCTGCCACTCCGTCGGGAGCGCGCCGGGGCCCGGGGTCACGACTCGGCCGGCTCCGCGGGCGGGGCCGGCGGCCGCAGCGCCGGGTCGCGCGTCGCGCCGACGCGGAAGAGATCGAGCGGCGCGGTGCGGTCCAGCACCTGCTCCGGGCTCTGGCCGCGGGCGCCAGCGAGCTCGCGCAGCCCGGCGTCGATGCCGCGCACGGCCTTTTCGAGCGCGCGGGGCACCGAGTCGCTGTCGGAGAGCGAGAGCCCGTCCGCGACCGCGAGCGCGTTCGCCACCCCGAGCACGTAGCCCAGCACGTCGGCGGCGCGCTCCAGCGGCAGCGCCGTGAGCGCCTCGCCCAGGAGCGACCCGCGCAGCTTTTGCGGCAGTGCGATCGCGCGCACCAGCGCAGCGGAGCCCTCGTGGGCGGGCCGCTCTTCCACCTTGTCGGCGCGCAGCGGCCGGTACACGCGCATCGCCTGCTCCCGGTCGGGGAAGCCCAGGTCGGCGAGGCGATTGGTGCGCCAGCGCAGCGCGTCCTCTTCGCACTCGGGCGTGGGCTCGAACAGGAGCCCGTAGACCAGCCGCCAGTAGAGCGCAGGGGACTGCTCGAAGAGCGACTGCACGATCTCGTGCACGCGGTGCGGGCTCTCCGCGTCGGCGATGCCGAAGTGGACGACACCATCCGGTGTAAACCAGCCTTCCGGTGCCTCTTCCTCCTTCGCGACCACCGCCACGCGCGTCTCGGCGCGCAGCGCCAGGATCAGCAGCTCGAGGTCCATCTCCTCGAGCGCCCGCACCAGCGTCGGCCGCCCGGCTTCGATCAGCGCGTCGAGCCACTCGTGCACGCGCGGCAGAGCGGGCTGCTGCGCCGTCCAGCAGTCGAGGTCGAAGCAGGCGAGCCGCTGCTCGGGCGTCGCCAGCTCGAGCAGCCAGGCCGCATCGGACATGCCGCCCGCGCGCACGGTCTGCACCAGCTCGGCCTCGGCGAGCAGCGGCACGACCTCCTCGGGGCGAGGCACCAGCATCAGGAACTCGGCGCGCGACTCGGCGCGCAGCTCCTGGCAGGCCGCGGCGAGCTCCTCGGGCGCGAGCTCGCGCAGGCGCGCAACCGCGGCGGCGCGGTCGCCGCGCGCGAGGCGCAAGAGCGCGACGCCGTCAGCCAATGCCGGGGATCGCCTCGCGCACGGCGTCGCTCGCCTGGTCGACCAGGACCACCTCGAAGCTCGACAGCACCTCGGGCGGGACCTCTTCCAGGTCTTTGGCGTTGCGCTTGGGCAGGATCAGCTCCTTGATCCCCGCGCGGTGCGCGGCGAGGACCTTGCCCTTGATCCCGCCGACCGGCAGGACCTGGCCGCGCAGCGTGATCTCGCCGGTCATCGCCACATCGTTGCGCACCGGCTTGCCGGTGAGCAGGCTCGCCAGCGAGACCACCATCGTCACCCCGGCTGAAGGGCCGTCCTTGGGCTGCCCGCCCGCGGGGACGTGCACGTGGATCTTGCTCTTCTCGAACGCGTCGGGTGCGATGCCCAGCGACTCGGCGTTGGTGCGCACGTAGGAGAGCGCCGCCTCCGCCGACTCGCGCATCACGTCGCCCATCATGCCGGTGAGCTGGAGCTCGGGCTTGCCCTCCATCCGCGCCGACTCGACGAAGACCAGGTCCCCGCCGACCGGCGTCCAGACCATCCCGGTCGCAACGCCCGGGCGCCGGATCTGCTCGGCGGTCTCCTGCGAGAACGGCGCCGGTCCGATCAACTTGGCGAGGTCGTCGGCCGCGATCGAGTTCGCCCGCGAGCCCTCCGCCACGCGCAGCGCGGTCTTGCGCACGAGCGAGGCGATGTTCCGCTCCAGGCTGCGTACGCCCGCCTCGCGGGTGTAGCCCTCGACCAGCTTCAACAGCACGTCGTCGCCGAGCGCGATCGAGTCGCGCGGGAGCCCGTGCTCGGCGAGCTGGCGCGGCAGCAGGAACTCGCGGCCGATGCGCACCTTCTCCGTCGCGGTGTAGCCCGGCAGCTCGATGATCTCCATGCGGTCGAGCAGCGGCGGCGGGATGGTGTCAGCGCGGTTCGCGGTGGCGATGAACAGCACCTTCGACAGGTCGAACGGTACCTCGACGTAGTGGTCGCTGAAGCTCCAGTTCTGCTCGGGGTCGAGCACTTCGAGCAGCGCCGACGACGGGTCGCCGCGGTAGTCCATGCCCACCTTGTCGATCTCGTCGAGGATGAACACCGGGTTGCGCGTGCCTGCGGTCTTCAGGCTCTGCAGGATGCGACCGGGGAGCGCCCCCACGTAGGTGCGGCGGTGGCCGCGGATCTCGGCCTCGTCACGCACGCCTCCGAGCGAGGCGCGCACGAACTTGCGGCCCATCGCGCGCGCGATCGACTTGCCG
>Ga0187779_10002474_pt1 | contig 11304 bp, 12 predicted proteins | sample 1015_Q2_SP10_10__FD_132435 | JGI IMG/M metagenome (GOLD analysis project Ga0187779, IMG submission 132435) | Tropical peat soil microbial communities from peatlands in Department of Meta, Colombia - 1015_Q2_SP10_10_MG | ecosystem: Environmental > Terrestrial > Soil > Wetlands > Peat | place... | reverse complement strand
TCAAGCGTCTTCTGGTCGAAATTGCGCCGCGTCTGATAAGGGTTCTCGTCAATTTGGTCCAATACAATTCTGGAGATAACATCGCCAGCTTGAGTTGTCTCACTCCGGACTGGCTGCAGCGTGCTGCCAATCGCGGGCGGCGGCGGAGCGCTCGAAGGCGTCACGGCAATCGCAGTCCCCAGTACCGCCCTGCTAGGCAAAAGCGAATCCAAGCCTCTTCCGAGAGCTCTCCGTTTTTCCGATGTCTTATCCGTACTGATGACGTTCTCCATGCTCTTCTCCCTTTCTGTATTGACCTGCGCTGTCTATCGGTCCTGAATGTTAATCGTGATCAACTTATTGCGATCACTGATCCATCGCTTCCACCGAGGCGCATTTACGACCTGTTTTTCATCCAGTGCCTCGGCTGTGTCGATTGGAATCTCTTGCACAATTCCGCTGCGCTCCAGAATTTCCTTTGCCAGCTGAATATAGCTTTCAGCGCCACGAGACCGAGGGTCATAGATCAGGGCTGGTTTGCCATGGCTGGGTGCTTCTGCGAGACGAACATTTCGCGGAATTGTCGTCCGGCATAGCTTCTCGCCAAAATAACGGCTCAACTCAGCCGTCACCTGCTGTGCCAGATTTGTGCGGTCGTCGAACATGGTCAAAACCACGCCTTCGATTGTTAGTCCTGGATTGAGCCCGGCACGAATTCGCTCAATCGTGTCCAGAAGCTCAGATACACCCTCCAGCGCAAAATATTCGGCTTGCATCGGAATCAAGACCGCGTCCGCAGCCACGAGCGCATTCAACGTGAGCAGATCAAGTGCTGGCGGACAATCCAGAACGATATAGCGGAAACGGTCACGCAATGGCCCGAGGGCGTCGCGCAGGCGGAATTCCCGCCGCTCCCCGTCGACGAGCTCAATGTTTGCGCCGATAAGATTTTTATGTGCGGGAAGCAGCCACAACTGATCCAGTTCTGTCTTTTGCAGTGCCTGATCGGCAGAAGCCAGACCCATCAACACGTGGTACGTGGACATTCGCTCCGGATCTTTGAGCAGTCCAAGTCCACTGCTGGTGTTTGATTGAGGATCACAGTCGACGAGCAGCGTATTCAGTTCCGCCGCCGCGATCGAGGAGGCCAGATTTATGGCAGTCGTAGTCTTGCCTACGCCACCCTTCTGGTTGGCTACAGCGAGAACGCGTCCCATTTAATTTTTGGAGAACGCCGAGATGTCCGCAGAATAGTGCGAATCACATTGCATTGCAATGACGGAATTCGGTGCAGCTGACTAATTAGGACACACGCACTCAAGTTAGCAAGTTGGCGGATTTTTCATTGCATCTTTCCACAGCTCTGTTCCACGTGGAACATGTAGACCGCTTCTCATCGAGATGTTCCACGTGGAACATCATCACCTCAAATCGTGAAACATCGAGAGAAATCGAATTCTACGAAGAGTAGAGGACAACAAATTTTCGATTCGGCCGTGCTTCATCCCACTTGAGCCGGAAACAATCACGGAATTGTCGAAAGCTGCCTCTAACGCTTCACTGTCTTCCCACCATTTATAAACTTGATACGTACTCAGCTCGATTCCTCACTCAGGCGCGGCAGTTCCGACCACGAGCATGCGGCTCGACGACTGCGGGATCCGAATCGGATCTCTCCAGTTGAACTGGGTCGCCACTTCTCCTGCGCGCTTGATTTGCGACTCCCCGATTAACAGCGCGAGCCTGCCATTGGACGTCACCAGGCGCGCGGCCGTGGAAAGCGAGTCTTCGAATTGCTCTACCGCCCGCAGTGTGACAGTATTCGCTTGGCCGCCGAAGTTTTCGGCTCGACCAGAAAAAACAGAGGCGGCTTGCAAGTCCAATTTGCGAATCATTTCCCGCAGGAATGTCGCTTTCTTCTGGTTTGATTCGATCAGCGTTAGCTCAACTTCGGGTGCCCAGATCTTGATCGGCAACCCAGGAAATCCTGCTCCCGAGCCGAAATCAATCACTCGTGTACGAACCTCCGCCTCAGTTTGCGAAGGAAACAGATGCCGTGCGGCAAAGAGTGACTCGCCAAAATGGCGGGTCACAATTTCTTCGGGTCGTCGCACCGCCGTCAAATTTATGCGTGCATTCCACCGGAGCAGGAGATCAAGGTAGTTCGACAGCTGTTGCAATTGCTCCTTATTAAGGGATGCTGATTCGGCTCCGAAACCCGCTTTGGATGGCGAGACGCGAGCGACGTTACTTATGAGGAAAGGTTGCAGCAAGTCGCCGATACGCTGCAGATCCATAGGTTGCAGATTGTATCCCGATCATCGGAATTACTTCCGCCAATCCGATTTCGGCCCAAAATCGAGGTGTTCCATTGCACCTTAGATACCTGAAAACACTCGGCGCTGCTTGCTACATTTAACGCTTATGTCCCCGGTCGCAGATGAAATCAGGGAACCAGATACTGTACAGGCGCTCGTGCAGTTGTTGCGTGGCCGTTCCTATGAAGAAATTCGCCAAAGAATGTACGACAGCCCACCGGGCAGCAACTGGTGGCTGGCTTGCAAAACCGAACTGGACATCAGGAATGGCGAGCAAATGGCAGCATCGCTCTCCGCGACATCGCGGGTTCTGGAGCGATTGCAGGCCTCCACTGAGCACTTCGAGCAACTTGCCGACACCCTCTATCAAACCACTTCCGATATCCGAGACATCGTCAAGAGCGGCCAGGAATCGAGCCGCCGCTTGGAAATTGCCGTCTACGCCGCCATCGGAATTACGCTGGTGCAACTGTTCAATCTCACCTTCGAAATTTTTCGGAAGCACTAATTCTCACTTGATTTGCTCTGGTACTCGCCATGACGGTAGCGTAATCTGTGCGCACCGGGGGCACGCGTATTGTTGGTGAGCCTTGGTAACACACCGCCTGAAATTTCGCTGCCTCACTGGCAAATATGCAGTTTGCCGTCTTCCCGCCAAGTCTTCTGTCCCGCCATGGGCAAGCCGAGGCGACGGTTTCAGTTCGATCACCCGTGCTGATGACGAATTATCGATCGTATGTTTGATCGAAAATCTTCCAGACGAGCATCGACAAGAAATTCAATGGACATGCTTCAAGCTCGAAGGGCCGTTTTCGTTTTCGGCAGTCGGTGTTTTGCATTCGTTTATTACTCCGCTTGCGCAGGCAGAGATTCCTATCTTCGCCCTTTCCACGTACGACACCGATTACGTTCTGGTGCGAGATGTAGATGCGGAGCGGGCAACCGAGGCTTTGCAGCGAGCTGGCCATCATCTGATCTCATGATGTGTTAAGATAATTACAGATCGACAGCCGAACTGATTTTTCAGTTCGGCTTTTGTTTTAGATCACGAAATCGGCCTGCGCTCACGTGCAGGCCATTTTCTTTTGAGGAGAATAATTATGACCTTCCAAAGCAAACGCGTCGCACATGAATACACGCAGACGAATAACGCATCCCCCGAGAAAGTTTTCCCACTGCTTTGCCCGGTGCGTGAGGCCGATTGGGTGCCTGACTGGCAATACCGCCTGATCTATTCAGAATCCGGAGTCGCAGAGTTAGGATGCATCTTCACCACATTAAATGACGATGGTCGCGAAACCACTTGGGTTGTCACCGAGTACGATCCAGCTGCTTTCAAAATCGCATTCACCTGGTTCACCCCGGGCTTAATGCTTGCCCAAATCAAAATCCAGCTTCACACCAAATCACCGCGCGAAACCACTGCCCACATCCGATATACCTATACAGGCCTATCCGAGGAAGGGAATCGCATAGTGAACCACTATGACCGTAACTGGTTTAATCACAAAATGAAAGGCTGGGAGGCAGCCATCAATCATTATTTGCGGACTGGAACCAAGATCAAGGCCAATGCTTGGGAGTGAGCTAAGCGACTTTCCCTTGTCCCACCCGAACTTCATCGCCAAGCGGAATAGTGCTACTCCAGCAGTCCGCGGTGATCAGCCATGCACCCAGCCGTCGCCAACTTCGCAGGTATCTACCAGCATCCGCCACACTGCTTGTGCCGCGACGGATTGTCAGGCTATAGCGTCCAATTTCGACGGCCATATCTCCGGACGAGTCAACGCCTATGGTCTCGAACCGGAGGTCCTCATATCCCTGATCAGCCCATTCTCTGAAGCATCGCTCAATGGCCTTCGTGCCCTGGCAGGATTCTCTGTAAGGAGGCATGAATTCCGCGTCAGGTCGAAACAGTGCCGCTGCATGGTCGTAATTACCGGTATTGAAGGCGGTGCACAAATCCTGGGTCAAACCGCGAATCGTGGACTCTGGATCCAGACTGGAACTGAAGTTCGACGCACCAAAAGCAACGGCGCGGTACATCTACTGCCTCCTGGGGGGAACAGGATTACGAAGCCGCTGTTCGGATGGCTCCGAACCAGCTTCGTACTACGGGATTCTAGCGCAAAAACCGCGCCACTGATATTAATCTACTAAATAAATTTTTCCTGATGATGTCAGCGGGACTTGAGTATCATTTGCAAGGCACTGCCCGTGAGCAGGCGTGCAGTATCCGCTGTGGGAGGGAAGCATGTACTTCGAACAGTTTTATCTCGGGTGTTTGGCGCATGCGTCTTACCTCCTTGCCTCCGACCGAGTAGCGGTAGTGGTCGATCCGCAACGCGATGTGGATCTCTACTTAAAAGTGGCGGAAGAACATGGGGCCAAGATCCGTCACATTTTTGAAACCCACCTGCACGCAGATTTTGTTTCGGGACATACTGAATTGGCGAGCCGCACCGGCGCGCAAATTTACGTCAGCCGCAACGCCGGCGCCAAGTTCCCTCATGTAGACATTGGGGACGGTCTCGAACTGCGCGTGGGCAAGATTCGGCTCCGGGTCCTTGAGACTCCGGGGCATACTCCGGAGAGCATTTGCCTCTTGATCACGGACGAGGAAAAATCTCGAGAACCGTGGGCCGTACTAACCGGAGATACTCTCTTCATTGGCGACGTGGGACGGCCAGATCTTTCAAAAACCCACACCCCGGCAGAACTCGCCGGCTTGCTCTACGACAGCTTGCACGAGAAGTTACTCACGCTACCCGACCAAGTGCTTGTGTATCCGGCTCACGGGGCGGGTTCGCTCTGTGGACGCAACATGCGGGCTGAGCGCTCTTCTACCGTCGGTACCGAGCGCCTCACGAACTACGCTTTACAGATTAAAAGCCGGGAAGAATTTATCCGGCAGCTCACTTCGAATCTGCCTTCTCGACCCGATTATTTCCTGCAGGATGCCGAAATTAATAGGTCCGGTGCTGCCGCACTGTCAGACTTGCCGTCCTTGCAGCCGCTCTCGGCAACCGAGGTCATGAGCATAATGAACGAGGGCACACCCGCCGTGGATGTTCGCGGCGCTAACGAATTTGCCGCCGCGCACGTGCCGGGCTCGATCAATATTGCCCTTTCCGGACAATTCGCTTCCTGGGCCGGCACATTGTTAGGTCTTTCATCTCGGCCTGTGTTAATCGCCGAATCGCCCGAGCAGGTCACCGAGGCTCACATGAGACTGGCTCGAGTTGGAATCGAAGACGTGCGTGGTTACATGGAGGGCGGAATCAACGCATGGAAAAGCGCAGAGTTGCCCGTCGCCCAGCTTGCGCAGATCACAGCCGACAGCTTAGCCGCTCGCCTGCAAAGTCATAAAACCGCTGTGCTCGATGTTCGCCGAGAACCGGAGTGGCAGGCGGGGCACATCGAAGGCGCTACTTGGTGGCCGCTGGATCACTTCAAAGTTTCAGCACCGGAGATCGACCACGCTGCTCCAATCGCCGTGCATTGCAAGAGCGGGTATCGCAGCATGATCGCCTGCAGTCTCCTGCAGCGGGCCGGTTTCAGCAATGTCAGCAACGTGATCGGCGGATTTGATGCCTGGCTCGAAGCCAAACTCCCTGTCGAAACGGGAACTCCAGTCGTCGTCTAGACAAACCTCTAGGGATAAGCTTTGATGATTCGATCATCGTCCGGCGCTGGAGGATTGCCTTTGAATCTGGCAGGTGTGCTGCAGGACATTCCCTACGAACTCCCTTTTTCGCCCCGGCGCATCAGCAGGTAAGCGCGTATAAACGGCTGCAAATCACCATCCAGCACTCGATCCACGTCTCCCACTTCCACCTTCGTTCGATGATCCTTAATCAATCGGTACGGTTGAAGCACGTACGATCGAATCTGTGAGCCGAAATCGATATCGAGCTTGGAATCCTCGATCTTCTTTGTAGCTTCTCGCTTTTTCTCCATTTCATGTTCATAGAGCTTCGATCGCAACATACTCATGGCACGGTCCCGATTCTTATGTTGCGAGCGCTCGTTCTGGCAACTGGCAACGATTCCTGTCGGGATGTGCGTTATGCGCACGGCGGAATCGGTCGTATTCACGTGCTGGCCGCCTTTGCCGCTCGAGCGGTAAGTGTCAACGCGGATATCCTCCGGCTTGATCACGACCTCAATACTCTCGTCGATCTCCGGCGAAACAAACACGCTGGCAAACGACGTATGCCGCCGCTTGGCCTGGTCAAACGGCGAAATTCGCACCAACCGGTGCACACCGATTTCGCTGGTCAGAAGTCCGAACGCATATTCGCCGTTCACCGCAAATGTCGCGGATTTCAACCCCGCTTCTTCGCCAGGCTGATAGTCATACAGCACAGTTTGGAATCCCTGCCGCTCGGCCCATCGCAGATACATGCGCAGCAGCATGTCGGCCCAATCCTGCGACTCAGTTCCGCCAGCCCCAGGATGAATGGTCATGATGGCATTCCGCGCATCGTTCTCACCGGATAGCATCGTCTCAGTTTCGAGATGGTCAACCTTCTGGCGCAGCGAATCGATTTCACGGCGCAAATCGGCATCGACCGATTCACCTTCATGTGCCAGTTCGAAATATGCGGCTATATCATCGGTGCGCCGGATCAGGTCCGCCTCAGTCGACAACATGCCGTCCAGGCGCTTCTTCTCGCGCATCACCTGTTGAGATTTTTGCGGATTCGACCAGAAGTTCGGATCGACGGTTTGCTTTTCGACCTCGGCTAATTGCTGGCGCAGCTTGTCGCCGTCAAAGATACTCCCGGAGTTCTCGGACCTTGTCTTTCAAGACTCCGTATTCTTGTGCCAGTTCTTCAACCATCGTTATCACTCTACTTTTTTGCGGATTGCAAAGCGCAGAATCAGCGCTGCTACACAAATTATCGCACACAGATAGGCGAACCAATCGCCATGCCGGGTATAGAACGTCGTTTCACTGACCAAAGCATAAGGCGCTTGTAATGCCGTTCGCACTTTGCGCGGTATCTTGGCGACGACTCTTCCATAGGGATCAATTGAAGCAGTCACTCCAGTATTTGTGTCCCGCAGCAGCCAGCGCGCATTCTCCACCGCCCGCATGCGAGCTTGCTTCAGATGCTGGGCATAAGCTCCGCTGTCGCCATACCAGCCATCGTTTGAGATATTCACTAGTATCTGCGCGCCTTGCGCCGCAAACTGTCGAACTTCGTCCGGAAATATCGATTCATAGCAGATAAACACTCCAATCTTTGTGCCATCTGCTTCAAGCGGGCTCCGAGATGCCCCAGCTGTAAAATCCCCAACTTCCTTTGTTAAGCCTCCAGCAAACGCGAATAGTTTTTTGAATGGTACGTATTCGCCAAAAGGCACCAGATGCGCTTTGTCGTACCTCGCAACCCATTCGCCTGTAGGGCTGACCAATTGCGCCGAGTTGTAGACAGTTGTGGGCTGCTGCGGGTTTCGGCTGGCATTCGTGATTCCGATTCCGCCCGCCAGCACCGCCGTGTTCACTTCCCGCGCGAGGCTGCTTAACGCGTTTCGGAAGAGCGGATCACTCGTGTAAAACGGAGCTGGTGATTCCGGCCAGACGATGAGATCGGGATGTGCTGATGACTCCGTCTTCACACTCAGCGCACTCAGCTCTCTCAAAGTTGTCTGGTAGTAGTCTCTTGTCCAGTCCGCTCCTTCAAGAATCGGAACGTTCGCTTGCACAAGGACCGCAGTCTTGTTGGCATCCAGCGCTGGCGCAGGCACTAACTGCCCTGCCTGAAGAACCACCGTAGCCGCGATCGCCGCAATCAGCAGCGGGTGTCTTTTTTTGCGGTGCACGAGAAACACCGCAGCCCAAGCCGAGCTGACAATCATGATCTCGAATGAGAGGCCGTACACTCCCGCCGCAGCTGCGATACGAGCCAGCGGAATGTTATCGACTTGAGCGATACCAAGAAGGTCCCAAGGGAATCCGCTGATGCGCGTGCGCGCCAGTTCAACCGCCACCCACGCCACCGGCGCTAAGACCAATGCTCTTCGACTGAACGGACTTCCATTCGCCAGCAAACTGACGAGCAGCCCAAAAAGGCCGTGATAGAGACCCAGGTAAAGGCAAAAAAGAATCAAGATGCCTACGGCCGCCGGAGCATTTACGCCGCCATACTGCCGCATTGTGCTGTAGATCCAATAACAGGTGCCGCCGTACCAGAGAATTCCGCAGCCATACCCAAGCACAAATCCCTGCAGAGGCTTCGCGGGAAGCAGTTTAATTCCTTCGCGCAATTGCAACGTGTCAGGTTGTCGAGCACGCAATAACGCGATCAGTAACGGGGTTACTGCGACCCAGCAAAGGATGTAGAGGTTCGGTAGGGGGAAGATCAGAATCTGCAGCCCGGCTGAAAGCAGCATCAACAGCCAGGCACGGTGGTGAATCTGGCGCACAGCCAAGCATAGCAAAGCGCTCCTACGGGTCGTCACTCGCCTGCATATAATAACTATGGTCGGCTTTGACAATGAGCATCTACGCAAGGCTCTGGCTTTTTATTGTCGTCTCCAGGGCGTCCCTCATAACTAGCACTGGATGTTTGGTGCCGCTCCTGACTTTCAAGATTTCGATGACAACGAGGGCGCTGCAGGTACTGGCGCTGGGGGCAATGATGATCCCAACCGGAATAGCCGCATTCTGGATGTTCCGCAAACTTCAGCTGCGCCACACGGCGCGTGAAGCGAAGGCCGTGGCTATCGCGTTTTCAATATTCGCGCCAATCGGGTTAATGATCGCGATTGTTTTCGCTGAGATACCAGGCGGCTACGCAGAGCTGTTTCTGGGGTCTCGTTTCGCTCTGGTAGGCGTATTTGCAAGCATCCCCGTCATCACCGCATTTGCAAGCTATGTACCGTGTCTGTTCGTTCTCTGGATGACGCGTCACATTATGAAATCGACACTCACGGATTGATCGAGGTTTAGTTTTTCTTACGTTTTCTCCTACAATCCAAGGATGAAACTCAAGCTATTTTTGTTACTTGCAGTCCTGCTCGCCTCGCTCAGCGCGTTTGCCGCCCCGCGAACCATGCGCCTCGACTATTACCACACCGGCAACGACCGCCAGGAAAGGTTCTCCGTCGATCGCATCGTGATTGAGCCGCTTCCGTGGCCGGGAGATCTGGCCAAATCCGTCGACGGCACAAACATGGGTGCCTACTTTTTCGAGGTTCGCGGCCAGTCCGATAATCGTCTCCTGTATTCACGCGGATTCAGCTCGATCTTTAGCGAGTGGGTTACCACCGATGAAGCCAAAAACGCCAGCCACACGTTTTCAGAGTCTCTACGCTTCCCAGCGCCCGACGTTCCTGTAAAAATCATTCTCAAGGAGCGCGAGCAAGGCGAGTTTCACGATGTATGGACCACTACCATTGATCCTAAGAACAAGTTCATTGACAATTCGCTTCCGCCATCCCCCGGCCCGCTCCTCACGATCCAAAAGACTGGCGAGCCTCCCACCAAAGTCGATCTGCTGATCATGGGAGATGGCTACACTGCTGCGGAGCGCCCTAAGTTTGACAAAGATGCGCGGCGCTTCACCGACATTCTCTTTAGCCGTTCTCCATTCCGCGAGCACCGTCAGCAGTTCAATGTTTGGGGTTTATGTCCGGCAGCGCAGGAATCGGGCATTTCGCGGCCGTCCACTAGAATTCACCGCCGGAATCCCTTAGGCACGACTTACGACACGTTTGATACCGAAAGGTACATTCTTACCACGGAGAATCGGGCACTCCGTGACTACGCTTCCTACGCCCCCTACGAGTTCATCGAAATTCTAGTCAATGACCGGACCTACGGAGGTGGAGGCATTTTCAATCTCTATGCAACCGTTGCAGCCGACAACCAATGGTCGCCCTACGTTTTTGTCCACGAATTCGGACACCACATCGCCGGCCTCGCGGACGAATATTTCACCTCGGACGTTGCCTATCTGCCGCCCACCAAGAAGGTCGAGCCCTGGGAGCCAAACGTCACTGCGCTGCTCGATCCGACAAACCTCAAGTGGCGAGACTTGGTCACTCCTGGCACCCCAATTCCAACGCCCTGGCAAAAACAGGAGTTTGAGAATCAGGAGCATCAGTTCCAAACCCAGCGCCACGATCTCCGCGTACACAATCGTCCCGAGTCTGAGATGGAGGCGCTGTTCACCAAAGAAAAGCAGCAGGAAGATTCATTGCTCGCGCACGATCAATATTCGGATCGTGTAGGCGCTTTCGAAGGCGCGAACTACGCGCCCAAAGGTTATTACCGCCCGCAGGAAAACTGCATCATGTTCACGCGCTATGACGCATTCTGCGCCGTCTGCCGCCGCGCGATTGAGAGAGTCATCGCCATGTATTCGAATTGAGGGAAAGCCACTACTTATAGACCATGTGTCCGGGGGCCTCACAACGCCTGAGGTCCCCTTCGGTCATCGGCGTTGGTGTTTCAGCGGCCGGTACTGATAGGCACCGCTGGAACTCCTCAAAACCGGGCGCGGAAAAGACAAATGTGATACTGAGAGCTTCCGTCGAGATGTTCTTCAAGCCGATCCAAGTGTTTGCGGGGATGAAAACGAGTCCGCCGGCATGCAAATCACGCTGTTGATCGCCAAGCAACACATGCGCCGTGCCGGAATGAATGAGCAGAATTTCGTCTCGGTGGGATGTTTGTGTGTCGGGATAGATGCGCCAGGCGCGATGTCTTCCGTACCCGCAACCAAGTGCTGAGATCCATTATTTAGGGGATCCACCTTCAGCATGAACTGGGTCGATGCGATTGGTTTAGGACGAGGCCTGCGGGTTCGCAGTTCCCCCTCGCTCTTTTCCAGCAGAAGCGGTTTGGAAATCGATTGGCCGCCGCAAACAGCCAGAACGGGCAAGATGAATGATGCAATTCCAACAGCAAAAACGCTTCGCATTCCCGCCAACCTCCTTCGTTACTCATCAACCACCGGATTACTCAGCACACCCACTCCTTCAACCCTGATCT
>Ga0187779_10002473_pt1 | contig 11305 bp, 10 predicted proteins | sample 1015_Q2_SP10_10__FD_132435 | JGI IMG/M metagenome (GOLD analysis project Ga0187779, IMG submission 132435) | Tropical peat soil microbial communities from peatlands in Department of Meta, Colombia - 1015_Q2_SP10_10_MG | ecosystem: Environmental > Terrestrial > Soil > Wetlands > Peat | place... | reverse complement strand
GTCTGTGTTGTTCGAAGCTGCTATAGCCGCCTGGAAATATCTCAAAATATCTTAGGTGAAATTTTGTGGATTCGCCGGAATTGCCAATGATAACCCTTCTCACGATATCAGCCCAGTCACCTCCTTTTGGTTTGTACTTTTCTGTTTTTATTCCCTGCCACTTATAATCACCCCTGTGCTTATACAGTTTACTTTCTCTCCTCGGCTCTTTCTTTGGCACCTGACCCTCCTTCTTGAAATGTCTTATGAAAATACCACTACGCTTTTCAGTGAGTCGCCCGCGCGTGAGGTGAGGGCAAAGGCCTCTGCGGTTTTCTCAATGGGGAATGTGTGGGTAACCAATCTCTCGGCACTCACCCACCCCTCCCGTATCAAGGCAAGGGCCGTTCTCGTCTCTATGGGGCCACAAGAATAGCTTGGCACCAAGGAGACATCCCTGAAATAAAGGAAATTGGGATCGATCCTCAGGTCCTCTTCCGGCTTTGCAGGGGTAAACAAAACCACTGTTCCACCCCGTGAAGCAAGCTCAATTCCCTGTCGCATAGCAGCAGCACTATTCGGCCCAACGATTACCACATCCGCCATTTTCCCTCCGGTAAGGCCCCTGATTTTATCAAGAAGGTCACTTTTTGATACATCAACCACGTGGTCCGCGCCGAACTGCAGAGCTTTGTTTAGTCTAAAGCGAACACTGTCAGCGCCGATGACCTTCTCTGCGCCGAACCTCCTCGCCAATAGGATATGGAGCTGCCCCATCACCCCAAGGCCAATAATGAGGATGGTGTCTCCCTTCTTTATCGCTGATCTCGAAAATGACTTGACCACACATGCGGTGGGCTCCACCAGGGTGCCGTCCTCGTAGCTCATTTCATCGGGGAGGGTGAGGGTGTCATTCCTTAGGTTTATTTCAGGAATTAGTATGTATTCGGAAATACCCCCAGGAATGATACGTGTTGATCGCCATGTCTCACACTGCACATGACTTCCCCGTCTGCAGTACCTGCATGTCATGCAGGGCGCGTGATGATGGACAAAGACCCTGTCACCTAACGAAAAAGGCACAGGACTGCAGGAAGAGGCAGAAGCATTAAATAGCTCTTTCCCTAGCTCCACGATCTCTCCCACAGGTTCATGACCCAAAACAAGTGGAGCCTTTTTCTCTATATACCAAGGCATGGTATCCCCGGAACAGATGCCACATGCTCTTGTTTTTATTAATGCGTCACGGGGGCCAATCTCGGGAATGGGAACATCTTCAATCCGTATATCATTTACACTGTAAAGTTTCGCGACTTTCATCTCACCCCCAAAAACCTTTGCATATTATTGCTCGAAGGACAGAATGGCCGAGGGTAGTATTAAGCTCATCTGTAGTATCGGGAGTCCTCGAGCATTTATGGAATTATGGCGTACTTGATCCCTTCACCTGTTGAAAGTCTTTCTATCGCAGTTCGAAGTTCTGTCAGGGGATAACGGCCACTTATCAGGGGGGAGACGTCGAGGGCGCAATTTTTCAGAAGGAGATAGGCCTTTTTTACGTCAGCGGGTAAAAAATGAAATACCCCTTTCAGCATGAGTTCATCATAGTGGAGTCTGTGAGTATCATAGGTAACTTTTGTTCCCTCTTTGCACCCACCAAATAAAATCACGCTTCCTCCCCGCCTTACGTAATTCACAGAATGTTCCCACACCCCCACATTGCCGGTGCATTCAAAGACGAAATCGACCCCGGACGGACTGAATTCCTTGACTGCAATAGGCAGATCTTCAGGGAGTACAGCCATTTCAGCGCCCAGATCTTTAGCCAAGATTAGCCTTCTTTGTTCCAATCCTGAGATTATTACCTTAGAATTTCTTAACCTAGCCAAGAGAAGATGCAGAAGTCCGATAGGACCTGCACCCATTATAAGAATGCGGTCATTTTCCATAAGACGCAGGTTGGACATCCCGTGAACCACACAGGCCAGCGGTTCAAGGAATGCCGCTTCCTCAAATCCGAGGTGAGGAGGCTTACGAAAGAGGTTCTGTTTAACAATTTGTTCTGGCAGACGAATATATTCTGCAAAGGCACCCAGGGCTTTCGTATCCATGACATGTTCACAGAGATTAAAGAGCCTCTTCCCGCAGTAGCCGCACCTTCCACAGGGAGCGCTGTGTACCGCCATTACCTCATCCCCCGGTTTAAATCTCCGAACCCCGTGGCCAACCTCGGCAATAGTTCCTGAAAACTCATGCCCGAAGACCCCTGGCATGGGTATCATGGGGTGTCCCCTTAAAAACGCCTTAAGATCAGTTCCGCAGGTGAGGGCTGACCGAATTCTCACAACCACCTCGCCCTTTGAGGGTCTCGGAGTTTCCGTTTCACGAATTTCTATTCTGCCAGGTGCGATGAGGATTCCAGCGAGCACTGCTTAGAACTCCACCCTGCTGCCCCAGAGTTGTCCGATAACCGCAGCGAGAACAAACAGTGGGACATATCTGAAATCAAAGTGCGAGAGCGTCCTCATTAGAAAGATGAAGGGGATGGGGATGTGGATATAGAGAAACCATTTGAATGAATAGCGCTTTGCGCTCCTCCGAAAATAGCCAAAGGGAAAGTTGATGGCTATAGTAAGAAAAAAAAGCACTGCCAAGAGGATGATCTTTGAAACCGAGTACATATAGAAAACTAACTTATGGGAATGGGATATGTCAAACCTCCCCAGAGGTTGAATTTGTCTTTTTTTTTCGTTATTATTATAGCGTTAATCGGATATGGAGGTATTTCCATGAATCAAATAAAAACGATGATGTTGTTGGTAGTGTTAACCCTGATCCTTGTGTGGGCGGGTGCCGCCTTTGGCGGGAGACAGGGCATGACCATGGCGCTTATTTTTGCCGTGGGCATGAATTTCTTTGCCTACTGGTTTAGTGACAAGATAGTGCTCAGGATGTATGGCGCACAAGAGGTGACAGAGGCTGAAGCGCCTGACCTTCATAGTATTATCCGAAGGCTGAGTCAAAAAGCCCAGATACCTATGCCTAAGGTTTATATAATTCAAGAAGATCAGCCTAATGCCTTTGCTACCGGGAGAAACCCGAAACATGCTGCAGTAGCGGTAACTACCGGAATAATAAGAATCCTCAGCAGTGACGAGCTTTCCGGGGTGATAGGGCATGAACTTTCGCACATTACTCACAGGGACATTCTCGTAAGCACTATTGCTGCCACGATTGCGGGAGCAATAAGCTATCTTGCCCAAATGGCTCAATGGGCTGCCATCTTTGGCCATAGGGGGGATGACGATGAGGGAGGCAGTCCAGTGGCAGCGCTTGTAATGATGATTGTGGGACCTATTGCGGCCCTTATAGTCCAGATGGCCATATCGAGGTCGAGGGAGTATTTGGCTGATGAAGGGGGGGCGAGACTGTCGGGGAATCCCCGATACCTATCCAATGCCCTCCGCAAGCTAAATGCCGCATCCCAAAGGATACCCATGGATGCAAATCCAGCCACGTCCCATATGTTCATTGTGAACCCTCTTTCGGGAGGCGGGTTACTTAAGCTGTTCAGCACCCATCCTCCCATAGAAGAGAGAATCGCCAGGCTTGAGGCCATGGGTTTTTAGCGCTTGACTCTTAATGTGATGATTGTTCAAAATAACGGCGTCCTATGAAAGCGCTCGTGACAGGTGCAACGGGTTTTATTGGAAGCCACCTTGTTGACGAACTTATCAAGAAGGGATATGAGGTTACCTGCCTTGCGAGAAAGACCTCTAACCTCAAATGGGTAGAAGGCCTTGACGTAACTGTTCTTTATGGGGACTGTGAGGACGAGGGATCCCTTAAGGCTGTTCCCTCTGACGCTCAGTATGTCTTTCATCTGGCGGGCCTCACAAAAGCGAAAAAAGACGAGGACTTCTTCTGCGTCAATGTCAAGGGCACAGAGAATCTCTTGAGGGCGGTATCTTCGCGAGTTCGGGGGCTTAGGCGGTTTGTTTATCTTAGCAGTCTTTCCGCCGCGGGCCCCAGCAAGAGTGGTACTCCAGTGAATGAGACTTGGGAGCCCAAACCGGTATCCAGCTATGGAAGAAGTAAACTGGAGGGGGAAGGACTAGTAGCCAAGTACGGAGGGAGCATCCCCTCGACGATTATACGGCCGCCGGCAGTATACGGTCCGAGAGATAAGGATTTTTACGTCTTATTTAAGATGTTAAAAAAAGGCTTTTATCCCTATTGGGGAAAATGTTATTATTCCCTCCTGTACGTAGACGATCTGGTGAGGGGCTTGATCATGGCTGCTGAGGGGAAAGAAGCTGAGGGCGGCATATATTTTTTGTCCGATGGAAAGGTGTACTCCAATGAGGATATTGTAAATGAGATATCGAATGTGCTTGAGGCAAAGATAGTGAAGTTGCGCATACCGAAGCCTCTCATGGCCATTCTTGTGAGTATTAGTGAGAAGCTGGGAAAGGAATCATCCATCATAAACAAAGATAAGCTTAAGGAGCTTAACTGCTTCCATTGGGTGTGTAATTCATCAAAGGCGGAGAAGGAGTTTCGCTTTACCCCAAAAGTCATGATAAAGGAAGGAATTAAATGGACAGCAGACTGGTACAGGATTCATCAATGGCTGTGAAGAAGACCATAGACGTTTTTGAGAAATGCGGCAAATTCACCAAGGCAAAGGAACTGATGTCTGCCGGGCTCTATTCCTATTTCAGGGTCATAGAGAGCGCACAAGACCCTGAGGTGATGATACACGGCAGACGTATGATCATGGTGGGTTCCAACAACTACCTCGGTCTCACAAATCATCCGAAGGTCAAGGAAGCGGCTATTGACGCCATAAGGAAATATGGATCCGGATGCGCCGGGTCGAGGTTCCTTAACGGTACGCTCAACATCCATGTGGAATTGGAGAGGAAACTGGCGCGGTTTATAAGAAAAGAGGCAGCTGTCATCTTTTCCACAGGGTTTCAGGTAAATCTTGGGGTGATCTCAGCGATTGTGGGGAAAGACGACATAGTAATTATTGACAAAATGGACCATGCCAGTATTATTGATGGATGCAGGCTCTCCTACGGAGAGGTCAAGAAATTTAAGCATAACGATATGGACGACTTGGAGAGAATTCTCGATCTGAATAATGGAAGGGGAAAACTTATTGTCGTAGATGGCGTGTTCAGTATGGAAGGCGATATTGTGGATCTGCCGAGAGTAGTGGACCTCGCGAAGACCTATGGTGCGAGGATTATGGTGGACGATGCCCACGGAATAGGAGTTTTGGGAAAGACAGGGAGAGGAACCGCTGAGCATTTTGGCCTTGAGGAGGAGGTAGACCTGATCATGGGCACTTACAGCAAGTCCCTCGCCTCAATAGGGGGATTCATCTCGGGCTCAGAGGAGATCATCCACTATATAAAGCACTCAGCCCGTTCGCTTATCTTTAGCGCGAGCCCTCCTCCTGCTTCTGTGGCTGCGGTGAGCGCAGCTGTGGACATTATTGAAAACGAACCCGACAGGTTAGAAAGACTCTGGAAGAACACGAGAAAAATGCTAAAGGGATTCAGGGACTTGGGGTTCGAAGTCGGTGCGAGCGAAACACCCATCATACCAATTATGGTGGGTGATAATAAGACAGCCTTGAAGATGGGCATGATGCTCCAGGAAGAAGGGGTGTTTGCCAATGTGGCGGTGAGCCCCGCAGTGCCTGATGGGAAGGCTCTCATAAGGACAAGTTATATGGCTACGCATACCGAAGAGCAACTTGATAGCGTACTCAGCGCATTTGAAAAAATTGGAAAGCAAATGGGGCTTATCCACTGAACGCATTGAAGGCTCTCGAAGTTCGATCAGAAAAAGATCTCGCTGATTTCATCGATTTCCCCTATTCTTTCTATGCGAAGGACCCGCTTTATGCCCCTCAACTCAAAAGTGAGATGAGGGATCAATTCTCAAAGAAAAACCCGTTCTTCCAGCATGCCGAGGTAAAATTTTTTCTTGCCAGAGAGTCCGGGAAGGTTCTGGGGAGAGTGGCATCTATCATCAATCGGAGGCACATAGATTTTCATAATGAACGGGCAGGGTTTTTTGGATTTTTTGAGTCCGTGAACGACCTGGAGGTGTCCCATCGACTCCTTGATGCGGTGAAAAGTGCACTCAGGGAAGAGGGGATGACCATTATGAGAGGGCCTATGAACTTTTCTACCAATGAAGAGTGCGGTTTCCTCATTGAGGGGTTTCATGAGGTCCCCATGCTTATGACACCCCATAATCCTCCCTACTACAACGACATGATGCAGCAGTACGGCATGAAAAAAGCAAAGGACCTCTATGCATATATCCATGACGTGAGAGAGACCCTTCCGGAGAAGGTCTTGAGAGTGGCACTGATCGCGGAGAAGCGCGGTATTTCAGTACGTCCGGTGGACAAGAAGAAGTTTAACGAGGAAATGCGGGTATTTCAACAGGTCTATAACTCAGCATGGGAAAGGAACTGGGGCTTCATTCCGCTTACTGATGGGGAACTCTTAAATCTTGGAGAAAGACTGAAACAGATTGTTGTGCCCGAACTCACGCTTGTTGCCGAGGATGATGGAGAACCCGTGGGGTTTATGGGCCTTCTGCCAGATTTTAATTACGTCCTTAGGCATATGGGGGGAAGGCTCAATCCGCTCACTATTCTCAAGGCCCTTTACTATTCAAGGAAAATTACTGACCTGAGACTCCTTCTGTTAGGAATAAAGAAGGAGTATAGGAATAGGGGGGTGGATGCCCTCCTTTACCGGGAAGGGTTTTACGGGGTGAGGAAGAAAGGGTACAAGAGGATAGAGTTTTCTTGGATTTTGGAAGACAACATACCGGTCCAGAGGATTGTGGAGATGATAGGAGGGAGGCTGTATAAGAGGTACAGGATTTATGAAATACCCATATGACGTCTTGTCCCCATCATTTAATTAGCCAGACAACGCCGGAGAAACGATAAGATTTATATTTTCGCCAATGCGATTACTGCGTTTACCCCTCCGAAACCAAAAGAATTTGAGATCGAGAATTTGATATCAGCCTCTCTCTGTGCAGTGATAACATTAATGTCACAATCAGCATCCTTTTCATCAAGGTTTATGGTTGGGGGAATAATGCTTTCCCTCATGCTCAAGAGGGTTGATGCGATTTCAAAAGCCCCTGACGCAGCGAGCATGTGACCGGTCGCTGACTTTGTCGCCGTTACAGGTATCTGCGTTATTCTCTTCCCGAAGACCATTTTCATTGCCTGAGCCTCAGTCAAGTCTCCGATCGGGGTTCCCGTTCCATGGGCGTTAACATAATCCACGTCATCCGGACTCAAGTGGGCTTCCTTTATCGCCTTCATCATTGCCTTTGCTTCGCCTTCCGGACTGGGTTGGGTAATGTGGAATGCATCACTGGTATTCCCGTATCCGATAATCTCACCGTAGAGGGGTGCTCCCCGTTCACGTGCACTCTCATAATCTTCGAGTACCAGAACGCAAGAGCCTTCGGCTAATACAAACCCGTCCCTGGCCTTCTCAAAAGGCCTGGGGGTTGATGGGGTGACCCCAGATTGTTTTCTCTTTCTTGACAAAGTGCCGGCATTTCCGTAGCCCTCCACACAGAGCCTGCATATCGGAGCTTCCGAGCCTCCCGCGAACACCAAACGAGCGTGCCCGAATTTGATGAGCCGGAACGCCTCCCCAATAGCATTTGCTCCCGAGGAGCAGGCGTTCGATATCCCAAGACAATACCCAGTAATCCCAAGTTTTTGGGCAACGACAGATGCAGCCATGCTTACGGTGGTGGAAGGCATTAGGGTGGGAGAAATAAATGACCTTCGAGCCGTGACCCTCGAGCATTGTGACTTCAAGAGTTCCCTCTCAATGGTGCTTATGCCACCCCTGCTGGAGCCGATTACTACACCTGCCGCATTGAGCAGCGTTTGGTCATCTCTTCTTGATCCCCTCCCGTCAGGGAAAGAATAGAGGGATATCCCTGCATCTTCTGCGGCCATGGCAGCGGCAGCGGCGGCGTAGTGTGTAAAAGGATCGAGCCTTCTTGACTCTTTTTTGGAAAGATACCGATCGGGATTGAAATCCTTGAGTTCTCCAACCAGTTCCCACGGGAGACCGGATGCGTCAAACCTTCCTATCTGTGCTATCCCAGAACGCCCCGCCTTTGCTGCATCCCAGGAAGCCCTGAAATGATTACCTAAAGGGCTTAGCGATCCTATGCCTGTCACTACCACTCTCTTCATTTTCAGGTTATGATACCATAAAAATCGTGTCCCCCGGTGTATTGGGTGGACTGCCCTTTTCCTTTGATTTATGCTATATTTTTTATGTAACGCGCATTGAATCCCTGTTCAGGGTTTGAGAATTGCTGGGAGAAATTTTAAAGGAAAAACGTGAAGCGCTAGGGCTCGAGCTCAAGGGGGTTGCTCATAATCTAAGGATTCAATATGAATACCTCAAGGCGCTTGAAAATAACGACCTTCAAAAGCTCCCCCCCGATGTCTACACAAGGGCATACATAAGGGAATACGCAAGATTTCTCAACATTGACCCGGGGATCGTTCTCGATGAGTATGCGAAACAGCGGATGAGTGCTCATGCGGTCATCCATGCTGAGGCATCCCCTGTGCAGAAGAAATTTTCCTTTCGTCGGTTAGGGCTCCTGATACCTCTTGTAATAATCGTTGCGGTAATCTTTGTCATCTATTTTCCCAGGATAAGTCCTCTCACGAGAACAGATCAGGTTCCCAAGGCCGGGATCCCGCCATCCGTTCAAGAGGAAGCACCGGCATTGCCTCTCCATGCAAGCCCCGAATCAGGACCCAACATGCTCACTGTGAATGCGATAGAGACTACATGGCTTCGGATCGAAATCGAAGGCGGGGTGTCTGAAGAGGTGCTCATGAACCCAGGGGAAACAAGAAAGTGGACATCCGCAAAGGGATTCAATGTCAAGGTGGGAAATGCAGGGGGGGTCAGACTGGCTTTGAACGACAGAGATATGGGTGTTCCCGGAGCCAAAGGGCAGGTAGTAAACCTTACACTTCCTTGACAAACCCCTTACATCCCTAAGAGGCAATAAAACGGCGAAAGGAGCGCCGGATAGGAAATGAAATCAGTCTTGACCATAGCAGGTTCCGATCCGACAGGGGGTGCTGGACTTCAGGCAGACCTAAAGGTCTTTAGGGCTTTCGGAGTTCATGGCTTGTCTGTCCCTGTTGCCCTTACTGCCCAGAACACCTCCGGGGTGGGACGCATTCTTGCTGTTGAAAGGGATTTCTTCCTTGCTCAGATAGATCTCCTGCTTGATGACATTACACCTGACGCAGTGAAAACAGGAATGCTTTACAGCAAAAAGATTGTGGAAGTGGTTGGCGACAGGATTAGGAAGAATTCCCTTAATAACCTTGTTATTGACCCGGTCACGGTCTCTTCGTCAGGGACGAGCCTCGTCGAAGAGGATACCCTCGACTTGATAAGAGATGTCCTCTTTCCTCTCTCAAAGGTCATCACCCCGAACATTTATGAGGCATCCGTTCTTACAGGAGTTCACATCGAGGATGAAAAGGATATGGAAAAGGCTGCCATAAGATTAAAGGAGACGGGTTCCGGGGTGGTCATCATCACTGGTGGACATCTGGAACGATTGACCATGGATCTGTATTTTGACGGGAATATTTTTCATAAACTGGAGGGATCCAAGATTAATGGAGAACATCACGGGACAGGCTGTGTCTTCTCCGCTGCTATCGCAGCTTGTCTTTCATTGGGCCACACTCCCCTTGATGCGGCGAAAAAGGCAAAGGAGTTTGTGACGGAAGCGATTAAAAAATCATACCATATGGGGAAAGGTATGGGCTTGCTGAACGTATGAGGCTCCCGCTGTGGATGTGCGATGTCTAAAGTAAAGACTTTTTATCAGTGTCAGGCATGTGGATACTGCAGTCCGAAATGGCTTGGGAAGTGTCCGGACTGCGGCGCGTGGAACAATATGGTGGAGGAAAAATCCTCTCCAGTCACACGCCATGCAACACATGCACCAATTTATAAGCCCCAACCCCTTAATTCCATACTCGGAGGGAAGGAAAAGCGGATGACGACGGGGATGAATGAGCTGGATAGGGTTCTCGGTGGGGGGATCGTAGATGGTTCAGTAATCCTTGTGGGGGGCGACCCCGGAATCGGCAAATCAACCCTCCTCATTCAGACGGCGGCAACCCTTTCCGGAGGGACGGGGAGAGTCCTCTATGTATCGGGTGAGGAGTCCCCTGAACAGATTAAACTCAGGGCCGACAGGCTTTCCATCCATTCAGACAATATCGTCCTCCTCCCGGAGACAAACCTGGAGGGAATCTTACAGACCGCCACTACCGTTTCTCCAGGGTTGATTATCATAGATTCAATTCAAACAATATACACCGAGGAACTCAGCTCGGCGCCTGGTTCTGTGGGCCAGGTAAGGGAGTGTGCGGCGAGGCTGATGTCATTTGCAAAGAAATCGCAGATACCGCTTTTCATCATCGGTCATGTGACCAAGGAAGGAGCGATTGCGGGACCCCGTGTCCTTGAGCATATTGTTGATACGGTTCTTTATTTTGAAGGCGAGAGGGGTCACACGTACCGGATAATTCGCACAGTAAAGAACAGGTTCGGCTCTACGGACGAAATTGGAGTGTTTCAGATGACAGATGCCGGGTTGTTGCCGATCGAAAATCCTTCGGAGCTTTTCCTCTCCGAACGACCTCAAAACGCGTCAGGGTCTACCGTGGTGGCGAGCATGGAAGGGACACGACCCCTGTTAATAGAACTCCAGGCCCTTGTCTCGCCAACTACCTTTGGCATGCCAAGAAGGACATGTATTGGGGTGGATTTTAATAGGGTCAATCTTCTGGTTGCGGTGCTTGAAAAGATCGCTGGTCTTCATCTGGGGGGAATGGATATCTTCGTAAATGTAGTAGGGGGGATCAAGATTATCGAACCTGCGGTTGACATGGGTGTTGTGGCGGCCATTGCATCTTCTCTCAGGGAGGTTCCCATTCATCCTCGGACCGTGTTGTTTGGAGAAGTCGGATTATCAGGAGAAATTAGGGCGGTGAGCCAGGTGGATTCAAGGATAAAGGAGGCTGCGAAGATAGGTTTTGAGAGGGTGATGCTTTCAAAAACAAATAGTGCGCGACTAAAGGATACCCATGGGCTTGAAATCATAGGGGTAGGTAATGTTGAGGAGTTTCTGGAGATTATCTTTGGCTGAGGGCAAAGGAAAAAACGGCAAGGTTCAATCTGCGGCCAAAAGGCGT
>Ga0187779_10002472_pt1 | contig 11308 bp, 10 predicted proteins | sample 1015_Q2_SP10_10__FD_132435 | JGI IMG/M metagenome (GOLD analysis project Ga0187779, IMG submission 132435) | Tropical peat soil microbial communities from peatlands in Department of Meta, Colombia - 1015_Q2_SP10_10_MG | ecosystem: Environmental > Terrestrial > Soil > Wetlands > Peat | place... | reverse complement strand
GCTCGGCTGCACATGTTGGCACAGGAACGGGCGCAAGAGTCGGAGCGGCTGACCGAGGAAGTGACGCGCAACATGCCGACGGGGCTTCTGCTGGTCAGCGCCACGGGCACCATCAGTTCGACTAACCCCGCAGCGGAGGAGGCCCTCGGCATGCGTCCGCTCCGTTACCGGTCCTACCGCGAAATTCTGGGGCAGAATTCCGGCTTGGTCCACATGCTAGGCGAGTGCCTGCGTAGTGGGGAGACCTTCCAACGCAACGAAGTGGAACATGTAACTCCCGAAGGAGATGTGCGCAGGTTGGGCGTCACGATTTCTCCCATTTTTCAGGCACCGCGGCCCGCGCTGCGTACCCGCGTGTCGGATCCACCGACCAGACCGGTGAACACAGTGAGTGGCGCCCTGTGTCTGATGAGCGATCTGACCGAATTGACAGCGCTACAGAAACAGATTCGGTGGAAAGAGAACCTGGCGGCCCTGGGGGAGATGTCCGCCGGCATCGCACACGAGTTCAAGAACGCCTTGGCGACGATTTCCGGCTACGCGCAGATGATTCGCAGCGAGGCACCGGAGGGCGATATTTTCGAATCGGCGGAGCGGATCCTCGATCAGACCCGAGCTTTGACCCACGTGGTAACCGAGTTCCTCCGCTTCGCCAAGCCACTGGAGATCAGCTATGAAATGGTGCCAACCGAAGCCTTGCTTGAGCGCGTGGCCGAAGAACTACGCGAGGCGTTTCCGCGATGCCAGGTAACGCGGGAGGGCGCATTCCCCGACGTTCCCGGAGACGAGGCACTCCTCCGTCAGGCGCTCGTCAACCTCACGCGAAATGCAGCCGAAGCCGCCGCCGGGACCCGCGGGACTCCCCGTGTGGCCATCTCTGGCACCATCGAAGAGCTCGGCGGAAAGAAGTGGCAACGGATCTCAGTCTCCGACAACGGTCCGGGAGTGCCGGAGCAGGACCTACCCAAGATCTTCCTTCCTTTTTACACGACCAAGTCTGAGGGCACGGGCCTCGGACTGGCCGTCGTCCAAAAAGTCGCCTTGCAGCACGGTGGCAGCATTGAGGCTCGTAACCGCCCTGGCGGCGGAGCCGAATTCCTTCTTTGGTTACCTTTGCGGCAGGAGCGGTCACCGTCGCTATTCCCTTCCCAGCCTGCCCACATTTAAACTAACTACTGGGTGCGTTCAGCATGCGTCCGGGAGGCCTGCCTATGAGCAAAACTGTGTGGTTAGCGGTGACGGCGTTGCTCGCGTTGCCGACCAACCTGTGGAGCCAGCAAAAGGATTCCCAACCTCCCGTACAGGGCCAAGCGCAGGCAGGGCCTGCCCCTCAGGATTCGTTGGCTGAAGCGGCGCGCAAGGCGCGCGAGCAGAAAAAAGAGGCTCCCAAGAACTCCAAGACCTTCACCAACGATAATCTGCCGACCGAGGGAGGTATTTCGACCGTAGGCGACAAGACTGCCGCAGCTTCGAATGAGACAACGGCTCCGGCTGGGGCGAGCCAAACCGCTTCGGACGAAAAGACATGGCGCTCGAAATTTGCTTCCCTACGACACAAGCTCGAACAAGATCAGGCCAATCTTGAGGTGATGCAGCGCGAACTCGGTCAGCTTAACCTGCAGTTCTATAGCGACCCCACCAAGAACATGCAGCAGGAGCTGACGCGTAGCGACATCAACAATAAAGTGGCCGACATCGACAAAATGAAGAGTCAGATCGAAGCTGATCAACAGGCGATTTCCGACGCCGAAGACGAGCTCCGCAGGTCGGGTGGCGATCCCGGCTGGGCGCGCTGAAACCGTGTCCGATGGAACCGGTCTTATTGGTCGAGGACAAACTCGAGTTGCGAGCCATGCTCCGCAAGGCGCTCGAGCGCTCCGACTACACAGTGGAGGAGGCCCCGGATGGGCGTGCGGCCATCGACAAGGTTCGCAACCGGCGCTATCTGCTGGTTTTGTCCGATCTCAAGCTCCCGGGCAATTCCGGGATCGAAGTGTTGCGGGAAGCCAAGCGCGCCGAGCCAACCCTTCCCGTCATTATCATGACAGCGTACGGGTCGGTCGACGAGGCCGTCGCGGCGATGAAAGAGGGGGCTTTCGATTTCATCCAAAAGCCTGTCGACCTGGATCATTTGCAGCTGCTGCTCGAGCGGGCGGCGCGCCAGCAAGACTTGCTCCGCGAAAACCTGCTTCTGCGTGAGGAATACGCAGAACGCTACGGCTTCCCGCGCATGGTGGGCGAGCATCCGGTCATGAAAGAAGCCAGCCAGATGGCGCAGCGCGTGGCGGCAACCGATTCCACGGTTCTGCTGCTCGGGGAAAGCGGGACCGGAAAAGAGCTGTTCGCACGAGCGATTCATCACTTAAGTCCGCGCGCCAATCAGGCCTTTGTGGCACTCAACTGCGCGGCGATCCCGGAAGGGCTCATCGAAAACGAACTGTTCGGCCACGAGCGCGGGGCGTACACGGGTGCCGGTGCGCGGAAGATGGGTAAGCTCGAGCTTGCGCACCGAGGCACACTCTTCTTGGATGAGATCGGCGAGCTGCCTCTGGCCATGCAAACCAAGCTGCTGCGCGTGCTCGAAGAACGTCGCTTCGAACGGGTCGGCGGCACACAGTCGATCGAAGTGAACGTTCGGGTTGTCACGGCCACCAACAAGGACCTGCACGCCGCTGTGGCGGCCAAGGAGTTTCGCGAAGACCTGTATTTCCGCATTTCGGCCGTGCCCATCACGATACCCCCTCTGCGCGAACGTGGCGACGACGTCCTGCTGCTCTCGGATCATTTCCTTGAGCGATTCAAGCGCGAATTCCACAAACCGTCGCTCGAGCTGACCGACGACGCACGCACACGGCTGAGAACCTACGCCTGGCCCGGAAACGTGCGCGAGCTCCAGAATGCCATTGAGCGCGCGGCCATCCTGGCGAACGGCTCCGAGATCGGTCCCGAGGCGCTGCAGCTCCCTTCGGCGCGGCCGGCACCATCGGAATTGCCGGAGGGAATGCTTGCCGAGGCGTTCGTTTGGGAAGGGCCCCTCGAAGAGGTGGCTCAGCGTGCGGTGGCTCATGTCGAGCGCTTCAAGATTCAAAACGCCCTACGTGAAACCAAGTGGAATAAAACGCGTGCAGCGGAAAAACTTGGCGTCTCCTACAAAACTCTCCTTAGCAAAATCCGCGCTCTCGGACTCGAGAATTAACTGCGAGGCTCTACCCTCACCCCTCGCCGTTAGGCCAGCAATTGGATCAACACTTCGTTCGACACGGTCAAGCGGTCCGGGACAAGTCGGATGCGCGTCCCTTCCCGCTCGAGGAATCCGAGCGATTCCAGGTGGGCAATTCGCTCGCGCAGTTGGGCCATGCGGCGGGGCAGCTCCGGCGCCAAATGGGATTCGATGGGAGCGAGGTCCACTCCCTCGAGCAGCCGCAACCCGAGAAAGAACTCTTCGTCCAGCTCTTGGAGGGGCGTTAGGCCCTCGAACTGCTCGCCCGGCGAACTTCCCTGCTCCATGCACGCGACATAGCGTTGCGGATCGTGGGCATTGGCCCAACGCATCATCCCATCGAAGGAGTGCGCCCCGGCCCCGAAGCCAAGATACGGCTCGCGATGCCAGTACTTCAAATTGTGACCCGAGCGGTAACCCGGGAGCGCCCAATTCGAGATTTCGTAGTGCTCGTACCCGGCTGTTGCGAGACGCTGGCGCGCCATTTCATAGAAATCAGCGATCGTGTCGTCGTCCGGAATCGAATGCGCCGAGTAACGGCTGCCTCCTCGCAGCGCTTCTCGACCCAGGCGGCTGCCTTCATCTACCTCAAGCATGTAGACGGAGACGTGTTCGGGTCGGATACCTAGCAGCTGCTCGATGGATTGCCCCCACGAGTCCGCGGTTTGCCAGGGCAGGCCAGCAATCAGGTCCATGCTGATGTTGCGAATCCCAGCGGCCCGGAGCACAGCCACGGCGCAGAAGATATCCGCACGGCGGTGCATCCGACCGACCGCTTGCAACTCGCGATCGTCGAAGGACTGCGACCCGAGACTGATGCGATTGAACCCAGCCTCAACCCAGGCAGCCGCTTTTTCCGGAGTGATCGTCTCCGGGTCGGCCTCGAGCGTGCCTTCAAACGGCTCGGTACGGAACGAGCTACGAAGCGCGTCCATGATCTTGGCCAGATGTGCGGGTTCGAGCAGGCTCGGAGTGCCGCCACCGACATAAACGCTGTCAACCGTCGCGTGCGGTATATCCCCGGATTTGGCGATTTCGCGACAAACCGCCTCCGCGTAGGGCCGATGACGGTCACGCCCCACCACGCCGGTGTGGAAATTGCAGTAGGTGCATTTCGTTTGACAGAAGGGTACTTGGATATAAATTCCGAGGGACATACAAAAAATCTAACATAAGGCAATCACGCGCGCACGCCGACTCCCCGTGGAGGGATCTGCTACCATCAGTAGGGGTGCTGCTGCCGATCGCCCGGCTATGCCTTCAATGATTACGCCTCTCGTCGAGAAACATCGCGCCGCGGGCGCGCCCATGGCCGAATTCTACGGTTGCGATCTGCCTGGGAGATTCTCCGAGCTGGAAAAGGAATACGGGGCGGCAAAGCGCAACGTCGCCCTTGTTGACACAAACTGGCAGGCCATCTTTCTTCTCAGCGGACGCGATCGCATGAGTTACCTTCATGCGATCTCTTCGCAAGACATTCGGGCGCTCGAGACAGGGCGCGGGGTCCTAGCCCTGCTTCTTAACCCGCAAGGGCACATCCTCGCCGAGCTCGAGGTGTACGCGCTCCCCGATACGCTGCTCGTCCTGTCGCACGGCAGCGTTCGCGAACGGACCGTCGCCACACTCAAAAAGTACGTGGTGGGTTCGCAGGTTCGCATTGACGACCAAACCGAGCAGATGGGTAGCTTGGCCCTTGAAGGACCGCAGGCGCTAAGCACTCTGGCCGAGACGTGCGGCGTGGCTCTTGACGAAATGCCGGAAATGTCGGCGGCCGCATCTTCAGTCCAGGGTGCGCCATGCTATTGGCTAAGGCGCTCGCATTTCGGCGAACCCGGGGCCCAGCTGGTCGTCGGCCGGGAGGTCCTTAGGGCCGTCTGGGACAAGTTTCTTCTAGAGGTGCGGGCGCGAGGCGGCGAACCGATCGGGATGGATGCCCTCAACACGCTGAGGCTTGAAGCCGGCACCCCGTGGTTCCCCGCCGATTTCAATGACGGGATGATCCCACAAGAAGCGGCGATTGAAACGACTCATGTCTCCTTCAACAAAGGCTGCTACACGGGACAGGAAATTGTCGAGCGCGTTCGGTCACGCGGCCATGTAAACCGGAAACGCGTCCGGCTCACATTTTCGGCACCTACACCGCCTCCGCCGGGAACAAAATTGCGCAAGAACGGCACCGAAATCGGCTCGGTCACGAGCGCGGCCCTTTCCCCGGCGACAGGCTCAGCTATCGGGATGGGCTACGTGCGACGCGAGCAATTCACCCCGGGAAACCACCTCGAATTCGACGGGGGAACGGCAACGGTCGGATGACAGAGATGGTTAGCTCTTGCTCAGATTGAGGGAGCGCAGAAAACTGCCGCGGTCGTTGTCAATCTTCTTCTGAATCTGAAATACGGCGTACAGCAGGGCCTCAGGTCGCGGGGGGCAGCCAGGTACGTAGACATCGATGGGAATCACCTGGTTAACACCCTGCACAACGGCATAGTTGTGGAAGACACCGCCTGACGTGGCGCACGCGCCCATGGAAATGGCCCACTTCGGCTCGGGCATCTGCGCGTAGAGTTCCTTGATCACCGGTGCCATCTTCTGCGAAACACGGCCGGCGATGATCATCATGTCGGATTGCCGGGGGGAACCACGAAAAACCTCAGCACCGAAACGAGCAATATCATAGCGAGAGGCTGCCATCGACATCATCTCGATGGCGCAGCATGCCAGGCCAAATGACATGGGCCAGATCGAGCTGCGGCGCGCCCAGTTGACGACTTTGTCCAGAGAAGTGAACAGGATGCCTTCGTCCTTGAGGAAATTCTCGTTCTCGCCCGGCCTTTCGAGGGTCACTCCTCGCGCGATTTCGACGGCCATTGTCGGCTCCTGTCCCTACATTTCTATTTTGCACTTCCCCGGCAAGCTTTGCAATCACGAGGAGAGAACCCGAAACCATTCCCTGCGGCTCTTAGGGTTGCGGCGGTGAAGGCTGCTCCGGGGTGGGCTGAGGCGCAGCGCTCGGGGTGTTCGCAGGAGCTGTGGGAGCGCCACCGTTGGGATTGGCAATCGGTAGGCCCCCGCCCAGTACTCCCTGCGGCTGCCCCAAGCCCTGCTGCGGGGACAAGCCATTCTGGATCGCGCGAGCCTGATCCTCGAGCGGATTCCAGATGAACTCCCATTGCTGATACGTTTTCCCTCCCTTATAGATCTTCACCGAGTCACTGTCGTAGTGGTTCCCCCCTGCCACGCCAGCAACGAACGCTCCCATCACCGGGCCATCCACAGGACCAGTCGGCGGCAGTTGAGCGCCGGCTACGGCACTCTGGTTTAAAGTGCCGAATGGTCCACTTCCCGGCACGTTGGCCGCTGGGGTTGTCAGGGAGGTTCCCGCAGGGGAACTCGCGTTGGTTTGCGCGGGCGGCTGGCTCTGGGTCTGAGCATCCGTGCCGGGCGCTGGAGAGGGATTGGATAAAGCGCCAGCATCTTGCGCGGGGCTCGATGGACTGTTCGAGGACGGCAGCTTCCCGCCATTCAGGTCCATCAATGCCATCTGCTGCATCGTGGCATAGCGGACACTGCCGATGATCTGCCCAGAGGCGTTCGTGTAGATCAAGCGCCAGGATCCATCGGCTCGATTCAAGGGGTCTTTCAGTGTGACGGGGCGAAGAAAATGCAGATCTGGAAGACCCTTCTTCAGATCGTCGAGCGATTGCGGGTAGTGGCCGGTTTTGCGGTAAAAGAGCCTGATCGCCCGCACGTACTGGTTGCCCCGCCAAATCATCTCTGCCTCTCGCTCACGCCTCCTCTCAATCGCCAGATTGTGTAGTAAGGCCTGAGAGCCGATGAGCATCACCGTGATCATGAAGAAGGCCATGAAGTACGCGTAGCCGGCCTCGACTGACCGCCGGGGACGTCTCGGTTGAAAGTGTCGCCCATTCATCGGTTGGCACTCTGTTCCGGCGGTTGCACGAGCAGCGTGGTGTGCCGCCCCGTCGCTATCTCCTCGACGTCGACGGAGTCGTTGCCAATCCGGTCGAGGCGGAAACGGCCCAAGAACGTTTCTCCTTCACCCACGACGAGAACATCATCCCCGCTCGTAAAGAACGCAACCCGATGAGTGCCATGCGGCTCAAAAGCGTACCCAAAAAACTCTGCCGGCACCTGCAGCGGCGGCGGCGGAGGTGGCACCTTCGGGCCGACGAAGGGGCGCGCTGTCACGACGGCCGGCCCGACCGGCCCAGGGGGCGGAGCGGGAGCAGCCACGAAGATGTTGCGGTGCGAGCCGGTATATTCGAGCTTGCGGACGTTTTCGAGCAGATCCATGCGAAGCTCTGGTTCTCGAATCTGCAGCGGCTCGAACTTCGTATCGGACGCCAGCACTCCCGGAAATCCGGTCCCATCACCCCGGCTGCTCAAAAAGGAGTACACGGCGATCGCCAGCAACAGGAGCAGTCCCGCCGAAAGATAGAGTTCCTTGCGCGCTTTCATCGCTCAGGTCCTGAAGTACGTATGTAGCTCCAGCGCCAGCCGGATTCCACCCGTTGCCCCCGAAGCCAGCCGTAAGCTATCGAGGAGATAGAAATTCTTCGAACGCTCCAGGCCATTGATGAAGCGAACCAGGGCAGGGTAATCGGCATCGACGGTGGCGCTGACTTGGATTTCCGTTGCACCCCGCTCCCTAATTTCCTTTCGCTTGAAACTAAATCCCGATGCCTTGACCCCGGTCTGCTGGGCGATGGCCCCCAGATCAGCCTCAATTTGAGAATACCCCGTACCGGCGTCTAGAAACGACTCGCGATAGAACTCATCGCATTCTTTGCCCGCCGTCGGCATGGACTGCTGAATTTTTTCGCCTCGCTCAACGTCGGCTCGCAGAAGTTTCGCTTGCAGCGCCAGCCGGTCCCGATCTGCTTGCAAGGCGGCAGGGTCCTGGCGGCCTCCCGTCCCCAGGAAAACAGCGAGACCGACGTCGACTGCCAGCAGCGCCGCCAGCCCGATGCTGGTCCAAATTTTCCAGGAGTGCCAAAAAGCGTTTCGAATCATATGGTCGAATACCACACCGTAAGATTGAGAACGACCTTATCGGGTGCTCCCGCCTGATCGACTCTCTTTTCGTCCTTCACGACCATGCCGGAAAACACGTTGGATTTTTCCATGGCCTCGAGAAACTTGATCTTACTCGCATCGCCGTCGGCTCCTACCTCGAGCGTTACCTCGGCCCTGCCGTTGACGAGCGTGGGTGAGATACTCACCACCCTGACCCCGGGCGGGAGCGTTTGTTCGAGATCGGTAAAGACCTTGGTCCACGGAAAGCTGCGCTCCGCAATCAAAGAGTTCAAAAAGGCCGAGCGGTCCAGGACATTTTGAGCAGCGGGGCTGCGAAAATAGGTTGCCAGCATTTGTCGCTGCTGCCGGTCATTTCGGATTTGGCCCTCCAGACGAGAGATGTCGGCGCGTAGATCGCGGCTGGCGCGCCAGGACTGATAGGCCGCATGCGCCAGCAGAATAAACACGACGATGCCGAGCGTGCCGGCTAGCAACGTGCCGACGAGAAACGGCCGATTGTTCTGCTGCGGCGCAGTCGCGAGGTTCAGTTGGAGTTTCATCTTTTTAAGAGATCCGCGCCTACGATCTACTGTTCGCGAGCCAGCCCCCTAGCGCGTCGAGCCCATGGGCAATCAGATCGTTCGCCCCCAGGGGCTCACGGATGGGCTCGGCTGAGATCTGGAGCTCCTGCGCCAGCGCGTGGCTGATGGAGCCCTCCTTCGCTCCAAAGCCGCTAAGCCGCGCGCGGTCGATCGTCTCGCCCCACGTATCTTGATAATACGCGATTGCCGGAAAAACCTCGTCCAACAGGGCTTTCAATTCCAGCGTCGAATCCCCGCGCATCTCGGTCGAACGATACAAGCACAGGTTCGCGCCTCGGACGATCACCGTAGTCAGGGTTTTGCCGCAAAGCCGGACCAGAAGCGTCGCGCCGTGCTCTTCCAGTAAGGGCAAAGTCGCCAGTGTTGAACTCAGCACCACAGCGGCGTGTGCGCCGAACGATTCGATCAGCGCTTCATATTCACGCACAATCGGCTGCCGCGCCACAGCCACCACAACCTCGAGCCCGCCGGCCCGAGCATCCTGCCGCATCCAGGAGACCGCTGTCTCCTCCACATCAAAGGGCACACTCTTCTTCAAGCGCCACCGCAAAAGCGGAAGCGCCTCACGTCCCCGCCGCGGAAGACTGTCAAACGGCAAAAGAAAGACGCGGACCACCAGGTCTGGCACCAGCAACGCCACGTGGGCGCCGTGAATCGGCACGCGCCCGAAGATTTTCCGAAGCGCGGCACGCACTGCCTCGGGTTGTACGACGTTGGTTTCCAGCGTCGCCGGCATCACCGCGCCCGCCGGCAAGGCTTCCATGGCCACACCCTCCAGGGGACCCCCTTTGCCTCCTGATCGCGCCACGGCCACGTGCGGCTCAGCGATCTCTACGACCAAGGGAGGATGCGGCATCGCATGGATCCAGCTGTCAAACCGCCGGACCGCTGCCAACTGAAAGAAATGTGCCGAAAGGCTACTCTCACTCGTGAGGCTACTCAATGAACGTCACCTTGTTGATTTCGCGCAGCGTGGTAACCCCTGCGCGTATTTTCCGAAGGCCCGAGTCGCGCAAGAACGTCATACCTGCTTCGCGAGCAGCGCGCTTGATTTCCGAGGTCGGGCGTCGGTCGATGATCATCTCGCGAATGCTATCGGACAAATCCAAAAGCTCTGTGATGGCCGTTCGGCCTCGATAACCCGTGCCAGAGCACTCCAAGCAGCCGGGCCCTTCCGAGAATTGGAAATCAGCCCAGTCGGCTGGATCAAGACCGGACTCCTTCAGCACATCCGGGGGGTATGTCACGCGCTTCTTGCAGCTTTCGCAAATCACACGTACCAGGCGCTGCGCCAGGATGCAGTTCAAAGCCGAAACAAAGTTGTAAGGCTCAACTCCCATGTTGATGAATCGGCCGATTACATCCGTTACGTTATTCGCGTGAACGGTGGTAAATACCAAATGACCCGTAAGTGCTGAATTGATGGCAATTTGCGCCGTTTCCTCATCGCGGATCTCGCCCACCATGATCTTGTCGGGGTCGTGGCGAAGGATCGAGCGGAGCCCGCGCGCGAAGGTAAGACCCTTTTTCTCATTCACGGGTATCTGCGTGATGCCGCGGACCTGGTATTCCACGGGGTCTTCGATCGTAATGATCTTGTCTTCGTCATTCTTGATTTCGTTGATCGCGGCATACAGTGTGGTGGTCTTGCCCGAGCCGGTCGGCCCGGTGACGAGCACCATGCCGTAGGGCTCGTGAATATACCGCCGGAACTTGGCAACCTCTTCCAAGTCAAACCCCACCACGTCCAAATTCAGATTCCGGAACTTCTCGCTGAGCGTTTCCTTGTCAAGAACGCGCAGGACGGCGTCTTCGCCGTGCACCGAGGGCATAATCGAGACGCGGAAATCGACGTCCCGCCCTCGATAGCGAACCCGAAAACGACCATCCTGCGGGACCCGGCGCTCGGCAATGTCGAGCTCACTCATGACCTTGATGCGCGACAGAATGGTCGCGTGCCAATCCTTGTCCAGCGGTTTCATGGCGTATTGGAGAACGCCGTCGATGCGGTACTTGACCACGACCTCTGAGTTGCGCGTCTCGATGTGGATGTCGCTGGCGCGGCGCTCCAGAGCAGTGAAGATCACGGTGTCCACCAGCCGGACGACTGGGCTCACGCCGGTGTCGACGCGCGTGAGCTTTTCCATCGAGATGTTCTCGTCGCTCTCCTCTTCCTCGCGTACTACCTGAAGCGTGAAGCCCTCCGTTGCCTGATCCAAAACCCGCTGCGACTGTTCGGTACGTTTCAGTAGATCGCCGATCTGAGAAGCCGTGGCCACCTTGATTTGAAGGCGCTTGCCGAGCAACAGAGACAGCTCGTCGGTGAGGTGTAATTGGCTGGGGTCGGCTAGGGCGATGACGAGCGTCGAATCGTGCGCTTCCAGAGGCACGAAGTTGTACCGGAACATCATCTCGGCCGGGATACTCCGGAAGAGCTCAGGGGCAATGC
>Ga0187779_10002471_pt1 | contig 11311 bp, 14 predicted proteins | sample 1015_Q2_SP10_10__FD_132435 | JGI IMG/M metagenome (GOLD analysis project Ga0187779, IMG submission 132435) | Tropical peat soil microbial communities from peatlands in Department of Meta, Colombia - 1015_Q2_SP10_10_MG | ecosystem: Environmental > Terrestrial > Soil > Wetlands > Peat | place... | reverse complement strand
TCAGTGATCTACACGGTGTCCGTTGGCGTGGACGGACAGGATGTCGGCCACGGCACGGTTCAGCGGTGTCTCGACCCCCACCTGCTGTCCGAGTTCGACGACACCGCCGGAGAGCCAGCGAACTTCGAGCCGGTTGCCGCGCTCGAGGTCGTGATGCATCGAGGAGGTCATCTCCGCCGACACGCCATCGGCGAACTCGAGCCGCTGCTCGGCATAGTCCTCCGGTAGCGGCACGCTGTGCGCGCGGCCGACGGCCACCACCTCGCGCATCAGATCCAGCAGCAGCGCACGCGACTGTGGATTCTCGCGGATCGGCCCGATCGGGACGCGCATCGTCGTCGTGGTCGCCGAGAGCCCGACGAGGAACACGAACTTCTCCCAGATCGCGCGACGGATGTCGTCGCTGACCTCTGAATCGATCCCGCCGGCCAGCGCCGCCGCATGAAACGCCTCCACGCGGGCTGACCGCCGCCCATCGAACTCGCCGACGATCAACCGCTGCAACGGCCCTGTGCGGCTAATGACTCCAGACTCGGAGACCGTGGTCGCGACATAGGCGACGCCGCCGATCAGCTTTGACTCGTCGTAGGCCGCCCGCAGGTACGAGTCCTTCAGCACGCCGTTCTGAAACGACACCAGCGCTGTATCAGGCCCGACAAGAGGCCGCAGCTGCTGCAGAGCAGCCTCCGTGTCCCACAGCTTCACGCACACCATCACCAGATCCACCGGACCGATCGCGCCGGGGTCGTCCGTCGCGCGAACCTGCTCCAGATGAAACGGCTCGGGTCCGCCCTCGATACGAAGCCCGTCGCGCCGCATCGCTTCAAGATGCTCGCCACGGGCGATGAAGCTGACGTCGGTGCCGCCCCTGGCCAGCAGCGCACCAAAGTAGCCGCCAAGGCCTCCCGATCCCATCACAGCCACACGCATCGCGGCGTATCAAACCACTTGGCCCTTCGACATCAAGCGAGGCGCCACGATCGACCCCGGCATCGCTCCTGCGTCCATCACGACACGAGCATGTCGCGGCTCCAGATCGGCCCCTCGAACGCGCGCCATTCGGGCCGTGAACCCTTGTCGCTGTCGGCTATGCAGCCATGTCCTGGTCCGGCCAGGCGCCCGTCCGCGCCCGAACGTAAAGCGTGTCGGGCGCGAGGTCCGCGCCGCCGGGCCAAACAATGGTTCCGGATTCCGCGTCGACGGTGACCTTCGCGAACCCCGCCGGCGTGCGGGCCTCGGTGAAGACCGGACCGTGCATCCGGTCGAGAACGTCGACCTCGGCAGACACTCCGTCGGAAAAAGTCAAGCGCAGGACGCCGTGTCGCACGACGGTTGCGGCGGTGATGTCAGGGGTCAGTCCGATCATCGGAGCGGGTCGATCTCGCTAAGTGTCTCACCGGCTCGCGCCAGCCGCCAGTTCTCAAGCAGCTCGTCCTGATGCAGCTCAGCCCAGGCCAACACGAATCGCAGCTGCCGGCGGCCGAGCGTCGTCTCGATCGGCTCAAGCGTGTCGATCCTGACCTTCGCGGCGCCATCAGCGTGGCGGGCGTGAAAGTGCGCCGGCCCATGATCGTCGAAGTACATCGCGATCACGATTCCGAAGAAGCGACTGATCGTCGGCATCGCTCGGATGCTCCCGCATGCGCCGGTCGGTGAGTCCGGGCCACATGGATCGCGTTTCGTGCCCTGCTTCGATATTGGCGCGCGCACTTCGCTCCGGCGAGCACGAGACCCGAGTTGCGCGGCCTGCGGGGCGGGACGAGCCAGCGCTGCGCCGAGGCATGCAGGCGGAGCCACGGCGTGCGCAAGATCCGCGCCGAGCGGGGATGCGGTCGCCGCCGCCGCGATGCTCGTGGGCCAGACAATGCAGGGCCACGAGCGTTCGCCCACGGAATCTTCGGGGCTCTGTCATCGTCTGACCCAGTCTCCTCTGTCATCGTCTGACCCAAGTCTCCTGCGGCTCGTTCTCAACCGACCACCCGGCCATCGACCACGACGGGTTCGCATTCAACGACCGAGGGGGCGAGGAACTTGGCACCCATGGCTGTCGGCGGCGCGTGGAGGGCGCAGCGCTCCACGCAGCCTTCGACAGCCCTGAGCTCGCCCCATCGTGCGCTGAGACAGCTGGTCCGCCTGTCCAAATCGAGACTCGCCGCGCGTCGTCTGTATGAACAGGTCATGCAGTCCGAAGGAGCGCGAGATGGTTTATCCGCACGTCAGGCACCTCGGCCCGGCCCACCCGGACCGCTCAAACGATGGGACAGCGATGATCCGAGAGCTCGACAGCAGAGCCAGCGACGGGATCCATGTCCGACTGCTGTGGCATCCCGACAGCGGCCAGGTGTCGATCACGGTGGACGACGCCAAGACCGGTGAGGCGTTCGAGCTGGTGGTCCGCGACGGCGAGCCGGCGCTCGACGTCTACCACCACCCGTTCGCCTGTGCAGCTCAACGCCGGCTTGGCATCGAGACGTCGGGCACCGCGTCGAACGTGGCGGCGGCGACCTAAGGCTCAGACACGACCGTCGGCGAGGTCGGGGCTGTCCAAATGCGCGGTCATGCTGCGTCGTACTGACAAAGTCAACGAGGAGGGATGATGTCCCAGTACATGCTCTTGCTGTATGCCACCGAGGTCGAAGGCGAGGAGCTCGCAGAACGCGAGGCTGACATACCGACGTTGTGGTTGGAGCTGAGCCGGAGCCTCGAGGAGGCCGGGTTGGTGGTCGCGTCCGGCCGCTTGCATCCGACTAGCACGGCCACGACCGTCAGCGCGATTTCTGGCGAGGCGGAGCTCACCGATGGCCCGTTTGCGATCACCAAGGAGGCACTTGCCGGCTACTACCTGATTGAGGCCGAGAACCTCGATCAGGCCTTGGGGGTGGCCAAGCGGATCCCGTTGATCCGCTACGGGCGGGTCGAGGTCCGCCCTGTCATGGACTACTCGGTTGAGTGATCCGACGGCGGATGCGGTCGCCCGCGCGTTTCGCGACGAGCGGGCGGCCGTGCTGGCGACTCTGATTCGTCATGTGGGCGATTTCCAGCTGGCCGAGGACGCGGTCCAGGACGCCTACGCGGCCGCGCTCACGACATGGCCGCGCGAGGGCGTTCCGGCGAATCCCGGCGCGTGGCTCACGGTCACGGCGCGGCGGCGCGCGATCGACCGGCTGCGCCGCGACCGCTCGGTCGCGGATCGTGCCGAACGCCTTGCAGACCTGGTCCGCCTCGACCAGCAGGAGCATAAGGCGATGATCGACGAGAGCTCGATCGTCGATGATCGCCTGCGGCTGATCTTCACCTGCTGCCACCCGGCGCTGGATGTGTCCGCTCGCGTGGCGCTGACGCTGCGCGCGCTGGGTGGCCTGACGACCGGCGAGATCGCGCGCGCGTTCCTGGTTGCCGAGCCGACGATGGGGAAGCGGATCGTGCGGGCCAAGGGGAAGATCGCCGCCGCTCGGATCCCGTATGAGGTGCCCGCCGACGAGGAGCTGCCGGATCGGGTGCGAGGGGTGCTGCGCGTGGTCTATCTGATCTTCAACGAGGGCTACTCGGCCACCGAGGGCGACCGTCTCGTGCGCGATGAGCTGTGCGACGAGGCGATCCGGCTCGGTCTGCTGCTGCGCGAGCTGATGCCCGACGACGCCGAGGTGTGGGGCCTGTTCGCGCTGATGCTCCTGCATGACTCGCGGCGCGCCGCGCGGGTCGACGAGCGCGGCCGCTACCTCGCGCTCGGGGAGCAGGATCGCTCGCGGTGGGACCAGGCGCGCATCCAGGAGGGCATGCGAGCGTTGGCGCGCTCCGTGCGTCTGCGGCACCCCGGCCAGTATCAGCTGCAGGCGGCGATCACCGCCCTGCAGATGGAGGAGGAGCCCGACTGGCGGCAGATCGCCGACCTCTACGGTGCGCTCGCGAAGCTCACACCGACCGCGGTGGTCGAGCTCAACCGCGCCGTCGCCGTCGGCTTCGCCGACGGCCCGCACGCGGGCTCGACCTGCTAACGCCGTTGCTGCACGATCCGGCGCTCGAGCGCTACCAAGCCGCTCCACGCCGCCCATGCCGAGCTGCTCAAGCGCGCCGGCGACCGCGAGCGCGCTGCGCAGGCCTACGAGACGGCGATCGCGCTGAGTGCCAACGCCGTCGAGCGGGCCGAGATCGAGCGGCGCCTGACGAATCTCTGAGCAGGGCTGTCCAAATCGCCGCCCCGGCTGCGTCGGATTAGTGAGGCCGCCTCTGGGAGGCGGCGAAACATCACTGGAGGTTCGATGAGGTCCCAGGCCCCACCCATCCATCACTGGCGAGCGTTCTCGCTGCTCGCCGTGGCCGCGTTCATGACGGTCATGGATCTGACGATCGTCAACACGGCCCTGCCCACGACCGGGCGAGAGCTCCACTTCTCGCAAACGAGTCTCTTGTGGGTCGTGACCGCTTACGAGCTCGCGTACGGCGGTCTTCTGCTGCTGGGCGGCCGTGCCGCCGATCTGCTCGGGCGCCGCCGCGTGATCATCGCCGGGCTTGCCGTGTTCACGGCCGCGTCGCTGGGAGCATCGCTGGCCGGCAGCGAGCAGGTCCTGATCGCGATGCGCGCCACCCAGGGAATCGGCGCCGCAACGTTTCTCCCGGCCGCGCTGTCGACAGTTCGGAACATGTTCGCCGAGGGCGCCGAGCGCAACAGGGCGCTCGGCATCTGGGGCGCGCTTGCCGCCCTCGGTGCGACCGCCGGGCTCGTGTTCGGTGGTCTGCTGACGCGGTTCGCCGGGTGGCAGTACGTCTTCCTGCTCAACGTCCCGGTCGGCGTCGTCGCGCTGCTGCTGATCCGCCGGGTCGTGCCCGAGACGCGCGTCGACACTGCGCGGCGGCGATATGACCCGCTCGGCGCGGTGACCGTGACCAGCGCGCTCGTGCTCATCGCGTACGCAATTGCGCAGGCACCGCGGGTCGGTTGGGGCGCTGGCAGGACGGTCGCCGAGCTGGTGGTCGGTGCGGCCCTGCTCGGGGCGTTCCTGGTGATCGAGCGCCGCGGCGAGGCGCCGCTGATGCCGTTGCGGATCTTCCGCCTGCAGACGCTCGCCGGAGCCAACGTGGTCGGCTTCCTGCTCGGAGCGAGCTTCTACTCGTTCATCTTCATCGGCACCCTGTACATGCAGCAGGTGCTCGGCTACTCCGCCCTGCAGGGCGGTTTCGCGTGGGCGACATCCGGGGTGGCGTCGATGCTGTTCGCCGGCCTTTCACAGGCCCTCGTGACGAAGATCTCGGCGAAGCTGGTGATGGCGTTCGGAATGACCGTGCTCGGCATCGGGATCTTCTGGAGCGCGCTGGCGCCGCTGCACGGGCATTTCCTCGGCGACCTGTTCGGGCCGTTCCTGGTCGCCGTCGGGATGGGAACCGCCTTCACGTTCATCCCGATCCAGATCGCGGCGCTCGCCGGCGTCTCAGACCATGAAGCGGGGCTCGCGTCCGGGCTGATCTACACCTCCCAGGAGCTCGGCGGGGCGCTCGGGATCGCGATCGCCTCGAGCATCGCCGCCAGCCACTACACCGCGCTCATGCGCAGCGGGGACAGCGTCCGCGAAGCGCTGACGGGCGGATTCCACTCCGCGCTCTGGGTCTCGGGCGTCATCGCGCTGCTGGCGATCCCGGTCACGTTCCTGCTCATCCGCAAGGACGAGATGGCCAAAGCCGTCGCCGCAACCACCCTCAACGAACCACAGCCCGAACCAGCCACATGACGCGCCCGACCACAACCACTACCCGGACCACGAAACAGGCGTCAACAATGCGCCACACGATTGTCACCTACACCGTCAAGCCCGGACGCGAAAAGGAGAACGCCGCCCTCGTGCGGGGCGTTTTCGACGAGCTCGCAGAGACACGACCGGACGGATTGCGGTACGCGGTCTTCTACCACCCGGACTCGCGCCAATTCGTGCACCTCTACACCGACGAGGGCAGCACATCGGGCGTGCAGGGGCCGGACGCGTTCAAAGCCTTCGTAGCCGGGGCAGCGGATCGCCACCAACAGCCGGCCACCTCACCCAGCCCGAACTGATCGGCGACTACCGCACGTTCGACGACTGACCGCCCCGAGTCCGCCGGCGGACCTGCACGTCCAGCGTCCGCCGGCGGACCCGCACGGCCCACCGCCGGCACGACACAGGAGCACACGAATCATGCGCAAACTCATCGAGTCCACACTCGTCTCCCTCGACGGCGTCATCGGTTCCCCGGACCGCTGGTCACCGTTCGACGGAGAATCAAGGCAGCTGGCCAACGAGGGACTGAAGAAGTACGACGCCCTAGTGCTGGGGCGGGTCACGTACGAGTTCTTCCGGGCCAACTGGGGCGTCCCCACCGGCGACCCCTACATCGATCAGATCAACGCGATACCCAAGTACGTCGCCTCCCGGACGCTCACCGAGGCGACCTGGAACGCCATCCCCCTCGGACCCGACATCGTCGGCGCCATCGAGCAGCTTAAGGCCCGGCCAGGGAAGGACCTGTTCAAGATGGGCACCGGCCGCGTTGACGACACACTCCTGCGCGCGCCTCATCGACGAACTCCGCCTATGGGTCATGCCCGTCGTGGTCGGCACCGGCCAGCGCTTGTTCGAAGACGTCGACACCTCGTCCCTGAAGCTCACGCTCGCGGACGTCCGCAAGCTCGCCAACAGCTCGGTCATCCTCACCTACGTCCTCAACTGACGCTCGGGCCCGGCGCCGTCCGCAGCGAAGCTAACGGCGCGGCCGCCGGTCCGTCGTCGTGGCTGACGACGCCGAAGACCTGCAATCCGCGAGAGCAGGGAGGCGTCAGCCTCAGATTCGCCTCGTTGCGCGCCCTGCTCTGCGGGCCTACCAGGGAGGAGGGTTGCGCGCCCTGGTTTGCGCGGAACGCAGGACGCATAGGCCGCGTAGCGGGTGCCCGGCGCTCCCTGTGCGAGTGCCGGCACTGTCGTCGGCGCGGCACATCTGCGTTCACCCAGTCTTGAGCGTCGGCGAGACCCAGACCAGCGCTGATGCTTCGCCTGGGATTGCGATCACGTAGCCGATCATCGTCGGCGTTGTCGGAGAGGACGAAGAAGAGCGGCGATGGCTGGCTGCTCTTCCCTGCGGACCGGACGTCCGTCGACACCGGCATGACGTCGGAGCGGCCCAGCTCCACGTAGTGCCGCTGCGTCCAGACCAAGGAGCTGCCGACCGTTCTCGCTCCTGCTCGCCCAAACGGGGAGCGCGACGCCGGCCCGGCCAAGCTTGTGCAACGCCCTGGCGGAGCAGCGGGTCGCGCGACGCCGACCCGGCGACGGCCAGACTTGTGGCGCAGCCACAGTCGGCACGGCGTGCACCCTCGCCTGTCCGCTCGCGACACCTGCGCGGGCCTTCCGTTCGTGAGCGAGCAGGTGTGCGGCCTGGCGCTGCCGATCGACGCTTCATGCGGCCACAGCGGTGTCGGCGAGCCACGGATGTCGCTCGAGCGATTACCGCAGCCGGCGCGACGTGCGTCCGCCCACACAAAGAATGCCGCGACTGCTGCTCGGGCGAATAGAGTCGCGGCGTTCGCGAACGAGGAGGGACGCACATGGCGGTTGTGCTGGTGTTTCAAGGACCGAGCATCACCCGTGAGAGCTATGAGGACGTGGTCCGCCGCCTGACGGATGGGCGCAGGGACCGGATGGAAGCCCGCTCGGACTGGCCAGTTGAGGGTCTCCTGGTGCACGCCGCGGGCGAGGGGCCGAACGGCTTTCGCGTGGTCGACGTGTGGGAATCTGAGGAGGCGTGCCAAAGGTTCGGGGAGGCTCTGGCGCCACATCTCCAGGAAGCTGGCATTACCGAGCAGCCCGAGATTTATCCAGCGCACGCGTTCGTTTCGGCCTGACCGCGCCCGGCGGACCCGCGTCGGCCGCCCGGATCACACGGAGGCGCAGAACGGCCATACGGGCGACCGATGATCGCCCTTAGCACCTCGCACGCAGGCTTAGAGTTCGAGGGGCCTGATTTGGTGCGATCCCTGGCAATGACAAGCGCTCAGCGGTGGTCCCCCGAGCCATGCCGCCCACCGCGGTCAGACAGTCGCCATTCGGCGCTGCCGGAATGCGGTGCACTACCGCTTGCCGACGACGCGACCAGTCGTCTCAGGAGATGAAGACGACCTCGACGAGCGGCAGCGCGAGCGCTGCTCCTCGACTCAAGCGGTCATTGCTGCGCCGCGGCTGCTTTGACCCACCACCAGCAGCAGCCGCGCGCTTCCTACCCCGCACAGCATCGTGGCGTACACCGCGAGGTGCGGCGACGATCAATCCAAGGCCGGTTCAGCTCAGCCTCATGCGGCAGCGGGCACGGGGGCGGCCCCCAGCTGCTGTAGCATGGCCAGCGTGTCCCACACCGTCCAGTTCTCGGCAATCTTACCGTCGGTAGCCCGGAGGATGGTGATGGCGTCGACGCGGATTTCCTTGCCTGTGGGGCTCAGCCCCATCATCTCGGTCTTGTGTACCCCGTGCCCGGTCCAGCGCACTGCCACCTGATCGCCGGCCGAGAAGATGTCGTGGACCTCCCAGCGGCCGTCGAGCCCCTCCGCGTAGATGGAGACCGTCTGCTTCATGCCCTCGGGTCCCGGATCGGTGGGCGGGCTCTGGGCATCGTGGTACCGGTGGTCCGGGGCCAGGATCTCCTCGGCTAGCTCGTAGTGGCGGCCGTTGCACATCTCCTCGAAGAAGCGACGAGCTAGAGCCTCGTTCTCGGCAGACATGGCACTCCCCTCTCTACTTGCGCGCCTCCCTCGCCCTCTGGGCCCCTAATTTCGCAGGATCGGGGGTAGCAGATCAACCCTCGCAGGGGTCACAACGCGACAACGTAGCCGCGACGGCGCTCCTGCTTGCGGACAACGGGAAGCGCCCGAGTTCGCGCGCGACGCCGTCAAGCGTTGTCGGGCCCACGCCATTGGGGCGCACTGCTCCTCGACGCCTGGACCGGCAGTGCCGGTGTGTTCGGCGGCGTGACCGCTCTGGTGCTTGCAGCTTCGGCACGCCGAGCTAACACCCCGAGCTCGATCGGACTATCGATCTCCGGCGCGTGCGCCCTTGGGCGAATAACACGGCTTCAGCCGATATCGAGCTGCGACCTGTTTCGGAACTACGCCGCGCCTGAGAGTTTGGCCTCCGCCAGGGTGGGCTGGAAGAGTTCGATCGGGTTTCCGGAGGGGTCTTCGACGAGGGTTTGCTTGCCTCCCACGCCGCTGATGATGTCGTTGCGGAATTTGGCTCCGTGGTCGCGCAGGCGCGCGACAGTGGTTTCTATGTCGTCGACTTCGAGCTGGAAGCGGTTCCAGCCTCCGGGATGTGGCAGGGTGCCGTCGGGCATGGGGTGGCCGCCGCCCGGGCCGCCGCCGGGTGCGCTGAGCACCAGTCGGAGTTCCCCACGCGACAGCATCGCGAAGCTCGGCGCTGGATGCATGTCCTCGCTGAAGCCGAGTTCCGTGCAGTAGAAGTCGATCGCGGCGTCGACGTCTTCGACTATGTAGCGGACGCTGACTCTGGCCATGCCGTCTCCTCGGGTTGGTTTACTTGTAGAACGTATGCGTTTCGCAGCGATACGTCAACGTTTCATATCGCCGAGATCGGCGTCATTTTGAGCGCGAGTGCCGGGCGCGAGCCCGACCCCCGGGTCGAGCGCTCCCGCATGCTGATCCTGAGTGCGGCGGTCGAGGAGCTCGCCGACGTCGGCTACGGGCGCGTCACGATCGAGTCCATCGCCGCACGGGCTCGGGTGGGGAAGTCAACGATCTACCGCCATTGGCCGGACAAGCTGGCGCTGATCGCCGACGCCTTCGAGACCTTCCACGAACAGATGGTTCCGGACCTCGGAGAACTGCCCGTGCGTGACGCCGTCGCGTTGCTGCTCGGCCACGTCGCCGAAGTGATCGTCGACTCGACTTTCTCGCGCTGCATTCCCGCGCTAATCGAGGGCGCCGAACGCGACCAGCGCGTACGCGAGTTCCATCACCGCTACTCCGCCGAGCGCCGCCAGTCACTGATCGACCTGATCACCCGCGGGATCCGAGAAGGCCAGCTCGAGCGGAGCATCGACCCCGAGCTCGCTACCACCGCGCTCCTGGGCGCGATCTTCTATAGGCGACTGATGACCAGCAACCCGTTCGACCCGGCCGATGCCACGCAGCTCGTCAACCTCCTGCTCGGCTGATTCCCCGGCACGAAGCTGGAGCCACGGCACAGCTATTCGGCGCCCCGGGGAACCGCTCGGTGCAGGAAGGAGAATGACGCCGTGACGACGCCGATCGTCCTAACCCCAATCGGGGTAGTGAGATCCGCCCTTCGCGATCCCCGCGACGCGCCGAATCAGACCTTCGAAGGCGCGCCGGAAGCGATCCTCGAGATCAGCCTGGACTTCCTCCCTGCGCTTCATCGAGTGATACCTGGCATGGAGCTGATCGTGGTGACCTGGCTACACCAAGCCGATCGCAGCGTCCAGCAGACACATCCGATGGATGACGAATGGATCCCTCTCACGGGAGTCTTCGCGACACGCTCGCCAGACCGACCGAACCCGATCGGGCTCCACCGGGTCAGCGTCACCGACATCCAACCGCCTGGAAACATCAACGTCGCCGCGCTGGAGGCAATAGACGGCACGCCGATCCTCGACTTGAAAATTGCCATTAGGGAGGCGCCCAGCTCGTAGAAGACAACGCTCATCTCGCTTTCGCGATCGTGCATGGCCCACGGCCGGGCAAAAGAGAGCCTCGCGATGCGCGGACAGCGTGCGAGATGCCGGCGAAACGGTCCCGGCGAGGATCAGTCGCAAGTGCTAGCCGGAAGTCCGTAGCCTGCAAGCACCAAAGCAGTCGCCGGAGCGACGTCGGCCTCGCTGCCCGTATCGGACAAAGGCAGCCACGCAATCGCCGCCTGGGACGATGCCCGAACTAGCACGAACGCAGGGCTCGATCCCGCGCAACACGAGCGCGCTCCAATTCGCCACCTGCACGGAGGCGCAGCGCCAGGCGGCAGACCTGCTCGCTCACGAACGGACGGCCCGCGCAGGTGTCGCGAGCGGACAGGCGAGGGTGCACGCCGTGCTGACTGTGGCTGCGCCACAGGTCTGGCGGTCGCCGGGTCGGCGTCGCGCGACCGCTGCGCCGCCCGGGCGTTGCGCAAGCTTGGCCGGGCCGGCGTCGCGCTCCCGGTGTGGACGAGCATCAGCGGCGTCGCGGCGCGGGCCGAGACAGCTGCATCTGCCCGGCGGAGCGGAAGACCGCACGTCGCCACGGCCCTCCGTGTCGCTCACCGAGGTATGAGCAGTCGAGTTGCCC
>Ga0187779_10002470_pt1 | contig 11312 bp, 9 predicted proteins | sample 1015_Q2_SP10_10__FD_132435 | JGI IMG/M metagenome (GOLD analysis project Ga0187779, IMG submission 132435) | Tropical peat soil microbial communities from peatlands in Department of Meta, Colombia - 1015_Q2_SP10_10_MG | ecosystem: Environmental > Terrestrial > Soil > Wetlands > Peat | place... | reverse complement strand
GCGGCGGAACCAAGCCGGTCTTGGCGGGTTCTTGGCCACGATGGCTGATCGATCTGAAACAAGCCGTCGCTTCGAACCAGGGTGGCGACAAATGAAAAGCCGTCATCAAGTTGCAGCCGCTCAATCCTGGCCGCTACGAATTCTATGACGACTACCATCAGGAAAGTACCGGCGTGCTTGTCGTGCGTTAGCTTCTAAATTAGAAGCATTCTGATCGGCTTGATTAGAAAAGCTCCGAATTAGAAAATTCTAAAGTTTGCTACGGTGCATTGACTTGCGCGCAAAAATTTTTTGAATTGTTTTTTGCACCACGCATAGTGCGTGTCCGCATTGTCGGGCCTTGAACCCGGCCTATGGGGAAACGGGAATGAACAAAGCTTCGCGCGCGCGTGCGGTTTTTTTCGCAGCGCCTCTTATCATTGCAACCAGTTTTACTGCCAACGCGCAGGACACTTACGGCGACGTCGAGACGAAATATATTTTTGGCATCACTGAGGGCTCCGGCGTCGGCCTTGAAGGCGAAAAGGAAGTGTCGCTGGAAACAATTGCCCGGATGGGCAAGCGTGACGGACGCTATTGGGGCAGCGAAACAAAGCTTGAGTACGAGTTCACGCCGAACCAATACGTCCAGTTCGAGTTTGGACCGCTGGTCTCGTACCACAATATCCAGAACGTAACTGATCTCGATAATCTCAATCGAATGGCGATCAGCGGCTTCTTCGGTGAAATTCGCTACTTGTTGCTTGATCGCGGACCTTCGCAGCCGCTCGCGATTACTCTTTCGGCTGAGCCGGAATGGCACCGCATCGACGAAACCAGCGGCCAGCGGGTGAAGAATTTCGGTCTCGAGCTCAAGGTCAACGCCGACGTCGAGCTGATCAAGAACAGGTTATATTTCGGCTCCAATCTCCTGTACGAGCCGGAAGCAACACATGATCCCGATGGCGTCGGCGCCGGCTGGGAAAAGGAATCGACCCTGGGAGTTTCCGGCGCCTTGTCATATCGCATCGTGCCTGCGGTATTCATCGGAGCGGAGGCGTGGTATCTGCGCCACTACGACGGGATCTGGTTCAACACGTTCACCGGCGATGCCGTCTATGTTGGACCGACAATGTACGTGCAGCTGAACCGCAAGATGTTCATGACCGCAGCGTGGAACACGCAGGTCAAAGGCCGCGATGTCGATGATCCGTGCGCTTCGCTGAATCTCAGCGAATTTTCCCGCCACCGCGCCAAATTGAAATTCGCCGTCGAATTCTAGGGGGAGCGACTTACATGTTCTTGAGTGTTGGAAGAATCGGACTTGCCGTGCTTTTCCTTGCGATCAGCCCTGCGGCAAACGCCCAGCAAGCGGCAAACGTGAGCATCAGCGTAAAGAACCACCAATTTCAACCGGCGCAAATTCATGCTCCGGCCAATGTCCCGATCGAACTGCGGATAAAAAATCTCGACGCAACGCCGATGGAATTCGAAAGCGTCAGCTTGCGGGTAGAGAAGGTCGTGCCCGGAAACAGTGAGGGCACCATTCGTATCCGGCCCTTGGCTCCGGGCAGCTATAATTTCTTCGATGATTTCAACCCGAAAACCACCGGCGTTCTGGTGGTGCGCTAGCGCGTCATAAGCCCGAGAATCGACAGGGTAGGGATTAATGCGTGCAGAACATCCGCCATCTTCGGGCGGATAGGGTGCAAGTCTGGCTGAAATAATGGTACGTCGGTTCGGCCAAACGGGCCCACGTCCATGAGCGAAGACATTCCCTTTGACAAGGATCTCGAACTCGCGCCCGGCAAGGTCGACGAGCCGATCCCCGGCGTGCGGCGGGTCATGGCCAACAACCCGGGGCCATTCACTTTCAAAGGCACGCTGAGCTATATCATCGGCAAAGGCAAAGTCGCCATCATCGATCCCGGCCCCGACGACCCGGCGCACATTGGCGCGTTGCTGGATGCCGTGCGCAACGAAACTGTGACGCATATTTTCGTCACCCACACCCATCGCGATCATTCGCCGGCGGTGCCGGCGGTCAGGGCCGCGACAGGCGCGACTGTTTATGCCGAGGGTCCGCACCGTGCGGCGCGCCCCTTGCACATTGGCGAACACAACCCGCTCGATGCCAGTGCCGATCGCGAGTTTCAGCCAGACATCGCCTTGAAGGACGGCCAGGTTGTCAGCGGCGATGGTTGGACCATCCAGGCTGTGGCGACACCGGGCCACACGGCAAACCACATGGCTTATGCGCTGAAGGAAAAGAATGCGCTGTTCGCCGGCGATCACGTGATGGCCTGGGCGACCTCGATTGTCGCGCCACCGGACGGAGCCATGAGCGATTACATGGATTCCCTGACAAAACTCGCCCGGCGAAATGAGACGAGCTATTTACCCGGGCACGGCCCGGTCATTAAGGACGCGCCGCGCTTCGTCAATTACTACATTCTGCATCGCAAGGCGCGCGAAGCATCAATTTTGCATCGGCTATCGAAGGCGCCGACCGATATCCCGACCATTGTGCGTGCCATCTATATCGGCATTGATCCGCGGCTGACCGGAGCCGCGGGCCTGTCGGTGCTCGCGCATCTCGAAGATCTGGTCGCGCGTGGCATGGTCGAGACTGACGGCACGCCCGCGATCGACGGGGTCTATCGCTTGGCCGGCTGACGCTTGTCGGGCTGCCCCTTTTTCGGCGGTTGCGTCTTCTTTTCGGGGCGCGGCTCGGGCGCCGAACTGACAACATCATCGATATCTTCAAACAGGCTGCGAATGCGCGAGGCGTTGGCACCGAAATCGTGCATTCCAACTCGTGACGCCGACCGCATATCGATGCGGGTCCCCTGACTAAGAGGCACCATCCGGATCACCACGTCGTCGCGGAATCCCATGATCGGCGTGCGCGCGGTCGCCTCGATGAGCCCTTCGCGGCGGCCCGGCCCGGGTGCGCGCTGGTCGGCGATTATCCATTTGCGTTTAGTCACCAGAGCGAGCGCGGCGTCGTAGGCGGTCCTTATCGGCACGTCGAGTTCGAGCGGGGCGATATCGGGGTACGCAGTGCGCTGCAGCGCCGCTGTCGCTGCGCCAGGATAATCAAGGCGTCCGGGTGGTCGCACACGCATTAAAGCGTCGAAACGCGGCGGATTTGTGGGGTCCGTGCTGATGTCGTTAATCGTCGGCAGTTTCATGGCGCGGGTCGCGAGATAGCCGGGGTAGGCGAGCAGCATCACCCCGAGAAACAACCCCAGCAGCGCGCGTCCAAGCCCAGAGCGGCCCTGCCGCCAAATGACAATGAAGCCGGCAAACGCAAGCAATATAGCGAGGCCGGCGAAGACCAGTGCCGCCGCGAACGTGGCGAGAGCCGGCACGATCTCCAGCAGTGCCGAGCGCACTATGATGATCGAAAGCGCAGCGACGACAAATGCGAACAGCCCCAGCCGCGACGACCAGAGCGCGACCTGCGATATTGGCTCGTCATGAAACGGACGTCGCGCCATTGGTTACGGCCGCCCCGCGCAGATTTGCTTGAGGGCCGCCCATTCGCCCGCATCGAGAAAGGCCGATGGCGCCTGGTTTCCGGCCAATTTGCGAATGGCAGCGACGCGAGCCTTTGTTTCTGGATGGTCCAGGAGAATTTTCATGCCCGGTTCGGTGGCGCCGCCGATCTTGTCGAGCATCGCTGCCATAGCATACGTGTTGCCGCCCGCCTTGTTCATGAGACCGGCACCATAGGCATCTGCCGCCGTTTCCGTCTCGCGTGAATATGAAGATTGCAACAAGGTCCTCGCGCCGTAAACAACCGCGCCGCCCCCGACGAAATCCCCGAGCAGCATTCCGAACAGAATTGACAGCCCGGCGCCCTGAATCAGAGCTTTCGTGCCGTCCCGATTGGCAACATGGCCAATTTCATGGGCAATCACCCCGGCGACCTCGTCGGCGTTGTCCGCTTTGGCGATCAGCCCGCTGAAAACATAAACGTGTCCCCCCGGAAGCGCTATGGCATTGGCTGCATCTCGCCGAACGACATCGATCCGCAACGGATGCGGCAGTCCGGCGGCGGCTTCGAGCCGGCGAACGATCTTGTCCAGTGCGGCGCGTCCCGCTGTTTCCGATGGCGATGCGCCACAGTCGGGGGTCGTGCCGTCCTTGGGGGCGAGAAGCATGCCGCGTATTTGCATATCCACGGCTTCGCCGAGTTTGCCTTCAATCCCGGCCGGCAGCAGCGGCGTCAGCCGCGCTGCGATAGCCGGCATGCCGAACCACGCCACAAGCAAAAGCGAGGTCGTCGCGGCAACACTCCAGCCGATAACTCGTATGCGCTGGCGTCGTTGCAGTGCGCCAGCACGGTCGACGTGAACGGCGCGTGCGTCGATTTGCGCGGCCAAAGCCGGATCGCGGATTTCCAGGCGTTCCAATACCGTGCTTCCGCGACGGCCAAGGCGAAGGACTGAATCCGGCGCCGTAAGACCCTCTATCTCGTTATAGGGCCATTCCGCCTGCACATGCCCATCAGGATTGGAAATCTGCAATCCCGACTGCGTCAATGCGACAACGACGTCGTGGCGGGCGCTGGTCACACCATCAAAGTAGATCCCGGCGCCGGAATTCATGCATGCGACCCTTCGCGCTGCGTCCGCTCAATAGCTGCCGACGTTGAGCGCGTCGGCAAGGCCTTCGCCAACCGCTGAACTTGGCCGGCCCGTGGCCTTTACCTTGTCGAGTGCCGAGAGACCTGACAATTGCAGCGATTCCATGCCCAACTGCCAAAGCGACAGCAGCACAGTCGCGCGATAAATGGTCGAAAAACCGAGCGCGGTGATGACGTAGCCGACCAGTGCCGCGAGTGTCGCTGCGATCTCACTTTGGGCGCCGAATCTGCTGGTGCCGCCTACGGCTGCGACAGCGAGCAAAGCTACGCTGCCGACGATACCCATCGTGATGCTGAACAGGAGCGCATAGCCGACGAAACGAGCGTAAGCGCCATAGACACGGCGCGTGCTCAGGCGCGAACGGACTTCTATTGTGCCGAAACACAGGCCCGAGGACCACCAGCGCAGCACCATTGCCTGGAATGCCGGATAGAGAATAGCCGCGAGCGTCACGCTGACGCTTCCCATCAGCATGGCAAAGACAATCACCGCGCCGAGCCCCGGATTACTCCCTTCGATCTTGCTCATCGCGTCATCGCCACCCTGGGCCACGGCGTCGGCGAAAGCTTTCCAATCGATCCCGATGAAACCGCTGACGGCGAGTGCAAGCGGTGCGAACACGAGCAGCCACATCGGCAAGCCTCGCACGAACAGGCGCAGACCCGACGCGTCGAAACCGCCGGCCAGGCTGCCGTAGAACGTGTTCCGCATCTTGTAGCGTTCGAGGCTGGCAAGCTGGAATGGATATGCAAGCCCGAGACTAAGAGCGGTAACGATCCACCACAGGACCGCCCGGAAGGCATAGGCCCACGCCGAGCCTTCCTGGTGAAATCGCAGTCCGCGGTAAATTGTGCGGGTCAGACGATAACGGCGCGCGCGATAGATCGCGTATTGGCCAAGAACGCCGAGGGCGACGAATCCCATCACGCCGGACAACTTGCCGAGAATGCTGAGATCAAGCGCCGCCAAAAAGATAGCAGTGTAAACCGGTATCAGGATGGCAATTGCCACCAGAAAGCCAATAAGCAGCTCCAGCGCCGTGCCGGTATATTCCAGCACCTCACCGGCTATTTCCGTATTCGACCAGAGGAAACGGCGCACATCGGTGGCCAGCCAGAAACGATAGATCCCAAGGGTGACCATCAGGAGAGCTGCGCCGCGGGCCAGCAGCCGCCAATAGGGAGGACGCTGCCCCAGGAATCGCACGCCGCCGCCCGTAGCGTGGCCATCCGCGTCGGAACTTGTCATCGGGGCAGGGATACTGGCTTGCGCGAAGTCAGGCAACGCTCGTTATGCCCGCGCCCTCTTCATGTGACGGAAATATAAAGCCCTGTCCCGCCGCCGGTCAGGCGACGAGTTGTGCGGCGTTGGTTGAGGCTGCGAGTTGGGTGCGGATGGTGTCGGCGGGCATGGGTTCGCCGAAGAAATGGCCCTGGCCCTCGTGGCAGCCCTGCATTCTCACCTGCCGCATTTGATCCTCAGTTTCGATGCCCTCGGCAACCACGACCTTGTCGAGGCTGGCGCCAAGCCCGGCGACCGCGCCGATGATTGCCTGCGCATCGTGTTCTTCCCCCAATCCGCGAATGAATGACTGATCGATCTTGATCTTCTGGAATGGGAACTTGCGCAGGTAGTTAAGCGACGAGTAGCCGGTGCCGAAATCGTCGAGCGATATCCCGACGCCGAGACTCTTGAGCTGCTCCATTGCCGCCAGCGTTCCTTCGCTGTCTTCGAGCAGCAGGCGCTCGGTGACTTCCAGCTCGAGCCGTTGTGCCGGGAGCCCCGATTTCGCCAGCGCCGACACCACTTGCAGCGCGAGCCCCCGGTCGCGGAATTGCACCGGCGACAGGTTGACGGCGACCTTGACGCCTTTCGGCCAGTTCCCCGCTTCGAAACACGCGCGCTGCAGTGCCCATTCGCCGATCGCAACGATCAGGCCGGTTTCCTCGGCAATAGGGATAAAGATCGACGGTGGCACCATTCCGCGCTTCGGGTGTTTCCAGCGGAGTAGCGCTTCGCAAGTGGTAACACGGCCATTGCGCAGGTCGACCAACGGCTGGAAGTACAACTGGAATTGCTCGGACGTCAGCGCTTCGCGCAGGTCGAGTTCGAGCGCCCGGCGTTCCTGGGCCGCCTCTTCCATCTCGAGTGCGAAGAACCGATGGTCACCGCCGCCCCCGTTCTTGGCGGCGTATAGAGCCATGTCGGCCTTCTTCAGCAGTTGGTCAGCGTCAACTCCATCCATCGGTGCCATGGCGATGCCGATCGAGGCGCCGATGTCGATGCGATGCCCGTCGATGTCGAATGGATCCTTTAACGTGCGCGCCAGACGCTGAGCCAGCCACTTGGCGTCCTGATAGCGCTCAGTGCCAACTTGCAACACGACAAATTCGTCACCGCCGAAACGCGTGATCATGTCGCCGGGGCGAATGACAGTCTTGAGCCGCGAGGCGACCTCTTTGAGCAACTTGTCGCCGATCGGATGGCCGAGCGTATCGTTAATCGTCTTGAATCGATCAAGGTCGATGAGATGAATGGCAATATGATTCCTGCGATTATGCATGGCCGCGAGCATGCCGTTGATGCGCTCGCGGAACTGGTTGCGGTTGGCGAGGCCGGTGAGCTCATCGTATTTCGCGAGGTGGGTGATGCGTTCCTGCGCACGCTTGCTCTCGGTCACGTCTTCGAGAATGACGACCGAGCCGCCGCCGACCATGGTCCGGCGCGATACCGCGATCGTGCGATCGCCATCGGGCGATGGCTGAATCTGGTCGAAACGATTTTTCTGCAGGCCGACCGCCAGATCGTTGAAGACCTTCTTCACGCTCTTGGTCCGGTGATTCCCCGCGCGGATGCTGTGCCGGATCATTTGTGAAGCCGGCATGCCGACCCGGACGGGTACGTCCTTGAGATGCAGCATTTCCAGGAAGCGCTCGTTCCATACCTGCAGCCGATTCTGCTCGTCGAGCATGCAGAGGCCGTGCGACATGTTGTTGAGAGCGATATCGAAACGATTTGCCTGCTGCTCGAACCGCGTAGCGAGAGCAGCTTCCTTGCGCGTCATTGTGAGCGCCTGAATGATGATGTCGCGAATGCTCAGCGTGATGTCGATCATTCCGTAAATGAACATCAAGATGACGAAGCCGAGCGCCTTGTGCACCCAGTCGGGATAAACGAGGAGGGCGACGCACATTGGCAGCGTACAAAGCGTGAGCTGCCCTACGGCGATGAAGGGCCGTCCCGCGTTGCGTCCGGAAATTGCGGCCGCGTAGCCTGCCGTGATTGTTGTTACCGCCATCTGCAGTGAGGCATCTGTCGTGCGCGACAGGGTCATCCAGCACAGCAGGCCGAGCAGCGCCGCAAATCCCCAGGCGCCGTATTCGTAGACGTGTTCCCAGGCCCTGGTGGCCGCGAGCTTGTCGGCTTCCTTGTACCGTTTGTAGAAGAGCGCTGACGCGACACGCAGCATGCCGACCGCGAGGATCGCGAGCGAATTGCCCATGATCCACTTGTCGCCGACGCGCAGCGCGACCGCCGCGCCGATGATCGAGCACGCCACGGCGCCGACAAGCAGCGACGCGATCGGCGCAAACAGCGACTCGATCAACGCAGCGCGAATCTCTTTCGGAAGCTCCGCGTCCGCCTTGCGGGTCTGGAGCAACTTACTGATTAACATGCGACCTACGCGGCTATCTCGACGATCGGGATGGTACGCGCCATTGTTCAATGCCAAGCAAATTGCTTTGTATATCGGCAACCAAGATGAACCGACCGCATTTGATTGCGGGACAATTTGAATAAAATTTTCCCGAACGCGTGCACGCTGACGCGCCGGGTCTGATCACCCGCGTCCGCACGCGGCTCGCGCCGCGACGCCGCCTCTTAGACAGATTGTCGCAGGTGTTTTTCGGCCCAATTGGGTGCTCGGACGGTGCGTCCGGGGGAGGGCCGCTTCTTGTGTTTGTAGTTAACGGGCGTTCGGAGGTTTTGGCCTTGAAAATCAGGCCTAACTTGCGAACCAGCCGTTTTTGGGTCCCCCCAATGCAGGATTGTACGGTTGTGGCTTCTGCAACCCCCTGTTAGGGTAAAAAAAGTATTAACAAGTGCGTAGAAATACCCATGTTCGCAGTGTCGGATGCCCAGTCGGCGGTTCGCAGCGATACCCCCGTCGTAAACGTACCGGCGAAGCCGCTTTTCGATCCCAAACTGATCGACCTGAAGAAAGGCACCGAGGCGCGACGGCTCTTCGAGCTCAAGCAGCTCGAAGTGTCCTGGGACGAAGCCGCCGGCGCTTTGTGGACCTTCATGCGGCCGCGCGGACGTCCGAGCTACAACCTCGACTTCCTCGATGATTTCCACGCCTGGCAGCGCGGCATCGTTGCCGCGTTCGCCGACCGTCCAAATGATTTGCGATTTCTGCTTCTGGGGTCGCGCACGCCCGGTGTGTTCAACCTCGGTGGCGACCTCGATCTGTTCGCGCAGCAAATCCGTGCGAATGATCGTCAAGGGCTCGTCGCTTACGGCGAGTCGTGCGTGCGCATTCTTCACCGCAACATCAACTGCCTCGGTCTTCCGATGGTGACGATTGGCCTGGCGCAGGGCGATGCTCTTGGCGGCGGTTTTGAATCTTTGCTGTCGTTCAATGTCATCATTGCCGAACGCGGTGCGAAATTCGGCTTCCCGGAAAATATCTTCGGGCTGTTCCCCGGAATGGGCGCCTACAGCCTGGTCGCGCGGCGCGTCGGCGCGGCGTTCGCCGAAGAGATGATGCTGAGCGGACGCATTTATACGGCCGAAGAGATGAAGGACGCAGGCCTTGTGCACGTTCTTGCCGAACCGGGGCAGGGCGTCGACGAAGCACGCGACTACATGCAGCGAAGCAAGCGGCGGCACACCGGCAGCCGCTCGGTTTACCAGATCGGTCGCGAGGTTAATCCAATCTCGCTCGAGGAGCTCGACCGTATTGTCCAGGTTTGGGCCGATGCCTGCTTGCAGCTCCGCGATCGTGATCTCAAAGTGATGCAACGCCTGGTCGCCGCCCAGGATCGGCTGCAGACCTCGCCACTGGCGGCTGAGTAGCACCCGCGCCCTGGTGCGCGCATCGAGAACGGGTTAGACGCCACGCCTACCGATGCGCTGGTGCCGCAGTCAGAAACCGGCAAAATAGACTGCGTTCGTCCTCTCCGTTATGGCCGGTTGCCACCCGACGCGCGCGTGAGAAAACGCTGCTGCGGGGAGGCGGTTCCGCTAGCAGCGCGATCTGGTGCTCTCAGCCCGACACCAGCGTTGTGACGTCCCGCCATTCCATGATGTCGCGGAATTGCTCGAAGCAAGCCACGCAGATCCAGCTGTAGTCAGCTCCCCGTACAAATTCCGCGGTCGTTGCGTAGCCTTCGTGAATGATATCCGCCCGCTTGATGTGCGACTCCGCCAGCGTGGTCCAACATGCGGTGCAGTGGTCGTGGTCCCACTCGGGACTAGAGGCGCGGTACGATTTTCGTGTGAATGTTGCGCCCCACAGATAGGGCCGCGCTTCCAGTTGCTCGAGGCGCCAATCCTTTGTCATCGCTGATTCCACCGTTTGAGTGGGACAGCCGATAGGCGAGTGCATACTTCGGGATGTTTAAAAACCGGATAAAACTTTACGTGTTTTTCCTTGGCGCGGAACCCGTCTTGTTTTGTGACACCGGAACTATTCGGCGGCTTGCACCGACGGCAAAACGTAGTCCTTGAATCGCTCCCGTAGCGTCAGCTTCTGGATTTTGCCGGTTGCCGTATGCGGGATTTCGTCGACGAAGACCACGTCATCCGGCATCCACCACTTTGCGATCTTGCCCTGCATGAAGCCGAGAATTTCCTCTTTGGTGGAGGTTTCTCCCTTCTTGAGCACGATCACCAGTAATGGCCGTTCGTCCCATTTTGGGTGCGTCACCCCGATCACCGCGGCTTCTGCAACTTTCGGATGGCCAACCGCAAGATTTTCGAGATCGATCGATGAAATCCATTCGCCGCCCGATTTGATCACGTCCTTGGCGCGGTCGGTGATCTGCATGTAGCCATATTGATCGATCGTTGCGACGTCGCCTGTGTCGAACCAGCCGTCCTTTTCGAAGACCGGATCGCTTTCAGTCTTGAAGTATGTTCGCGCCACTGCCGGTCCCCGTACCTTCAGGCGGCCGAAAGTCTTTCCATCCCAAGGCAGCGGATTGCCGGCGTCATCGGTGATTTTCATGTCGACACCGAATGGCGGATGACCCTGCTTCATCGCGACATCGAGCTTCGCCTCGCCGGTCAGCGCCGCGTATTCAGGCTTCATGGTGCACAGCGAGCCGAGCGGGCTCATCTCGGTCATACCCCAGGCATGCACCACTTCAACGCCGTACTTATCCTGGAAAGTCTTGGTCATGGCGCGCGGGCAAGCCGAGCCGCCGATGACGACGCGCTTGAGATAGGGCAGTTTGCCGCCGGTCTTTTCTAGATCCTGCAGCAGCATCAGCCACACGGTCGGCACCGCCGCAGTGAACGTAACCTTGTAGGTGTTCAGCAATTCGTAGATCGAGGCGCCGTCAAGCTTTGCGCCCGGCATGACCATCGTGGCGCCGACCATCGGCGTCGAGAAGGCGAGGGACCAGCCATTGGCATGAAACAACGGGACAACTGGGAGCACAACATCGCGCG
>Ga0187779_10002469_pt1 | contig 11313 bp, 12 predicted proteins | sample 1015_Q2_SP10_10__FD_132435 | JGI IMG/M metagenome (GOLD analysis project Ga0187779, IMG submission 132435) | Tropical peat soil microbial communities from peatlands in Department of Meta, Colombia - 1015_Q2_SP10_10_MG | ecosystem: Environmental > Terrestrial > Soil > Wetlands > Peat | place... | reverse complement strand
CTGCGCGTGAGAGCGCAGGCGCAGCACGCGGGTGCGCTTGTCGAGCGCCAGGGCGGCCGGCCCGAACAACTCCGATAGCTCGCCCGCGGCGCGTCGTCGCGCGAGATCCATCTGGAAGAACCGGTCCTGCGCATGCAGGAAGCCGAGTCCCCGAGCGACGTCCGCGCGCGAGCCCGCGCTGATCGTCGGGACTCCCAAATTGTCGCGTTCGATGGTGATCGTCCCGCTCGCGCCGGGCATCGCCGCGACACCGTCGAGCTTCGGCAGGCTGCCCCTCAGCTCAACGTAAACCCAGATCGCCGCTCCGACGAGGAGGACAAGCACGGCGCCTATCGTTGCGCCAAGATAGCGAAGAATGCGGGTGCGCGTTTTCGATGCGGTCATGCGAAGCGTGCGCTGCTCACGTTCGAGGATTCTACGGTATTGCGGCATCGCCGCGTCCGCGGCAGACTTGACTGCGCCGAACCCGTTCGCTCGAAGCCACAGCGCTCCACTGACTCATGCAATCACCCGAACTGACCCTGGCGAGATCTCTTTGGCGCTCGCTCGGCGGCGAGGACGCTGCCCTCGCAGCGCTTCGCTTCTCAGGGCCCTGGGGCGGCTTGCCCTCGCGCTTTCGCGTGAGCGATCTCGCGGCGGCGACGATCGGCGTGGCCACGCTCGCCGCGGCGGAGCTGTGGGCCGCACGAACCCGGCGGCCGCTACGCGCGGTCACTGTGGAACGCAGTCTCGCCTCGGCTGCGTTCGTGTGCGAGAGGCTGCAGAAGCCCATCGGGTGGACCCTCCCGGCTCCATGGGATCCGCTTGCGGGCGACTACGAAACGGCCGACGGCTGGATCCGCCTGCACACAAACTATTCGTACCACAGGGACGCGGTGATGCGCGTGCTCGGCGTTGCGGAGGACAAGCAACGCGTTGCCACCGCCGTGAAATCGGCCAGGGCGACGGAGCTCGAAAGCGCGGTCGTTGCAGCCGGCGGCTGCGCGGCGGCGCTGCGCACGATGGAGGCGTGGGCGGCGCACCCGCAAGGCGCAGCGCTCGCTGGCGACCCACTGTGTGATCGAGCTGCGCGATCCGCTCCGCCGGCGCTATCCGCCGAGGCCTCCGCGCCGCTCAGCGGGGTGCGTGTGCTCGACCTGACGCGGGTCATCGCCGGGCCGGTCGGGACACGTTATCTGGCGGCCTTCGGTGCCGAGGTGCTGCGGATCGATCCGCCGCGTTTCGAGGAAGTCGCCGCGCTGCTGCCAGAAACCACCCGTGGAAAACGCTGCACGGCGCTCGACTTGCGCGCCGCGAGCGATCGATCGATCTGGGAGAAGCTCGTGACCGGAGCGCACGTGCTGGTCCACGGCTACAGGCCGGGCGCGATGGAGGCGCTCGGCTATTCGTCGGCGCGATTGCGCGAGCTCAATCCTGGCATCCTCATCATCCGCTACGACGCTTACGGGTGGACCGGGCCGTGGGCGGCTCGCCGCGGCTTCGACAGCCTCGTGCAGATGAGCGCCGGCATCGCGCATCCCGGCGGCGACGGACGTCCAACGCCGTTGCCGGCTCAGGCACTCGATCACGCGACGGGATATCTTGTCGCGGCGGCAGCCTGCCGCGCCCTGATCGATGGCAGCGCGAGCGCTCTGCTGTCGCTTGCTCGCACAGCTCGCCTGCTCGCCGACCTCGGCACAGACGGCGATCCCGGTGCTCCGTCGCTCGGCGACGCGGCGGCGCTGCTGGAACCCACCGACACGGCGTGGGGTCCCATGCGACAGGTGCCCTGCCCCGGACGAATCGAGGGCTTCGCCGTGCGCTGGCGCGAGGCGGCCGGGCCTCTGGGGCGCCACGAGGCTCGCTGGGTCGCTTAGCGCCTTCGATGTCGATTCCGCGGCCCGCTGCTCGACTAGCCGAAGGGAAGTGCGCTCACGCAGCCCTGGCCCAGGGTCCGGGCGCCGCGGCGCGGTACCCCGACACCTTCACGGGAGAAGCCCATGCAGAAGATCACGCCCTTTCTCTGGTACTCCAAGGAGGCCGAGGAGGCCGCGGCGTTCTACGTTTCCGTCTTTCCGGACTCACGCGTCGTTCGCGTTACCGCGTTCCCGAGCGAATCGCCCAGCGGCCCGCCCGGCTCGGTGAAGGTCGTCGAGTTCGTGCTCTTCGGCCAGCCCTTCGTCGCCATGAGTGCCGGGCCGCTCGACCCCTTCAACCACGCGGTGTCCTTCGTCGTGAACTGCGACGACCAGGCCGAACTCGACCGCTACTGGAACGCACTGCTCGCGGGCGGCACGGCCGAGCAGTGCGGTTGGCTCAAGGATCGCTACGGGCTGTCGTGGCAGATCGTCCCGAAAGTTCTCGGCGAGATGATGAGCTCGACCGATCGGGCCGGCGCGAAGCGCGCGTCGGACGCGATGATGAAGATGGTGAAGATCGACATCGCAGCACTCAAGGCGGCGTTTGCGTGATCGCCGCGCTCATGGCCGGCGTCCCTGCCGGTCTTTGGCCGAGCCTACGGCGCTACCGTCAGCTTGGCCTGCATACCGTCCTGGAAGTGCCCGGGTTCGTTGCAGAAGAGGAGGTAGGTTCCGGCCCTGAGGTTGAGCGTGAGCTTGCCGCTCTTGCCCGGTTGTAGATCGGAGATCTCGCCCAGGCTGTGGATGCGCTTCTCGTTGACGCGCTCCTGCTTGGCGTCGATCGGCAGCGGTTTCGTGGTGTCGGCCACGACCAGGACCTCGTGCACCAGGCTCTTCGAAGTGTTGACCGCCTGCAGCGTCACGCGCCCGGCCTTGACGGTCTCCCGGTCGAGCGAGATCCGCATGTGCGTGATGGAGGAGTCGGTGCTTGGGTCCTCGAGCCTGATGCTCACGGTTTGCGGCGGCGCTGCAGCGGTCGCGGCAAACACCGAAAGAGCCAACAGCGCCGCGAAGAGGGGCCATCCGAAACGAGGGTTCACGCGGTTATCCTTTCGAGGGCGGGCTCCGTCATGAGCGCGGCCCATGGAGCCAGACTACAGTTCAACGGTGCGTCCGGACTCGGCGGATTCACGCACTGCGTCAAGGACCTCCTGACAGCGCAAGCCGTCGACGAAGTTGGGCGCGGGTGAACTGCCCTGCTCCACTCCCTTGGTGAAATCCTGCACGAGCAGGCGAAAGGCCATCAGTCGATGGTCGCGCGCGTCCGTGAACGGCGTGTACTGCAACGGGGTCTTGAGGACATGCAGAGGCTCGCCGTCGCGGCTCGCGATGACGATGCCGTCCTCCATGGGATTCGGCCCCGGCTGCTCGGCGATGAGCGTCCCTCTATCGCCCATCACGACGATCTTCGCACCCCTGGTCGGCGTCGTCGCGAAGGACGCGATCATGGTCGCCATGCCGCCGTTGCGGAAGGTGAGCGTCATGGTGAACGTGTCGTCGGTCTCGGCCCGGACGCGCTTCCCTTTCGAGTCGACCAGGTCCGGACGCAGGACGGAAAGCGTGCCGCTCACCGTCGCGAGCTCTCCGAACCAGTGGCGCAGGGCGTCGATGTAATGGGAGCCGAGCGCACCGAGGAGCCCGCCCCCGTCGGCCTTGCGTGCGAGCCACGTGAAGGGCCGCGGCTCGCGCGTCACGTAGCGGTCCAGAAACAGCTCGATCGTACATATTCGGAACTTGCCGATATGGCCCTCGTCGAGAAGCTGCTTGATGTAGGCGCGCTGCGGCGTGTGGCGGAACTCATGCGCGACCATCGCCGTGCGCCGCGCCTTCTCGGCGGCGGCGAGCATCTCTCGTCCCTGTCCTGCGTCGAGCGCAAACGGCTTCTCGCACAGCACGTGCCTGCCTGCCCTGAGCGCCGCCATCGCGAGCGCGTGATGCGCGCCCGGCGGCGTGATGATCGAGACAGCCGCGAGATCGCTGCGGGCGATCAGTTCCAGCGGATCGGTATAGACGCCCTCGATGCCCGACTCGGAGGCCGCTTTCTGCGCCTTGTCACGAGTGCGGCTGCAGATGGCGGCAACTTCCCAGCCTTCGGAGCGAAAACCCGGCACGTGCACCTGGGCGCCAAAGCCGACGCCGATGATTCCGACCCTGCGAGCGGATGAAGTCACGAGCTGCTCCTCTTTGGATATAGTATGCCCGAGCCCGGCCCGAGCGGCAGCCCGGGGCAGCGAAGAATGAAGCTCTATCCACTGCAACTCGGACGCACGAAGGTGCCGTTCGGACAGTTCTACGGCGGCCTCTCGGGATGGCGAGGCCTCGGTGCGCTGTTGCGCTTCGTCACCGACAAGAGCCACTTCATCTGGGTGCCCATCCACGCCTACCTGCTTGAGCATCCGCGGGAAGGGCTGGTGCTGCTCGACGCCGGCATCTGCTCGGACCAAGCGCATCGGCACAGCCGCTATTACCGCGGCATTCTGAAGCTCATTCTCGACGACGACGAGTACGCCCAGGAGGCCAACGAGACGCTCGCCGAGCAGCTCGAACGCCTCGGCTATCGCTGCGACGACGTGCGCACCGTGATCCTCACGCATCTGCACGAGGATCATGTCGGCGGGCTGCGCGACCTGCCGAAGGCAAAGGTCGTGCTCTCGCAGGCGGAGTGGGACGCGCGCTACACCAGGATGTTCGGCTTCATCCCGATGTTCTACGAACCGTCATATGCCTCGGTCGAGCATTGGGAGCGCGTGCGCTTCGAATCCGGCGCATTCCATACATTCGATCGCAGCCAGGATCTGTTCGGCGACGGCACCATCCGCTTGCTGCCAACGCCGGGCCACACGCCGGGACACGCCTGCGCGATGGTCGACATGGGCGACTATCAGCTCATGGTCACCGGCGACTGCCTGTACACGCTACGCCATCTTGCGACGACGCAGGTGCAGGCGTTCCGCCTGAATGATCGCTCAGGCAACGAGCAGGTCGACTCGATCGGGAAGATCGCCGCGCTGCAGCGGGTGCTCCCCGGACTGCACCTCCTCGTCGGTCACGATCACACCGACTACCAGTGGAAGCAGCTGCTCCCGTACCTTGCCAAGGGTTGGCTCAGCGAAGAGGAGCGGCGCGCGCTGCGCGACTACCAGTCAAGCTTGTTCGAGCGCGACGGTCTCCTGCGCGCGGATGCCGTGCCCCGATTCCAGCCGGTGGCCGGCGAACCAGTCGGCACGGTCAGCGAGCCGCGATTCGCTTCGGCGCCATGACGCGGCGCAGCCGGCGCCGTGCTCCGATGCTTTACGACCCATTCGTGCGCTGCGGCTTCCCGGTGAAGATTCGCCCGATCACGGAGTTCTGCAGCGGCGAGCAGCCACACCAGTTCGTGCGTGGTCTCGCGCCGGCTCGTTTCGATGCGATCTTGCGACAGAACGGTGAGGCTCGCCGGTTTCTCGCGTTCGACGTCGCGGCGGGGCTCGCAGCCCGTGGCGTTAACGCGACCGCTCGCCACTGAGCCCATTCCCGATCGATGCCTCCGCCCTTCGACCGTACCGGTGCGACGTCCGACGCTGCAGCGGTCAAGCGCTACCTCCCGTGGGTCGTCGCGACCGCGCTCTTCATGGAGCAACTCGACTCCACGATCGTCAACACCGCGGTGCCGGCAATGGCGGCGAGCCTCGGTGTGGCGCCACTGAGCCTCAAGGCCGTCGTCGCGAGCTACATCGTGAGTCTCGCGGTGGGCATCCCCATCAGCGGCTGGATCGCTGATCGCTTCGGCACGCGGCGCGTGTTCAGCACGGCGGTGGCGCTCTTCACGATCGCTTCGGTCGCCTGCGGCTTGTCGGTCGATGTCCCGATGCTGGTCGCCTCCCGCATCCTGCAGGGGTTCGGTGCCGCGATGATGACTCCGGTCGGGAGGCTTGCCATCATCCGCACCTTCGCGAAGTCAGAGCTCCTCGTGGCGATGAACTTCGTGATCATCCCCGCGCTGATCGGGCCGCTCCTCGGGCCAACGGTCGGCGGGCTCATCGTGCATTGGGTGTCATGGCGCGAGATCTTCTTTGTCAACGTGCCGATGGGCATCGCCGCGCTCGCCATCATCCATCGCTACATGCCGGACTATCGCGGCGACGGTCCCCGCCCGCTCGACTTCGTCGGACTGGTTCTATTCAGCTCAGGCATGGCGATCCTCTCCTGGCTGCTGGAGATCTTCGGCGAGCACAACATCTCCGTCCTCGAAGGCGGCGTGCTACTCCTGCTCGCGCTCGCCCTGCTCGCCGCGTATGTATGGCACGCGCGGCAGACCGCGCATCCCCTGATCCGGTTGTCGCTGTTTTCGATCCGCACGTTCCGTGTCTCGGTCGGCGGCGGCCTGATCACGCGCCTCGGCGTGGGCGGCATGCCTTTCCTGCTGCCGCTGCTCTACCAGCTCGGGCTCGGTATGCCTGCCTGGCAGTCGGGGTTGCTCACGATGCCGACTGCCGCGGCCGCGATGGGGATGAAATTCCTTAGCTCGCGGCTGCTTCGCCGCTACGGCTTTCGCACGGTGCTCGTCGCGAACACCATTCTCGTCGGGACGACGATCTGCCTGTTCTCGCTCGTCACGCCGGCCACGCCGCTTGCGGCAATCGTGCTCCTCGCGCTGGCGCAGGGCTTCTTCAACTCACTGCAGTTCTCGAGCGTCAACAGCATGGGTTACGCGGACATCGCGCCTGCAGATTCGAGCATGGCCACCTCGATCGCGAGTACGATGCAGCAGCTTTCGATGAGCTTCGGGCTCGCTTCGGCTTCGCTGGTCGCCGCGTGGTACCTGGGAGACGTGCCGCAGACCGATGCTATCGCCGTGACAAGCGCGCTGCATCACACGTTCCTGACGGTCGGTGTCGTGACCATGGTCTCCGCGCTTGCTTTTCGGACGCTGCGGCCGGACGACGGGGACAACGTGAGCCGCGGCCGGGGCCCAGTCCCGGATTGAGTCAGCGGAGCGTGCGGATCGCCTTGGCGGCTTCGGGCGCCTGAGTGCTCTTCACCACGCTTGCCTTGAGCGCGGAGGGGTCGATACAGCGGCCGCCCAGCGAGGCCAGCTGACGCGTGAGCGCGAGTGCATCCTGCTCCCGCTCCTGCTTCTGCGCGAGCGAGGCAGAGCCGCAGAGCGCTTCCACGTCGCCGGGGTTTACCGCCAGCGCTCGCTCGAACGCAACCTTGGCGTCGGGAAATCGCCGCAGCTGCATGTTCAGGTTTCCCTGCTGCACCCAGCTCCCGACGTCGCGCTCGTTGAGGGCCGTCGCACGCTGAAACGCCTCGAGTGCGTCCGCGGGCCGCTTCAGTTCCATGTTCACTTGCCCGAGGGCTTGCCAGAGCAGCAGGTCGTCGGGCCCGAGCTCGATGGCTCTCTTGGTCGCGTCCAGCGCATCGTTCCACTGACGCAGCTTGACGTAGCCGAAGCTTAGCTCCTTCCACGCGTCCCGATTGACCGGCTGCCTCCGTGCCCATTCCGAAGCGTTGATGACGAGCAGGTTCCAGTTGCCCGCTTCCTTCTGCACGCCAACCCTGGTGGCAAAATCCGCGGCAGAAACCTCCTGACGTTTGGGAACGACTTCCTTCGGCGCGAGATCGCTTTGCGCAGCCGCCGGTTTCGCCGAATTCGCCGGCGCGGGCGGCGCGCTTCCGGTGCGCAGCGCCAGGAACGCAATGACGGCGACGACGATGCCAGCACCTGCCCCGCCGGCCACGATCAGGCGTTTACGGTTCGTAAGAGGCCTGCGCTTGGCCTCGGCGAGCGCGGCGGGTGGGGCCTGCGCAGCTTCTGCGGGGTAATGCTCGGGTTCCTTGCTCAGCGTCTCGACGACTCCGGCCCGCCGCGCGGCCCGGTCGTCACGTTTTGCGACGCGCAGTGCGGTCGCACGGCTCTGTAGATAGAGACGCTTCGCCAGCGCTTTGTCATCGCGCGCCTGAGCCATAGCGTGAGCCCACAGGGCGGGATCCGTGCTGCCGGAAGCATGCTCCCTCATCGCCCGCAGGAGATAAGGGTCGTGTCCCTGTTGCGAACCTTCGCTGGAGCCCGGGTCTTCGGTTCGTCCTGCCGGCACTGCAGTGCCGTCGCGAGGCGACGCCTCGCCAGCGACGCTCAGGTTGGTGGGTTCGGCGCGGGGCGCGTAGTTTCTCATGAACACCGCATATGCAAGCTTCGTGCCTGCTACCGCATGCGGCGTACGCTACAGCAATCGAGCAACAACGCGGACCCGCGGCGGGTCTAGGCGCTCGCTTCATCGAGCGCTGCGCTCGCGTCGGCATCGAGGCGAACATCGACAGCGCGCAGTATCTCCTCGAGCTGATCGATGCTCGTTGCGCTCGCGATCGGCGCGCTCACGCCCGGTCGCGCCATGAGCCAGGCGAGCGCGACCTGGGCGGGTGTCGCGTGCGACTGCCGCGCCGCGGCATCCAGCGCGTCCAGAATCTTCATTCCACGCGGGTTCAGGAACTTCTTCATCCCGGGGCCGCGCGCGCTCTTGCCGAAGTCCTCCGCCGACCGGTACTTGCCCGTGAGGAATCCCGCCGCGAGCGAAAAGTACGTGATGACGCCTATGTTCTCGTGCAGGCAAAGGGATTGCAGCTCGGCCTCGAAGCTCGCGCGCTCGTACAAATTGTAGTGAGGCTGCAGTGTCGCGTAGCGCGGCAGGCCTGTGGCGCGGCTCACTTCGAGCGCCTGCGTCAGGCGCTGCGCCGTGAGGTTCGAGGCACCGATCGCCCTGACCTTGCCGTGGCGGATGAGCTGCTCGTAGGCGCCGAGCGTCTCCTCGAACGGCGTGTTCTCGTCGTCCCAGTGCGACTGGTAAAGGTCGATGCAGTCCACGCGCAGTCGACGCAGCGAGGCATCGGCCGCCTGCAGGATGTAGTCCTTGCGCAGCACCTTGTGCCCCTGCCCCATGTCGGAGCCCACCTTCGTGGCGATGACGACGTCGTCGTGCCTACCTCGGCGCGCGATCCAGCGTCCGATCACGGTCTCGGATTCACCGCCCTCGTGCCCCGCGGCCCAGCGCGAGTAGGAATCGGCCGTGTCGATCAGGTTGAATCCCGCACCGACGAACGCGTCGAGTAGTCTGAACGACATCGCCTCGTCGGCCGTCCAGCCGAACACGTTTCCGCCCAGCGCCAGCGGTGCGATTTCGAAGCCGGTGCTGCCGAGCTTGCGCTTCTCCATAGGCGCCGGATTCTAACGTACCGGGGCCAACGCCAACGCAAAGCGGCCCCGCGGGGCCGCCTCGCGATCGGTCAGCGACACATGTGTAGGTGCTGGTCTGACGCGCGTCCGCCCCGTCAGGCGGGCTTTCGCGCGACCAGATCGATGAGGGCCGACATTCCCCGGTGGGCCTGGCCCTCGGCGATGACTGCGTCGTAGGCGTCGAGCGCGAGAATCTCCCAGCTCGAGAAGACACGCTGCAGCCATTCGCGCGTGTACATGTGGTCGCGGCGCGGCGGTCCGCCGGTGGCGTAGTCCACCTGCTCGGGCCGATAGCCTTCGAGAAGAAACAAGCCTCCCGGCATCACCGCGGATTGCATGCCCGCGAAGACGTCGTCGCGCTCTTCCGGCGGCAGGAATTGAATGAAAATCGCGACGAGGGCGTCGTAGCGCGCGGCAGCCCACGGCCATTCGTACATGTCGCCGACCTCATGGCTCACGCGCATCCCCTGGCGCGCCGCCAGGCGCTTTGCCTTGGCGACGGCGTTGGGCGCGAAGTCGAACGCAGTGACCACGAAGCCCTGCTCGGCAAGCCAGACGCTGTTGCGCCCCTCGCCGTCTGCGACGCACAAGACCGAGCCGCCGGGCTTGAGGCGGTGTGCCTGCGCGCGCAAGAACGCGTTCGGCTCCTCGCCGAACAGGAAATCCTCCCGGGCGAAGCGCTTGATCCAGGTTTCGCGCGGATTGTCGAAGCCGGCCATTGGCGTAGCCTCGCAGCTTCGCCTCAAGGACGCAAGGACCCGCTGCCCGCGGCCGCTCCGCGCGATCGTCGCCTGCCGCGCGGGGAAAGCGCGATCCGGCGCGAGCACTCAGAACTGGTCCAGCTCGACGGGGATGGTCTTTGCTGAGACCTGCGAGCCGCCGTCCCAGTCGTCCTTTCGGGGTCGAGCGATTCTCATCGGCCCGAAGGCAGGATCGTGGCGACCAGGGTACGCGGATCCGAGATGTTGATCCCGATTCGAAAGCCTAGTCGTCGCGCAAGCGCGAGCATGGCGTGATTGTCGACCAGCACCTCGCCGAAGAGCCGGCTTACGCCTTTCGCCGTGGCGAAGGCCAGCAGCTTGCGAACGAGCTGCGTTCCCAATCGTTTGCGCTGGAACTCGTCCGCAACTGCGATCGCAAACTCTGCGCCGAGAGCTTCCTCGTCCACCACGCAGCGCGCCTCAGCAATGATCCTTGCATTCTGCCGCGGACCGCTCAGCGCGACGAGCGCCATTCCCCTGCGGGGGTCGATCTGGAGGAAGCGCTCCAGCTGCGCCGTCGACAGCGCGGCCACCGCCGCAAAGAAGCGAAAGTAGCGCGAGCGCGTGGAGAGCCCCCGCACGAAGGCCTGCAACCTTGGGCCGTCATTGGGCGTCACGGCGCGCACGACGGCGAGCGATCCGTCCGCCAGGGGCAGGATCTCGTCGACGGGGCCCATCGCATTCATCGCGTCCGCTCGGCGCTGCGCCAGGGGACGAGCATGCCGACCTGGTTGCGGTACCGGCGGTACTTCTCTCCGAACTGCGCGATGAGATCGCGCTCCTCGAACCAGATGCCGATGAGGATGTAGGCCGTGCAGCCTGCCGCGAAGAGCAGGTGGCCGGCAGTCATGACCGGCGTCGCCCAGAAGCCGAGCAGGAAGCCGAGATAGAGCGGGTGCCGCACGTACCGGTAGAGGAGCGGCGTCCGGAACTCCGGCTTGGGAAGCTCGCTGCCGGTCAGGCGCGCGACCACCTGGCTCACGCCGAAGAGCTCGAAATGGTTGATGAGGAACGAGCTAGTCAGCAGCACCGCCCATCCAAGCCAGAAGACCGCCACGACGGCCTGCCGCGCGGCGACGTTCTCGATGCTCCAGATGACCGGCTCCGGGATCGGCCGCCATTGCCACAGCAGCAACGCGAGCAACAGGCTGCTGGCGATCACGAACGTGCTGCGCTCGACGGCAGGAGGCACCGTTTGCGTCCACCAGCGCTTGAACGAGCGGCGCGCCATGCCGCTGTGCTGGACAGCGAAGAGCCCGAGCAGCGCGACATTGACGATCAGCGCCTCGGCCAGCGGCGCCGGCGTACCCGTGTCGATCGCCTTCGGCACGAAGACGTTGCCGATGAAGCCGATCGCATAGGCGAAAGTACCGAAAAAGAACGCGTACGCGGCCAGGCCGTACACGAACGAGAACAACGCTCCCATGAATCCTCCCTTTGT
>Ga0187779_10002467_pt1 | contig 11317 bp, 8 predicted proteins | sample 1015_Q2_SP10_10__FD_132435 | JGI IMG/M metagenome (GOLD analysis project Ga0187779, IMG submission 132435) | Tropical peat soil microbial communities from peatlands in Department of Meta, Colombia - 1015_Q2_SP10_10_MG | ecosystem: Environmental > Terrestrial > Soil > Wetlands > Peat | place... | reverse complement strand
GTTCGGACCGCCGGCGATTCTCGCGCTGCCTGCGGGCATCGACACGGTGACCACCAAGATCTGGAGCCTGTTCCAGTTTCCGCCGCGCCTCGGGCTCGCGGCCGCCGTGTCGCTGCCGCTGCTCGCGATCAGCGTCGTGCTGCTCAAGGCGCAGAGCGCGATCATGGGTCGGCGCGGCTACGCGATCGTCGGCGGCAAGGCGACGCGTACCCAAACGGTGAGGCTCGGCGCCTGGAAGATTCCCGCGCTCGCGCTCTTCGCCGCCGTGCTCGGCTGCTCGATCGTGCTGCCGTACGGCGTTCTGCTGCGGACCGCGTTCGTGCACAACTGGTCGGCGCCGTTCGGGTTCGATCAGCTCACGCTCGACAACTGGCGCTTCGTGTTCTTCGAGTTCAGCCCGACGCGGCTCGCGCTGCAGAACACGTTCGTGCTCGGCATGACGGCGGCGACGGCGGGCACGCTGCTGGTCGCCGTCGTCGCCTATCTCGCGGTGCGGCGCGCGGTGTGGGGCCATCGCTATCTCGCGTTCCTTGCCACGGCGCCGGTCGCGATTCCCGGGATCGTGCTCGCGGTCGGGCTCTTCCTCTCGTACACGCAGCCGCCGCTCGTGCTCTACGGGACGCTCGCGATCATCTTCCTCGCCTACGTCACGAAGGAGATTCCGGTCGGCTATCAGCAGATCGGGGCGTCGCTCCGCGCGGTGCATCCCGAGCTCGAGGACGCGGGACGCATCTTCGGCGCGACGCGGCTGCGCGCGCTCTTCGACATCACCGCGCCGCTGATCCGCAACGGCGTGGTCGCAACGTGGATCCTGATCTTCGTCGGCTCGATCCGCGAGCTCTCCGCGACGATCCTGCTCTTCACCGCGCGCACCAAGACCGTTTCGGTTACCATGTTCGACTTGCGCGAGAGCAACGACTGGGGACCGATCGCTGTGCTTTCGATCACGATGCTGGCGATTACGTTCGCGCTGATCGCCCTCATCACCCGGTTCACCCAGCGAAGGATGGTCTGATGTCCCGAGGCGCTTCGTCGCTTCCCGTTCTCGGCCTGATGCTCGGCGACTGCACCGGCATCGGTCCCGAGCAGTGCGCGCGCGTCCTCGCCGACGGACGGCTGAATGACGCCGCGCGGCTCGTTGTCGTCGGCGACGCGCGGGTGCTCGAGATGGGCGCGCGCGACGCGCGCGTCGACTTGCGCTGGGAGGCTTATCCGTCGCCGGAGGCGGTCGACTGGGCCCGGTCCGAAGTCCCGCTCGTCGATCTCGCCAATATCGACCCTTCGCGCATCGCGCGCGGACAGCTCTCGCCGGAATCGGGACGGATCGCCGGCGAGACGCTCGAAGCCATGATCGAGCTCGCGCTCGCGCGAAAGCTCGACGGCATCACGTTCGCGCCGCTCAACAAGGGCGCGCTCCACGCCGGCGGCTGGCGGTTCAACGACGAGCACCAGATGTTCGCGCATCTCACGCGCCACGACGGCTACTTCAGCGAGATGAACGTGCTCGACGGGCTGTGGATGTCGCGCGCCACCTCGCATGTCGCGCTCAAGGCGGCGCTCGAGCAGATCACCGGTGCGCGGATCGAGGAAGCGCTCGCCCTCGCCGACGCGACGATGCGCGGCGCCGGCATCGTCGAGCCGCGCATCGCGGTCGCGGCGCTCAATCCGCACGCGGGCGAGAACGGGCTCTTCGGCCGCGAGGAGATCGACGTGATCGCGCCGGCGGTCGCGCGTGCGGCCGCGCGCGGCATCCGCTGCAAGGGGCCGTTCGCCGCGGACACCGTGTACCTGAAGGCATTCGCCGGCGAGTACGACGGCGTGCTCAGCATGTATCACGACCAGGGCCAGATCGCGACCAAGCTCAAGGGCTTCAATCGCGGCGTCACCGTGACCGCGGGCCTCGAGACCGTGTTCACCACGCCCGCGCACGGCACCGCGTTCGACATCGTCGGGCAGGGCAGGGCGAGCACCGGCGCGCTCGAGCAGGCGGTGCGGCTGGGCGCGCGGCTCGCGAGCGCGCGCCAGAGCTCGTCGTCACCGCGCAAGCGGGGACCCGGTGGGGCGTCGACGACGCTGGATTCCCGCGTTCGCGGGAATGACGAACGCGCCGCGATCACGCCTCCAGCCCGCAGCGATCGCTAGCCTTCGGAGCCCGGTCACATGTCAGCCGCTCGAGGTGAACCTGCCGCAGTGGACCGCTCGCTGACCGCCCACGTCGCCGACTTCATCGTCGAGACGCGATACGCGGACATGCCCGGCGCGGTCGCCCATCTGGGCAAGCGCTCGGTTCTCGACGGTATCGGCCTCGCGCTCGCGGGCGCCGCGTCGGAGACCGGCCGGATCGTCCGCCGCTATCTCGAGTCGCTGGGGCTCTCCGGCCGCGAAGGCAGCAGCGTCATCGGCAGGGGCATCCGCATCCCCGCGCGCTTCGCCGCGTTCGCCAACGGCATCTCGATCCACGCCGACGATTACGACGACACGCAGCTCGCCGTGGCGAAGGACCGCGTCTACGGACTGCTCACGCACCCGACCGCGCCCGTCCTGCCTGCCACGCTCGCGCTCGCCGAGCGGGCGGGTGCGAGCGGGCGCGAGCTGATGACGGCATATCAGATCGGTGTCGAAGTGGAGTGCAAGGTGGCCGAGGCGATCCTGCCGCGACACTATCAGCACGGCTTCCACAGCACCGCGACCTGCGGCGCGATCGGCGCTGGCGCGGGTGCGGCGCGCCTGCTCGGGCTCGATCGCGAAACGTCGCGCCGGAGCTTGAGCCTTGCGGCGAGCCAGGCGGGCGGCCTGCGCGAGAACTTCGGCACGATGACCAAGCCGTTTCACGCCGGCCGCGCCGCGGAGAGCGGCGTGGTCGCCGCCGAGCTCGCGTCGCTTGGCTTCACCGCCTCGCCCATCGGGCTGGAAGCCGATCGAGGATTCTTCCGCGCCGCCGGCGGCGGATACAGTCCCGAGATGATCGACGGCAAGCTGGGCGCGCCCTGGACCTTCGCGTCGCCCGGTGTGTCGATCAAGCCCCATCCGAGCGGCTCGCTCACCCATCCGGGCATGAGCGTGATGCTCGACCTGATCCGCCGTCACGACATCAGGCCGGAGCGTGTCAGGCGCGTCGCGGTCGGCACCAATCACAACATGCCGAACGCGCTCATCCACCATCGTCCAGTTAACGAGCTGCAGGCGAAGTTCAGCATGGAGTTCTGCATGGCGATCCTGCTGCTCGAGCGCGAGGCGGGGCTCGCGCAATTCACCGATGACGTCGTCAACCGGCCGGACGTGCAGGCGATGCTGCGCAAGGTCGAGTTCGGCGTGCATCCGGAGGCGGAGGCCGCCGGCTTCGACAAGATGACCACGATCGTCGAGATTGAGCTCGACGGCGGGACGACGCTGAAGGGACAGGCGGATTTCGGCAAGGGCAGCCCGGCCAATCCGATGACCGACGGCGAGCTCGAGCAGAAATTCCTGGAGTGCGCCGAATGGGGCGGCGTCGACACCGCAACGGCGCGCAAGATCGCGGACATCGTCTGGAAGATCGAGGAACTCGGCGACGTGCGCGAGCTGACTCGTCTTCTCGCCGGCCCGGCGAAATAGCGCTGACGCGCGCATGTTCGAGGGCTTCACGCTCACGCAGATCGACGCGAAGGGCGCGCGGATCAACCTGCGCCGCGGCGGATCGGGGCCGCCGCTCCTGCTACTTCACGGCAATCCGCTGACGCACGTCATGTGGCACAAGATCGCGCCGCGGCTGGCGGAGGAGTTCACCGTCGTCGCCGCCGACCTGCGCGGCTACGGCGACAGCTCCAAGCCGGACGGCGGCCCGGATCACGCGGGTTATTCCTTCCGGGCGATGGGGCGCGACCAGGCAGAGGTGATGGCCGCGCTCGGGTTCCGCGATTACTTCGTCTGCGGCCACGATCGCGGCGCGCGCGTCGCGCACCGCATGGCGCTCGACTTCCCCGGGCAGGTGAAGAAGGCCGCGTTCCTCGACATCGTGCCCACGCACCACGTGCTCAACAACATCCGGAAGGAATGGGCGGTCGATTCCTACCACTGGTTCTTCATGGCGCAGCCGTACGACTATCCGGAGCGCATGCTCGTCGCGTACGGCCTCGAGCGCTACATCCGGAAGAAGCTCGACAAGCGAGGCGTGGGCATGAGCGGCTTCGCGCCGGAGGCGCTGGCCGAGTACATCCGCTGCTGCACGCCCGAGAACATTCACGCGGTGTGCGAGGACTATCGCGCCGCGGTGTCGATCGACCTTCTGCACGACGAGGCCGACCTTCATCGCAAGCTCGCGCAGCCCGTGCTGGTGCTCTGGGGCGAGAAGAGCCACGTCAACCGCAGCTTCAGGCCGATCGAGGCGTGGCGCGAACGGGCTGAGAACGTGCGCGGCAGGATGCTGCCCTGCGGGCACTATCCCGCGGAGCAGGCGCCGGAGGAGACGTACGCCGAATTGCGCGCGTTCTTCCGCGCCTGATCGAGAAGGCGGGCGGCGACCTGCGGCAGCACTGAGCTCGACGCTGCAACCGGCAGCCGGCCGACCTTCTCCCGCCGGCCGAGGCCGACACGCCGCCCGCAGGCGGCTAGAATAGCGCCGGCAACAGCATCCGGTCGCCGCTCGCGTCGATCTCTTCGGAAGACCCGCCGATCACCGCTGTTCGCGAGCCTGAAGAAGGTCGAACAACGTCCACCTCACAGGAGGAGTACCGCCATGCACGCAAGAAGTGTCGTGACCATCGCTGTCCTGAGCCTGGCCGCCAGCGGCCTCGTCGGCGCGCAACAGCTCGGCCCAACGTTCCCGACGCCCTCCGCGCCGTATCCGCTGGACGCCGTGCCGGACAAGATGCCGTTCGACGTTCCCTACGGCACGCCGATTTCGCTGGACAAGGCGGAAGCCGCGATCGCGGCGGCCGTGGCGGAGGCCAAGAAGCGGGACTGGAAGATGAACGTGGCCGTCGTCGACTCCGGCGGCAACCTCGTGGCGTTCCAGCGCATGGACGGCGCGCAGCTCGGGTCGATCGCGATCTCGCAGCACAAGGCGCATGCGGCCGCCATCTTCCGCCGCGACACCAAAGTCTTCGAGACGGGCATTCAGCAGAACGCCTTGCTTTACACGCTGACGTTCGACGGCATGATCGGATCGCGCGCCGGCATCCCGCTGGTCGAAGGAGGCAAGATCATCGGCGCCATCGGCTGCTCCGGCGGGACCGGATCGCAGGACGAAGTCGTGTGCAAGGCGGGAGTGGCGACGATCAAGTAGCGTCTTCTGCACGGCCGGCGCCAGGCCCGGCCAGTTTCGCACTACGCTGGAAGGCAAGAAGGGCTCGCCGATGCGAGCCCTTCGCACGCTGTCGAGGGGCTGCCTCAGCTCAGTCCCGCCACCGGGATCGCCGCGCCGTGAATGGCGCGCGCGTTGGCCGAGGCGAGGAACACGAACGCTTGAGCGAGATCCTCGGGCGCAACCCAGCGCGAGGGATCGGCGCCCGGCATCGCCGCCCGGTTCTCGGGCGTGTCGATGATCGTCGGCAGCACGCAATTGACGTTGATGTTCTTCTCGCGGAGCTCCGCCGCCATCGCCTCGGTGAGGCGCACGACCGCGCTCTTCGCCGCGCAGTAGGCGCCCATCCGCGCGACGCCCTTGAGCGCCGCGCTCGCGCCGACGTTGACGATCGCGCCGCCCCCGCCGGCGATCATGTGCGGGACGGCGGCGCGGACGACGTTCACCACCGTGCGCATGTTGACGTCGAACAGGAAGCTCCAGTCCTCGTCGCGCGTCTCGTGCACGGCGCTGCCCATCCGGAATCCACCGGCGATGTTGCACACGACGTCGATCCGGCGGAAGCGATCGATCGCCGATCCGATCACGGCGTCGACCTGGCGCTGGTCGAGCAGGTCGGCGGTCGCGAAAAGGCGCTTGGCATCCTCGCCGCCGAAGGCGGACGCCAGCGCCTCGCGGCGATGACCGATGAGAACGAGATGGTCGCCAAGATCGCCGAAAGCTCGAGCCACGGCTCGGCCCAGGTTTCCCGTGGCTCCAGTGACGACAACCGTACGCGGCTTGTCCATGCGAGAGGATCGGAGTCGAATTTCCGAAATCAGTGGAGGCGGTCTCGCCTATTCGGAAGGCGAGTCCGGTTCCCCGTTTGGCCTTACAATCGAAGCATGCGACAAATCGTTCTTCTCCGCCACGGCGAGAGCACCTGGAACAAGGAGAACCGCTTCACGGGCTGGACCGACGTCGATCTCACCGCACAGGGCATCGCCGAGGCGAAGAGCGCCGGCGAGGCGCTGCGCGACAAGGGGTTCGTCTTCGACCTCGCCTACACGTCGGTGCTCAGGCGCGCGATCCGCACGCTGTGGCTGGTGCAGGACGCGATGGACCTGATGTGGATTCCGGTGCATCGGAGCTGGCGCCTCAACGAGCGCCATTACGGCGCGCTGCAGGGGCTCAACAAGGCCGAGACGGCGGCGAAGTTCGGCGACGATCAGGTTCTCCTCTGGCGGCGCAGCTACGACGTTCCGCCCCCGGCGCTGGAAACGTCTGATCCGCGGTTTCCGGGCAGCGATCCACGCTACGTGCATCTCGATCCGCGCGACGTTCCGCGGACCGAATGCCTCAAGGACACCGTCACGCGCTTTCTTCCCTACTGGCGGCAGACGATCGCGCCCAGCGTTTCGGTCGGCGAGCGGGTGATCGTCGTCGCCCACGGCAACTCGCTGCGCGCGCTCGTCAAGTATCTCGACGGGATCAGCGACGCCGAGATCGTCGGCCTCAATATTCCCACGGGAATCCCGCTCGTCTACGAGCTCGACGACAATCTGAAGCCGCTGCGCCATTACTATCTCGCCGACCCGGAGAAGCTCGCGCACGCGGTCGCCTCCGTCGCGAACCAGGGCAAGTCCAGGCGTTGAAGCCGCATCGTGCCGCTCCTCGCGACGCGTGGACGGTGATCCTGCGTCGATGTACAACGCATCGTTCACGCACGTAGCCGCCGCGAGCGGCCGCGGCCGGCGTGCGACCGGGCCGGTGAACGCGAAGAAGTAAGCGGTACCGCAGTCGCGGCCTACTTGCCCAGCATGTAGAGCTGCCACAGATCCTTGTGGCTCATGTGGCACATGGGCTGGATCGCGAGCAGCCCGGTCTTGCCGATGCTGCCTTCGAGGTAGCGCATTTCCGTGAACTTCGCCTGTGTGGCTTCGTCGACGGGAACCTCGAACCCGCTTTCGCGCATCATGAGGATCCCTTTCGCGCGCAGCGCGAGCTCGGTGTAGAGGCGCAGATAGCAGAGAAGATCGGCGACGACCGGGCCCTTGAACTTGCCCTTGAGCGTGTGGAGGTACTCGCCGACGGGCGAGCTGGACAGGCCTCCTGAATTGATGAGCTCGAGCATCTCGGTGTCGGCATCGAAGCCTCGGCCGAGCCAGTCGCCGACGGCCTTTTCGCTGCGCTCGAAGACCAGGTATAGGATCGGCGGGAGAACGATTAGCGTCGCAAGCGTAGACAGATGCGGCGACCCCGACAAGTGGTTGTAGCCCGAATGAAGCAGCACCGCGAGGACGAAGCCGGGCAGGAGCGCCGCGACATTCGTTTCCTTCGTCTTCTCGAGCAGGGCGAGGCCCATGACGCCGAAGATCGCCGTGGTGCCGCCGTGCATGACCGCGGTCCCGAAGCCGCGCACGAACCACGCGCCGAGGCCCGCGTCCGGAATGAGCCGCAGGAAGTAGAGGTTCTCGACCATCGCGAACCCGGTGCCGACCGCGAAGCCGAAGATCGCCGCGTCGACCAGGAAGCCGATGCGGTGCGCGTAGATGAGCGCGACGATGATGAGCGCCTTCGCGAATTCTTCGACGATGGGCGCGACGTAGCGGGAATACTGAACGAGGTCGATATGGACCACGTCGAGCACCGCCGCGTTGAGCAGATAGCTCAGGCCGGCGGCGATCGCGCCGCAGGCCACGATCCCGACCACCCAGTGCATCTTCACCAGTTTGTAGCTGTCGAGGTAGAAGAGCGTGGCCAGAAACGCGAGCACGGGCACGAGTCCGACGAGGATGTGGGAGCCGACGATCTCGGCGTGCTGGAAGGGCATCGTCGGCGGCCTACATGATCTTGAGCGAGAGCATCCACTCGCTGCCGACGCGCTGCGATCCTTGATAGCCGACGGCGTAGCCGACGGACAACGTCATCTCCGACCAGTGCATGACTTTGAACTGCAGATCGGCCTGAGCGCCGAGGCTCGTGTATTCCTTGTGCAGCGAGGCGTTGCCTGGATCCGCCCACAGATGCGCAGCGAATACCGACGACCGCGCGGAATTGAGAAACAGTCCCGGCATGCCTGCGGATTCGAAGACGTACTGTGGCAGGTTCACTTCGGCCATCTCGCGCACGAAGTTGAGCGCGCTGATTCGATCAATGCCGAATCCGGGCAAAGAATCGTATTTCCGGTAGCGCTTGACCTCGTTGTCGTCGACGTAGTTGTTCTGGAACGAGCCGAAGTAGAAGCTCGAGGCCACGTTGTTGCGGTCGCCGTTGGCCACGCCGGCTGCACTGCGAACCCACAGCGATGTGTATGGGAGCGGAAGCGGCACGCCGAAATCGATGTTGCCGTGGACTTGCGGCGTGACTTGATCCTTGGCGCGATTGGCGCCCGCCACGAGGGTGCCCGACCATCCGCTTTCGTCTTCCACCGATCCCTGCGACCGCTGGAGGTTAGTGTAGCGGAGCGTGGCTTCGGCGGTTCCAAGTCGGGTGAAGTCTGGGTGGATCGCCTGCGCCCAAGGTAGCGTATCGATCTTGTCGTAATAGGCGAAATCAAAAAACAGGTCGAGCCGTTCGGGCTCATCGCTGATCAACCCCCGGTCGTAGCCCAGCTTGCCCGCGAAACCCTTGCGGCTGCGCTTGAACGGTCCGAATAGATCGTAGAAGTCGGACCTGTTCCAGGCGACGTTGGCTCGCCACGACTGATAGCGGCCGTCGACTTCGACATGGCCTTGCTCGTCGGTCGGCAAACCCTGCGCAGGGGTGTACGCCGCCATGAACGAGAGGCTCGCGAACTTGAGCGGGTCCTCGAAATTGAAGCGGTAGCCGACGCCGACGTCATTCTTGTAGCCTTGCAGCACGGGATATGCGTTCGCGAGCGAGACCTGGTGTAGCGGGTCATAAGGGCCTCTCGACGTGATGAGCCCTTGCTCATCGATCGCGCTCGGAGGCGGAACTTGCCACGTTTTGACCACGGGATACTTATCCACGAGCTCCGTCCCGAGGAACGTGATCGCGCTCAAGTCCTTGAGAGGCTGCGGGTCGATGATCGCCGGGACGAACCCCTCGCCGGTGTACTCCATGACGATCAATCGGCCGTCGGCGAGCGGCACCGGCCGGAAGAAACCGGTCTCGGAGTTCGTTACGGCTTCCATGTCGCCGGTTGTGACCTCGTACCGGAAGATGTTCGACACGCCGGTGTAATAGCTGCTGCCGTAGAGGAAGCGGCCATCGCGCGAGAACGTGAAGCTTTCGGGAACAGCCTGCCCGAAACGGAATTCGGACAACGGCGTGATGTCTCCACGCATGATCTTTTCCATCGGCCAAACCCGCAGGAACTGCAACCCGCCCACTTCCTCGACGGAGGCGGACAGCAGCTTTCCATCGGGCGAGATATCCAGGTCGGACGGAGCGATGCCGTACGGAAACGAATAAACACGGTACCAGGTGTCGTACGGCGGCGGGATGCGAACGAGGGTCGCGATCCCGTTGGAGTGGCGCACGCCGATCAGCGAATGATCGACCGGATTTACCACGATCTCGCCGACCCTGCCGGCCTGTATCAGGGTGCGAATTTCACCCGTTCGCACGTCCACCGACATGAGGTCGCGGTAGGAAAGATCGCCCTTGTTGTTGTTGGTGTAGTACGCGGTCCCCATGGCCGCATCGTAGGCAAAGGAGGTGACCTTGTAGAGGGTCGAGCGCTGAATGTCGGCAAGGCGCCGGACGCTCCCGTCGCGCGTGTTCAGCGCACCGACGTACTCGACGACTCCGGGATACCGAAACCCGCCGTAGAGCGTGCCCGTTGCCTCGTCGTAATACGTTCGCGACACCGAACCCAGGGCACTGCCGACCAGCCTGTGCAACGGCGTGATGGGGAACTCGTGCACTCGGGCCAGGTTTTTGCGCTGGAATTCGTGCTCGAAGCGGATCCAATCCTGCCAGGCCTGTTCGACCGGAAGTCCGAATACTTGCTGGAACCGGTCGGACCAGTAGCGCGCGCTTCCCTCGTCGCGCCGATACCACGCGACGACCTTATCCGGTCCGTAGGTGTAGGCGAGCCAGGTGAAGAACCGCGTTCCGTACAAATATAGGTTCGCCCCGACCTGGAAATCGAGCTGCACGCCGCGCGAGTCGAGCCCGACCGGATCGTAGAAATGGGCACCGTCGCGCACCATCGCCCTGAACAACATCTCGTCGTATCCGCCCTGGGCGCGGCCCAGGCCGCCGGCCATCCAGGTCTCGAAAAACACGGCGCCGCCTTCGATGTACCAGCGCGGAGCCTTGTGACGCGGAATGGTCAGGTAGCTGTAGAGAAGCGATTCGGGGTCGTGGTTTTCGGGGGCCACCTTCCCGAGGAACAATCGGCGCCAGCGAAGGTCTTCGTCGGCCGAGATATCGAACGACATCAGATGGACCATCTCGTGGTTCGCGAGCCAGTACACCCGTTCGCTGGTCGGCAGAGTCTCGAACGCGTGCGACGTCGGCTCGACCTCGGCGAGGAGCAAGCCGTGGGGTGCGGGATAGGCGACGCCGTTCCCGTAGTCGGCACGATCCTGGATGATCACCATCGTCAGCTCGGACGGCTTCCAGCCGAACATGCGTCGCTGCCAGGCGAGCGAGTTCTCGAACGTGGCGAGCGCGTGCGGGACGAGATAATCGAGCGAGTCGACGTAGTAGAGCTTGAGGTCGTGCGTATCGACCTCGGAGATTCCCACGGGGCTGTCTTCGGCAACCGCCGTAGCCGCGACCAACGCGAACAGCAGGCAAGACAGACGGCGGCGCATCCAGTCACCCCCCTTGGAGACCGCCGCATCATAAGTTGGCGATGAGAAAAAGCAAAACCGCCGGCACTCGGCCGGCGGTCTTGACTTGAATCTGTGACTGGTTGGATCGGCGTGCTATAGCACCTTGGTCTATCAGTTCGAGCCGGACGAACCCGACGAACCGGATGAGCCGGACGAACCCGATGAGCCTGACGAGCCGGACGAACCCGATGAGCCGGACGAACCCGATGAGCCGGACGAACCCGACGAGCCGGACGAACCCGACGAG
>Ga0187779_10002466_pt1 | contig 11317 bp, 9 predicted proteins | sample 1015_Q2_SP10_10__FD_132435 | JGI IMG/M metagenome (GOLD analysis project Ga0187779, IMG submission 132435) | Tropical peat soil microbial communities from peatlands in Department of Meta, Colombia - 1015_Q2_SP10_10_MG | ecosystem: Environmental > Terrestrial > Soil > Wetlands > Peat | place... | reverse complement strand
ACGCGGCTCGACGCGTACAAGGAGCACGCGGCCGCCGTCGTGGGCGACGCGAAGGTCACGCTGGCGGCGTTGCGCGAGGCCCTCGGCCCGTATTCGACGGCAACGGAGTACCACCGGGAGGTCGAGGGGCTCGTCGACGAGTGGCGCCGCTCGGCACGTGAGTTCGTCACCTGGGACGGCCGCCGGCAGATGAGCCAGGCGGACGTGATCGCGGTGGTGAACGAGGAGGTCCAGCCCGAGTCGACCGTCACCGCGGCCGCCGGCACGGGGATCATGGAGATCCTCAAGTTCTGGGACTGCGGTGGGAACAAGCACTGCCATCTCGAGTTCGGCTTCTCGTGCATGAGCTACGAGATTCCGGCGGCGATCGGCGTTCGCCTCGCCAGGCCGGACGCCGAGGCGTACGCGTTCGTCGGCGACGGCACCTTCCTCCTCAATCCCGGCGAGCTCGTCACCGCCGTCCAGAACGGCATCAAGATCACCGTGATCGTGTCGGCCAACGGCACGATGGAGTCGATCCGCCGCATCGAGCGGATGGTGTCGGCGGCGCCGTTCGCGAACGTCTTCGCGACGCGCGACCGCGTGACGCGAGAGCAGGCGGCGGAGCCGCTCGGCCTCGACCTTGCGAAGGTCGCCGAGGGTCTCGGCGCGACGGCCCGGACGGCGACGACACCCGACGAGCTGCGTGCGGCGCTTCGGGAGAGCCGGGAAGAGCCCGGCCCGTCCGTGATCGTCGCCGTGAACGACCCCGACCGGCACCTCTCTCGCGGAGAGGTCTGGTGGGACATCCCGCCGGCCGAGGTGAGCACGGACGACGCGCTCGCTGCGGCCCGCACCGAGTACGCGAACCGGGCGGCCTGGAGGCGCCCTCTCACCTAGCCATGGCCACACTCACACACACCGCCGGGAGCTACATCGCCGGCCACTGGACGGATGCGCCACCTGACGCGGTCAGCGTCAATCCGGCCCATCCGGAAGAGGAGGTGCTCCGCTTCGCCTGCGCCTCCACGAACGACGTCGACGACGCGTTCGCCGCGGCGGGCGACGCGCTGCCGGCGTGGAGCGCGACGCCCGCGCCGGCACGCGGGCAGATCGTCCGCAAGGTCGCAACGATGGTCGAGAACCGGCGCGACGAGCTCGCCCGGTTGATCACGCGCGACCAGGGGAAGACGTATCCCGAGGCGCGGGGCGAGCTCGGGCGGACGATCGAGACGCTGTACTTCCACTCGGCCCAGAGCTGGGCGAATGCGGGCGAGCTCTACTCCTCGAGCAAGCCGGACGAGGAGATCAGAACCGTCCGGCGGCCGATCGGCGTGGTCGGCGTGATCACGCCGTTCAACTTCCCGCTCCTCATCTCCGCGTGGAAGATCGCGCCCGCGCTCGTGCACGGGAACACGGTCGTGTGGAAGCCGGCGACCGTCGACCCGGCGGTGACCGTCGAGCTCGCGCGGATGTTCGAGGAGGCGGGGCTGCCGGCCGGCGTCCTGAACCTCCTGCTCGGCAGCGGGGGCGAGGTGGGGAAGGCGATCGTCAGCCACGAGCGGCTCGACGCGGTGACGTTCACCGGGTCGGTCCCCGTCGGCCGCGCCATCGCGGCCGAGACGACCGGCCGTGGAGTCCGGTCGCAGCTCGAGCTCGGCGGCCACAACGCCGCGGTCGTGTTCCCGGACGCCGACTTGCGGCTCGCCGCCCGGGAGGTCGTGCTCGGGGCGATGCTCCTCGCAGGGCAGAAGTGCACCTCGACGCGCCGCGTGATCGTCAACCGTGGGGTGTACGACGCGTTCGTGCCGCTCGTGCTCGAGGAGGTCGACCGCCTTCGGATCGGCGACGGCTTCGAGGAGGACGTGACCATCGGCCCGCTCGTGTCGGCGGAGGCCCGTGACGAAGTCGCGGTCGAGGTCGCGCGGGCCGAGGGCGACGGAGCCGGCGTCACCGCCGGCGGGACGATCGTCGGCTCGGCCGACCGGGACGGCTTCTTCCTCAGGCCGACGGTCCTCACCGACGTCCGTCCGGCGATGCGCATCGCGCAGGAAGAGGTGTTCGGGCCCGTCACGTCCCTCATCCCGGTCGAGGACGACGACGAGGCGATCGCCGTCGCGAACGGCACCCGCTTCGGCCTGTCGACCTCGGTCTTCACGACGAGCGAGCGGCGGATCCGCCGCTGCATCGCCGAGATCGACGTCGGCGTCCTCCACGTGAACAACCAGACGACGGGGACCGAGCCGCATGTCCCCTTCGCAGGCCGCCGCTCCTCCGGGTCGGGAGACGCCCCGCCGGAGCAGGGGCAGACTGCCCGCGAGTTCTTCACGTGGCTCAAGACCGTCTACGCGGAGCCGGGAGCGTGACGCCCGCTTCGGCCACCGTCGGCGAGGGTCTCACGGACCGTGTCCACCAGGTCCAGACGTTCCTCGTCGACGGTGGCCCCGCGAAGAGCTGGGTGTGGGTGAAGCTCCAATCGACCGAGGGCGTGGTCGGTTGGGGCGAGTGCTACACGGCGCCGGGGCGCGAGTCGGCGATCCGCGCACTCGCGGAAGAGCTCGGTCGGCGCCTCGTCGGCCGCGAGGTCGGCGCGATCCGCCACTTCACGTCCGTGGCCTATCGCGACATTGCGACGAAGCGCGGCTCCCTCGAGCTCTCGTGCGCCGTCTCCGGGCTCGAGCAGGCGATGTGGGACGTACTCGGGAAGACGCTCGGCCGGCCCGTCCACGCGCTCCTCGGAGGCCCTTGCCGGGCGCGGTTCCGCGTCTACGCGAACGGCTGGTCGTACGGCGCCTCGGGCGACACCGACGACGTGGACGCGGCGGTCGCGCGGGCATCGGAGCTCGTCGCCTCGGGCTGGAACGCCCTCAAGCTCGATCCGTTCCGCGGGCCGTGGCGTCCGTTCGCGAGCCGCGACGACGTGCGCAGGGCGGTCGAGTGCGTGGCCGCCGTGCGCGATGCCGTGGGAGCCGACGTCGACCTGCTCGTCGAGGTGCACCGGCGGCTGGCGCCGCCGGCGGCCAGGCAGCTCGCCCACGACCTCGAGCCGCTCGGCCCGTTCTGGCTCGAGGAACCCGTCGAATGCAGGAATGTCGAAGCCCTGCGGGACGTCGCGGCGCACACGACGATCCCGATCGTGGCCGGGGAGACCCTCTATTCGCGCGCCGAGTTCCTGCCGTTGCTCGCCGGGCGGGCGGTGGGCATCGTCAACCCGGACGTCGCGAGCTGCGGCGGCATCCTGGAGCTCACGCAGATCGCCGCGATGGCCGACGCTCATCTCGTCGCGGTTGCGCCGCACAACTACAACAGCACGGCGCTCGGGCTCGCCGCGACGATCCAAGCTGCCGCCGTGATGCCGAACTTCCTGATCGCGGAGTACTTCGTGAACCTCGCGGACCGCTCACGCGACCTCGTCGACCTCCCGCTCGAGCCCGTCGAGGGGTTCGTCGGCCTCCCGACGATGCCCGGCCTCGGGATCGAGGTCGACGAGGCCGCCGTCCGCGGCCACGCGGCCCCGACGCGAGAGAGCCGGAGCATCGCTCCGTACCGGGACGAAACCTGAGGAGAAGTCGCTCGTCGAGAGACGGCTGCGTTCATCGGTAGTTCCGTGCAGCGGCGCTCGGGGTGGCCGCCGATGCGCGTCCGCCGCCCGAGCCTGAGGGTCGTTCCAGCGCGCGTCTCGGCGTCGAGAACGGAGAAGAGAGGAACGATGGCGACCGTGGTCCTGCTCGGCACGCTCGACACGAAGGGCAACGAGTACGAGTTCCTGCGCGGGCAGCTGCGCGCGCACGGCGTCGAGGCGATGCTCGTAGACGTCGGCAGCGGCGGTGATCCGCTCGTCGAGCCGGACGTCGGCGCCGCCGAGGTAGCCGCGGCCGGCGGAGCCGAGCTTGCCGCCCTCACCGACCGTGGAGAGGCGGTCGAGACGATGGCTCGCGGTGCGGAAGCCGTCGTTCGGCGCCTCTACGACGAGGGGCGGCTGCAGGGGATCCTCGCGCTCGGCGGCTCCGGCGGCACGTCGATCGCAACGCGCGCGATGCGGGCGCTTCCGGTCGGCGTCCCGAAGCTGATGGTCTCCACGATGGCATCCGGCGACACGCGCCCATACGTCGGGGCGGTCGACATCGCGATGATGTACTCGGTCGTCGACATCGCCGGGATCAACGCGATCTCGGAGCGCATCCTCGCGAACGCCGCGGCCGCGATCGCCGCGATGGCGCAGGTGGACGTTCCGGCGCACGCCGAGGCGCGACCGCTGATCGGGGCGACGATGTTCGGAGTGACGACGCCGTGCGTGACCCGTGCCCGCGAGCGGCTCGAGGAGCTCGGCTACGAGGTTCTCGTCTTCCACGCAACCGGCACCGGCGGCCAGTCGATGGAGGCGCTCGCGCGCGGCGGGTACCTCGTCGGCGTGCTCGACGCAACGACCACCGAGCTCGCCGACGAGCTCGTCGGCGGCGTCCTGTCGGCAGGGCCGGAGCGGCTCGACGCAGCCGGCGAGCTGGGGCTACCGCAGGTGGTCTCGCTGGGCGCGCTCGACATGGTCAACTTCGGTCCGGTGGACACGGTGCCGGAGCGGTTTCGGAGCCGGAACCTCTACGAGCACAACCCGACGGTCACGCTGATGCGGACGACGCCGGACGAGTGTCGTGAGCTCGGCCGTACGATCGGACGCAAGCTCTCGGCGGCAAGAGGCGCGGTTGCGCTGTTCGTGCCGTTGCGCGGCGTCTCGATGATCGCGGTCGAGGGCGGGCCGTTCCACGATCCCGCCGCGGACGAGGCGTTGCGCGAGGGGTTGCACGAGACTCTTTCGGACACGGTCGAAGTGCACGAGCTCGACCTGGACATCAACGACCCGGCCTTCGCGGAAGCGATGGCGGACCGGCTGCACGAGCTCGTGCGCGGGCCGGACAAGGAGAGGGAGGCAACATGACGCGCAAGCAGGCGCTCACGCAGCTCCGCGCGCAGATCGACGCGGGCAAGCCGATCATCGGCGCCGGCGCGGGCACCGGACTGTCGGCGAAGTGCGCCGAGGCCGGCGGCTGCGACCTGATCATCATCTACAACTCCGGCCGCTACCGGATGGCCGGCCGCGGCTCGCTCGCCGGGCTGCTTCCGTACGGCGACGCGAACGCGATCGTCGTCGAGATGGCGGCCGAGGTGCTCCCGATCGTGCGGGAGACGCCGGTGCTCGCCGGCGTCTGCGGCACCGATCCGTTCCGGCTGATGCCGGTCTTCCTGCGTAAGCTGAAGGAGCTGGGCTTCTCGGGCGTGCAGAACTTCCCCACCGTCGGCCTGATCGACGGCACGTTCCGGCAGAATCTCGAAGAGACGGGGATGGGCTTCGGTCTCGAGATCGAGATGATCCGAGAGGCGCACGAGCTCGACCTGCTGACCTGCCCGTACGTGTTCGGCGTCGAGCACGCGCGTGCGATGGCGGAGGCCGGCGCGGACGTGATCGTTCCGCACATGGGGCTGACGACCGGCGGCGCGATCGGCGCGGAGACGGCGAAGACGCTCGACGAGTCCGTCGAGCTCGTCCAGGCGATGCACGACGCGGCGGCCGAGGTGAACCCGGAGGTGCTCTGCCTCTGCCATGGCGGACCGATCGCCGAGCCGGACGACGCGGAGTACGTGCTCGCGCGCACCCACGGCGTCGTCGGCTTCTTCGGCGCCTCGTCGATGGAGCGGCTCCCGACCGAGACCGCGATGACCGAGAACATGCGCCGCTTCAAGGCAATCGGGCTCGGCGTCGGGACGGGGGTGGGATCGTGAGCATGTTCGTGAAAGCCGGCGACGTTCGCGAGGACACGTTCGACTGGGGCGTGATCGGCTGGCGGTGCGGGCCCGGCAACACGGGCGCGAAGCGCTTCGTCGTGATGGACGCCTCCATCTGGCCGGGCCAGCGGCACGACTTCCACAAGCACCCGGGGCAGGACGAGATGATCATCGTGCGCTCCGGCCGGCTCGAGCAGTTCATCGAGACGGAGTCCGAGATCCTCGAGCCGGGCGACTCCGTCTTCATCGAGGGCGGCGTCGTGCACGCGTCGATCACCGTCGGGGACGAGCCCGCCGTCGTGCAGATCGTGATCGGCCCGGCGATCGGAACGGACACCGGCTACGAGCTCGTCGACATGTCGGGAGAGGAGCCCTACGCATCGCTGCGACGGTAGGCGAGAGCCGGCTCAAGCCAGCAGGTGGTCGAGCACCATCTGGTCGAGAGCCTGGTAGTCGCGCTCGTCGATGAGGACCTGAGCTGCGGCCTCGTCGAACGTTCGGACCTTCTCCAGAAGCCGGAGGAAGGTCTTCCTGCTGTTGATCAGGTGGTCGACGCCGTGCTCGATCGTGGTCGTACGGAACGAGTGCACGTCGAGCCCGACGTACTCTCCGTCTGAGCCGTACCGATATTGCTCCAGCACACGCACCTGGTCGAATGCGCTGCGGAGGTTCACGCTTGCAAAGGGCTTGTCCTGGTCGAACTTGAGACCGTTCTGGTCGTTGAGGTGCACCGACCAGAGCTTGCCCGTCTCGAGCGCGAAGGCGAGCTCGTCCGCCGGGTCGAGTCCGGCGAGGACGCAGTGCGCCGTCTCGACGAGACATCCCACTCGGGTCGGATCGCTCGTCAGGTACGAGAACGCGAGCGCGTGACCGATCGTCGGCAGGTACGCGATGTCGACGGGCTCGTTCGGCTTCGGCTCGATGGCGAGCCGGATCGTCGGGTGGTGGGCGAGCATCGCGTCGACCGCCTCGACCAGGTACTCGACAGAGCGGTGATACCGCTTCGCCTCGCGGAGATACGTCCCCTCGCGGGCGAGCCACAGGACGATGAGGCTGCAGCCCATCGCATCGGCGATGTCGATTGCCCGGCGGGAGCGGTCGATCGCATACGTTCGAGCCGCTCGGTCGTTGCTCGTATATCCGCCGTCGACGGTCATCGGGCTGAACCAGAGCCGCGGCGCGATGAACTCCACCGCCATTCCGGCGTCCTCGACGAGCTTCCTGACGGCCTTCGCCGTATCGAGCACCTCGTTGCCGGACTTCGAGTCGATGTCGGGGACGACGTCGTCGTCGTGGAACATCACGGCATCGAAGCCCGCGGCGCCGAACTGCTCGATCTTCCAGGCGAGGTCCTTGACCGGGCGGGTCTCCGGCCCGTACGGGTCACGGCCCTCGCTGATGTTCCACGGGCCGATCGAGAAGCGGTATGCGGTCGCGCCATCGGACATGTCGGGAAGCCCTCCGTCGTCGGTGTTCGTTCTAGCCGATCTCCAGCAGCCGCGGATCGAAGCCGGCGCCGACCCAGGCTCTCAGCACGCCGAGTCCGGCTGCGATCGATCCGATGACGGCCCGGTCGTCGTCCGTTGCGTCGCTCCAGAGCGGGCGCAGGGCCGCGTCGACCGCACCGTGTCCGTCGAGAAGCGGCGGGTCGAGCGTCACGAGCGCAGCCGCGGCCCCGAGCGCGTAGCGGCGTGGGTCGATGCCGTTGTCGAGCGCCAGCCGCATGGTGCCGATGAAGCGGTCGCTCCACCCCAGCTTCCGGTCGGTGTCGCGCGTGACGCGGTCGATCGTGTCGCGCAGGTAGGGATTCATCATCCGCTCGAGGAGATCGTCCGCGTACTCGGTGTACCCCGCGGCTGTGAAGAGCGGGTCGACGCCACGGTGCCGGCGGATGAGCGCCTCTCCCGACTCCTCGATGAAAGCCGCCCGCATCAGCGCCACGAGGCCGGGCACCGCCGGAAGGTCCGCCATCTCGCGAATGCCTGCAAGGGCTCCGAGGTACCCGCCGAGCGCGTGCGTCGCGTTGTGGCCGTAGAGCTTGGCCTCCTCGAAGGGGAGCAGGTCCTCTTTTTCCTCGAAGGCGTCGATGCCGCGGACGAACTCTGTATCGAACCGGATCCTCGAGATCAGGATCCGGTTGAACGACTCGACGAGGACGGCGCGCTCGGTGCCGGGTGTCAGCGGCGCCAACCCGTACTCGCGCACGTCGTCCCGGTCGACGACGAGCCGGCTCATCTTCCCGATCACCGTGTTCAGGAAGCGGACCCCGGCGGTGACGGCCGAGCGTTCGGCGGCGGGGATCTCGCCGAGAACGTGCGCCTCGAGGATCTCTGCCGCGTGGTTGTGGTTCTCGGCGGCGTAGATCACCGCCGGCGGACCCTCCCGTCGCGCCTTCTCGCGAAGGCCCGCTGCGAGCAGCCGGTGGACGCTGCCCGCCGTCTCCAAGCTGTAGTAGTCGACACTCGGCAGCGCGGTCGCCAGCTCGTCTGCCTGCGCCACCGCTTCCACGAGGAGCCGTCGACCCGCGTCGCCGGCCGGGTCGACGATCTCGACCGGACCGATCTCGACCGGCTCCACCCGGTCGTGGTGGGCGACGTTGACCGAGAACCGACCCCCTGCCTCGCTGACGGCGCCGACCAGCTCGGGGACCACCTCGGCGACGACCAGCCGGCCGAAGGCGTCGGAGGCGAACGCTTCGGAGAGGAAGAGTCCGGTCTGGATCGGGCCGAAGCCGAAGCCGACAAACGTACGGCGGCCCGCAAGCACCGCAGCTACTCCGGCGGCGACATATCGAGGTAGGCGCGCTCGTCCTCGGCGGTCCACGAGTCGACGGCGAGGATCTCGTCGGCGGGCCTGTGTGGGTAGACGACCGCCTTGCCGTCTATCTCACGCGCCTCGACCAGCTCGAGGAGTCTCGTGGCGTGGCTCAGATCGCCGACACGGGTGATGTGCAGCGCGGGATCGATCTCACCGGCCGCCATCAGCTCGAGAGCGTGCGCGACGTCCCACGGCGAGCCGCCGCTCGAGCCGGTGATGTTGATCTCCCGGTAATGGACGACGGAGGTGTCGATCGGAACCCGTGACTCCGACTGCTTGAGGCCGCCGAAGAGGTTGACGACTCCTCCCCGTCCGACCAGACGGAGTCCACTCTCGATCGCCTCGGGCGACGCGACCGCGATGATGACGTCGTCCGCGCCCCGGCCGCCGGACAGCGCCTTGAGCGCTTCACCGATCGCGGACACCGGGACGGTCCGAAGCGAGATCCCGAGCCGGCCGGAACGCTCCTCGAAGAGGCTCCTCACTCGCGCCAGCCGTTCCGGGATCGGGTCGGCGACGACGATCGCATCCGGTCGATACGCGAATGCGAGGTCGACGTGGATGCGTCCCATCGCGCCTGCACCCATGACGACCGTGACCCCGCCCGGCTTGAGCCCCTTCGTGGTCGATCGCGGGGACAGGCCCGTCTCCTGGGCGAGGTGAACGTGGTGGTCCTGCGCGGAGATCACGCACGAGACCGGCTCCGCCATCGCGGCATGCGCGAACGGAAGCGCCGGGTCGGGTATCGGGAGCAGACAGCCGGCACCGAGAACCTCCTCGGCCACCAGGATGTACTCGGCGAGATGACCGGCGAGCGTGTAGCCGACGGCGACCTTGCGCACGCTCTCTGCGCCCTTGAGGTAGCGCTCGCGATGATTGACCGGTGCGTGGTCGACGGCGGGCTGGATCACGAAGCGCCCGCCGACGCAATAGCTGTCTTGCAGCTCTTCGCCCACCTCGACCAGCGTGACCGAGCCCTCGTCGCCGAGGATCAGCGGCCACCGGGCCGGGTCCCAGCCGTAGAGGAGCTCGTGCGCCGGCCCTTGCTCGACGAGCTTGATCAGCGACGTGCAGATTCCGGCGGCATCCACACGCGCGAGCACCTGGCGTGGACCGGGTCGAGGAGTCGGCACCTGCTCGATCCGCATGTGCTCGAACCCGGTTCCACCGAGCACGAGCGCCCGCATCTCGGAGGGGATCGCCGGCTCAGAGTGCAAGCCCCGGCTCCTGTAGGAGCTTCGTGACCGTTTGGAGGAACGCCGCCGCCTCGGCGCCGTCCACCGCGCGATGGTCGACGGTGAGCACCACGGTCATCATGGGCCGGACGACGGGGCTGCCGTCAACGGCGACGACTCGATCCTGAGTGGCGCCGACGGCGAGGATCATCGCCTGGGGCGGGTTGAGCACGGCGGTGAACTGCTCGACGGCGAACATGCCGAGGTTGGAGATCGTGAAGCTCCCGCCCTCGAGATCGGCGGCCTCGAGCGTTGCGGCACGTGCGCGCTCGACGAGGCCGGCGCGGACGACCGCTATCTCGGAGAGCGTCCGCCGGTCGGCCCGCGTGACCACCGGAACGACGAGACCGCGCTGCGTCGCGACGGCGATCCCGACGTCCGCATCCGGATGGACGAGCAGCGCATCCTCGCTGTACTCGACGTTGACATCCGGGTGACGCATCAGCGCGACCGCGCAGACCTTCGCGAGCAGATCCGTCAGCGTCGTGTGGACGTCCGGCTCGAGCTCATGCCTCCGGGCGAGCAGCGCCCGCGCGGACTCCATGTCGATCGATCGCGAGAGCTGGAAGGCCGGAACCTGCCAGGCCTCCGTGAGGCGGCGGGCGATGGTCCGGCGGACGGCGGTCAGCGGGCGCGCCTCGACCTGCGACGTCACGGGAGGCGTCGCAACCGCCTGGTCGACGTCGCCGGCGACGATACGCCCTCCCGGTCCGCTTCCCGTCACCGCGGCGAGGTCGACGCCGCGCTCGCGGGCGATTCGGCGCGCGCGCGGAGAGGCACTCACCCGCCCGTCGCGCCTGGAGGGCCGTTGCGGCGCGGAAGGCGGGGGAGCGAGCGCGACGCGCGGGATCTCACCCTCCCGCTCGGGTGCGCCGTCCGGAACGGACTCTCCCGGCCGGCCGATGTAGGCGACGGTTCCACCGACGGCGACCTCTCCCCGAGGCACGTTGATCCTGAGCAGCACACCGGAGACGTCCGCCTCGACCTCCTGGGTCACCTTGTCGGTGTCGAGCTCATAGAGCGGCTCACCGCGCTCGACGTGGTCTCCCTCGGAGCGCAGCCAGCGAACGATGGTGCCGGACTCCATTCCCTGGCCGAGCCGGGGGAGCTTCAGCTCTGTGGCCACGGTGCGCTCACGCCCGCCGGTCGGGCAGGCGCACAACCGAGCGGTCGAGCTCGTCGAGGATCCTCTGCGCGCTCGGGAAGTAGTCGTCCTCGAGCTCGGCCGCCGGTGTGATGCAGTCGCGGCTGCCGACCACGACAACCGGTGCGTCGAGGTAGTCGAAGGCGGCCAGCTGGACCTGGGCCGCGATCGTATTCGCATAGCTACCGCGCTTGGTCGCGTCCGACGCGACGAGCAGCCTGCCCGTCTTCTGGACCGAGGCGACGATCTGCTCGAGCTCGAGCGGGACGATCGAGCGCGCGTCGATCACCTCCGCCTCGATGCCGTGGCGGTCGGCCAGCTCGGTCGCCGCGTCGAGCGCCCGGTACAGAGTCGGCCCGATCGT
>Ga0187779_10002462_pt1 | contig 11321 bp, 7 predicted proteins | sample 1015_Q2_SP10_10__FD_132435 | JGI IMG/M metagenome (GOLD analysis project Ga0187779, IMG submission 132435) | Tropical peat soil microbial communities from peatlands in Department of Meta, Colombia - 1015_Q2_SP10_10_MG | ecosystem: Environmental > Terrestrial > Soil > Wetlands > Peat | place... | reverse complement strand
GCTCGCCGCGGCCTTCACGGCCTGGCTCGCCTACCTCTCGCTCTCCTGCGTCGGGGACGTGTTCCTGAGCTTCCAGTGGGACGCGCTCCTGTTGGAGAGCGGCGTGGTGGCGCTGTTCACCGCGTCGCGCGAGCCGCGGCTCGGCGTCTGGCTCGCCCGCGCGCTGCTGTTCAAGCTGATGGTGCTGTCGGGCACGGTGAAGCTCACGTCGGGCGACCCGACCTGGCGCGATCTCAGTGCGCTCACCTTCCACTACTGGACCCAGCCGCTGCCCTGGGAGAGCAGCTGGTTCGCCGCGCAGCTGCCCGACGCCGTGCAGAAGGGGTCGACGCTGCTCGTGTTCGGCGTCGAGCTGCTCGCGCCCTGGGGAATGCTCGGGACCCGCCGCGTGCGGCTCGGCAGCGGGGCGCTGCTCGTGTCGCTGCAGCTCCTGATCGCGGCGACCGGGAACTACGGCTTCTTCAACCTGCTGACGCTGGTGCTGTGCGCGACGCTGCTCGACGACCGGGCGCTTGCGCGCTTCGCCTGGCTCGCTCGGCCCGCTCGGCCCGCCCGCTGGCTCGCCGCACGCCGCATCGCCGCGGGAGCGCTGCTGTGCGCGAGCGCCGTGGTCGGGCTCGAGCGGATCGCGCCGCGCGAGCTCTTTCCGCGGCCGTTGCGAGCGGCGATTGCGCTGTTCGAGCCGCTGCGCAGCGTGAGCGCGTACGGCTTGTTCGCGGTCATGACCCAGGAGCGTCCCGAGATCCAGATCGAGGGCAGCACCGACGGCGCGCAGTGGCGACCCTACGTGTTTCGCTGGAAGCCGGGGCCGCTCGATCGACGCCCCGGCTTCGCCGGGCCGCACATGCCGCGCCTCGACTGGCAGATGTGGTTCGCCGCGCTGTCGAGCTGTCGCGACGAGGCCTGGTTCCAGGCGTTCCTCGTGCGCCTGCTCGAGGGCTCGCCGAGCGTGTCGCGGCTGCTCGCCGAGAACCCGTTCCCCGACGCTCCGCCGCGGCTGCTGCGCACGACGCTGGCCCGCTATCGCTTCGCGCCATTCTCGGAGTGGCGCGAGGGCGCCTGGTGGACCCGCGAAGAGGTCGGCCCGTATTGTCCCACCGTCGAGCTCGAAGACGGCCATCTCTCGCTGGCCGAGCCCTGATTGCCGAAGAGTTGCCGCTGCGCGCGCGCGCAGCGCCGTAGCGCGAGCCGAGCCGCCCGGCTTCAGAGACGGGGGCGAATCGCCGATCGGAAGGGCGAAGGAAGAGCGCCATGCCGGTCGTCCCCTCGATCAAGGGCTCCGTCTTCGTCCACCTCGTGGAGGACACCAACAAGCTCGTCGCCGCCAACCGCGTGAAGCGCGAGGAGCTCGGGCGCTGGTTGAAACCCAAGGACCTGGAGTTCCTCGGCGGAACGTCGATCCAGGCGCACGAGTGGTACGACATCCGCTGCTACGCGCGCTTCAGCGAGCTGCTGCGCGACGTCGAGGGCGGTGGCAGCAACGAGTACCTGCGCAAGCGCGGTGCGCGCAACGCGAAGCGGCTCTTGGAAGCGGGTCTCTACCAGCAGCTCGAGTACACTCACCGCGCCACCTTCACGCGCGAGAGCGACAAGGAGGCGCGCTTCCTCGCCTTCGGCCGCGATCTCGCGCGGCTCACCACGATCAGCGCCAGCATCCTCAACTTCGGCCGCACGGCCCACAAGCCGGACCCCGACCGCAAGATGCGCTGGCTGATCGAAGTGTCTCAGGCGCGCGAGTATCCCGAGGCGCTGGTCTGGGCGTCTGACGGCTTCACCAACGAGATGGCGCGGCAGCACAACTCGCCGGACCTGTGGGCCTGGGAACGCCCCGAGCCCGAGCGGATCGTCTGGCACATGACGCGCGAGATCTGATCGCCGGACGCGCATGGTGAAGCGTGAGCCGCTCCCCTCGAACGCACCCCAGAGCGGCGGCGACGCACCGTGGCTGCGCTTCGCGCTCTGGTTCATCCCCGAGTCGCTGCGCGCCGACCCGGACGCCTACCGGCGCGCGCGCACCACCGTCTACTCCTGCTGCGTGCCGGTGCTGCTGACCCCGGTGTTCGCCTGGAGCTACGCGACCAGTCTGGCGCGCGACACCGCGCCGTTCGCAATCTCGCTCGTGCTGGGTTCGAACGCCGCGGCCGTGGGCGCGCTGGTGATCCTGCGCAAGAGCGGCCGCATCGAACGCGCCGCCAATCTGCTGCTCGCCTACGTCTTCGTGCAGCTCACCGCGCTGGCGTCGCTCTTCGGGGGTCCGTTCTCGTCGTCGATCTACTGGACGATCCTGCTGCCGCTCGTGGCGATGCTGACGGGCGGCCCGCGGCTCGCGCTGCCGTGGCTGCTGATCTGCATGGCGGAGTACGGCGTGGTCTACGCGCTGCAGTGTCGGGGGATCGAGTTCCACAACCGTCTGCCGCTCGAGCGCCGGGCGCCGCTGTGGGCCAGCAGCATCTCGAGCATCGCGCTGCTCTGTCTGCTCTTCGTGCTGATCTACGAGCGCGCCAAGCAGGAGACGCTGCGCGCGCTCGGCGCGGCGAACCTCGAGCTCGAGCGGGCGCGCGACGCCGCGGAAGCTGCCAACCGCAGCAAGAGCGATTTCCTCGCGAACGTGAGCCACGAGATCCGCGTTCCGCTCACGGCGATCCTCGGCTACGCGGAGCTGCTGATGCGCGAGGGGGAGGCGGGCGCGCTGCCGAGCCGCTACGTGCAGACGCTCGGCACGATCCGGCGCAACGGAGAGCACCTGCTCTCGATCATCAACGACATCCTCGACTTCTCGAAGATCGCGGCCGGCCAGTTCGACCTCGAAGAGACGCAGGTGTCGCCGGTCGAGCTGGTGACGCAGGTCGTGGGGCTGATGGGCAACCGCGCCGAGGCGAAGGGACTGATGCTCTCCGTCGAGTCCGCGCCGGAGCTCCCGGAAGTCATCACCACCGACCCCCGCCGCCTGCACCAGGTGCTGGTGAACCTGCTCGGCAACGCGCTCAAGTTCACCGATTCGGGAAGCATCGTGCTGCGGGTGACTCCGGGCGGCAGCTCCGATCGTCCGCGGATCCGCTTCGAAGTGCGCGACAGCGGCATCGGCATCTCGCGCGAGCAGATGGCCCGGCTGTTCCAGCCGTTCGCGCAGGCCGACGCCTCGACCGCGCGCCGCTACGGCGGCACGGGTCTCGGGCTCTCGATCAGCAAGCGCCTGGTCGAGCTGCTCGGCGGGACGATCGGCGCCGAGAGCCGCCTCGGCTCCGGCAGCACCTTCTGGGTCGAGCTGCCGCTCGCCGCGGAGAAGCACGCCGATGCGTAGGCGCAGCGGGCCGGCGCGGCTGCGCGCGCTCGAGCGCTGGATCGAAGCGGCCTTCGTGCCGCCCCGGCTGCGCGGCGATGCGGCCGCATCGCGCACGGCGATGCTGGTCGCGGAATTTTCGCTCGTACCGCTCGGCTTCGTCCCGGTGCTGGCGGTCCTGGAGTGGATCTCGTTCCCGCGCGAGGTGGCCGGGCGCCTGGTCGGGCTCGTGTTGGCCTCGCTGCCGACCTGCGTCGCCGTGCCGGTCGTGCTGCGCTACACCGGCTCCACGCGTCTCGCCGGCAACGGCATGCTCGCCTTCGGCTTCGCGGTGTTCGCGATCCTCACCTACTACTCCGGCGGGCCGCTCTCGCCGCCGAGCTTCTGGAACGTGCTGCTGCCGATGGCCGCAGTGGCGGTGGTCGGGCGGCGCTGGGCGATGTTCTGGGCGGTGCTCGTGGTCGGCGAGGTCTTCGTGCTGGCCTGGCTCGAGCGCCACGGCCTCGCGCTGCAGAATCAGGTCCTCCCGGAGCGGCGCGGGTTGTACTGGCTGGTCAGCATCGGCTCGCTGGCGTCGCTGGTGATGCTGGCGGGGCTCGTGTTCGAGCGCACCAAGGACCTCGCGCTCCACCAGCTCGGGACGGCGAACGCCGAGCTCGCGCGCGCGCGCGACGCGGCGGAGCGCGCCAGCGCGTCGAAGAGCGACTTCCTCGCGACGCTGACCCACGAGGTGCGCACGCCGATGACCGCGATCCTGGGCTTCGCCGACGTGCTGCGCGACGAGTGGCGCGAGCGCGGCTTCGAGCCGCGCCACACCGATGCGCTCGCCGCGATCCAGCGCAGCGGCCGCCAGCTGCTCGAGACGATCAACGACCTGCTCGACCTGTCGAAGATCGAAGCCGGCAAGCTCGAGCTCGAGCGCATCGCCTTCTCGCCCACGGAGCTGCTCGCCGGGCTGGTCGAGCCGCTGCGCGCGGCGGCGGCCGCGCGCGGCATCGAGCTCGAGTTCGAGCGCTGCCCGCCGCTTCCCGGCGTGGTCCGCAGCGACCCCGCGCGGCTGCGTCAGGTCGCGAGCCGGCTGGTGGAGAACGCGCTGCGCTTCACCGTGAACGGCGAGGTGCGCGTCTCGCTCGGCGTCAGCCGCGAGAGCGCGGGACCGTTCCTCGACCTGCGCGTGCGTGACACCGGCCGCGGCATCGAGCCGGAGCGGCTCGAGTCACTCTTCCAGCCGGGCGCGCGCGGCGGCGAGCGCATGGGCCTCGGGCTCACCATGTGCAAGCGGCTGATCGAGCTGCTCGGCGGCCGGATCGAGGTCGAGAGCCAGCTCGGCGCGGGCAGCACCTTCCGGGTGCTGATCCCGTTCGTCGGCGCCGATGAGACCGCCGTGCTCCCGACCGAGGCCGAGCCCCGCCCGCTCGGCGCGCGGGTGCTGGTCGTCGACGACGGGCCCGACAACCTGCGGCTGATCGCCCACCTGTTGCGCCGCGCCGGCTGTGAGGTCGAGACCGCGACCGACGGCCAGGCCGCGCTCGACTCCGTCGCCGAGGCAGAGCGCAAGGAGACCCCTTTCGACGTGGTGCTGATGGACATGCAGATGCCGGGCATCGACGGCTACGCCGCGACCGCCGAGCTGCGCCGGCGCGGTTTCACCCGGCCGATCATCGCGCTCACCGCGCACGCCGTTCACGGCACCCGCGAGACCTGCCTCGCCGCGGGCTGCGACGACTTCGCGACCAAGCCGGTCGACCGGCGCGAGCTCGTGGAGCGCATCCGTCGACTGTGCCCGCAGCTGGACTAGACTGCGCCGGGAGGAGAGTGACTCCATGAGCGAAGCAGCCGGCGCCAGGCCGTTCAGCACCATCCCGAGGCTCGGCTTCTTCCAGGGCCTGCGGCAGGTTCTCGACACGGGCGGGGGGCGCGTCGACATGCTCTCGGGCCTCGAGGAGCAGTACGAAACGCTCGGCCCGGTCGTGTTGCAGCTCTCGGGGCCGTTCAAGCTGGTGAACCTGTTCGGGCCCGACGCGGCGCGCCTGGTGCTGATGGACCGCGAGCAGATCTTCAGCGCCCAGCAGCCCTGGACCCAGATCATGGGCAGGATCTTCCCGAACGGCCTGCTCCTGCGCGACGGCGCGGAGCACAAGCACCATCGCAAGATCATGCACGAGGCCTTCACCCGCCCCGCGCTGCGCGAGTACGTCGAGCGCATGAGCCCGACCATTGCCCGGGGAATCGGCTCGTTCGGGGGCGGCGGCGCGCCGATCCTGGCGTTCCGCGCCTACAAGAAGCTCACGCTCGAGATCGCCGCCTCGATCTTCGTCGGCATGGACCTGGGACCGACGACCGGACCGATGAACGTGGCCTTCGAGAACATGGTTGCGGCGTCGATGTCGCGCGTCCGGCTGCCGCTGATCGGGCGCGAGTTCCAGCGCGGGCTGCGCGGCCGCAAGTTCATGCTCGAGCTGCTCAGCGGCATGCTCGAGAAGAAGCACGGCGACGCCGGGCCAGACATGTTCAGCCGGCTGTGCCGCGCGCGCACGCCCGAGGGCGAGGCCTTCCGCGACGGCGAGGTGCTCGACCACATGATCTTCCTGATGATGGCGGCGCACGACACCACCACCAGCACGCTGTCGTCGCTCACCTACGAGCTGGCCGTGCACCCCGAATGGCAGGAGCGCGTGCGCGAGGAGAGCCGCGCGCTGGGCAAGGCCGAGCCGAGCCTCGAGGAGCTCGGCGCGCTCGAGGGCCTGAGCCTGGCGATGAACGAGACGCTGCGGCGCTATCCGCCGCTGCCCGTGATCCCGCGCATCAACACCGCGGACTTCGAGTTCGGCGGCTACCAGCTCCCCGCCGGCTGCATGGTGGTGGTCTCGCCGATCCACACCCACCACATGGCGGAGTGGTGGAGCGAGCCGTTCCGCTGGGACCCCGCGCGCTTCGCGCCCGGCCGCGCCGAGCACGAGCGCCACACGCACAGCTTCACGCCCTTCGGCGGCGGGCCGCACATGTGCCTGGGCCTGCGCTTTGCCGAGGCGCAGGTGCGGCTGGTGATGCACCACCTGTTGTCGCGCTACCGCTGGAGCGTGCCCGCGGGCTACACCATGCCGGTTCAGCAGGCGCCGATCTCGAAGCCGCGCGACGGGCTGCCGGTCCGCTTCACGCCGCTCGCTTGACAGGGCTGGCCGGTCGGTCCGAGCATGGCCGGCCATGGACACCAAACCGCTCGGTCGCTCGGGTCTGCGCGTCTCCGTCGTCGGTCTCGGCTGCAACAACTTCGGCCAGCGCTGCGATCTGGCGCAGACGCGCGCGGTGGTCGCCAAGGCGCTCGACCTCGGCGTCACGCTCTTCGACACCGCCGACGTCTACGGCGGCGGCGGCGTCTCGGAGGAGTATCTGGGCAAGGCGCTCGAGAGCCGCCGCGCCGATGTCGTCGTCGCCACCAAGTTCGGCATGCCGATGGGCGAGGGCCCGCTGCGCCGCGGGGGCTCGCGCCGCTGGGTGGTGCAGGCGGCCGAGAACAGCCTGCGCCGGCTCGGTACCGACCACATCGACCTCTACCAGATCCACTTCCCCGATGCCGGCACCCCGATCGAGGAGACGCTGCGCGCGCTCGACGACTTGGTGCGCCAGGGCAAGGTGCGGTACGTCGGCTGCTCGAACTTCTCGGGCTGGCAGGTGGTCGAGGCGGCGTGGACGGCTCGCAGCGCGGGGCTCGCGCAGTTCGTGTCGGCCCAGAACTTCTACAACCTGCTCGAGCGCAACGTCGAGCGCGAGCTCGTACCGGCGTGCAACGCCTACGGCCTGGGCGTGCTGCCCTACTTCCCGCTCGCGAGCGGGCTGCTCACCGGGAAGTACCAGCGCGGCGTCGCGGCCCCCGATGGCACGCGCCTGGCCGCGCCGCGCTTCAAGGGCGCGCTCACCGACAAGAACTTCGACAAGGTCGAGAAGCTGGCGGCGTTCGCAGCAGAGGCGGGTCACTCGCTGCTCGAGCTCGCGATCGGCTGGCTCGCGAGCCAGGCGCACGTCCCCAGCGTGATCGCGGGCGCCACACGGCCCGAGCAGGTCGAGGCGAACGTGCGCGCGGCCGCGTGGAAGCTCTCCGCGGCCGAGCTCGCCAAGGTGAACGAGGTGGCGGCATGAGCGCGTTGCGCCCGCTCGACACCGGCACGGATCACCTGCAGGCGCGCGTCGAAGACGGGGTCGCGATCCTCGTCATGAACCGACCCGAGCGGCGCAACGCGCTCTCCGACGAGATGCTGCGCGGCATGGCGGCCGCGCTGCGCGAGGCCGAGACCGCGAGCGACGTGCGCTGCGTGGTGCTGACCGGCGCCGGCGGCGCGTTCTGCGCCGGTGGCGACGTGAAGGGCATGGCCGCGGGGGCGAACCGCGGCGGCCCGGGCACGACGCTCGACGAGCGCATCCACCGCCAGCGGCTGTCGCAGCGCGAGACGGCGGGCCGGATCTTCCGCATGCCCAAGCCGGTGATCGCAGCGCTGCCGGGCGCTGCGGCCGGCGCCGGGCTCTCGCTCGCGCTCGCCTGCGACCTGCGCATCGCCGCCGAGAGCGCGGTGATCACGACCGCCTTCGCGAAGGTGGGCTTCAGCGGCGACTACGGCGGCACCTACTTCCTCACCCACTTGGTGGGAGCCGCGAAGGCGCGCGAGCTCTACTACCTGTCGGATCGCATCGACGCGAAAGAGGCCGAGCGCCTGGGCCTGGTGAACCGGGTGGTTTCCGACGCCGCCCTCGAGTCCGAGACGCGGGCGCTGGCGGCGCGGATCGCTGCGGGTGCCAGCATCGCCTTCCGCTACATGAAGGAGAACTTGAACCGCGCGCAGGAAGGCGCGAGCGCCGAAGAATGTCTCGACCTCGAGGCCACGCACCACGTCCACACCGGCCTCACCGAGGACCACCGCGACGCCGCGAAGGCGTTCGTCGAGAAGCGCGCTCCCGTGTTCAAGGGGCGCTAGCGGCGGCGCGCGGTCCGAGGATCTGCTCCAGCTCCCGGTCGGAGACGGTCTCTTCCTTGAGCAGTGTCTCGGCGAGCGCGTCGAGGCGCTCGCGGGCGTGCTCGAGCAGCTGGCGGACTCCCGCCTGGCGCCCGGCCAGGAGCTGCTCGACCTCGCGGTCGACGCGGGCAGCGGTCGCCTCGCTGTAGTCGCGCCCCTGCGACAACTGGTAACCGAGGAAGGGGTGCTCCTCGTCGCCCTGGAAGGCGAGCGCGCCGAGGCCGCCCATGCCCCAGCGCGTGATCATGCGGCGCGCGAGCTGGGTGGCCTGGATCAGGTCGTTCTCGGCGCCGGTCGTGATGTCGCCCATGACGAGTGACTCCGCCTCGCGGCCGCCGAGCATCACGTCGAGCCGCGCCAGCAGCTCCGTCTTGCTCATGTTATAGCGGTCCTCGGCGGGGAGTTGCTCGGTGACTCCGAGCGCGCGCCCGCGCGGGACGATCGTCACTTTGCGCACCGGATCGGCCGCCGGAGTGAGCCACGCGACCAGCGCGTGGCCGCCCTCATGGTAGGCGACGACGCGGCGGTCGCGCGGCGAGAGCGCGGTGCTGCGCTCGGCGCCCAGAACGATCTTGTCCCACGCGCGCTCGAAGTCCTCCATCGACACGGCGGAGCGATCGCGCCGCGCCGCGCCCAGCGCCGCCTCGTTGCAGAGGTTCGCGAGGTCGGCGCCTGACAGGCCGGTCGCCGTGCGCGCGAGCCGCTCGAGGTCGATGTCGGGCGCCAGGTGCAGGTGGCGGGTGTGGATGCGCAGGATGCCCAGCCGCCCGCGCCAGTCCGGCAGCGGCACGACCACCTGGCGGTCGAAGCGGCCCGGGCGCAGCAGCGCGGGGTCGAGCACGTCGGGTCGGTTCGTCGCGGCGAGGATGATCAGCTCCTGCCGCGCGTCGAAGCCGTCCATCTCCACGAGCAGCTGGTTCAGCGTCTGCTCGCGCTCGTCGTTCACCTGCCCGACGCCGGCGCCGCGCCGGCGGCCGACCGCGTCGAGCTCGTCGATGAACACGATCGACGGCTCGGCGGCCTTCGCCTGCACGAACAGGTCGCGCACGCGACTCGCGCCCACGCCGACGAACATCTCCACGAACTCAGAGCCGCTGATGCTGAAGAACGGCACGCCCGCCTCGCCGGCGACCGCGCGCGCCAGCAGCGTCTTGCCCGTGCCGGGCGGACCCACGAGCAGGACCCCGCGCGGGATGTGCGCGCCGATCTCGAGATACTTCGCGGGCCGGCGCAGGAAGTCGACGACTTCCGCGAGGTCGGCCTTGGCCTCGTCGGCACCCGCGACCTCCGCGAACGTGACCTTCGGCCGGTCGGCCTCGTAGCGGCGCGCGCGATTGCGTCCGAAGCCGAACATCCCGGCCTGGCTCCGCGCCGCCTGGCGCCCCATCCAGCCGAGCAGGCCGACCATCAGCAGGATCGGCAGGACGCTCGTGAGCACGAGCCCGAGCCACGGCGCCGCGGGGCTCTCGACGTCGATCGTGACCTGGTGCGCCTCGAGCAGCGGCACCAGGCCCGAGTCGCCGAGCGAGCTCGGGAAGGTGGTGTGGAACGCGCTCTGCGCGGGCGGCGCCGCAGTCGGCTTCTCGGCCCCCGGCTCGGGCCTCGGCCACGCGATCGGCTTCGCGAAGGCACCGTCGATGGCGTCGCCGACGATGTGCACCTTGGTGACGTTTCCGGCGCGGACCTGGGCGAGGAACTCGCTGTAGGGCAGCTCGAGCTGCGCACCGGGCCGGACCACGAAGGCCCACACGTTCCAGCCGAGGAGCGCGAGCAGGAACAGCCAGGAGAGCGGCGAGATCCGGGGAGTCGGCTCGGGCGTGTTCGGCGGCTTGGGCCGCGGCGTGCGCGGCGGGGGGGCCGAAGCCTCGCTCTTCTGCGCCTGGGGCTGCGCGGGGGGTTGGCTCATCGACGCAGCGAGTCTCCGCTCCGCGCGTGCGGGGTGCAAGGATCTTGGGCACCCAGGCGAGCGGTGGCTCGCTCAGCCCTCGCGCCGCGGCGAGATTCGTCCGGCTCCCGCGCGCCCTTTCCAAGTCGCGCCCTCGTTGCGCCAGTGGCGCAGCGCCGAGTCGAGCGTCATGGCCGCGTAGAGCATGCCAGCGGCGGGAAGTGCGAGCGCGAGCCAGGGCGAGCGCTGGTAGAGCGCGAGGGTGGGCAGGAAGGACGCGGCCTGCAGCATCCAGGCGGCGGTGCCGAACACGCCGGCGGCGGCGTCGCCGCCCACGAGCCAGGCCAGCACGCCCAGCGGCGGCAGCGCGTAGAGCAGCGCGAGCCCGGCGAGCGTGGCGGTCAGCAGGGAGGGGGAGTGACGCAGCTGGGTGTAGGCGCTGCGCGCCACCATGCGCCACACGTCGCCGAGGCCCTCGTAGGGGCGGATCGACTCCTCGCGCTCGGTCAGTCCGAGCCAGATGCCGCCGTTCGCCTTGATCGCCCGGCCCAGCGCGCAGTCGTCGATCAGCTCGCCGCGCAGCGCGTCGATCCCGCCCGCGCGCGAGAGCGCGTCGCAGCGCACCAGCACGCAGCCGCCCGCCGCTGCGGCCACGCTCGAGCCGCGGTCGTTCACCAGCGGGAACGGATAGAGCTGCTGGAAGAAGTACACGAACGCGGGGACGAGCAGCGCGTTCCAGCCGGAGCCCGCCTCGAGCTTCACCATCAGCGAGACCAGGTCGAGGCGCTCGCCCTCGCCCTTCGCCACCAGCCGCGCGAGCGTGTCCGGAGCGTGCGCGACGTCGGCGTCGGTGAGCCACCACCAGTCGGCGCCGCCGCTCTCCCGCGCGAAGCGGATGCCGCTCTCCACTGCCCACATCTTGCCGACCCACCCGTCCGGCCGCGCCTGGGTGCGCACGACCGCGAGCCGGCCGCCATTGGGGTGCGCGGAAGCCGCGGCGCGCGCGGCCTCGGCCGTGCCGTCGCTGCTCTCGTCGTCGACCAGCACGACGCGGAGCGCCCCCGGATACTCCTGCGCGAGGAGCGTCCGCAGCGTGCGCGCGATCAGCTCGGCCTCGTCGCGCGCCGGCACGACGGCGACGACCTCGGGC
>Ga0187779_10002461_pt1 | contig 11321 bp, 4 predicted proteins | sample 1015_Q2_SP10_10__FD_132435 | JGI IMG/M metagenome (GOLD analysis project Ga0187779, IMG submission 132435) | Tropical peat soil microbial communities from peatlands in Department of Meta, Colombia - 1015_Q2_SP10_10_MG | ecosystem: Environmental > Terrestrial > Soil > Wetlands > Peat | place... | reverse complement strand
GCAGATAACGATTGAGATAGGCGAAGATCTCGGGCGGCGTCATGCGTTCGGAGATCGTGGTGAACGATCGAATGTCGGAAAACAGCACTGTCATTTCTCGCTGTATGCTGTCGCCCAACGCAACATCGATGATATTCTTCTTATCGAGGTAGTGCAAGAATTCACTTGGGACGAAACGGACATACGCCTCATTGAGGCGCTCCAGATCGGCTTTGGATCGCTGCAGGGCTTCTTTCGCCCTCGCCTCGGCTTCCATGCGGGCTTCGTAAGATTCTTCGACGCGCTCCGCGAGTTCGACCGCATCGTAGCCCCGTGACGCTTGAAGCGCGACTTCGGCAAGCAGCGCACGTTCATCCGGGTCGAGATCCACCCCAGCCGGATGGGCCGAGTAGAGAACGAAGCCGATCAGCGCTTGACGAGCGAAAAGTGGATACGCAACGGCGGGCGCAAAATTGCCACGCGGCAAGTGTTCGGCGGCGATATGCTGGTCGGAGATGTGAAGCATCGCACGCGTGCCTTGAAAGGCCATGGCGAGACGCTCCGCTTGCGTCGGCTCCAGTCTTGCATCATCGCTCCAGCCCACTGTCGCGTCCGGCCTGAACGCCTTGTCCTTGCTCCGGCGAAAGACGGCGCCAGACGGCAAGTCAAGGTTGCCACACGCGCCCTTTGTCAACGCCTCGGCGATAGCTTCGGCTGACTCAGCATAGGGAAGGCCGGCTGCGACCTGCCTGACGCGCTCGCGGGCCTGGTATTGGCGTCGGAACAGATTGCGTTCGACCAGCGCGGACGTCCACCAATACAGCGACGGCATTGAAAGCCCCAACAAGAGAGTTACCAGCGCGCTGATCGCGAGGCTCGGAACCCTCCCGATTTCCGATAAGAGAGAAGCCAGAAACCATTGGACGAAGGCCAGAACGACCACAACCATCGCCAGCAGCGCCGAGATCACCGCCGCACGGCTGATCACGAAGTTGACGTCGACAAGCCGATAGCGTAGGATGGCATAGGCACATCCCAAGGGGAAGATGGTCAACGCGAGAAAGCCGGCTGCGATAGCGAGCGGCGGAAGCGTGAACACAAAGCTGAGTTGGCTGATCCGGCTCGCCAGAAACGACCAAAACACCCAACGGAGACGCAGGCGCTGCGGCCCACGCGCACCGACATAGCAGATGATAAACAGCGCAAGAACCACGACTTGAACGGTCGTGGTAAATTGTCGGTAGGCAGCAGGTCCGAGCCAGACGAGCTTACAGCCGGACGCTATCTGGCTCGCCGCGTTGACGCTCCCGTCGAGGATACCGAGCGCGATAAGAACGAGCAGCAGCGCTCCCGCCACGATAAAGACCCGCCGAGATATGAAATCTCGGCTGAGCGATTCGATGAACAGATACAACAAGAGAGGCCATGAGCTGACACCCACCCAGGTCAGAAGTGTCGCCACGATCCGCGCGTCATGCCCAAACACGCCGTACCACATCCACGGAAATTCAATACAAATACCCAGGCACCAAATGCCGAGGATGCGCGCAGATCGATCCCTGCCTCGCCACAAGATGAACAAGCCGAGTGCGAACACGATGAGCTTGGACGCAATAGCGGCCCAGAAAAGGATCGGGCCCGGCCCTAAGGCTCGCACGGGTACCTGCACGATGTGGCCAGAGCGCACAACCGCAACATCAGTGACGTCGCCACGGTTGCTCATCGTCACGGGTGCGCGATTGAGGATGAAGGCGGCGCGGGAAGCGGGATCCATGCTGCGCAAATCTACGGAGTCGCCGACTCGTACGTCGACACCCGTCGCATTCCCAAGCGAGAGGATCCGCGAACTACAAGGTCCCGTCGGCACGCCAATGGGCCCGAATTGGCCGGCCAGCGGTGCCGACGCCATTTCAATAGCGAAGAGAGCAACCGCCACAATGGTGGCGATGCCGTTAAAGACGCGTGACGTCAATGAGGGCTTCATGGGCGACCGCCTACGGCGCGCTTCGTCAGGGTGTCCGCGGATACCTTATAAGGGCGTCAGCAAGCCGTTTCACCAATCGCCGCACAATTGCAGCGGCTTTTCGCGCACAGAAAGCCACATTGCCGGCCGGTTTTGGAGAAGGTTCACAGGTTTCTCCGGGCTCCTTCACATAGGCAGAGTATCCTAAAGATCGCTATGAGGGAGTCATGCTCATGAAAAGGATCGTGTTCTGGTCGCTGCTCGTGGTGGCTGTTTTCGGCGCGGGTATAGCAGTGAACGCCGCACCGGTGAACGCAACGGGTCAATGGCAGCTCCAAGCCACAAATGGAGCGGAGCTGATAACCGGTGTTCTCACCCTCAATCAGGTGGGCAGCACGGTTATCGGAAGCATTCACAGCACGACGATCAACGGCACGATGGTGGGCGATACCAAGATGGACGCGAAGTTCAACGGCCCCCGTGGGGCGGGCTGGCTCACTGTCTACTTCACGGCCGATGGAAAGAGCTTCCAGGGCCAGTGGGGCTACAACGGTAAGAAGCCGGGCGGAAAATTCATCGGTCAGCGGATCTCTTCAACCGTTCCAGGTCCCACTTCCACCCCATACAGCGGGTTATTCTAAATTCGCTAGAGCCGTAGCCAGATGGCGCATCGCCCTATGATCGGCAGTTTCACGACCTTCACATAACGGTTTACGCCCGGCCGCTCGCGATGGGCCAGGTCGTCACGAGCGGCCAAGCGAAATTTTTGGCCGATGGCAGCCGAGACCGGCGCCGAGCAAACCAAAAGCCCGGCCACCTTACCCACAGGTACCGTTACCTTTCTGTTCTCCGATATCGAGGGCTCCAGCCAGCGTTGGGAGCAGCACCGCGAGGCGATGAAGGCGGCCGTCGCGCGTCAGGAACAGCTGATGAACGCGGCGATCACGAGCCAGGGTGGCTACGTCTTCAAGACGTTCGGTGATGCGTTCTGCGCAGCATTTGCGACTGCTCCACAAGCTGTCGCGGCAGCGCTTGAGGCGCAGCGCGCGCTTGCGAAGGAAGACTTCTCAAGGGTCGGTGGCCTCCGCGTGCGCATGGGCTTGCACACGGGATATGCCGAGGAGCGCAACGCAGATTATTTCGGCCCAGCGGTCAACCGTGTGGCGCGTCTCATGTCGATCGGTCACGGCGGCCAGGTGCTCTTATCTGGGAGTACGCGGGAACTCGCTCATGGCGATCTGGCTGCCGGCGTATCACTCATTGACCTCGGCTCGCATCGATTAAGGGACCTCACCGAACCTGAAGAAGTATGGCAGCTGAAGATCGAGGGTGTGCCGGCAGACTTTCCGCCGCTTCGGTCGCTTGATGCGCTACCCAACAACCTCCCTATTCAGCGGACAACGTTCGTCGGCCGCGACCAGGATGTTGCCGCGGTCAAAGAGCTCGTCAGCCGTCATCGCTTGCTCACGCTGGTCGGATCCGGCGGCGTCGGCAAGACGCGCATCGCCATGCAAGTCGCTGCCGATCTGCTCGACCACTACCCCGATGGGGTCTGGTTTGCCGACTTCGCGCCGATTACCGACCCCGAGCTTGTCTCCAGCGTCATCGCCCGAGTGTTGGGCATGAGTCAGCAAGAAGGCAAACGGGTTGACGAATCGATCCCACCCTGGCTCAAGCGAAAGAGGCTCTTGCTCATCCTCGACAACTGCGAGCACGTGCTTGAGCCCGTTGCTGCGCTTGCCGCTTCCATTATCGGCACAGCTCCGGAAGTGCGCATCGTGAACACCTCGCGCCAAGTCCTCGACATCAGTGGCGAAGAGGTCTTCCGTGTGCCCTCGCTCGACGTGCCACATACCGTTGAAGACCTCACAGCAGCCGCGGCGGGGCGGTTCGGAGCCGTGGCGCTCTTTGTCGATCGAGCCAGGTCAGTGGACAAGTCCTTCACGCTTGGCAACGACACAGCACCTATCGTCGCCGATATCTGTCGCCGCCTCGATGGCATCCCACTTGCGATCGAGCTTGCCGCGGCTCGCGTCAAGGTCCTTTCGGTGCCCAATCTGGCCCAGCGGCTCAACGAGCGATTCAAGCTCTTGACGGGTGGGGGCAGAGACGTGCTGCCGCGCCAAAAGACGTTAGGCGCGCTCATTGATTGGAGCTACGATCTGTTGACCCCGCAGGAGCAGATCCTGTTCTTGCGGCTGGGCATTTTTGCAGGCGGGTTTGCTCTGGAGGCAGCAACACGGGTGTGCGGCGGTGGCGGCCTCGATGAGATCGAGATATTGGACCTGCTCACGTCGTTGACGGACAAGTCGCTGGTGGTTGCCGACACCTCAGGGAAACAGGAGCGCTATCACCTGCTGGAGTCCACGCGTGCCTATGCCTTGGACAAGCTTGTGGGGAAGGGCGAGCGCGACGCGCTAGCGCGACGCCATGGAGAGTACTTCCGCGACCAAGCGAACGCGGCGGACGACCGATTTGGCATGAGTTCTACCTTAGCCTGGTTTGAGGAGGTGGAACTCGAGCTGGACAACTATCGCGCTGCTCTTGAGTGGTCGTTGACTCAGGAACACGATCCGCTTTTGGGTGGTGAAATTGCTGCTGCACTGAATCAATTATGGTTTCGACACGGACTTGCCGTCGAAGGCCGGTACTGGATCGAACGGGCAATGCAGCACGCCAGTCTTACCGAAAACGCCCAGGTCATGGCTAGGCTATTGCGGGCGCAAGCCATCCTTGAATCGGGAAGGCAAAAGTTCGAGGCCGCTGAGCGGGCGGTCCAACTGCATGAATCTGTGGGCGACCGCCACGGAGCGGCGCGCACGCGAGTCCAGCTCGCCTTCGGTCTGTTCCAGACCGGACGCTTGGACGAAGCAACGGCGGCGCTCTCACAGTCGCAACCAGTGCTGGAGGAATATAAGGATAAGAAAGGCATCGCTAGCTGTCTGCTTCAGAGGGGTCATATCGCCTCGAGTCGAGGTGACATCGCCGAAGCCCGAGATCAGTATGCTCAAACGCTGGCGATCGCCAAGGCGCTCGGAGATGAGATAGGCACGGGAGTCGCCTTAGCGAGCATCGGAGAACTTGAGTTTATGGATGGGCACCCGGAAGAAGCGCTTCGCGCGGTAACCGAAGCACTCGCGATGGACCTGCGCCACGGGGTGGACGTGTATAACATCGCCATGTCTAATTGCAACGCTGCGGGGTACCGATTGGCGCTCAACGATCTGGACGGTGCGCGGGCATCGGCGCGCGAGGCGATCAAATTCGCGCGCAAGGTACAAGGCGGGCTGACAGCCGCTATCGCGCTCCAGCACTTAGCACAGGCCACAGCCATGATGGGTCAGAGCCAACGAGCAGCGCAGCTTTTGGGTTCAGTGGAGGCTCAGTTCAAGGAGCTTGGCTATACCAGAGAACCAACCGAACAGTGGGGGTATGAAAAGTTGATGGCCGCGCTTTTGGAGCAGCTTAGCGAAGCCGAGGTTGAAAGGCTCAGAGCCGAAGGCGCGGCTTGGCCAGGAGATCAGGCGGTCGAAGAAGCGCTGAAGACCTGACGCGTAGCGATGCGATGCGCCCAGAGTCCGTTGCAAAAAGAATAGCCCGTAAGCTCGCCGAAGAGCCACTCATGGGCCGGGCATCCGTTTGGACGGTTGTGCTGCTTACATTCTTCGCGATCGGCGCCGCTCCGGCTGCGCCTGCATCGCCGTGGGCAAGTCTCGCCGATCCGGTCTTCACCCATATCGACACAAGCGGCTTGCCCGAGCCCACCGTCAATGCAGTCGTCCAAGACTCTCGAGGCTTTATCTGGGTTGCCAACGGCAGCGGCATAGCCCGTTTTGACGGCAGCGGATTTAAGGTCTATTGGCCGGCCGAAAACGACCCTACCGGGCTGCCAAAAGGTGGCATCAATACGTTGCTCGCCGATCCGCGAGGCGGGCTCTGGATCGGCACCGCTGCCAGCGGGCTTGTGCATTACGACGCGCGCACCGACACGTTTTTTGATTGGCGGCCGAACGCGCCGCATCGCACCGGTCCCGTGAGCATCGCCCTCAATTCGCTCGCCCTCGACAAGGATGGCCGGCTGTGGTTAGGGGGGTCGAGCGGCATCGAACGCTTCGACCCTGCGAGCGGGACGTTTACGTCGTATCCACTCCCCGGGGCGAGCAGCTCTCTCAACGTCGGCAGCATTCTCGTCGATCACACCGGAACGGTCTGGGCCGCGACGACGCTCATCGGTCTCTATCGTCTGAGCCCCGGGAGTCGCATTTTTCGACCGTTCCCCTTGCCGCTGGTCAACGGCGGCAAGAATCAACTCAACACGGTTTTCGAAGACGGCGCCGGGCGGCTATGGGTTGGTGCCTTTCAGGAAGCCTTCGCGATCGACCCATCACGTCGCAACGTCGTGCGACTGGTCCCTGCCGACAATCCGCACTCGCTGGCTCCTGGTGCGAACAACACCATCGCCGAACCAAGACCCGGGCAGATCTGGTTGGGTGGGAGCCGAGGCGTCATCAACGTCGTCGATTCCCGCACGTTGCGCGTGCGACGAATCGTGGCAGACCCCGAGAATCCCGTCGGGCTGCCTAATGGACAAGTCGCGCAATTCCTGCGCGATCGATCGGGTCTGCTCTGGATAGCGACGCAGCAGGGTCTGCTCCTCCAGAACCCGGCCGGCCGAGGTATTTACAACCTCTCGGTGACGCGTACCGATCTCGGGCTCCGTGGCCGTCAGGTCAGCGCGCTTGCGTACGCGCCGGATGGATCGCTCATCGTCGCCCGCAGCTTTGCCGAAGCCGGAAACGTTGTTCGGCTAGATCCGCGCGCAGGACCGCAGAGCATCGTTTTGCCGGATGCCGACGTGAACTCCGTTTCCTCACTCGCCGCAACACCTGATGGAACGATCTGGATCGCCGGAACTGACGGCGTGTGTCGCTGGCGGCCCGGCGAAGAAGCGGTATGCCCTGCAACACCGCGCGTACTGCGCGATTCAATCGTCGACGCGATGCTCTTTACGCATGGGACGCTGTACATCGGAACCACGACCGGAGTGGTCGCGTTCAATCCTCAGACAGGTGCGACGGTAACCTATCGTCAGGGAAACAATTTCAACTCGCTGAGCAACGACGTCGTTACCGGACTCTACGCAGACCGCGAAGGCCGGATTTGGATCGGCACAGGAAGCGGTTTCGATCGCCTCGATCCGAGAACCGGCCGCATCGCCCGATTCATCAACAATCCCAACGATCCGGATTCAATCGGGCGGGCTGCCATCGTTACTGTCGTAGAGGATGGCAACGGCCGCATCTGGGCCGGCGCCTCGGGCGGCATTAACGTCCTTCAGTTCGACAGCACCGGCCGTTTGAGCGTACGAAAACTGGACCGCAGTAGTGGCTTACCCAACGACGACATCGACGCGCTCGCCCAAGGCGCGCGCGGAGATATTTGGGTCAGCACGAACAATGGTATTGCTCGGGTTGACCCCGCGACGATGCGGATTCGCGCGCTCGGTCTCGCTGACGGCGCACCCAGCGACGAATATTCGTCCTTGCCTGTGCACGCCCACGACGGCACGCTCTTCTTCGGCGGCCTTCGAACCATCACGGTCGTCGCACCCGACGCAAGTTCGCCATGGAGCTATGCCCCGCCGGTGCTGCTCACCGCCCTCAAGGTCGGGGAGAAGAACGTGGCCATCGGCGGACTCGACCAAGGCAGTGCGCGAGTCGAGCTTCCGCCAGGGCACCACAGCATGAGCGCCGAGTTTGCGGCGCTCGACTACTCCGATCCACAATCGCTGCGCTACGAATATCGGCTCGATGGTTTCGATCGCGATTGGATTTCAGCCGACGCCGCGCATCGCGTTGCTACCTACACCAATCTTGCTCCAGGAAATTACACGCTTCGCGTACGCGCGACCAACCGCCTCGGCGCCTGGAGCGCGTCGTCGATCGCCCTGAACGTCGTTGCGTTGCCGGCGTGGTACGAGACGTGGTGGTTCCGGGCGCTCGTCGCACTGCTCGTCATCGTGGCGCTCGTGCTGCTATACCTTGCCCGCACGGCTGGGTTGCGACGGCGTGCTCGCGAGCTGCGGACCGTCGTGGACGAGCAGACGCGCGAGCTGCGCGATGCCAACGTGAACCTCAAAGCCTCGGCGGCGACCCTCGAGCAGCTGGGAAAGATGGGTCAAGAGATCACCGCGAATCTCGACCTCCAGGCCGCGTGCGAAACGCTCTACCGCGATGTTCGCAGTTTGCTCAACGCGCGCTCCATGATGATCTGGCGGATCGACCCGTCGGCGACGACCCTCGAACCGGTCTTCGCGATGGAGGACGGCACACCGGTCGCACACGGTGGTTCAGTTTCGATCGACGACCCCGACGCGAACAGCGCGCGCGCAGTGCGAGAGCGGCGCGAGATACTCTTTGAATGGTCTGGCGATGGAGTCTCCCCGTCGCACATCCCTGGAAGTCTGCAGACGCGCTCGAGTCTTTTCGCACCGTTGCTGATCGGCGACAGCGTGGTCGGCGTGATGTCGATTCAAACCGACACCCCGCACGCCTACGGCGAGCGCGAGCGCGCGATCTTCAGAAACCTGTGCTCCTACGGCGCGATCGCGATCGCGAACGCGGCAACCATTGACGAGATCAGGCGCATGCAAGGCCAACTCGTTCAGCAGGAAAAAATGGCCGGGCTCGGCACGCTCGTCGCGGGCGTCACCCACGAGATCAACAATCCCGCGAACTTTGCGCATCTCGGCGCGCAGGAGCTCGCGGGTGAGCTTGTGCGATTCCGCGACTTCTTGCTCGAGATGGCCGGCGACGGCGCCCCGCCGGAGATCCTCGCGGACATCAACGAGCGCATCGACCGGCTCAACGTCCGCGCTGGGACGATCACTGAGGGCACAACTCGTATACGCGATCTCGTCAAAGATCTGCGCACGTTTTCACGCCTGGATGAAGCCGACCGCAAGATCGTACGCATTGGCGACAGCTTGCAGTCGACGCTCAACCTGGTGCGCACGCAATACAAGAAGACCGCGGAGATCCGCTGCGAGCTTGACGCCAACCCCGAGATGGAGTGCTGGCCGGCGCAGCTCAACCAAGTGTTTATGAACTTGGTCGTGAATGCGTGTCAGGCTATCGGCACCCGGCAGCGTCGCAGCCCTCATGCCGATTATCAGGGCGTGCTCACGATTCGCAGCAGAATCGATGGCAACGATCTCGTGCTCGAATTCGAAGACAATGGCTGCGGCATTTCAAAGGCGGCGCTGGGACACATCTTTGAGCCGTTCTTTACCACCAAAGGTGTGGGCGAAGGCACGGGCCTGGGGCTCTCCATTTCGTACGGCATCATTGAAAAGCACGGCGGCACGATACACGTGCGCTCGGTCGAAGGCCAAGGCACGTGCTTTACGGTGCGCCTTCCACTGGCAAGCGAACCGGCGGCAAGCGCCGCACCGACAACGAGCGCCCACGCCACGGCGTAGGAGGAACAACACACATGGCGCTGTTTTCTTCGGAGAAGCTCAAGCAGATCAAAGCGCGTGAAGCGCCGGCTGCCAATCGTCCGCGCGTGTTGCTCGTTGACGACGAGCCTGCAAACCTGCGCATGATGGCCGCCTTGCTCGAGCGGGAGTTTGAGCTGCTCGAGGCTTCCGACGGTCAGGCGGCGTGGGAGTTGATCGAGTCGCTCGGTGAGGGCGAGTCGCTCGCGTGCATCGTCAGCGACCAACGCATGCCGCGACTCACCGGCGTAGAGCTCTTCGAGCGCGTTCAGCCCGTGATGCCGCGCGTCGTGCGCATCATCGTCACGGGATTTGTGGACGTCGACGCGATTATCGACTCAATCAATAAGGCGGAGATCTACAAATTCATCGTCAAGCCGTTCGACGCGAACGATTTTAAACTGACGATCAGGCGCGCCGTTGAGGCGCATGAGATGCAACGCCAACTCGACGCATACCATCGCGAGCTTGAGGCGCACAACACCGCATTTCGGCGCTTTGTGCCAGGAGAGTTTCTCCAACAGCTCGATCGACCGAATATTCTGGAAGTGGAACTCGGCGACAACGCGCTGCACGATATGACAGTCCTCTTTGCTGATATCGTCGACTTCAGCTCGCTCGCCGAGCACATGCAGCCGCACGAGATCTTCCGGTTCCTCAACTCGTACCTCGGCCGCATCGGTCCAATCGTGCGCAACCATACTGGGTTCGTCGACAAGTACCTGGGCGACGGAATCATGAGTTTGTTCCCGCAATCACGCCGTCACGCGCTTGATGCCGCGCTGGACTTTCGCCGCGACCTGTTCGAGTACAACGCCGGCCGCGCACGCGCCGGTTATCGACCCGTTGACGTGAGGATTGGCATTCATAGCGACCTGCTGCTCCTGGGAACGATCGGCGAAACCGAGCGTATGGACACGACGGTGATCGCGGACGGTGTGAACGTGGCTTCGCGGCTGGAAAGCCTGACGCGGATCTATCGCACTGGCATCATCGTTTCCGCAAACGTCGTGTCGCGCCTGAGCGAGAAGGATCCGTATTCGCTACGACCCCTCGGACGCGTGCGCGTGAAAGGTCGCGAGGCCGATGTGGAGATCTTCGAGCTCTTCGATGCCGACGAGCCAGGTCTGGCCGAGCACAAACGACTGACTCGTGGGGATTTCGTCACTGCGCTCGCCGCTTATCAGGATGGAGACTTCGCAACGGCCGGCAGCCTCTTTGAAAAGCTTGCAGCCCTGCACCCCGACGACGGGCCCGCTGCGTTTTACCGCGCGAGATGCACAGCGCTATCCCTCAACGCACCGGCCGAATGGTCCGGCGTCGATGTTTTCGAGACAAAATAAGGTAGAGAGAGACGAACCCAGGGTCCTCGGACAATCGTTAAACGGGTGACGCAGTCCGAGTCATAGCGCACCAAATCAAGGCCGCAGCCATCAGCCTAGGGACCTATCAAAACTAGGCGAAACCGTACGCCAATGACCCCTGAACCCGAAGCGCAAGCACGTGATGTTGCCTTGCCTACGGGCACGGTGACATTTCTCTTCACCGATATTGAAGGCTCGACGCAGCGCTGGGAAGCCTTTCGCACTGCGATGGACGCCGCAATCAAACGCCACGACGCGGTGCTGCGTTCTTCAATCGCGGCGCACCATGGTCACATCTTCAAGACGGCCGGCGACGCTTTCTGCGTCGCGTTCGCCAGAGCGTCTGACGCCGTTGCCGCGTGCGTCGATGCCCAGCGCTCGCTCGCCGCCGAGGACTTCTCGGCCGTAGGAGGGCTTCGCGTGCGTTCGGCCCTGCATAGCGGTGAAGCAGTTGAGCGGGACGGCGACTACTTTGGACCCGCGGTCAACCGCGTGGCCAGGCTCATGGCTATCGGTC
>Ga0187779_10002460_pt1 | contig 11323 bp, 9 predicted proteins | sample 1015_Q2_SP10_10__FD_132435 | JGI IMG/M metagenome (GOLD analysis project Ga0187779, IMG submission 132435) | Tropical peat soil microbial communities from peatlands in Department of Meta, Colombia - 1015_Q2_SP10_10_MG | ecosystem: Environmental > Terrestrial > Soil > Wetlands > Peat | place... | reverse complement strand
GGCAACAACAACTATCTCGCCGCGCTGGGCGCCACCAAGGGACAGATGGTCAGCGTCGACCTGACCGCGGGCACCAGCCTGCACTCGGTCGACGAATTCAAACAGCTCGTGGTCAAGCAAAAGGACGGCGCGTTCGTTCGGCTCGAGGACGTCGCCAACGTCACGCTGGGCGCCGAGAACTACGATTTCACGACCGCTTTCGGCGGCCGCAACGCGGTGTTCATCGGCATCAAGGTGGCGCCCGATGCCAACGTCCTCGAGGTGGCCCAGCGCGTGCGCGACGTCTTCCCCGACATCCAGGCGCAGATGCCCAACGGCATCACCGGAGAGATCGTCTACGATTCGACCAAGTTCATCCGCAGCTCGATCGACGAGGTGGTCAAGACGCTGATCCAGGCGCTGGTCATCGTCAGCATCGTCATCTTCCTGTTCCTGGGCAGCGTGCGCGCGGTGGCGATCCCGCTGATCGCGATGCCGCTGTCGCTGATCGGGGCCTTCTTCGGCATGCTGGTGCTCGGCTACTCGGTCAACCTCCTGACCCTGCTCGCCCTGGTGCTGGCGATCGGGCTGGTCGTCGACGACGCGATCATTGTGGTCGAGAACGTCGATCGGCACATGAAGGAGGAAGGCAAGACGCCGCTGCAGGCGGCGCTGCAGGCGGCGCGCGAGCTCGGCGGGCCGATCATCGCGATGACCATCGTGCTGGTCGCCGTGTACATCCCGATCGGCTTCCAGGGAGGACTGACCGGGGCGCTTTTCACCGAGTTCGCGTTCACCCTCGCCGCCGCGGTGACCGTGTCCGGCATCGTCGCCCTGACGCTCTCTCCGATGATGACCTCGCTCATCTTCCGTTCAGAGCAGGAGTCAGGACGATTCGTCAAGTTCATCGACCGCCAGTTCGGCCGCCTGCACCGCGGCTACGCCAGGGCGCTGCATAGCCTGCTCGACACGTGGATCGTCATCGTGATCATGGGGCTGCTGCTGCTCGGCGGCACGGTCTACCTGTTCATGACGTCCAAGTCGGAGCTCTCGCCGCAGGAAGACCAGGGCATCGTGCTGGCCAACGTTCTCGGGCCGCCGAACGCGACACCGCAGCAGATGCAGATCTACGCGCACCAGGTGTTCGAGCAGGCCAAGGAGCTGCCGGAATACGATCAGATGTTCCAGATCACCGGCGTGCCCACTGTCAACCAGGGCATCGGAGGCGTGCTGTTCAAGCCCTGGGACCAGCGCAAGCGGAGCGCCGCCGAACTGCAGCAGGTGCTGCAGCAGAAGTGGAGCACCATTGCCGGCGCGAACATCGCCGCGTTCCAGTTTCCCGCCTTGCCGGGTGCGCGCGGATTGCCGGTTCAGATGGTGATCAAGACCACCGAGCCGTTCGAAAGGCTTAACGAGGTCGCGCAGACCGTGCTCGACAAGGCGCGAGCGAGCGGTATGTTCTTCTACGTCGACACCGATTTGAAGCTCGACAAGCCGCAAACCACGGTCACTTTCGACCGCGACATGCTCTGGACGTTGGGTCTCACCCAGCAGGACGTCGGCGCGGCGCTGGGGGCGGCGCTGGGCGGCGGATATGTGAACTACTTCTCCATCGCCGGGCGGTCCTACAAGGTCATTCCCCAGGTATTGCAGGCCGACCGGCTCAATGCGTCGCAGGTCCTTGACTACTACGTGCGCACGCCCGACGGCTCGTTGCTGCCTGCATCGACCGTGGCGCAGCAGAAGACCGACATCGTTCCCGAAGGGATCAACCACTTCCAGCAGCTGAATTCGGCGACGATCATGGGCGTGTTCTCGCCGGCGGTGTCGGAAAAGCAGGTGCTCGATTTCCTTCGGGCGACGATCGAGCAGACCGCGCCCGCGGGATACCAGGTGGACTACGCGGGACCCTCGCGTCAGTTCATCCAGGAGTCCGGCGGCTTCGCCATCACCCTCATGTTCGCCATCATCATCGTATTTCTGGCGCTGGCGGCGCAGTACGAGAGCTTCAGAGATCCCGTCGTGATCCTGGTCTCGGTGCCGATGGCGCTTTTCGGCGCGCTCATCTTCATCAACCTGGGCCTCGCCACGCTCAACATCTACACGCAGGTGGGCCTCGTGACACTGATGGGCCTGGTGAGCAAGCACGGCATCCTGATCGTCCAGTTCGCCAACCAGCTGCAGCTCGCAGGAAAGTCCAAGCGCGAAGCGATCGAGGAGGCCGCGGCGGTGCGCTTGCGGCCGATCCTGATGACGACTGCGGCGATGGTGCTGGGCGTGGTGCCGCTGGTGATCGCGGCGGGCGCCGGCGCGGCGGGCCGTCACGCAATGGGTTTGGTGATCTTCACCGGCTTGTCGATCGGCACGTTGTTCACGCTGTTCGTCGTGCCTGCAGTCTACATGTTGCTGGGCGCAGAACATCATCGGCGACCCGTGCCAGATGCTGGCCCGATCGCCATGCCCGCAGAGTAATCCGAGCCCGCTTGCTGTTTGCTGACCGACTGCGGCGCTGGAGTGACGCGCCGCGTCGCGGCGCCGATCTCAGCGGTTGCTTATCACCTGTTCTTCGCGGGCGATCAACTTGGCATGGCGCTTGCTCAGTAGCTTTGCACCCGGACGGGACGGCGCTACCCTGGTTTACTCCTCGCCCTTCGCGCCGCCTCCGTTCCGGGGCCACCCTCTCGCTCCCGGTGTCGCATGACGTGTTAGCGCTGCAGGTAGCGCTTGTCGTCGAACGTCGCAACCCACGACGGACGGTAGACCACAATAAGCGTCATCAACATGCCCGTCACCGTCGCCTCGCCGAACGCGAGGTAGAGCAGGTACGGCAGATATTCGTCGAACAACGCGTTCGGTTGTCCCGCGCCCAACACCAGTGCCACTGATGCGACCAGCCCGCTGCCGGCCATCGCCAGCCCCGAACCGAAGAACGCAACGACGAAGAAGTACACGAAAAGGTTCGGCGGCAGGTACCGCTCGGCTGCCCGCAGCACCGACATCGTGATCGCCACGGGGACCGCACCCATGACGAGAACGCCGAGCGCGTAGTTCGCCCACAAGCCGTCGCGCAGCGCACTTGCCACGACGACCACCGCCGCGACACCGAGCAGCGCCAGACGCGCGCCGAACAGCAGGCTCATCAGCGACACGCCGAGCAAGTGAAAGCTGAAGGTCTCGCCCACCGAAGCCCTGATGCTCCACAGCAGGCACGTGGACAGGATCGCGCCGTACCATACGTGCACCGGCTCGCTCGAGTCGAATCGCCGCCACGGTGCGGTGACAAGCGCCCATCCGAGCGCTGGTACGAGCAGCACGAACGCGCCCCACTGCCATAAGGGCGGGAATGCAACGCTGAGCGGGTCCATCGTGGCGGAAGGTGCGTCCGCCGCATTCTAGTGCGTGTGTAGCCCGGGTTGAGCCCCCTTCGACTTCGCTCAGGGCCTGCGCCGAGCTTGCCGATGGGACAGGCCCCGGGCGAAACCGGGGAGCGTGTTCCCGATGTCACGCACCCCCGGGTCTCGCAAGCTCGACCCCGGGGCTATCGATCAGCGGATCGGCCCGACGCCGATGGGCGGCGGCGCGAGGTTGACGATGCGCTGGAAGAGCTGATCGTAAGCCTGCTCCGCCCCGGCGCCGAACAGGGGGTCGCTGTTGTCGGTGAACGCGGCGTCGATGGCTTCCCAGTCGCCCGCAGTCAGATGCTTTTCGGCGAGCGGCAGGACTTCCTTCTCCTCGGCGCGCATGTGCTCCCAGTGGAAGTCCGCATAGGCGTCCACCGCCGCAGCAAACGCCCGAAACTCGGGCATGCCGCCCTGCTGGAAGCGCGCCAGCGCCTGTTCGAGCGCACGAATCTTGCTCGCTCCCGTGCGATGCTCCTGCTCCAGCCGGTCCAGCAACGGCGCCGCTTCGGCGCAGCGCATTCGCAGCAACCGAAACACGTACTTGTCTTCCTTAGGGTGGTGAAGCCGCTCGGGAAAGGTGTCGATGTAGTAGATCATCGCGCCCAGGAGCGCGAAGTCGGGCCGGGCGCCTCGATCGCGGATCTCGCGCACGAGGTAAACCATGCCATGCAGCACGGCCGCGAGCGACCTGTGCTCATTGCGGATGATGCGTACGGCCTCCACCCGGATTCCTTCCGTTGGCCGACCGGCGCGATAGCCGCCGGGCCTCCGGCTACGATCGTAGCGCGCGGCACCCCGAACGTCTATTGACGTGGATCAATCGGCCTGCTGGGGCGAAAGCTTGGCGCAGATCAAGGAGGCCCTGTGGTCGCGGCGGGAGACTGTTGCGGTGCAACCAGAGATCCTTCGGAAAGCTAGCGCTATCATCGATCGATGCTGACCGCATATCTGGTCTTGAAGGTGATGCACGTCGGGAGCGCTGCGCTCAGCCTTTGCCTGTTCGTGGTCCGCGGCGCCTGGATGATGCGCGCACCGGCGCAACTCTCGCGCCCCTGGGTGAAGATCGTTCCCCACGTGGTCGACACGGTGCTTCTGGCATCGGCGATCGCTCTCGCCGTCGCAATCGAAAACTATCCCGGGACCCACGACTGGCTTAGCGCGAAGGTCGCCGGGCTCGTCCTCTACATCGTGCTGGGCAGCATCGCCCTGAAGCGTGGCCGCACCCGCACCGTGCGAACCGGGGCGTTTTTCGCAGCGCTCGGCGTGTTCGCCTACATCGTTGCGGTCGCGTTCACCAAGTCTCCTGCAGGCCCGATCGCCTGGATCGCCTCCTGAAATGTCCGACTCCGCCATGACCGATCTCTTCGCCGACAGCGCTTCCTTCGACGCGCCTCTGGACATGCTTCGTGCCTGCCACGGTCGCATTCGACGCCAACTGGCCACGCTCGAGCGCCACCTCGCAGCCCCGAACGCCGATGCCGACGCCAGGGCCGCGGCGAGCGCCCTGCTCAAGTATCTCGACAATGCGGCCCCGAACCATCACGAGGACGAGGAGCAAAGCCTCTTTCCGAGGCTCATCGCCGCCACCTCCGGCTCCGCCAGCGAACTGGTGGATGCGCTCTCGAAGCAGCACCAGGCTCTGGCGGCAATGTGGCGCAAGCTGCGGCCGGACCTGGCGGCGGTAGCCGCAGGCGCCCGCAGCGTGCTGACGCCCTCGCTGGTGCGGCACGTGCGCGTCGCATACTTCGATCACATCGACCTGGAAGAGTCCGATCTGCTGCCGCTCGCCGCCGAGCGTCTGGATGCGGCGACGCTGGCGGCCATCGGCGCCGAGATGGCACGGCGGCGAAACGTCGCCCATCCTGCTCCGTCCGGCAGCGCTGCCGGCTGACGAATGCGCTAGCCTGTTAGATCACGCGAGAATAGCGGGCCCGCTCGCGCTGCTCGCGCAGGTGGCGGTCGAACACCATCGCGACGTTGCGCACGAGCAGGCGGCCGCGGGGGCTGACCGTGATGGCATCCCCGGTGACGCTCAGCAGCCCGTCGGCAATGAGGGGCTCGAGTGCGGCGAGCTCGACTCCGAAATAGTCGCGGAAGGCGATGCCGTGACGCGCCTCGACCACGGCGAACGACAGCGCGCCATGACACATGATCGCGTGAATTACCTCGCGCCGCAGCACGTCGTCGGGAGAGAGCTGGTAGCCGCGAAACACCGGCAACGCGCCGGCGTCGAGACGGTCGTAGTACTCGTCGAGCGTGCGCACGTTCTGGTTGTAGGTCGCACCGACCTTGCCGATCGAGGAGATGCCGATCCCCAGCAGATCGCAGTCGGCGTGCGTCGAATAGCCCTGGAAATTGCGCTGAAGCTTGCCTTGCCGCTGCGCGACGGCCAGCTCGTCGTCGGGCTTGGCGAAGTGATCCATGCCGATGTAGGTGTAGCCCGCCCGCGTCAGCGTGGTGATCGCCAGCTCGAGGATCTCGAGCTTGTCCGCTGGTGACGGCAATTCGGTCTCGTTGATGCGCCGCTGCGGCTTGAAGAGGTGCGGCACATGGGCGTAGTTGTAGAGCGCGATGCGATCGGGCGAGGCCGCCACGATCTTGTTCAACGTCGTGCCAAAGCCCGCCACCGTCTGCCTGGGAAGGCCGTAGATCAGGTCGACGTTGATCGAGCGAAAGCCGTTCGCGCGGGCGGCGTCGAGCACGGCCCGCGTCTCCTCCTCGCTCTGGATGCGGTTGACCGCCTGTTGCACCTCGCGGTCGAAGTCCTGGACGCCGAGGCTCATGCGGTTGAACCCGAGCTTCGCGAGCAGCAGCACCGTCTCGGCGCCGACCTTGCGCGGGTCGATCTCGATCGAGCATTCCGCGTCGGCGGCGAAGGCGAAGCGCTCGCGCAAAATGGCCATCAGCGTGGTCATCTCGTCGGCAGCGAGGAACGTCGGAGTGCCTCCACCCCAATGCAGCTGAGAGACGACCGTGCCCGGGTCGATCAGGCCCGACAGGATCGAGACTTCCCGGCCCAGGTAGCGGATGTATTTCGCCGATCGCCCATGGTCCTTGGTCACCACCTTGTTGCACGCGCAGTAATAGCAGATGGTATTGCAGAACGGCAGATGGACGTACAGCGAAAGCGGCTTCGGTGCGCCGCTTTCCTTGGCCTGCCGTGCGAGCAGCGCGGCCACCAGATGCTCGGCGGTAAACGCCTCGGTGAAACGATCGGCCGTCGGGTATGACGTATAGCGCGGGCCAAAGGTGTCGTATTTGCGAATGAGGTCGGCGTCGAACGACACGCTCGCGACAGGGCCGGTGATAACGTGGCTCATGGCTGCATCCTGCCAGCCACCATAGCCCACAACCTTGAGCCAGATCAAGCCCTTGCCGGGCGGACGCGTCGGCGGCTCCCCTGTAACGACGAGTCCCTATACCGCCAAGTGCTCCCGGACGTTGTCCCGATCCATGGTCGCCCCCGCACCGGCGCCCACGACCTCGCCGCGCGACAGCACGACATAGTAGTCGGCGAGCGACTTTGCAAAGTCGTAGTACTGTTCGACGAGCAGAATCGCGATGTCGCCAGCAGCGATGAGCTTACGTATGGCGCGCTCGATGTCCTTGATGATCGACGGCTGGATGCCTTCCGTGGGTTCGTCGAGGATCAACAGCCGCGGACGCATCGCGAGCGCCCTTCCGATCGCAAGCTGCTGCTGCTGCCCTCCGGAAAGATCGCCGCCGCGGCGGCCGAGCATCTCCTTCAGGACCGGGAACATTTCAAAGACGAAGTCAGGAATCTTCGCTCCGCGTTTCTGCGTGGCGAGTCCCATCTGAAGATTCTCGGCCACCGTCAGCCTCGGAAAGATGTCGCGTCCCTGCGGAACGTATCCGATGCCCAGCGCCGCCCGGGCATATGGGGGCAGGCTCGCAATGCTGCGACCCTCGAAGGCGATCTCGCCCGAGCGGATGGGTAACATCCCCATCAGGCATTTGAGTAATGTCGTCTTGCCGACGCCGTTTCGGCCGAGCAACGCCGTGCACGCTCCCGCGGGAACGTCGAAGCCGACTTGGCGCAGGATGTGGCTGCCACCGTAGTACTGATTGAGCGATTTCACCGCGAGCACGGTCAGCGTCCGAGAAACACTTCGACCACCTGCTCGTTGCCCTGAATCTCCTCCATCGACCCTTCCGCGAGCACGGCGCCCTCGTGCAGGACGGTCACCTTCTGGGCGATGCGCTCCACGAAATCCATGTCGTGCTCGACCACGATCAAACTGTAACGTCCGGCCAGCGACAGGAACAGCTCCGCGCTGCGCAGCGTCTCGTCGTCGGTCATGCCGGCGACCGGCTCGTCGAGCAGTAACAGTTGTGGCTCCTGCATGAGCAGCATGCCGATCTCCAGCCATTGTTTCTGCCCGTGCGACAGGAGGCCGGCCAGGCGTGCAGCGTCGGGCAGAAGCTTGATTGTTTCCAGCGTCGCAGCGATGCGGTCGCGCGCTGGGCCGTCGAGCTGCGAGCGCAGCGTAGGCCACACCCGCTTGTCTGTCTTGAGCGCAAGCTCCAGATTCTCGTAGACCGTGTGCTGCTCGAACACAGTCGGCTTCTGGAACTTACGCCCGATGCCGGCGCCGGCGATTTCCGGCTCGGCGAGCCGCGTGAGATCGATGGTCTGGCCGAAGAACGCTGTGCCAGCATCAGGCCGCGTCTTGCCTGTGATGACATCCATCATCGTCGTCTTGCCGGCGCCGTTCGGGCCGATGACGCAGCGCAGCTCGCCGGCGTCGATGACGAGCGAGAGATTGTTGAGCGCCCTGAAGCCGTCGAAGCTGACCGAAATGCCGTCGAGGTAGAGAATGCCGCGGTGCGTGGTGTCGACGCCCTCGCTCAAGACGCGCGCGCCGCTGGCGACCGGGTCGTCCCACTGTTCGCGTATCGACGCGGCTTCGCTCATGCCTCCTCCTTGCAACAACCGAGCACATTCCCCGCCAGCGTGTCGGCAGCTCGCCATGAGCGAGCCGACGGCCCTGCGGGTCTTGAAGCTCCCGGCTCGCTCATGGCGCCTTGCGTCGCGCGGCGAGCAACCCCGCCAGGCCTCGGGGCAGGAACAGAGTCACTAGGATGAACAAGAGGCCTAGCGCGAACAGCCAATACTCGGGGAACGCCTTGGTGAACCAGCTTTTCCCCAGGTTGACCGCCGCCGCCCCAAGCACAGGTCCGTACAGCGTCCCACGCCCTCCCACCGCAGTCCAGATCGCGATCTCGATCGAGTTGGCGGGCGACATCTCGCTGGGATTGATGATGCCGACCTGCGGGACATAGAGCGCACCGGCGATGCCGCAGATCACCGCCGAGACGGTCCAGATGAACAGCTTGAAATAGACGGGGTCGTAGCCCGAGAACATCACCCGGCTTTCCGCGTCGCGAATCGCGGTGAGCACCCGCCCGAGCTTGGACGTCACGATCCAACGCGCGAACAGCAGAAACCCAAGCAGCGCCGCGCCGGTCACCGCGAATAGCGCCATTCTCGTCTCCGGGGCAGTGATCGGGAAGCCCAAGATACGCTTGAAGTCGGTAAAGCCGTTGTTGCCGCCGAAGCCGGTGTTGTTGCGAAAGAAGAGCAACATCGACGCGTAGGTGAGCGCCTGGGTGATGATGGAAAAGTAGACGCCCTTGATGCGTGAACGGAACGCGAAAAACCCGAAAACGAAAGCGAGCAAGCCGGGGACAAGCACAACCAGCAGTGCGGCGTACCAGAAGTGGTCGGTGAAGCTCCAATACCATGGATACGCCTTCCAATCGAGGAAGACCATGAAATCAGGCAAGTTGCTCTGGTAGACACCGTCGCGGCCGATCGAGCGCATCAGGTACATGCCCATCGCGTATCCGCCGAGCGCGAAGAACAGGCCGTGTCCCAGCGACAGGATGCCGGTATAGCCCCAGATCAGATCCATCGCCAGCGCCACGATCGCGTAGCACATGATCTTGCCGATCAGCGTCACCCAGTAGTCGGACACGTGCAGCGCACTGTCGGCGGGCACGACGAGATGCAGGATCGGGAAGGCGACGAAGAGCACCACTGCGGCTGCGACGTAGAAGGACCAGCCGCCCGCCGAGAGCAGGCGCACGAAGCGGGGGCCACCCGCGGGCGCCAGCGGGACGAATGCCGCGCCCATCATGCCTCGGCGGTGCGGCCCTTCAAGGCGAACAAGCCCTGCGGCCGCTTCTGGATGAAGAAGATGATGAACACGAGCACGGCGATCTTGGCGAGCACGGCGCCGGACCAGGCTTCGAGGAACTTGTTGACGATGCCTAACCCCATCGCGGCGTAGACCGTTCCCGCGAGCTGCCCGACCCCGCCCAGCACGACGACCATGAAAGAGTCGACGATGTAGCTCTGACCGAGATCGGGACCGACGTTGCCGATCTGCGACAGCGCGTAGCCGGCGAGCCCGGCAATGCCGGATCCTAGCCCGAACGCCATCGTATCGACGCGCCGCGTAGGCACGCCGTTGCAGCTCGCCATGGCACGGTTCTGCGTCACCGCCCGCACGAACAGGCCGAGGCGCGTACGGGTAAGCAGCAGCCACATGGCAAGCAGCACCAGTGCGGCAAAGCCGATGATGATGATCCGGCTCCAGGGCAGGACGACGCCGGTCACCGCCTCGATGCCTCCGGACATCCACGAAGGATTCTCAACCTGCACGTTCTGCGCTCCGAAGATCGTGCGTACCGTCTGGATCAGGATCAAGCTGATGCCCCAGGTCGCGAGCAGCGTTTCCAGCGGGCGCCCGTAGAGGAAGCGGATCACGCTGCGCTCGAGCGCCATCCCGACCAGCGCAGAAGCAGCGAACGCCGCAGGAACCGCGCAGAGCAGGTACGCGTCGAAAGCGCCGGGGGCGTAGCTGCGAAACAGGTTCTGCACGACGTAGGTCGCATAGGCGCCCACCATGATCAACTCGCCATGCGCCATGTTGATCACGCCCATGAGGCCGTAGGTGATCGCCAGTCCCAGCGCGGCGAGCAGCAGGATGCTTCCAAGGCTCACGCCGCTGAACACGCGGCCGATCATCTCTCCGGTCGTGAGCTTGCTCTCCACGGCGCGCAGCGAGCGCTCGGCCTCGGCACGCACATCCGCGTCGGGCTCGGCGTAAGCGTCGCCTTTCTTTTCCAGCAAGCCCAGGAGCAGCGTCTTGGTGCCGGGATTGTTGCTTTCCGCCAGCGTGCGGATCGCTGTCACCCGCGTGGCCTTGTCGCTGGATGCCAACTGCACCGAAGCCCGCGTGAGCGCCAACAAGTCCTTGATTTCGGCGTCGCTTTCCTGCGCGAGCGCGCGATCGATCGCCAGGAGCATCTCTTCGCCAGCACCGGTCTGCAGCTGCTTGGCCGCTGCCAGGCGCACGGCGCGATCCTTCGAGGTGAGCTTGAAGATGGCGATCGCCGTCTCGATTTCCTTGCGAACGCGATTGTTGATGACGAGGTCGTCGCGATCCGCGGGCAGCGGGCTCAGCGTCTTGCCGGTCGCAAGATCGGTCGCGGTCTCGCCACTTACGAGCAGAACCTGCTCCTCGCCCGCGGTCTGGACATTGCCGTCGAGCAACGCCTGGAGCAGCGTTGCCGTCTCCGGCGTGCCACTCGAAGCCAGCGCGGCGATCGCACGGATCTTTGCGTCGCTTTCGCCAAATCCGAGGTCGTGGACGAGCGCCGCGTCCAATGCCGCGATTGCGCGGCCGGCGAACAAGAGTGCCGCGGCGACGAGGCCGACGCGCAGCCAGCGAGCAAGACCGACGCTCATCTCTGTCCGATGGCTAGGGCCAGGACGCAACAACCCCGCGAGCGGCGGCGGGTGATCACGGAACCGACACCGCTCGCGGGGGCTCAGGGTCATACGCTTGCGCCTACTTCTGCGCGATGCTTTTCTCCGGCTCGTCCTTCTTACCCTTGTCCTCGGGAATGTACGG
>Ga0187779_10002459_pt1 | contig 11327 bp, 7 predicted proteins | sample 1015_Q2_SP10_10__FD_132435 | JGI IMG/M metagenome (GOLD analysis project Ga0187779, IMG submission 132435) | Tropical peat soil microbial communities from peatlands in Department of Meta, Colombia - 1015_Q2_SP10_10_MG | ecosystem: Environmental > Terrestrial > Soil > Wetlands > Peat | place... | reverse complement strand
GCCGAGCTCACGATGGAGGATGCCAGTCATCTCATCGTGCTGGTCGAAAATGCGACCGGCTATGCCAATCTCTCGCGGCTCATCAGCCGAGCCCGGCTTGGATCACCCCGCGGCGAGCCCGCGACCCGCTACGAGACGCTGGCCGCGCATGCCGGCGGACTGGTCGCGTTGTCGGGGTGCCGGCAGGGTGCGGTGGCGCGGCTGCTCGAGGGCGGTGATTTCCGCGGAGCGTGCGAGATGGCGTCACGGCTGCGCGACATCTTCGGCTGGGGAGATTTTTGGATCGAGCTGCAACGCCATCTAGAGCCCGACGATGGCCCGCGCATCCGCGCCTTGAGCGCGGTGGCGCGCGAGCTCGAGCTGGGCGCGGTCGCTACCGGTGGCGTCCACTACGCGTTGCCGGAGCACCGCGACCTGGCAGACGTGCTGACTTGCGTTCGCTTGAAGACGACACTCGACCAGGCCGGTACGCGCCTGCGGCCAAACGGCGAGTACTACCTGCGCGCTGCGGACGACATGGCGAGGCTTTTCTCGGAGCATTCGCGAGCGGTGGCCAACAGCGTGTCGATCGCCCAGCGCTGTGCTTTCCGCCTCGGTCGGCTGCACAACGAATTTCCCGATTTCCCACTGCCCGCCGGCGAGACGTCGTTCTCTTATCTCTACCGGCTCGTGCATTCGGGCGTGCAAGAGCGATATCGTCCGGTGACCTCGGAGGTGAGCCGGCAGATCGCGCACGAGCTCTCGGTCATCGAGAAGCTCGACCTCGCGGGGTATTTCCTCATCGTCTGGGACATCGTGCGTTTCGCCCGCGAACGGAACATTCTGGTGCAAGGCCGGGGCTCGGCTGCCAATTCCGCCGTCTGCTACGCGCTCGGCATCACAAGCGTGGATCCGGTCGGTCTGAAGCTGCTCTTCGAGCGGTTCCTGTCGGAAGAGCGCGACGAGCCCCCGGATATTGACCTAGACACGCCGTCCGGAGACCAGCGCGAACAGCTGATCCAATACGTCTACCAGCGCTACGGCCGCGAGCACGCCGGGCTCGTAGCCGAGGTCATCACCTATCAAGCCCGTAGCGCGGTGCGCGATATCGGCAAGGCGCTCGGCCTGTCGCTGGACCAGGTCGATGCGCTTGCAAAGTCGCTCGATTCGCGCGTTCCGAGCGAGATCGGCGAAGCACGCAGCGTTGCGGGGATCCGAAGCGTCGATGCGCAGTCCCGGTTGAGCAAGCATGGCGAACGGTTGCCGTTGACCGCGTCGGAGGTGGAGAGCGCGGTGGCGGCGCTCCCAGCCGCGCTCCAAGTGGACCTCGGCGGTGGGGTGACGCAGCGGCTGTATGCGCTCTGCCGGCGCATCGACGGATTTCCGCGGCATCTGAGCCAGCATGTGGGCGGCATGGTCATCACGCGCTCGCCGCTCATCGAGATCGCACCGCTGCAGCCTGCAGCCATGCCGGACCGGACGATCCTGTGCTGGGACAAAGACGATTGCGCCACGCTGGGCCTCATCAAGATAGATATCCTGGGCCTGGGCATGCTCGACGCCATCGAACGTGCGCTGGTTGACATCCAGCGCAGCCGCAGTATCATGGTCGATCTGGCGGATCTGCGTACCTGCGACGATCCACGCATCTATGATATGCTCTGCGAGGCCGACACGGTCGGCCTGTTCCAAGTAGAGTCACGAGCGCAGATGGCGAGCCTACCGCGCTTGCGCCCACGCTGTTTCTATGACATCGTCGTGCAGGTGGCTATCATACGGCCGGGACCTATCCAGGGCGATATGGTGCATCCCTATCTGCGCCGGCGTCGCGGTCTGGAGCCGGTCACCTATCCGCATCCGAAACTACGACCGGTGCTGGAGCGCACTTTGGGCGTGCCGCTCTTCCAAGAGCAAGGCATGCGTCTGGCGATCGAGGCGGCGGGTTTCACCCCGGGGCAAGCCGACGAGCTGCGACGAGCGATGGGCCATAAGCGATCGCGGGAGAAGATGGCCAGATTGCACGGGCGGCTGCTCGACGGCATGGAGCGCAACGGCATCTCACGCGAGTTGGCCGACCGGCTTTTCCAGATGCTGAGCGCGTTTGCGGATTACGGATTCCCGGAATCGCACGCCGCCTCGTTCGCGCTCATCGTCTACGTGTCGGCCTATCTGAAGCGGTACTTCGCGCCCGAGTTCTTCGCGGCGCTGCTCAATGCACAGCCTATGGGGTTCTACTCGCCGGCCACCCTCATCGGCGACGCCCGACGTCATAACGTGCAGGTCCTCCCGCCGGACGTCAACGCCTCGCGGTTTGCCTGTACGGTGGAACCGGTCGAGCATGCTTTTTCACCGGCGCACGAAGTGCACGGCTCGGGCATCATCACCCATCTGTGGCAACACCCGATGGCGTTGCGCATCGGTCTGTCACAGGTGCGCGGCATCGGTGAAAAGCACAAAACACCGCTGGATGCCGAGCGAGAACGAGCGCCCTATCGCGATCTGCGCGATTTCGTGCTTCGCACGCAGCTGTCCAAAGACGTCTTGGAATCGCTGGCTGCGGTCGGCGCCTTCGGCTGTTTCGGCCACTCGCGCCGCAGCGCGTTCTGGGAGGTGCAACGTACAAGCGCTCTGAGCACGGCCGGCGGTCTGGAACGGGGGATGACGGTGGATGAGCAAGCCGTCGAACTGCCTGCCATGCATGCACGCGAGGAGGCGGCCGCTGACTACCAGGGCTTGGGGCTGTCCACTCGTTACCAGCTGATGGAGTTCTACCGGCCGCAGCTGCAGGCGCTGCGCGTGCGCCGAGCGTGCGAACTAAAAAGTTTGCCCAACCGGCTTCTGCTCAAGATCGCCGGGGTCGTGACGACACGTCAGCGACCAGGGACGGCGAAGGGGTTCGTCTTCACGACCATGGAGGACGAGACCGGACTCATCAACGTGATCATCCGCCCTGACATCTACGAACGGTACCGACCGCTCGCACGCGACGAACCGACGGTCGTGGTGGAAGGGGTGTTGCAACGCCAGGACGGACACGTCAACGTCTTGGCGCGCCGCTTCTGGAAGCTCGACAGCCAGGAACTCGTGCGTGGCCTGACGTCACGGGACTTCCATTAGAACCCAAGGCACCAGGCCGCGCGTGGGCCATGGCGCCGGGTAGGGCTTGGGCGCCCATCTCCGGAACTGCGAGCGGTCCATCCGCCGAAGAGGAGCCCCGACGTGCCAGCCAGCGCTCACGGCATCGCCTTCGATGAGATCCGCGTCCAGCAGCCCCAGCTCGACGAGGTCGCTGCCGCCTATCGCGATCTTCGCGAGCGTTGGGAGACGGCGCGCGACACGAACGCTCGTCTCGAGGTCTTCAACACATGGGATGCGTTGCGCCGGCGCCTGAGTAGCTGGGCGGCATTGACCAGGCTGCGCTTCGACCAAGACACGACGGACTCGGAGCGCAAACGACAACGCGAGTTCCTCGATGAGATATCGCCCAAGCTGCTCGCGCTTGAGAGCGATATGCAACGCCGCCTCTTGTCGAGTCCGCACCGCGGGGAGCTCGAGGGCACGCTGGGGAGGCATCTGCTCACGCTCTGGCAAGATGACGTCGCGGCCTTCGACCCGGTGATCGAAGCCGACTTGACCCTCGAGTCGAAGCTGGAATCGCGCTACACGGAGCTGATCGCCGGGGCACGCTTGGAGATCGAGGGCGCGCAGGTCAACATGGCGGGGCTCGAACCATACCTTCAACACCGGGATCGAGACGTACGCCATCGCGCGCACGCCTGCCGCGACGCGTTCTTCGGCGCCCATGCCGCGGAACTGGACACGATCTATGATGATCTTGTCAGAATCCGCCATCGCATGGCACGCACGCTCGGCTATGAGAATTTCATCGGCCTGGCCTACAAGCGGCTGCATCGTACCGACTTCACCTCTCTCGACGTGGAACGATATCGCGACGAGGTCGTGCGACACGTCGTACCGCTGGCGCAGGAGATCGTTGAACGCCGGCGCGGGGCGCTTGGTATAGACGAGCTGCGGTTCTGGGATGAGAGCATGGCGTCGCCCGAGGGGAATCCCGTGCCACGTGGGGATGACGACTGGGTGGTCGCACGCGGCAGGTCGGCGCTGGGCCTTGTTCACCCGGAGATCGGCGAGTTCTATGAGATGATGGTCGCTAAAGGTCTCGTGGATCTCCACAATCGCGAGGGCAAGGCTGGCGGCGGCTATTGCACAGGATTTGCGGACTACGGCTTGCCCTACATCTTCGCCAATTTCAACGGCACGCACGGCGACGTGCACGTGCTCGTGCACGAGATGGGTCACGCATTCCAGGACTGGAAGAGCCGTATGCTCCCTGCCTACGATTATCTGACGCCCACTTATGAGTCAGCCGAGATCCATTCGATGAGCATCGAATATCTTGCGTCTCCACACATGGAGCTGTTCTTTGAAGGCGACGCCGAGCGCTATCGGCGCCAACAGCTCGAAGACGCGATGCTCTTTTTGCCGTACGGCGTGGCGGTGGACCACTTCCAACATTTGGTGTACGCGGCGCCCGAGCGACGGCCCGAGGAACGGCATGCCATGTGGCTGCAAATGGAAAAGCGCTACCTGCCCTGGCGCCGCTACGGCGATCTGCAGCGGTTCGCCGCCGGCTCGGTGTGGCAGGCCAAGTCCCACATCTATCAAGCGCCGTTCTACTACATCGACTACACCCTCGCGCTCTGCTGCGCGCTGCAGTTCTGGGCACGTTCTCGGCGAGACTATGCCAGCGCCGTTGCCGACTACGTCAGCCTGTGCGCCCGTGGGGGCGAGGCGGCGTTTGCCGATCTCGTCCGCTCGGCCAATCTGCGGTCGCCGTTTGAGGAGGGCGTGTTGGCCCAGGTGGTGGGCGCCGCTCGCGACGCCCTGACCCTTAGTTAGTTGACACTTACGTAAGTATCTGCTAAATTAAGGCCTATGGATGCAGCCGTCCGAGCGATCGCGCAAGCGCGGCGCCGTGACATCTTGGCCCTGATCGCACGACGCGAGCTGTCGGCCGGTGCTATCGCCTCCCACTTCGAGGTGACTCGGCCCGCCATCTCGCAGCACCTGGGCGTGCTCAAGGATGCTGGGCTCGTGGTCGAGCGTCGCGAGGGTACGCGCCGTCTCTACCGGGCGCGCCCGGCTGGGTTGGCCGGGCTACGCTCGTACCTGGAGGGGTTCTGGGACGATCGGTTGCGCCACTTGAAGCAGATCGCCGAAGCGCAGGAGAGGAGCTACCGCCGCCATGCCATCAGTCAACACCAACGCCGTCGAGCAAGAGATAAAGGTCAACGCCAGTCCTGAAACCGTCTTCGCCTTTCTCACAGATCCGGTGAAATTGCGGCGCTGGATGAGCATCGGCGGCGAGTGGGACCCTGTCGCTGGCAAGCCCTATCGTCTGATCATGACCAAAGAGGACGTGGCGATGGGCGCGTTCGTCGAGGTGACGCCACCCTCTCGTCTGGTGCTGACTTGGGGCTGGGAGGGCAAGGATGCCGTGACCAAGCCGGGGACGAGCACCCTTGAGTTCCATGTGCGCCCCGACGGGAACGGCACCATCGTGCGGCTCGTGCACCGCGATCTCCCGACCGCCGAAACGGCAGAGCAGCATAACCGCGGCTGGGAGTATTTCCTCAGCCGGCTGCAGATCGCGGCAGCGGGCGGCGATCCTGGTCCTGACAAGATGCAGGAATGATGCCGCGCGAGCAGCGGCACAGCATGACGACGTAGAGAGAAGGAGCGGCCATGGCCACGACGACACGCAAACGCAAGCGCGTCTCCGGCAACGGCAAGGTTCGCGGCGCGGGGAACTACGATGAGCAGCGCGCGGCTTTGCGCAAAGCGGAGCTCGAGCTTATCGATCAAATCGAACGGGTGGCGCAGATGCGCCGTCGGCTGCCGGTGGTCAGACGGGTCAAAGACTATTGCTTCCGTGAAGGGCCGCCCGATTTGACCGTCAACGCCCCGACGAGCTTCTTCGAGACGAAGCTGTCAGAGCTGTTCGCCCCGGGAAAAGACAGCCTCATCATAGATCATCTCATGTTCAGGGAAGACGACGAGCGGGCATGTCCCATGTGCAGCCTGTGGGCAGACGGTTACGATGCCGTCGCCAAGCATATCACTAACAAGACGAATTTCGTTCTCGTGGCCAAGACCGACATCGGGAAACTGCGTGATTGGGCGCGAGCGCGCGGGTGGCATAACCTGCGCCTGCTGTCCAGCCAAGGCACGAGCTTCAACCGCGATTTCGGCTTCGAAGAGGATGGCGACCAATTGCCCGGCATCAGCGTTTTTCGGCGCAAGGATGACGGCATCTATCATTTCTACGCGCAGCGGGCTAATCCAATCCCTGGGCGCTTGCGCGGCATCGACCTGTACACGCCGGTCTGGAACCTCTTCGATACGTTGCCCGAGGGGCGTGAGGACTGGCTGCCCGAGCACTTCTACCACTGACGGGCGACAGCCCAAGGCGGGGTGCCGGCGCGAGCTCGGGGGCGGTGCTATCCTTGATGCCGGTGGCGAAGTTCTGGGTCGAGCGCAGCTTTGCGGTCCGCGATGGCGCGCTGATGATCTTGAGATGACGAATACTGCATTTTTTCGTCTTCGCTGAGCTTACGTTGCATCAGGGTGGCTGAGCGGGCTTTTGTCGTGCTGGCGTTCAACCCGCGCGTGAGCGTGCTCACGAGGTTGATCACCATGAGAAATAAGAAATAGGCAACGACCACGCCGGCTGCCCAGCGCCAGCCGAAATAATGCCATACGGCCCAGGCGATCGCGGCGAGAACGATGAGACGGATCATGGGAGCACTGCCTCTCGCCTTAGTTATCGGCTCGCCGCCGATTGGGAGATAGCACCTGTGAAGAGGTCCAGGCCCACGGTTGTCGTCCTGCCTGACGGGCGCTGCGACAAGGTGAGCTCGATCGCGGCGTGGGGATCGGAGAGCAGACCGCTCAGCACGTACTGGGCTCGGCCGTCGCTTGCGAAGAGAAGGGGCGTGGAGCTGGCGATCGGACCGCCCGCCAGCCGCACCGCGTTGAAGCGCCGCTCGAAAAGCATGGTGCCGAGCGTCGAGTTGGGATCCAGGCTTTCCGGCCGGCCATGATACCCGCGATACACGAGCGGATCGTCCGTCACGACGATCAGCGTCGCGCCCTCATCGCGGGCGCCCGCCTGAGCTGCGCGTTCCAACACCGCAAGATCTTGCGCGAGAGTGGCAGCCGCATCGGAGGGTGCGCGCGCCGCTTGGTAGCCGCGGTACGAAGGCACGACGACTGCTGCCGCGAGCACGACGAGAATCGCGGCCACCACCATCATCTCAACTTGGGTCAGGCCGCGCACGGTCACGGCAAGATACCGGGAGCGCCGAGGTTACCATCCGACCAGCTGTCATTTTTGAACGTGTCGGCTGGTACCGGCGTGCCCCTCCCTTCGGCCGTGAAAGCATGAAGTCGCAAGTCCGTCGCGTACGCTCCACCGAGCTGCCCGGCCGGGTCGCCGGGGCTCGCGGTAGACGCAAGACCAGCATCGTCGACGACGCCCACGACTTCCGAGTATGGCGCCAGGTCGAAACTGCGCAACAGGGTGGTCACCGTCCGGGTTGCAACCGTTTGACCATCGGCGCTGATGGTGGCCGTGGCCACCACTTGCAACGGCACTTCTACGACCTGAGGATTCGCTTGCAGGTTGAGGTCGAGGTGGTCGGCATGCTTGGTGCTGCCCGGGGATTGCAAGCTCACGAGCACCGTCGCAGAGGTTCGTGCGTCGATCGCGATGGTCGTGGTGCTGTGCGCGGATGCGAGATCGTCGAGCACGGCTGACAGGTCGCCCTTGCGCTCGAAGATGAGCGCGCGGACCCAGGATGCCCCGCCGTCGGCGGCGGCCAGCGCTTGCTGCGCGCGGCTCGCTTCATCGACCTGGCGCAATCGTTGCGTGCCGATATCGACCATCACGGCAAGTAACGCCATGAGGAGCGCCACTGCGAGCAGCGTCGTGACCAAAGCGATGCCGCGCTCGGCGCTGCGCTGGACGCGGCGCACGTCAGCGGCTTCCTGAGGGAGGCGGCGACGCGCCCGCACCCGGTGGAGGGACCGGCGGCCCGAGCAGGGTGACCTCGCGTGCCACGCTGCGCCCGCTCAAATCGGTCACTTCGATCGTTAAAGTATGGAGACCGGTCGACGACGCTTTGGCCACCGTCTCCGTAAGAATCATGCCGTCGATCGCCGCCACGTGCACGCCGTCTTCGATCGACCAGCCGTAAGCGAGCGCAGTCTCTTCATCGGTCAGCGCGTTGGCGAGGATTCGTAGCGCGGTCTCATGCTGCTCGGCCAGCCGATCGGCTCCGGCCAGGACGACGAGCGCGGGGAAGATCGCACCGACGATCACGATCGCGAACAGCGCACAGGCGGCAAGGGATTCGACAAGCGTAAACCCGGCCGATACCCGGCGCGCAGGCGAGGAGAATATCGGGAATTTCCGCGCCAAGATGAGCGTCCGGGACTCACCCGGGGCGCTCACCCGCACGAACAGCGGCGACGTCTGGACGAGGACCGGCCGGTTGAAGAAAGCGGGGCCGACACGGTAGCGACGGCCCTCGAAGGTGAGCACGCCGTCGGGCGACACGAAGATGCTGATACCGGCCCGCCGCCAAGCACGTGGATCGCTTGTGAAGCCGCGCGCCACGTGGTCGACGAGCGCATCGCGACGCAGCCAGATGACAACGCTCAGGCCAAGAGCGACCATGGCGATCGCTATGCCCAACAGCCGCAGACCTGGCCGTGCGGATCCTGTGGTCGTATGAAGGTCGACGCCCTCGTGCGAGGCTATGGCCTCGTGTTCGGGCGCGACGGTGGCTGAGGCTGCCTGCGCACCCGTCGGCTGAGCACCAGCGCTGCGCACCTGATAGCTGTCGATGATGACGCTGCTCTCGACGACGCCGTTGCGAAGGCGCGCGATCGATCGCGGGACTGCCATGCCTTCGGCGTCGGTCCATCCGGAGAAGGCGAAGGCGACGTCGTCTTTTATGTCGAGCGCCCCGATGACCTGGGCGTGCGAGGCGTCGAGATACAGGCGCGTGCCCGTGCCTGCGGTCCACGACGTGCCGCCAGGGTCGGCGGTCAACGATTGGCCCGCGGTCGTCGCGAGCACCACTGCCCAGGGGTTGGCGAGCTGCTCGACCGCCAAGGGATCGTCGAAGACAAGTGTCTGGGGGCCAAACCGGATCCAAGAGTCGCGGCTGGACGCATGAAGTTGGCAATCGGCACTCGATTCGTCAAGCACCCAGCCATCCGGCCCAACATCGAGGGCGCCTTGGATGACGGCAGCCGTGTCGTCGGATGGATGCGCAAGGTAGCTCAGCTGCCCACGGAACGACGTGAGCGCCTCGAGTACGGGAGGAAGCGAACCGCTGGCGTAGGCCGGCCGCGCGGGCCATACGCTCATGGCTGCACAGAGGAGAAAGGCCGAGACAAGACGTCGTTGCATACTGCCGTCCACCAGCCGTCGCGTGCGTGCTCACATGCTATCCTGAAGCGCTTGGCGGTGTCAACGCGAACAAACGCACGGGCCGCGGGCGTTCGCGGCGAGCCTTGTCTCCTATCACGCGCGCTAGCGTGTATGTCAAGCCTCAGGCCGGTTCGGGAAGAAAAGGTGCGGGTTCAAGGCGAAGACGCCTTCTTAGAGCACCGTCTATATCGCGGAGCATCCATGGACAACTTCAACAAGCTGACCGAAAAAGCGCAGCAAGCCGTCGTGCGGGCCCAGAGCCTCGCTCGCGAGCACAGCGCGGGTGAGATCGACGCCGAGCACCTGTTGGCTGCGCTGCTCGAGGACGGCGAGGGCGTGCCGGCGCTCGTGTTGCGCCAGCTCGGCGCGGACGTTGGTGGCCTGCAATCCCAGCTGGCCGCAGTCTTGGCCAAACGATCGAAGGTCTACGGCGCGAGCGAGCCTGGGATGGGTCGCGATCTGCGCGACATCTTGACCAAAGCCGCCACCGAGGCCCAGCATTTCAAAGATGACTACATCTCGACCGAACACCTGCTCTTGGCCATAGCCGACGGGCGCAAGTCAGAGGCCGCCGAGCTGTTGCGCACAGCGGGCGCGACGCGTGATGCGATCCTCCAAAGCTTGAGCGCCGTACGAGGCAGCCAACGGGTGACCGACCAAAACCCGGAAGGCAAGTACCAAGCGCTCGAGCGCTATGGGCGCGATCTCACCAAGCTGGCACTTGAGAACAAGATAGATCCCGTGATCGGCAGAGACGAAGAGATCCGCCGCGTCGTCCAAGTCCTCTCAAGGCGGACCAAGAACAACCCAGTCCTCATCGGTGAACCCGGCGTGGGGAAGACCGCGATCGTCGAGGGTCTCGCACACCGCATCGTGCGTGGCGACGTGCCTGAGGGCCTCAAAAACCGGCGCATCATCGCGCTGGATCTGGGCGCGCTCATCGCCGGCGCCAAATATCGAGGGGAATTCGAAGATCGCCTCAAGGCGGTGCTCAAGGAGATCGCTCAGAGCGAGGGCGAGATCATCCTCTTCATCGACGAGCTCCACACGGTCGTCGGCGCGGGCGCAGCCGAGGGATCCATGGATGCCTCCAACCTGCTCAAGCCGATGCTCGCGCGCGGTGAGCTCCACACCGTCGGGGCCACGACGCTCGACGAGTATCGCAAGTACATCGAAAAGGACGCGGCGCTCGAGCGCAGGTTCCAACCAGTGATGGTCGGCGAGCCGACGGTCGAAGACACCATCTCGATTCTGCGCGGCCTGCGCGAGCGCTATGAGGCCCACCATCAGGTGCGCATCAAGGATTCCGCGCTGGTCGCTGCCGCTGTGCTCTCCAACCGCTATATCACTGATCGCTTCCTACCCGACAAGGCGATCGATCTCGTCGACGAGGCCGCCTCGAAGATCCGCATGGAGATGGATTCGCGCCCGGTCGAACTGGACGAAGTCGAGCGGCGATCGAACCAGCTCAAGATCGAGCGGGAGGCGTTGCGCAAGGAGACCGACGCTGGATCTCGGGCTCGCTTGGCCGCCATCGACAAGGAGATCGCGGAGCTCGACGGCGAGGCGTTGCGCCTGCGTTCGCTCTGGGAAGCCGAGAAGAAGTCGGTGGGCGAGGCGAGCGCCATCAAGGAGCAGATCGAGAAGCTCAAAGAGCGCATCACGCGCGCCGAGCAGGGATACGATCCCAAAGTGGATTGGGAAGAGGTCTCGCGCCTCAAGTACCAAGAGCTGCCAGAACTCGAGAAAAAGGTGGCCGCCCTGGAAAAGCGCGGTGCTCCGAACGGTGCGAGGACGCTGTTCAAGGACGAAGTCGACGAGCACG
>Ga0187779_10002458_pt1 | contig 11333 bp, 9 predicted proteins | sample 1015_Q2_SP10_10__FD_132435 | JGI IMG/M metagenome (GOLD analysis project Ga0187779, IMG submission 132435) | Tropical peat soil microbial communities from peatlands in Department of Meta, Colombia - 1015_Q2_SP10_10_MG | ecosystem: Environmental > Terrestrial > Soil > Wetlands > Peat | place... | reverse complement strand
GAAGGTGGGCAAGGACGGCGTGATCACGGTCGAGGAGGCGAAGGGCCTCGAGACCACGCTGGAGACCGTGGACGGGATGCAGTTCGACCGCGGCTACCTGTCGCCCTACTTCGTGACCGACGCGGAGAAGATGGAGGCGGTCATCGAGGACGGCGTGGTGCTGATCCACGACAAGAAGATCAGCTCCATGAAGGACCTGCTGCCGGTGCTGGAGAAGGTCGCCCAGATGGGCAAGCCCCTCCTGATCATCGCGGAGGACATCGAGGGCGAGGCGCTGGCCACGCTGGTGGTGAACAAGCTGCGCGGCACGCTGAAGGTGTGCGGCGTGAAGGCGCCGGGCTTCGGCGACCGCCGCAAGGAGATGCTGCGCGACATCAGCATCCTGACCGGCGGCAAGGTGATCAGCGACGAGCTGGGCTTCAAGCTCGAGAACACGGTCCTGTCGGACCTGGGCAAGGCCAAGCGGATCGTGGTCGACAAGGACAACACGACGCTGGTGGACGGCGCCGGCAAGCGCGCCGACATCGAGGGCCGCATCAACGAGATCCGGGCCCAGATCGACAAGTCCACGTCGGACTACGACAAGGAGAAGCTGCAGGAGCGGCTGGCGAAGCTCGCCGGCGGCGTGGCGGTGATCAACGTGGGCGCCGCGACCGAGACCGAGATGAAGGAGAAGAAGGCCCGGGTCGAGGACGCGCTCCACGCCACGCGGGCCGCGGTCGAGGAGGGGATCGTCCCGGGCGGCGGCGTCGCGCTGCTGCGGGCGCAGGCGGCGGTCGCGAAGATGAAGCTCACCGAGGACGAGAAGGTCGGCGCCGAGATCGTGCGGCGCTCGCTCGAGGAGCCCATCCGGATGATCGCGCAGAACGCCGGCGCCGAGGGCTCGATCGTGGTCGCCAAGGTGCGCGAGGCGAAGGAGAAGAACTTCGGCTACAACGCGCAGAGCGACGAGTACGAGGACCTGGTCGCGGCCGGCGTCATCGACCCGACCAAGGTGACCCGCACGGCGCTGCAGAACGCGGCGTCGATCGCGGGGCTGCTGCTCACGACCGAGGCCGTGGTGGTCGAGAAGAAGGAAGAGAAGCCTGCTCCGCCGATGCCGCCGGGCGGTGGCATGGGCGGGATGTACTGAACCAGCTGGCAGTTGCCAGACGGCAAGTGTCCAGTGGTTACCAGTCGGCAGTAGGCAGTAGACAGGACAGGCACGGCCCCGGAGCGATCCGGGGCCGTGGCCGTTTCGGTCGCCCCGGCACCCGGGACACCGCATCCCGATGCGCCGCAACGGCTTTTCACCTATTTTCACGGCGATGACCGAGCCGGGCGCCCCTTCGCAGCCGGCCGCTCCGCGGCCGTCGATGGTCCAGCGCGCCGCGCTCCCGCGGGAGCTGTCGGACTTCCTGATCGAGTTCTCGATCGCGCTCCACAAGCACTCGATGTACCCGGGCGGGCATCCGACCCTGGGCCCCGCCTCGGACGGCGTGGCCCGCCGGCTCGACACGCTGCTGGCCGAGCGCGGGACGCTGTCCCTGGGCGTGGCGCGCGACCAGCTGGTGATCGAGGGCGTGGCCACCGACCCGCGCCACCCGGTGCTGAAGGACCTGGCCGACCGGCTGCACCGCCACCATCTCGGCGCGATCAGCTTCGCGCGCGGCGTGGTGGGCTCGGAGATCGACGCGTCGCTCAAGGTGCTGGCCGAGGACGCGGGCCGCGGCGGGGGCGAGCCGCTGGGGATGCGGCCGCTGAACCAGATCGCCTCCTGGCCGCACATCCGGCTGTACCCGCTGACGTTCGACCGGCTGCAGCTGCTGGACGGCGGCGAGGGGGACGAGGACGCCGGCGCCTCGCCGGGCGCCACCAAGGCCGCCCAGCTGTGGGTGGGGCTCGCGCGCGCGGCGCTGGCCTCGGAGGGCGTCGCCAAGGGGCCCGCCGCGGCGCCGAAGGCCACCGACGTGAAGACCGCGGGACCGAAGCCCGAGGGCGCCAACGCGCCGCTCAGCGACGCGGAGATCGACGCGGCGCTCGCGGGGGTGCAGCCCGCGGCCGCGATCGAGGCCGCAGCCGCCGAGCCCGCCCAGGTGGCGCGGGCCATCGAGGGACACGAGCGCGGCACGGCGTACGACCAGGTGATCGTGGGCTACATGCTCCAGATCGCCGACGAGCTGAAGGTGGCCGGCGGGTCGGGCGCGGTGGCGCTGAAGAAGCGGATGAGCAAGCTGATCTCCGCCCTGGACCAGGACACGCTGCACCGGCTGCTCGAGATGGGCGGCGACCGCACCCAGCGCCGGCAGTTCATCCTCGACGCGTCACAGGGCATGGCGGTGGACGCGGTGGTGGACCTGGTGCGCGCCGCGTCCGGCACGGGCGCGCCGGTGTCGCGCTCGATGCTGCGGATGCTCACCAAGCTCGGCCACCACGCCGATCGCGGGCCGGCCGCCTCGCGGACCGTCGCCGAGGTGAACCTGCGGGACCAGGTGGCGGAGCTGGTGCGCGGGTGGGCGCTGGCGGACCCCAACCCGGACGGCTACGCGTCGGCCCTGGAGAAGATGGCGCAGGTCGCGCCCGCGCTGGTCGCGCCCGGCGAGGCGCAGTTCTCGCCGGAGCCCGAGCGCCTGCTCCAGATGGCCTGCGAGATCGGGACCGGCGGCACCGCGCTCGGCCGGGCGGTGGACCACCTGGTGACGGGGAACCGGCTGGCCGACGCGCTCGACGTGCTCGAGCGCTCGGCGCAGGCGTCCGCCGCCACCGAGGCGGTGAGCGCGAAGGTGGTGACACCCGACGTCGTGCGGGTGCTGCTCGCCGCGCAGCCGATCGACTTCGTGCTGCTGGACCGGGTGCTGGCGCGGCTGGGCGAGGCCGCGGCCGACCCGATGCTCGACCTGCTGGCCGAGTCGGAGTCACGGCAGGTGCGGCGCGCGCTGATCGACCGGCTGATCCGGATCGGGCCCGCGCTCGGGACCCACCTCGTGCCGCGGCTCGGCGACGAGCGCTGGTACGTGGTGCGCAACCTGCTCTACCTCGGGGCCGAGCTGCCCGCGGTGCCGGCGGGCCTCAACGCCGCGCAGTTCACGCAGCACGGAGACTTCCGGGTGCGGCGCGAGGCGCTGCGGGTGCTGTTCCGGGACCCGGCGGTGCGCACCCGCGCGATCTGCACGGCGCTCGCCGACCAGGACGCGCGGGTCAAGCGGCTGGCGATCGCGGCGGCCGCCGACGGCGGCTGCCCGGAGGCGGCCGTGCCGCTGGTCGTCGCGCTGGCCACCGGCGACGAGGAGAGCGAGCTCAGGGTGGCGGCGATCCGCGCGCTCGGCGCGGAGGGCGGCCGGCTGTCGCTCGACGCGCTGCTCCGGATCACGCAGCTCCGGCGCAGCCTGCTGGGCGGGATGCGGCGCGGCTTCGACGAGCCGGAGTTCCTGGCCGCGCTGGCCGCGCTGGGCGCGTTCCTGCCCGACCGCCGGGCCCGGGAGCGGCTGGAGCAGGCGGCGCTGCTCCGGGACCCGGCCGTGACCCGGGTGACCACCGAGGCGTTGAAGGGAGGCCCGTGAACGATCCGGCCCGGTTCCTGACGTCGCTGGCGCAGGCGCTGTCCACGATGTCGCTCTACCCCGAGGGGCATCCCTCGCGGGAGGGGATCGTGGACGTCGCGTACGCCAACCTGCAGGCGCTCCAGCAGGTCGACCGCCGCGTGTCGTTCTCGTTCCTGGGCGACGACGTGGTGTTCGGCGACCGGCCGCTGCGCGACCTCCGGGGCTGGGACTGGAGCAACCGCCTCGCCGGGGCCGGCGTGCAGCGGGTCGAGTTCGAGACCGAGGTGACGCGGGACGAGTTCGAGAGCTTCCTCACCCAGCTGATGGCCAAGCTGACGCTCGCCGCCGTGCGGCAGGCCGGGGCCGCGTCCAAGGCCGGCGGCCCGATCAAGTTCGGGGCGGTGGGCATCAAGGAGCTGGAGGCGGCGCCGGAGCTGCAGACCGCGACCATCGCGCTGTCGCTGCACGAGGAGGCCGAGACCATCCAGTGGCTCCACGAGGAGACGCAGGGCGGCGGCGGCCTGCCGCTCGCCGAGGCGGAGGCGGTGGTGCGCTCGCTGGCGGCCGCGATGCACGGCGACCAGGCGGTGGTGCTGCCGCTGCTCGAGCTGCGGCGCTACGACGAGTACACCACCACGCACTCCCTCAACGTGTGCGTGCTGGCGATGGGCCTCGCCGAGTGGATCGGCCTCGGGGCGCGGGACGTGCGCGCGTTCGGCGTCGCGGGCCTGCTGCACGACATCGGGAAGGTGAAGATCCCGACCGAGATCCTGAACAAGACCGGGCGGCTGACGCCCGAGGAGCGCGAGGTGATGAACCGCCACCCCGTGGAGGGGGCGCGGATCATCATGGACTCGGAGGAGAACCTCGACCTGGCGGCGGTGGTGGCGTACGAGCACCACATCATGCAGAACGGCGGCGGCTACCCCAAGCTCGAGTACCCCCGCGAGTGCCACCAGGCCTCCAAGCTGGTGCACGTGTGCGACGTGTACGACGCGCTGCGCACCAACCGGCCCTACCGCGCCGCCTGGCCGGCGCCGAAGGTGCTGAGCTACGTGGAGGAGCGCGCCGGCACCGAGTTCGAGCCCGAGGTCGCGCGCCGCTTCGTCAAGATGATGGCGGAGTGGGAGCCGCGGCAGGCCGCCATCAGCGACCAGCCGGTCGTGGACATGCACGCCCTCCCGCTGGCCCCGTCCACGGCGCCCGCCGCCGACGGCGGCTCAGCGCCGGCCCAGGGGTAGCGCCAGCTGCTCGAGCCCCGCGCCCACCTCCACGGTCGGCAGCGGGGCGTCCTGCGTCGCCACCAGGAGCGTCCCGCGGAACGCGGTGCCCTCGAGCGCGCGCGCCACGGCGGCGCGCGCCAGCGCGGGCGTGTTGCAGCGGTCGGAGAGGTGCGCCAGCACCAGGGCGGAGAGGCCGGCGTGGGCCACCTCGGCGGCGAGCTGCGCCGCCTGGCGGTTGGAGAGGTGCCCGCCGTGGCCGGCGATGCGGGCGCGCACGGCCGGCGGGTAGCCGCTGGCGCGCAGCATCACCTCGTCGTGGTTGGTCTCCAGCACCAGCGCGTCCAGCTCGCGGCAGGCGTGCCGCAGCGCCGTGGTCGGCGTGCCCACGTCGTAGGCGACGCCCACCCGGCGGCCCTCGCCGTCCTCCACCACCAGCATGACCGCGTCGCTGGCGTCGTGCGCGGTGGGGAAGGCGCGGAGCGCGAAGCCGGCCAGCGCCTGGGGCGCGCCGGCCGCGAGCGGCCGGGTCACGGTCCCCGCCCGGAGGCGCGGCGCGAGGGCGGCCAGCGTGCCCGCGCTCGCCAGCAGCGGCACGCCCCACGCCGCGGCGGCCGCGCCGGCGCCGCGTGCGTGGTCGCCGTGCTCGTGGGTGAGCGCGATGCCGGCGATGCGGGCCGGATCGCGGCCGGCCGCCGCCAGCCGGCGCGTGAGGTCGCGGAGCGAGAAGCCGGCGTCCACCAGCAGGGCGGCGCCGGCCGACTCCAGCAGCAGCGCGTTGCCGCGGCTCCCGGAGCCCAGGACGGTCAGCCGCACGGCGTCCGGCCGGTGGCCGCGCCCCACACCGCGGCGAGGTAGCGCCGCGTCCCCTCGTCCACCGCGACGTCGCGGCGCGGCATCACGCGCGCGGCGATCTCCACGAACCGCCCGCACTCCAACACCTGCCCGGCCTCGTCCAGCCCCCAGGCGAACGGCGGCACCTCGGCGGGGGGCCGCGCGCTCCCGAACAGGTTGGCGCCGGCGCCGATCACGCACCCGGTGGGCAGCATGGTGCCGATCGCCGTCTTCACGTGGTCGCCGATGAGGGAGCCCATGAACATCGTCCCGGTCTCGTAGCGCTTCCCGCCGAGGGTGATGCGCACCGGGCCGTAGGTGTTCTTGAGGTTGGAGTTGATCGTGCCGGCGCCGAGGTTCACCCACCGGCCGACGACCGAGTGGCCGAGGAAGCCGTCGTGCGACTTGTTGGCGTAGCCCAGGAACAGGGTGGCCGACACCTCGCCGTGCACGACGCAGCGGGGGCCGATGGCGCTGCCGGAGATCTGCCCGCCCAGCAGGCGGGTGTCCCGCGCCACGGCGAGCGGCCCGACCAGCCGGCTGAAGGCCCGCACCTCGACGCCCGGCGCCAGCACGACCGGCCCGGGGCGCACGTCGAAGACGACCTGCGGCTCGACCGAGGCCTCCCCGGCGATCACCAGCGCCGGGTCGCCGAGCACCACCGCGCCGCGCGGGATGGCGGCGGCGCCCTGCTCGGGGCGCACGTGCTCGAGGTCGGCCCGCAGCGCGGCGGTAAGCTCGCTCACCAGCTCCCACACGCCGGCGAGCCGCTTGCCCGCGAGCGCGACCGCGGGCCAGGCGGCGGCCGCCTCGAAGCCCGGCCAGTCGGCCCGCCGCGGGATGGCGTAGCCCACGGTGGCGCCGCCGGTGTCGGTGAACCGCACCGGCTCGGCGGGCGAGGCGTTGCGGCCGAGGTCCGCGGCGGGCACGAAGGTGGCGCGCAGCAGCAGCCGCGGCTCGTGCTTCTCCCCGGGCCCGGCGGCCACCGGCGGCGCGCCCGGCTCGGCGAAGTCGCGCAGGTGGCGGTGCGGCGTGAGGTAGCCGCCGACCGGCAGGCTCAGCCGCGCGGACCAGCGCTCGCGCAGCAGGAAGGCGCCGTAGCGCAGCTCCCCCAGCGGCCGCGTGAGCGAGAAGGGCAGGAACGCGGGCAGGTCCTCGGCCGCGTCGTACAGGTACAGCTGGACGGTCATCGGGGCTCTCCTTCGCCGCCGCGCTCCGCGACATCGGACGGCAGCCGGGCCAGCAGCTCCTTGAGGTGCGGCGCGCGCTCGCGGGTGGTCACCAGGGTCACGCCCCGCGCGCGCACCACCACGAGGTCGGACACGCCGTCGAGCACGGTGGTCCCGTCCTCGCTCCACACGATGCAGCCGGCGGCGTCCACCACGTGGGCGCGGCCGACCGTCACGTTGCCCGCGGCGTCCGGCGCGCGCACGCGCGCCAGCGCGGCCCACGAGCCGACGTCGTCCCACCCGAAGTCCCCGGGCAGCACGGCGCCGCGGTCGGTCCGCTCGTAGAGGCCGACGTCCACGCTCACCGGCGTGGCCGCCCGGTAGAACCCCTCGACGTCGCCGCGGTCGAGCGCGGGGAGCCCGCCGGCGAGCTCCGGGGCGTGGCGCCGGCACTCGGCGCGGAACCGCGCCGCGGTCCAGGCGAACATGCCGGTGTTCCACAGCGCGCCCGCGGCGATCAGCCGCGCGGCCTCCGCCGCGTCCGGCTTCTCGACGAACCGGGCGATGCGGCGCCCGCTTCCCGCGCCGAGCGGCGCGCCGGGCACGACGTAGCCGTAGCCGATCTCCGGCCGGGTCGGCCGCGCGCCCACCGTCACCAGGGCGTCCTCGCGCTCGGCGAGGTCGAGCGCGGCGGCGGCGGCGGCGCGGAACGCCTCGGGATCGGCCACGGTCCAGTCGGCGTGCACGCTGAGCACGGCGGCCGCGCCGTCGCCGGCGGCCGCGCGCGCCGTGGCCCAGGCCAGGGCCGGCGCGGTGGAGGCCGCGCGCGGCTCCGCCAGCACGTTGGCCGCCGGGAGGCCGGGGAGGGCGCGGCGCAGCGGCTCCTGGAGCGCGGGCGAGCCGACGACCAGGACGCGCTCGGCGGGCACCAGCGGCAGCAGCCGCTCGACCGACTCGGCCACGAGCGGGCGGTCGCCCGCGAGCGCGAGCAGCTGCTTGGGCCGCCGCGCCGTCGACACGGGCCAGAACCGCGCGCCCACGCCGCCCGCCAGCACCACCGCCCAGCGCATCAGGATCCCGCCTCCCCGTCCTCGTCCTCGCCGAGGATGGCCGCGACCTGGCGGACCAGCTTCTTGGGCGAGAAGGGCTTGGTCACGAACCCCGCCGCGCCCAGCTCGCCGGCGCGCTCGGCCGTGGCGCTCTGGCCGGCGGCGGTGAGGACGATGAACGGCACGCGCGCGAGCCGCGGGTCGGCGCGCGCCTCGGCGAGCAGCTCGAGGCCGGAGCGGGCGGGCAGGTTGACGTCGAGCAGCACCAGGTCCACGTCGGCGTGCTCGCGCAGGAACCGGAGCCCCTCCTCGCCGTCGTGCGCGATCGACACCTGGTAGGGGCCGCGCTCGAACTCCAGGCGCACGATGCGTCCGATGAAGGGTTCGTCGTCGATGACGAGGAGATGGTGCGGCGTCGCCGCCCCCCTACAGCAGCCGGGCGATCTGCGCGCGGTGGCGCGTGAGATCGAAGAGGAGCGGTCCGAGGTCGGCGTGCGGCCGCAGCAGCACGAGGAGCTTGGCGTCGGCCGAGAGGTTCGCCACCACCGCCACGCCGTCGTCGTACTCGAGCACGCCGGTCGCGAGCTCGCCGCGCAGCGCGTTGCGGCCCAGCTCCTCGCAGGCCTGCAGCACCGCGGGCAGGTGCGCGGCGACCGCCTCGGCGTCGAGCCCGCCGGCGGCCACGTGGTCGATCGGGAGGCCGTCGTCGCCGAGGACGATGACCGCGTCCACGCCCTGGCGGCGCGCGAGCACCTGCACGACGTCGCGAATGGTCGGCATCCCGCTCCTCGCTGGCGGACGGCGGTCCAACGTAGGCCGCGGCCGGGGCGGTGTCAAGCGCGCGGGGCCGTTGACACTGGACGCGCAAATGGCCTATTCTTCGCCGGTTAGCTGATGTCCCGCCCCTCGATGGTTCCGCGGCTCGTGGCGCTCCTGGCGCTCGTGGTGCTCGCCGATTTCGCGGCGTGCAACAACCCGTTCCAGCTGCCGCCGGCCAACCTCGCCGTCACGTCGGACACGGTGACGCTGTGGGCGCTCACCGGCACCGACGTCTCCCGTCCCTCGGCGTACAGCGTGTTCCCGGTGGCGCCGTTCGGCATCCCGGACGTGGTGCGCACCGACCGCAGCTCCGGGTTCGACTTCGCGTTCGACATCCGCACCGACACGGTGGTGAAGGACACGACGGCGGTGCTGCTGCCGCGCGGCGCGATGGGGCTGTACGTGGACGGCGGCCTGCAGGTCACCACCCAGACCATCGACCAGGTCACCCTCGCGCCGACGTCCGGGTACCAGGACACCCTCGCCGTGCCGGTGAAGGTCGGCACGGTGGTGCTGGTGGCGTCGCGCTCGCAGACCTGCAACTTCGGCTACATCCGGCCCTACTACGCCAAGCTCGTGGTGACGTCGCTGGACTTCGTGGCCCGCTCCATCGCGTTCCTCATCTACAACGATTCGAACTGCGGGTACCGCAGCCTCAAAGCCGATTCGCTGCCCCCGACGGAGTAGGCGTGCTCGATCCCCGGTCGTTTCGTGACGCGGAGGCCTTCGCGGCCCTGCGCGCGCAGCTCGCGGCGCGTGCCGCCGGCGCCGAGCTGGACGCGCAGCTCGAGCGGGCGCGCGGGCTGGCCGAGCGGCGGCGCGCCGCCATCGGCGAGTCCGACGCGATCAAGGCCGAGCTGAACGCCCGGAGCCGCGAGGTCGGCGAGCGCAAGAAGCGCGGGGAGGACGCGACGGCGCTGCTCGCGACGCTCGGCGACCTGTCGGCGCGGGCCGAGCGGGCGGCGGCGGCCGCGGCGGCAGCGGAGGCCGGGTTCGACGAGGCGCTGGCGTACCTGCCCAACGTCACCGCCGCCGACGTGCCGGCCGGCGACGCCACCCACAACCTGGTGGTGCGGAGCTGGGGCGAGCCGCTGGAGCCGCAGCCGTGGCACCGGCCGCACTGGGAGATCGGCCAGGCGCTCGGGCTGCTGCAGCCGGAGCGCGGGGCGGCGCTGGCCGGCTCCGGCTTCCCGGTGCTCGTGGGCGCGGGCGCGCGGCTGGAGCGGGCGCTCATCGGCTTCATGCTCGACCTGCACACCCGCGAGCACGGCTACACGGAGGTCGCGACGCCGTTCCTGGTGACGCGGACGACGATGACCGGCACCGGCCAGCTGCCGAAGTTCGAGGACGACCTGTACCGCACCTCGGACGACCTGTTCCTGGTGCCGACGGCGGAGGTGCCGGTCACCAACCTGCACCGCGGCGAGGTGCTCGGGCCCGAGGAGCTGCCCAAGAAGTACGTGGCCTACACGCCGTGCTTCCGCCGCGAGGCCGGCGCCCACGGCGCCGACACGCGCGGCCTCACGCGGGTGCACCAGTTCGACAAGGTGGAGCTGGTGCGGCTGGAGCGGGCGGAGGCGAGCGCGGCGGCGCACGAGGAGCTGACCCGCCACGCCGAGACCGTGCTGCAGCGGCTCGGCCTCGCCTACCGCGTGGTGCTGATCGCGGCCGGCGACATGGGCTTCGCCAACCACCGCCAGTACGACCTCGAGGTGTGGGCGCCGGGCGCCCGCAAGTGGCTCGAGGTCTCGAGCTGCAGCACCTACCGCGACTTCCAGGCGCGCCGCATGAACACCCGCTACCGGCCGGCGCGCGGCGCCAAGCCGGAGTACGTGCACACCCTCAACGGCTCCGCGCTCGCGCTGCCGCGCACGGTGATCGCCCTGCTCGAGACCGGGCTGCAGCCGGACGGCAGCGTGCGCCTGCCGGCCGCGCTCGCGCCGGCGCTGGGGGCGGACCGCCTTGAGGCCCCCGCGGACTGACGCGCGCCGGGTGAAGTGGCTGCGCCGTCCCGCGACGGTGTGGCTGCTCGCGGCGCTGGCCGGCGCGCTCACGATCGTCTCCGCCTGGCTCACGGCGGCGCACCTCACCGAGGACGCGCGCCGCGCCTCGGAGCTGTACGCCCGCGTGTTCACCGGCCTGGGCGACTCGAGCGAGTCGGGCGCCACGGACGCCCTGTTCGCGCTCGCGGCCGAGATCCGCCGCCAGGGCATCCCGCTGGTCGTCACCGACCCGCACGGCGCCGCCACCGACACGGCGAACCTGCCCGCGCCGATGCCGCTCGAGTCCCCCGCGCTCCGCGCGTTCGTGGCCGCGCTCGACCGCGACACGCCGCCGCTGGTCGAGGCCAGCGGCCGCGTCGTCCACGTGGGCTCGCCGCCGGTGCGCGCGCGGCTGCGGCTGGTGTTCGTGCTCGAGCTCGCGACGGTGGGGGGCCTGGCGGGCGTCGCCGTCCTCGCGCACCGCGCCTCGGTGCGGGCCGCGCGCAACCGCGTGTGGGTCGCGATGGCGCGCGAGTCGGCGCACCAGCTCGGCACGCCGCTCACCTCGCTGGCCGGGTGGATCGACCGGCTGCGCGACGGGGCGGACCGGCGCGAGGAGATCGCCTGGCACCTCGCCGGCGACTACGAGCGGCTCGACCGCGTGGCGCGGCGGTTCGAGCGCATCGGCCAGCCGCCGCGCCGCGACAACGTGGACGTCGCCGCCGTCGCCGACGCGGTG
>Ga0187779_10002457_pt1 | contig 11333 bp, 7 predicted proteins | sample 1015_Q2_SP10_10__FD_132435 | JGI IMG/M metagenome (GOLD analysis project Ga0187779, IMG submission 132435) | Tropical peat soil microbial communities from peatlands in Department of Meta, Colombia - 1015_Q2_SP10_10_MG | ecosystem: Environmental > Terrestrial > Soil > Wetlands > Peat | place... | reverse complement strand
GCGGCCGGCGCCTATCTTGTCGGCGGCCTCAGCAAATTTGGATTGATGAGTGCGCTCGCGCAGGGCACGTCGGACTACAAAGCGCTGGTCTGCATCTTCATGTTCGGCGGCAATGACGGTAACAACGTAATCGTGCCCATCGATTCGCGCTACGCTGCCTACCAACAGGCGCGCTCCGTGCTGGCTTTGCCTCAGGCCGCGATTCTTCCACTGCAGTCCGGCGGACAATCCAACTATGGTCTTCACCCCAACATGCCGGAGATGCAGGGCTACTTCAATAATCAGAAGAACCTGGCGGTCGTCGTCAACGTTGGAACTCTCGTGCAGCCAACAACGCAGGCCGCCTATCAGGCCTCCCAGAGTCTGCCGGAAAATCTCTACTCGCATTCCGACCAGCAGAACCAGTGGCAGAGCGCTCAGTTGAATGGCATTCCACTCTCCGGCTGGGCCGGAAAAGTGGCGGATTCCGTCCAGAGCGGCTACAACAGCGGGGCACTTTTTCCGCCAGTCCTTTCCGTCAGCGGCAACGCCATCTTCTGCACCGGCATTACTTCGCAGCCGTTTACGATGAACCCGGGTCAGGCGCCCGGCTTGCAGGGTTTCGATACTTCCGCGGCTTCTCAGGCTCGTTATACCGCCACGCAACAACTACTCACCTTCGATAGCGGCTTGAACCTTGTGCAGGCGGCCAATTCCGTGACCGGCCAGGCGGTGCAATACGCGCAAGTGCTCTCCCAGGCCTTGAAGAATATTCCTCCCCTGCAAACGCAATTCGGCAAGGACTATCTGAGCCAGCAATTGCAGCAAGTTGCGCAGGTGATCTCCGCCCGAAGCGCCCTTGGCGTCAGCCGCCAGATCTTCTTCTGCTCTTACGGCGGCTTTGACACGCACGGCGACCAACTCACGCAGCAGGTCCAGCTTTTGACGACCATCAGCCAGGGCATGTCCGCGTTCTACCAGGCCACGCAAGAACTCGGTGTCGCCAATTCCGTGACCACCTTCACGCTCTCCGAATTCGGCCGCACATTCCAGCCGGGTTCGAATGGCGGCTCGGACCATGCCTGGGGCAACCACCACCTTGTTCTCGGCGGCGCCGTTCAGGGCAACGCCATCTATGGCACTTTTCCGACTCTTGCGGTCGGCGGGCCCGATGATGCCGATCAGAACGGGCGCTGGATTCCTACTACGGCGTTGGACCAGTATGCCGCCACGTTGGCCACATGGTTTGGCGTCAGCGCAGCCAGTTTGCCGTCGATTTTCCCCAACCTGGCAAACTTCTCCAGCAACAACCTGGGCTTCATGGGCTGACAAGTCCAGGGACGCACCAACAAAAGAACCTTCCTGAGAAAAAGCCGACAAGAAAAAAGGGCGCCCCTTTCGGAGCGCCCCTTTCTTTCTTGCTCGTTACTTGTTCTCGCTGGGAACAGCGAGCAACACACGGTCGTCGATAGCGACGGTGGGGGTGAAGACCGTAGAACTCTTGCCCTCCGGCAGCACGACCTCTTTGGCAAGTCCCGCAAGAGCTGGTCCTGCCTGTTTTACTCCGCCGATGGGTGCATCTCCCGGCTGCAAGGAAATGCGAGCCGTTCTTGGCGTGCAATCCAAAGCTCCGAGGCATGTATCGCGCAGGAACACCTGGCGAGTCCCGCTGTTTGGTGTGTCTGTCGCCGTGCCCGCCTCGCTCGGGGTCACAGCCACGAAAGCCACGAATCGAGCGGAAGCGCTCAAAGAAGGCAGAATCGCTTCCGTCCCGGACAATTGCCCCTGCGCGTCGGTAGAAACCAGCAACGTGCTCGCTTTGCACGCTTCTTTCGCTCCCGCGCACGTATCCACCAGATACACTTGCCGCCCCACCGGGATATTTTCGACCAGATTCGTCGCGGCAGAGTTGAACGCGATGTAGCGCCCGTCAGAAGTCATCACGGCATTGTGACTTGCCCCGTTTCCGAGCGAGCCATCCGCCGCGGTGGAAATGCTTCGCGTGAATGGCGCACAACCGCGTGTGACTCCAAGGCAGGTGTCGCTCACCACAATTTGCCAAATACCGCTTTGTGAGGTCGTGTACGCGACGTACTGGCCATCCTGGCTGATAGCCGGCGCGTCGTCGGCGACAAGTGCTGGCGAAGACAGGCTCGTGATGCGCTTTGTGCTAGGCGTGCAGTCCGTCACTCCCGCACACGTGTCTCGCACCATGACCTGCCGCACCATGCTCTGAGGAGCCGGAACAGCATTTGTACCCCCTGCGCTCGCCGCTAGGGATGCCGCGCTCGGGGTTACCGCAAGGAATGCCACAAACCGTCCAGAGGCGCTGACCGACGGAAGAATGGTATCCGTTCCAGTTAGCATCCCGGTCTCGTCCGTTGAAATCAGTTGCAGGCTCGGCTTGCACGATTCCGGAGCGCCGTTGCATGTATCCCGCAAATAAATCTGCTGGCCCGCTGGCGTATTTGCCACCAAGTTGTTGGCGGCCGAGCTGAACGCCACGTAGCGGCCATCGGGCGTCATCGTAGCGCTGTAGCTGTCCCCGTTGCCTGCAGTGCCTTCCACAGACGCCGACAAAATGCGAGTGCTGGCTACGCAACTCTTCGCCCCGCCCAGGCACGTGTCTCGCAGCAGAACTTGGGCCGTACCACCCTGTGTCGACGAATAAGCAACATATCGTCCGTCCTTGCTGATGGCCGGCTTATCAACTGCAACAGCAGGAGTAGGGCTCGGGGGAACATAGGCAGGGCATGTATTCGCGGGCGACCCATTCGTTATCGTAAAGGTCTGCGTTGTCACCGGCTGGCCGCTTGGCGGATTGTTTGTATCTCCGCCTCCCAGGTTGGGGCAATTCAGCAGACAAACAGCGCTGGGTGGATTGATCACGTTAATCTGCGCCGCGCCGCTTGCACAAAGCAGAGTCCCGGGAATCGTGGCCTTCATCTGCGTCGAGGTTATGCTCGTGACCGTGATCGCCGTCTCCTGGTTGTAAGTGGACGGCCCGGTAATGGTGACCGATGACCCTCCGTTCTGCGAGGTCGGGAGGAAGTTTTGCCCAGTCACCGTGATATTTACGTTGGCGCACTTCGCGGACGTGGAATCACAATAGGCTGCCGAAGTTGGCGAAACCGAGGAAAGCAGCGGGAAGGGATTCGGCGCTCCATAGATAGTGAATGCCAGTGCATTCGACAGTCCGTTGTATCCCGTGCCCTGGCCCGTCGGTTGATACACGTCAATCGGTATGCTCCCGGGGCTGGCGATGTAGCTATAGGGAACCTGCGCGGAAATGTCCGTTGTATCGATGAATGTGGTCGGAAGATTCGTACCATTCCAACGGGCCACCGGTAAAGGGACTCCCGTGTTGGTGGACCAGGGATTCGCGACGCTCGCCCTCACAAATAGGGTGAAGCACGGAAACGTTGGCCCGGTGGAATTCTTCTGACATTGCGCAGCTGTCGAGGGTGGCGGGCCCGCGGCGATCACTGAAGGGGAGAGATTCGTTATCGTGGCGCCCGTGTCGTATTGAATAGAATTATTGTAGTCGTTGCAACCGGCCAGCACGCCGAGCGCAAAAAATGTGACAGCCAGGGCTGTCCAGGACCGCTTCATCGATTCTCCTTCACCGATACACAATGGCAATGCGCCGGGTTCCAACCAGAATTACCCCAGTCACGAGGACGGCGCACTGGATATAGGGTTGAGATGCAAGGAATCGTGCTCGCGTTGATCCGTACCGTACGGAATCCCCGAACGCGGACGCCCACACCTAACCCCTATTATCCCGCATACGCGGATTCCAGCAAAGTTTCTTTGCCAGGCTGGATGGGCCTGCTGATTTTCGCCTCAATCACCTTCTCGGTTACTTCTTCTGCAGCGCTTCCAGCGATTGCCGCGCCAATTGCTTCATCTTCGCGCGGCAGTCGGCATCCGGCGATTCGTCCGCCGCCTTGTCAGCCGTTTGGTAGAAGTCCTCGGCTAATTGTCTTCGCCCGAGTTTGGCATTTAAGTCCCCTCGCATTAGCTGAAATACGGGATTTCCAGAGTATTTCTCGGCCAGCGGAGTTATGACACGTAAAGCTTCTTCATATTTCTGGTCATAGTTGAACAGATTCATGGCCAGGTAAAAACGCGCCAGGGATGCGCTGAGCTGCCCCTCCTGCATACCCCGCTCCAGTTGTTTGATTCCTTCTTCCTTTGTTCCACCGGGGATCCCCATCAGGAATCGCAGCGCCTTCGCCAGCACGGAAAGGGTGTCAACGTAATAGTTATAAAGACCCAACCCAGTGTATGCGTCGGCCAGCGTCGGATCCAGTTTCAGCGCCTCCTGGAAATTCTCTCTCGCCCGTACACCTGCCCTTGCGCTGGCCCGGTATTCCGACCTCATCGCTGCGAGGCGCGCTGCAAGTGCATCGGCCATCGCCGCATAAAGGTGCATCTCTCCCGTGTTCTGCTGATGAAGTTCGGCTTCCGCCAGGTTGTATGCCTTGTTCGTCAGTTCAAAATAATGTTGATCGCCCGGAACCTTGTCATGATGCCTCGCCATCGTCATGCCGTATTTGAACTCCGCCGAGGTGCACCAGATTTTCCACCAATCCACCTCGGCCTCCAGCAAATACCCCAGGGGATTTTCCGGCGCTTGTGCCTCCAATTGACGGATCTCCGGCAGGGCCAGATCAGGCCGTCCGGCATAGATATGATTGAGAATCGAGGGTGTGCTGGCGGGAAGAATCAGCTTTCCCGCAGGTTCGGCATTCGTCCCCCACGGAGAAAGAATTGCCAGCAGAACGATCGGGAAGAATCGCAGAATTCGAACCATGGACCCCGCCGGAAGGAGTCTGGGGCTTCAAACCTTCCGTGGCACGAGTTTAAGCTGTTCCGTTAAAGACGCCAAACGGAATGGTTTTTGCAGAAAAGTCGCGCCTTGGGGGACGACTTTAGAACCCTGGGCCTGGGTGACCTGGCTAGCCTAATCTCGGGCAGAGTGCCTTCAGACCAGCTCTGCTACGAACTTCTCTACTTTTAAAGGTGCGAAGGCCGTGTGCTCTCGTGGATGCCTCACAGATTGCCAAGGGAAACGTCGCTGCCCATCGACGCGATTATAGAGTCTACTCGGCTCGTTGCGAGGCTCTGCTAGCTGGTCAGCTTAGAGCGGGGTATCCGTGATCGCTGCTGGTGCACCGTAGGCGTAAGTGAGCACGGCACTCTGATCAACATAGAAATACCGCGTGCCTGTCGAGGAAGACAGGGGATTGGCGTTGATAGTGTAACTGCTAATGAAACCGTTTACGTCCGGCGCGCCCGGAGTGTAGACGAAGCTGTAGCCGCTCTTCGTGCCGCTGGCGAGGTTGGAGTCAATTAAGTCGGCGCTTGTCGAGCTGGGGACAGCGGCAGGGCTCATGTTTGCTAGGGCTGCTGGATAACCGACGCCATAATAACTCGAGTAGGTCTCGCAAGCCGTTTGCAGCGTACGAAGCGAGGCGACGCTTGAAGACTCATTGGCGGCCATCCTGGCGCTGATCAAGTTGGGGATGGCAATGGCGGCAATGATGAGAATAATGGAGACCACGATCAGAAGTTCGATCAGCGAGAAGCCCTTTTGATTCTTGCGCATTATGCGATTGCTCCTTGGTTTTTCTTTCCCAGTGCTGGCAACTTTCATGCAGCATGTTGTTAGTGTGCTTTTAGGAAGAAAAAGCGGCGATGGAGCATCTGTTTCAATATGAGGGATACCCCTGTCCTATCCGAGATGCCCTGTCTTTCCAACTTCAGTTTTAGTACTGAGAAGACTTCGACACCTGTCCTGTGGCACTTGCTAGAGGCTATGCTGTTTAGGTTCAATAACTTAAGGGCTGTCCATTCCTCCCATTTTTGCTGCAGGATCTTGACTTATGTCCTTGCCTGTTTCTGTACCTGTACTTGCGGGACTTTAAGGCCGAACGAGATGAATGTACCGGCCAAGAGCAAGTGCACGATCACGGCGCTGCATTCATTGTTGTCACTAGATTGTCAGGTTTGCCCCGCAAATGGATTACTTCCGAGATTAAGGCCTCGCCCCTTTTTTCTATCTAGCTACGGCGCTTTCTCCGCGACCACTCCAAGGTCCACGATGTTGACGCCCTTCGATAGCGAAGGAACCGCGTTGATGTGCAGCAGTACCCCGCTGGCCGGTGCGCGCACGTCAAGAGTCACCTTGCCGAAATAGTCCGTGATGTATCCCAGCTTCATTCCCTCTTGCACGTACGTCCCGCGTTTCACCAGCGGGTACCAAATCCCCGGCCCATCGGAAAGAACATCGACGGTCTTCTCCAACCACACCGGATTCTCGATGAAGTGCGGCTCACCGGGAATCATCTTCAGATAACGCATCGTGCTCAGCGTGCCGTTCACTAGCAGCGCCACGTCGTCGGTCTCCACGGTTCCCGCATGTCCTGCTTCGACCACAATCGACGGCTTCCCGCGCACCGACGCCGTATTGTCGAGATATCGCGTGGCGTCGATGTCCTTCGGCCGGTCGCTCCAGATAATGATGTGGTCCAGCCCGAACGCCAGCACCATCTGTTTCGAAGTCCGATCCTGCGCTTCTTTCCCGACCGCTCCCCAATACGCATACGGTCGCAGGCTCTCGTCCAGATCGCCGCCGTGATAGTCGATCAAGTAATCGCAGCGGTCCACAACTTCTTTCGTTATGAAGTACAACGCCCGATCCGTTTGCGTCCCATCCGCTTTCCCCGGATAAAACCGGTTCATGCTCTTGTTGTCCACTGGATTCACGTGCGGAACCTTCTGTTCGAACGAAGCAACATTGACCAGTGGCACCAGAATCACCGTGCCGGATACTTGCGCCGGATCCAGCTCGCGAATCAGCTTCTCGACCGCGATGATCGAGACATACTCCGTACCGTGCGCACCGGTCACGAGCGCCAGCACCGGCCCCGCCTTCGCTCCGTTCACCACCACCACCGGAATATTGGTGCCCGCATCCACACCTGCGGGCACCTGAATGTACCCATCTGCCTTTTGTCCGGCTGCTGCCGTCGCCGTACCCACCGTGAACGACGCGCGCTGTGCTGAGACCGGCATCGCCAATGCGAACCAGATCATTCCGGCTACCATGAACGAACCAACCAAACGCTTCATAATTCCTCCCAAAGCGAGCGAGCATAACGCGACTCAGTTTCCGGTTTGCCGGCACCGTCACTCGGGAACAAGGCCAACGTCGGAGATCTGCGCCATGCCGGGAATGGACATTGCGAGTGCCAGTCTTTCCGTGAAGCCGATCCGTCCTTTACGAATGAGTGCGCAGAAGTCAGGAGTGTCGTCGGCAGCTCTGGCCGCGGCGTTGATGTGCGCTTGCTCCTTCAGCGCAGGCAGCGGTAGTCCGCCGGTGACCAAGTTTCCGCGTTCGTACATCATCTCGTCCATTTTTCCGTTGAGCAGGATGCGCCAGTCGAGGTACGTGCGCACATCGCGGGCCTGGGCGCCTGAGACTGCGATGTTGGTGGTGCAGTTATTGGTCAGTGCGTTGTACCACTCGGGATGCTGGTGCAGGCTGTTGGCGCGTTGCAGGTATTCGAGAAAGAGGGTGCGCACTATCGGTGGAGCCACGGTGGTGCGAAACAGGTATACCTCTTCGCCCTTACGGTAGTTGGTGCGCAAGCGAATGACATCGCCCTCGTCGCTAACAACATAGGTGAGCGCGTACTGGCGGAAGAATCCGCGGATGGCGGAGTAACCCTGGCCTACAACGTCACGGGTCTCAATGGACATGGCAACATGGCCCTGGTCGCCGAAATCGAAGCTGACAATAGGATGGGCGATCCAAGGCGAACCCCACCAGGTAACAAAGAGGTCGGCTCCGGTGAGGTTCACCAGGTTGTAGGATCTGGTCTCCCATTGGCAGGTGTAGTCGTACTCGGTGCGGTAGTCGCAGTTGCGGAAATCGTGAATGACAACCTGGTCTCCGTCGATGTCGGCGTAGGCAGTTTTGGCGTTGTCGGGCTGCCAGTCGCGATGGTTCGAAGGCTTGAGCGAGAACCACCAGAGTGCAACCATGGCAAATCCGGCGAACGCGACCGCCAGCCTCATACGCCAGTTGTGGAGGACCTGCAGAGCTACCAGCACCACGATGAGGTACAACACAGCGGCCGGTGTCCGCAAAGGCGGGAACGGCAGGTCGAAGTACAGCGCTGCGGCCGCCCACATGGTGAAAAGGAGAGCAATGATACTTGCGAGCGCGAACGCGATCCTACGTGCCATAACGGGTGGCTAGTTCCTTCTACCGATCAGATCCTTGGAGGCGCACGGGGGGAGCATAACAGATGCAAGTCGCGCCTGACGTCCCTACCATATCGACCCGAACTTGGCGAGGCGATTTGTGGACGAGTGGTCGGCAACCCTTCCCTTATCAGATTACGGAAGGGTTGCCCGTCGTTCGTCCAGAAAGGCTTCATTTTTGACGTGCCTTCAGCTCGTCGAGCTTGCGCTTTAACTGTTCGAGCTTCTGCCCAGCCTCACCGAGCTTGCCTTCGGCTGTCAGTTTCTGGTAGTCGGCGAGGTCTTTGGCGGCTCCCGTGATGAGCGTGCCCAGATCCGCGGCAGTAGGCTCAGTCGCGGTGGCGGGCGCCGGAGCGTTCCGTTCCGGTTGCGCTGGGAAAGCCGGAGCACTCAGCGACGAGGCCTCTCCGCCAAAGAGCGCCCCCATCGCCGACTCGAACGTCGGCCCATAGGCGAGCCGGTCTTGCAGCGCGAGCACCACCAGGCGCAACTCCGGCATCGGGCTGCGCTCGGCCTGCAGGTAAATCGGCTCCGCATACAACAACGCACGCCCACATGGAATGACCAGCAGAGTGCCGCGTCGGACATGCGAACCTTGCTGATTCCACAACGTCAATTGTCCCGATAGTTGGGCGTCCTGATCGATACGCGCTTCGATCTGCAGAGGGCCGTCTACCAGCTTGGTTTTCGGGAAGTCGTAGACTATCGACGTACCGTACTGCGCCCCATCGCTGCGCCCAGCAATCCAACCAATCAGGTTGTTGCGATTGGCCGGAGTGAACGGGAGAATCTCGACGAACTCGATGTTGGTTTCGCCCGGTAGTTTCATGAGCACGAAATTCGGCTCCATCGCCAGGGTTTTTTGCTGCCCGGACTCGTCCATGCCGACTTCTGAAGCTACAGTCCAGAGGTCCTCACGGTTATAGAAAACTTGTGGATCGGTCATGTGATAGACAGCGTAGGCGGCGGCCTGAAGCTTAAGCAACAGTTCCGGATAGCGCACATGTTTGCGCAGTGCCGGTGGCATGGCCGCTGCGTCCTTGAACAGAGCTGGAAAAATCTTACGATACGCCATGATGATTGGATCTTGTGGATCAAACACGTAGAAGGTCGTGGTTCCATCGTAGGCGTCGATGACCACTTTAACGCTGTTCCGCATGTAATTAATCGGGGTACTGCCGAGAGTGTAGTGCGTTGAATAGGGGTAACTGTCGGAGGTCGTGAACGCATCGATCATCCATGAAAGCCGGCCGTCACCACCGATGACAACATATGGATCCGAATCGTAAATCAGGAAGGGCGCTAGCGCCGCTACACGTTCACGCACGTTGCGACGCATGAGCAGCCGGCTCTGCTGGTTGATGTCGTCGCTGAACGGAAGCTTGGTGAGGTCACCGCGATCGAACGCGATGAGCACGCGGCGCAGGAAACCGCCGACGAGGATGCCGCCATTGCCCTCGTAGGAAGTCAGGCTGTTAGTCTGGCCTTGCGGATAGTTGAATTCCTGTTGCCGCGTCTTTACGTACACGTCAGTGTTAGTCAACTCGCCGAAATAGATTTCCGGGCGCGTTACGGCGATGCTTGGCACGGTGCTCTGGATGGGCATGTTGCTAAGAATCAGGGTTGGCAGCCCTTCCGGGGTGAAGCCATTCACCGGGTTCATGGTCATACCGTAACCGTGGGTGTAGATGAGCTTCTCGTTGATCCAGTTGCGACTGCTCTCCGGGAGTTTATCGACGTTCAACTCGCGTGCGGCGAGCATTACCTGACGCATAGTGCCGTCGATTTCATACCGATCGATGTCAATGTCGGGGAAGTCGTAGTAGGTGCGGATTTCCTGAATCTGCCGCAGGGTGTCCTGAAGTGCGCGCCAGTCCCACAGACGGATGTTTTGTAGGGTGGGTTGATTGTTTGCCGGGTCTGCTGCGTCGACGGTGGTCGCAGCGGGAAATTCGCGCTGCGAGAGGCGGTCCAGTCCATATGCTTGCCGCGTCAGCTCAATGTTGTAGGCGATAAAGGGTCGCTCGCGGACCAACTCGTTCGGCTTCACGATAAAGCTGCTAACGTACCAACCGGCAATCTGAAGAACCAGATAGCAGCCCGCGGCCGGGGCGATCGCTGCCAACAGCCAGCGCACGCGCGGCGCCGACACGGCGTTGATGGCGGCAATCACAGCGCCAACAACGAGCGCCGCACAGACTACCAGCATGCCGGTAAGCATGACGTGCGCATCCGTGTAGGTCACACCGCCAAAGATCGTATGTTCGTCGAACAGTCGCTCGAACCGGCTGACATACGCGCGCATCGCGACGATCAGCAGAAAGAATGCAAACGCAAAGGAGAATCCGCGCCAAGGCATGGAAATGTAGCTACCTCGACGCCGGGTGAGCAACCGGGTGCTGCCGGTCATAAGAACAAAGAAACCGGCAACCACGCAGGCAATCACAGCCAACGTCAGCAGCCAGCCGGTGATGGACTGCCAAGCGGGAAGCGTGAATAAATAGAAGTTGATAGGCTTGCCGAAGATCGGATCCTCAACGCCGCTGGTAGTAGGGGGTGCATACCAATAGAGTGCAAACGTCGACCAGTCCGCCATCATGCTGACACCGGTCACCACAGCGATGACAAGCGCGACCGCAAGCCCGATAAGGCGCAGAATGCGGTCTATTGGCAGCTGGAATGGTTTTCCACTGATGAGAATCGTGCTACCGCTTGGCAAATCGTGCCGGCACGCCCACCTGAGTGCCAGAAACCATCCGTACAAAAAAAGAAATGTGCCGGCGGTAAAGGCCGCGAATACGGCCCACTGCAGGCTCAGTGTCGTTCGGAACACATCCCGGTAACCGAGCGACCCAAACCAGAGGGCCTCAACGTAATACGATAACGCCGTCCGGCCGAAGAAAACGGCAACGGCAATTACGGCGAGAATGAGAAAAAACAAGCGCCGCTGGCGCGGCGGTTGTTGCCAGTCAACTATCTCAGGCGGTTCCCGCCAATCGACGATCTCGGGCATGACTCTACCCCGCTTTCCACCGGTGATAAGATCTGGAATTCCAAGTAGACACAATTGTACGCTG
>Ga0187779_10002456_pt1 | contig 11334 bp, 10 predicted proteins | sample 1015_Q2_SP10_10__FD_132435 | JGI IMG/M metagenome (GOLD analysis project Ga0187779, IMG submission 132435) | Tropical peat soil microbial communities from peatlands in Department of Meta, Colombia - 1015_Q2_SP10_10_MG | ecosystem: Environmental > Terrestrial > Soil > Wetlands > Peat | place... | reverse complement strand
TGTGACATGGAGTGATTTCGCATTCTCCGTTCGCCACAGACGCGCCATCTCCACAGGGTCGTCCGAGTATCCGATCCCCTCTTCTCCATGAGCGGTGCGCACACAGCGTCCGCCGCTGATTTCTATGGCGGGGATGATGAGAATCACGAAGTATGGTGCATAAAATCCGTCTTAATTTCAAGTTGCGAGGGCGCGCTGCGCTCACCGCGACGCAAGGGAAAGAAAAGCGGAGGGGGAAAACGCGTGCGATGGGAGAGGGGGAAGGCCTACGAGGTGAACTTCTTCCGCCGGTTGCGGATGTAGTCGACGAAGACAAATTCGCCCAGCGTGTTGAGCGAGGAATAGTACGCGCGTCCATGGTTGGCCTTGGTCAGTTCCTCAACAAAATTGACGAGGTACGGATCGCGGGCGACCATGAAAGTGGTGATGGGGATGTGCTCGCGACGGCACGCCACGGCTTCATCCAGTGTCTTGTTCACAATCTTCGGGTCCAGCCCGAATGAATTCTTGTAGAGTCTGCCGCTCGGCTCAAAAATCGCCGAAGGTTTCCCGTCGGTGACCATGAAGATCTGCTTGTTCGCGTTGCCTCCTCGCCTGCGCAGCAGGTCGCGCGCCAGTTGCAGACCCGCGCGCGTGTTCGTATGGAAGGGGCCGACGCTCAGGAAGGGAAGCTCGTTAATACTCACGAGCTGCGCCTCGTCCCCGAAGGTAATCATCGCAAGGTAGTCTTTCGGGAAGCGCGTCATGATCAGCTCGCTCAGGGCGAGCGCGACCTGCTTGGCCGGCGTGATCCGGTCTTCCCCATAAAGGATCATACTGTGACTGATGTCGATCATGAGCACCGTGGCGCAGCTGGTCTGGTGCTCGGTTTCGTAGACCTCGAGGTCCTCCTCCTTCAGCGTGAAGTCCTCAATCCCGTCGCGGCGGAACGCATTGGTCAGCGTGGAGGTGAGGTCGATATTCGTCGGCTGATCGCCGAAGGTGTATTTCTTCGTCTCGCTCACCCGGTCGACGCCGGAGCCGGTGTGCGGGGTCTCATGGTTGCCGGACGGGGCCTTTTTCAGCGAGGTGAAGATCTCCCGCAAGGCATCCTGGCGGATCCGCTGGATTCCCTTGTTGGTGAGCTGGATACCGCTCCGGGCGTCCTCGATCAGCCCCATTTCCTTGAGCTTCTCGATGAGGTCTTCCATCGTCATCTTTTCGTCAAACAGCCCGTACTCTTCGGCCAGCTGCTTGAGCCACTCCAGCGCCTCCTCCACATCGCCGTTCGTCTGGACGGTGAGGTAGCTGAAGAGCGATATCAGCTGCTGTAGGCGCTGCTCATCGGTCGCCGATTCCGGCTTCCACTGGCTGTAGCGATACCGCATGGTCAGTCTTCCTCGTACATTTTTCCCTGGCCGGTGAAGATGCTGCCCACCAGGTCTTTGTAGGCCGTACGGTGGTCCATCTCGTCCTTTGCGATCTTCGAGTTCTGATGGAGCCCGTCGAGCACGAATTCCATGACCGACGGGAGCTCGTAGCGTTCGTCCAGCCCCTTCATGTACTTGCGCGTGAGCTCCCGTAGCCCGCGCACTTTGTCGAGCTCGCGGGTGTAGTCGGCAATCGTCATGTCGTCGGCCACTTCAATGGCGTTTCCGGTCTCGAAGTACTGGATGATCTTACCATACTCCGGGTCTTCCGGAGCCTGCTTTCCGCCCTGTTGCTCCTGAGAGGATCGGACGCGCTTGCGGAGCGGATCGGGAAAGTACCTCTTGAAGGTCTCGCGGACCGCTTTGCCGACAAGTGCCTTGCTGACTTTGACGGAGCCTTCCTGCTCGCCTTCGAAGACGAGCTCGATCTTCCCGGTCAGGCCGGGCAGGACGTGCGGGAGGTCGCAGATGCGGGGCACAACGACGTTATCGCCGATGACGATCGCCCGCCGTTCGGCGTTGCTGATCAGATTTTCCATGGCGGCGATGGTCAGCCGCGCGCTTACCCCCGATTTCTGGTCGACGAACTCGCTCTTGCGGGCCTCGAAAGCGATCTGTTCGACGACCTCGCGGAAGAACGGCGGAATGCGGATCTCTCTCCCGGGCCTCTCGATGTGCGCCTCCTGCTCGGTGATTTTGATTGCTTCATCCAGCGAGCGCGGGTAGTGGGTGAGGATTTGCGAATCGATCCGGTCCTTGAGCGGCGTGATGATATTCCCCCGATTGGTATAGTCCTCGGGGTTTGCGGTGAAGACCAGCATAATATCCATCGGGATCCGCACATTGAAGCCGCGGATCTGGACGTCCTTTTCCTCCAGAATATTAAAGAGGCCGACCTGGATGCGCGGCTGGAGATCCGGAAGCTCATTGATCGCAAAGATCCCCCGGTTGCAGCGGGGGATGATCCCGAAGTGGATCGCGCCCTCATGCGCGTAGTGCAGTCGCTGCGCGGCAGCCTTGATCGGGTCGATATCGCCGATCAGATCGGCAATCGTGACATCGGGCGTGGCGAGCTTTTCGCCGTAGCGGCTCGCACGGTTGATCCACTCGACGGGCGTGGCGTCGCCCTTTTCACGGACCAGATCGGTCGCGTACTTGCTCACCGGAGCGAGCGGGTTATCATTGATCTCGCTGCCGCGGACGACCGGAACGACCTCATCGAGGAGCGACACCAGCTGGCGCACGATGCGGGACTTCGCCTGACCCCTGAGCCCGAGCAGAATGATATCGTGCTTGGCCAGAATCGCATTCACCAGGGCAGGAATGACCGTTTGATCGTATCCGATGATCCCCGGGAAGAGCTCTTCCTTCTTCTGCATTTTTCGGATGAGGTTCCCGCGGAGCTCATCCTTCACCGGAAGAACGCAGTAGCCGCTGGAGCGCAATTCGCCGAGTGTGCTGGGTCTGTTCATAAGTGCCTCTGCCATTGGGGTGCGTCAATGTAGGCCGTCCTGCGTTCACAGTCAAGGCCGAGTGCGCGCACCGTTCGTTGCAATTTCGGCGGAAATGTGCTACCATCCCAGACAGCCGACATGCAGGGTGTATTACATAAAACGCTCGTCATCCGCTTAAGTTCCGTCGGCGACATTGTCCTCTCCTCGCCGCTCTTGCGCTCCCTGCACCGGCACTTTCCGGATTGCCAGATTGACTTTCTTGTGAAATCGGAGTACGCCGACCTCGTGCGTCACAACGCGCATGTCGCTCGCGTGCTCGAGTTTCCCCCACGCGGCACGCTCGGCGATGTGATCCGGATGCGGCGCACGGTGCAACAATCCCGCTACGATCTCATCATCGATATCCATGACAGCATTCGAAGCCGTCTCATTGCCGCCGGCGCGCGCGACCTTTGCCGGGTGAACAAGCGGAAGATCGCCCGGACGCTGCTCATTCTCTTTAAGATCGACTGCTATGCGCGATTCGGGGGCTCGCCCGGGGTCGCCGAGCGCTACCTGGAGACGGTCGCCCGTTTCGGCGTGCACGCCGATGCCTTGGAGTTGGAGCTGTTCTACCCCGAGGAGTCCCGCCGGGCCATGGAGGCGATGCTCGGTGCTGAAGGGATCCCGTCGGATGCGGCGTTTATCGCCGTCTGTCCCGCTTCCAGGCATGCAAACAAGATCTGGCCGTTGGAGCGCTTCGCCGAAGCCGCGGGGAGACTTGCCGCCGCGCGCGCCCTGCCGGTGATCATCTTCGGCTCTCATGAAGAGCGCCAACGCTGCAGCGCCGTCGCCGAGCAGATTATGCGCTCCTGCGCCGGCGTGCGCGCCCTTTCCCTTGCGGGTCGCGTCTCGCTCCTGGAGACCGCGGCGGCGATGGACCGATGTGCGATCGTGCTGACGAACGACACCGGGCTGATGCACATTGCCTCGGCGCGCGGGATCCCGGTAGTCGCCATTTTCGGCCCGACGGTTCGGCAATTCGGCTTTTTCCCGCCGGAGCGCACCAGCACGGTCGTGGAACACGGCGCTCTTTCCTGCCGGCCGTGCACTCACATCGGCCGTGACTCTTGCCCCGAGGGCCATTTTCGGTGCATGAAGGAGATCAGCGTCAATAGCGTGGTCGCCGCTGCCGAGGACCGCATGCGGCAGGGAATACGTGCATGAAACGCTTCTGGAGCTTCATTTACAATTTCGCTGTCATCCCGCTGTTTTGGTCAGTCATCCAGGCCATCGGCATTGTTGACCCGAAGACCCGCCACGGGATCCGGGGCAGAGATGTGCTCTTTGCCGATCTGGCGCAGCATGCAGGCGCACTCGACGGGGGCACGCGGATCTGGTTTCATTCCTCGTCCATGGGGGAATTCGAGCAAGCCAAGCCGATCATCGCGGAACTCAGGCGCCGGTATCCGTCCATACGGGTGGTCGTCTCATTCTTCTCCCCGTCCGGCTACGAGCATTCCCTGCGCTACCGCCAGGCGGACGTGATCACGTACCTTCCCTTCGATACCCGAGCCAACGCCCGCCGTTTTCTCGACCTCGTGCGACCGGATGCCGCGGTCATGGTCCGCTATGATATCTGGCCGAACCATATCTGGCAGCTCGAAGCGCGGGGGATTCCCGTGATGATCGCCAACGCAACCATGCGCGCACGGACGAAACGCAGGCTCCCCATGGTCCGGAGCTTCCATCATTACGTCTATAACGCGATTGACGAGATTCTCACGGTGGCCGATTCGGATGTGCGGGCATTCCGGCATTTCCGCCTTGATCATCCCGTGATTCAGGCGATCGGCGACACCCGGTACGACCAGGTGCAGATCCGCTGCACCGAGGCGCGGCAACGCCGCATCATGGCCGCCGGCGTCACCGCGGGCAAACGGGTTGTCGTGATCGGAAGCAGCTGGCCTGAGGACGAAGAGGTGGTCCTGCCCGCGTGTTTTGATCTGCTCGATTCGATGGACGACCTCCTGGTGATCATCGTCCCGCACGAGCCGACGGAAGACCATCTGGCGTCCCTGGAGCGCGACTGCGCGGGCAGGAGCTCGGCGATCCGTTTCTCTGCGCTGAACGAGTACGCGGGGGAGCGAGTCATCATCGTCGACAGCGTGGGCATCCTGATGGTGCTGTACGCCAGCGCGGACATTGCCTACGTCGGGGGGAGCTTCCGGCAGGGCATCCACAACGTTTTAGAAGCTGCCGTCTACGGCATTCCCGTCATGTTCGGCCCGAAGCACAGAAACTCGCACGAGCCGCTCATGCTCCTGGAGTCCGGGGGCGGGTTTGCTGTCAACGATTCGGCGGAATTCCAAAGAACGCTGGAGCACCTGCTCGAGGACCCGGGGGCACGAAAGGATACAGGTGAGCGTGCGGCGCAGTTCGTTCAATCGCACGTGGGGGCCACCGGACGATTCCTGGAGCACCTCGAACGACATCTGAACGACGCGGGAGGGAGACGATCATGACGATCGCCTATCTCGACACGATCGGCGGCATCGCCGGCGATATGACCCTTGCGGCATTCGTGAGCGCGGGCGTACCGTTTGACGCTCTGGTCGCCGAACTTCGGAAGCTTCCCCTGGAAGGGTATGAGCTTTCGGCCAGCCATGTGCGGCGAAGCAGCATCGACGCGGTCCATATTGACGTTACCGTGAGCGCCCCCGCCTCCGCCCACCGTCACCTGGGCGACATTCTCCGGATCATCGGCGCCAGCGCGCTTTCTGCTTCCGTGAAGGAGAAATCGGAGGCGATGTTCCGTCTCATCGCCGAGGCCGAGGCGCACATCCACGGGAGCACGCCCGAAGAGGTTCATTTCCACGAGGTTGGCGCGCTCGATTCGATCGTGGACATCGTCGGAACGGCAATATGTTTAGAACTCTGCGGCGCGGAGCGGGTGTATTCCTCGCCCGTCCGCGTGGGAAGCGGCGGGCTGATCGCGAGCGCGCACGGATCGCTCCCCGCGCCCGCACCGGCAACGCTGGCAATCCTCCGGGACTACCCCCTGACGCTCACTTCTGTCCAACAGGAGCTTACCACGCCGACAGGCGCGGCAATCATCAAGGCGCTCTCCTCAGGCGTTCTCCAGGACGAGCGCATCCGCATCCGTTCCGTAGGATATGGTGCCGGGACAAAAGAGTTTCCCGACATCCCGAACCTCCTTCGCGTCGTGCTTGGCACGCTGGACGGGCCGGCGGAAGGTGAAGACGTGCTGATCGTCGAGACCAACATCGATGATATGAATCCTCAGGCCTATCCCTTCGTGATTGAACGGCTTCTTCACGCGGGGGCTCACGATGCGTACCTCATCCCGATCATCATGAAGAAGGGGCGTCCCGGGATCCTGCTTTCGGCGATGGTTGCGCAGGGGCACCTTGATGAAGTCGTTTCGGTCTTTTACCGGGAGACCTCTACGATCGGCCTGCGGATACAGAGCACAGGGCGGCGGAAGCTTCCGCGGGCGCATCTGGAGCTTGAGACGTCGCTCGGCCGGGTGAAAGCAAAGGCCGTGCTCCGCGATGGGAAGGAGATTGTGACGCCCGAGTACGAGGAGTGCAAGCGCATTGCCAGCGAGAGGAATCTGCCGCTGCTCGAGGTCATGCGGAGGCTGGAAAAGGAGATTCAGCACGAAGACTGAACGATGATGCCGCGTCTAGATGCATCATTCACTCACACGATGCTAAGGTGTATCATGAAACCCTTCACCGTCACACTCATCCTCGCACTTGTCGCCATGGCTGCCGGATGCTCGCTCTTCAAGAAGGAGGCGCCGCCATCGGCGCTCGCAGCGCAAATCAAGCGCTTCGCCCCCACGTACATCGGTGCGGACACGTCGCACCTGAGCGCGGCCAACCGTGCGGCCTTGCAGAAGCTTGTGGAGGCAGCGCAGATTGTCGACCGGATCTACGCGCGCCAGGTCTGGAGCGGCAACGAGGCGTTGCGCACCCGGCTGGAGGCGGACACCTCGCCGGAAGGACAGGAGCGCCTGCACTATTATAACATCAACCGGGGGCCATGGTCGAAGCTCGATCATGATGCGCCGTTCATCAGCGACGTCCCGCGGGAGCGGCCGCCGGGAGCGAATTACTACCCCGAAGACATGTCAAAGGAGGAGTTCACCAGCTGGGTGGCCACGCTTCCCGAGGCGGACCAGAAAAAGGCGACCGGCTTCTTCTACACCATCCGCCGCGATGAGAACAAGCACCTGAAGATCGTACCCTACAGCGAGGAATACCGCGACTTGCTCGTGCCGCTCGCAGCTTTGCTCCGGCAGGCTGCTGCCCTGACCGACAACGCGTCTCTGAGGACGTTTCTGGCCAAGCGCGCGGACGCCTTCCTGAGCAACGACTACTACGAGAGCGACGTCGCATGGATGGACCTGGACAGCCCGGTGGAACCGACGATTGGCCCATATGAAGTGTATATGGATGAGCTCTTCAATTATAAGGCGGCCTTTGAAGCATTCGTCTGCCTCAGAGACGACGCCGAGACTGCGAAGCTTGCCCGGTTTTCCGCTTCTCTGCAGGACATCGAAAACGCCCTCCCCATTGAGCCCCGCTACCGAAACCCGAAGCTCGGCGCGCTCAGTCCTATCCGGGTGGTTGATGAGGTTGCCCTCGGCGGCGAAGCGCGCTCTGGTGTCCAGAGCGCTGCCTACAACCTGCCCAACGACGAGCGGGTCACCTCCGAAAAGGGAAGCAAGCGCGTGATGCTCAAGAACGTGCAGGAAGCCAAATTCCGCACCATCTTGAAGCCCATCGGCGGGATCGCCATCGATCCCTCCCAGCAGAATATGATCGCATTCGAGCCCTTCTTCACGCACATTCTCGCGCACGAGCTGATGCACGGGCTGGGCCCGCACGAGATCACCGTGGGTGGCAAGCGCACGACCTCACGCCAGGCGATGCGCGAGCTGAGTTCTGCGCTGGAGGAGGCGAAGGCGGACGTGAGCGGGCTGTTCGCGCTTCAGTTTCTGATTGACAAGGGCATTCTTGACAAATCGATGGAGCCGCGCATCTACGTGACGTATCTTGCGGGCATCTTCCGCGCCGTCCGCTTTGGGATCAACGAGGCGCACGGGCAGGGGATGGCAATGCAGTTCAACTACCTTTCGGACGCGGGCGCGATCATTTACAATGATCGCCTTGGTGTGTTTCAGGCCGATATCGAAAAATTCAAGGCCGGCGCCCGAAAACTCACGGGCGAAATCATGACGCTGCAGGCCCGCGGGGACTATGAGGGGGCAAAATCGCTCCTGGCCAACTACGCGGTCATCCGGCCCCAAATGCAGCGGACCCTTGAACGGATGGCGCAGCTACCGGTCGATATCGAGCCGCTATTTACCCCGCCCGGGGAATAGCACGACGCGTGGAAAGTGAGACACTCCTATGGAATCACTGAAAGACAAGATCGTGTTCATCACCGGCGCGAGCTCGGGGATCGGGGAGGCCTGCGCCAAGGCGTTCGCACGCGAGGGAGCACACCTGCTAATGGCCGCGCGAAGGGAGGAGCGTCTCCGAACGCTCGGTGCAGCGCTCTCGCGCGCGCACCCGGTCCGCGTGCATTCCTTCGCCCTGGACGTCCGCGATCAGGAGGCGGTATCGCGCGCGATCGATGCGCTCCCCGAGCAGTGGCGCAGCATCGATATCCTGATCAACAACGCCGGACTCAGCCGCGGGCTCGACAAGGTCCACGAGGGAAGCATTCAGGATTGGGAAGAGATGATCGACACGAACGTCAAGGGACTGCTGTACGTTACGCGTGCGGTTCTGCCGTCGATGGCCCGGAGGAAGAGCGGCCACGTGATTAACCTGGGTTCGATCGCCGGACATCAGCTCTACCCGAACGGGAACGTCTACTGCGCGACCAAACACGCCGTCAAGGCGCTCTCGGAGGGCCTGCGAATGGATCTGCTCGGAACGAACATCCGGGTCAGCTCCGTGGACCCCGGTCTCGTGGAGACGGAATTCAGTCGCGTCCGATTCCACGGGGACGTTGCGCGAGCGGCAAAGACATATGAAAACATGCGCCCGCTCCTTGCCGATGATATCGCCGAAGTCATTCTCTTCTGCGCCACGCGACCTGCGCACGTCGATCTGGCCGAAGTAATTGTGATGCCGACCGACCAGGCTTCGGTCAACCATGTGTATCGAGGCACATGAACGCCTCTGCACAGGAACCCTCCCCCGAGCGCTGTCTCTTCACGCACGAGAACGTTTTGGCCCAGCTGGAGAAGGCTCCTTACTCTTTGGGCTATTACACCCTCCGCTTCTATTCGGAGGAGGGGAAGCCGGTCAATCGCGTGACGGCGACGATATCGGAATATTACCTGTATCCCTCTGGGGGGACGCTCAGGGACAGCGCGTTCAACATCGTCTCATACGACTCTCGCTACGACACGTATCGGGGGTTTCGCCCCCCTCATCTGAATCAGCCGGATAACACGCGCTCATGAGCGCCGCCCCGCCACGATGGATCAAGCAAAACGAACCGCTTGCCCCCCACACGACGATCGGTCTCGGGGGGCCTGCCCGGTTTTTCGCGCGATGTGAGAGTGCCGCGCGTCTCCTCGAGGCGCTCTCATTCGCCCGGGAGTCGGGGCTCGCCACAGAGGTCATGTCCGGGGGAAGCAACATCCTCTTCGCTGACGAGGGATTTGACGGACTCATTATCCAGTCTGCACTGCGCGGCCAACGCGTGGATGAGAGCGCGGGGACCGTCTTTGCCGCATCCGGCGAGAGCTGGGATGATCTGGTCCGCTCCTGCATCGAGCGCGGTTGGGGCGGGATTGAATGCCTCTCCGGCATACCCGGTTCCGTCGGGGCGACCCCCGTCCAGAACGTGGGCGCCTATGGACAGGAAGTTTCCGAGACGATCATTTCTGTCCGGGCGCTCGAACGGCAGTCGGGCGAGATACGGGAGTTCTCGGCACCCGAGTGCGGGTTCGCATACCGTCAGAGCCGCTTCAAGGGACGCGATGCCGGACGATTCATCATCACCGAGGTGCGCTTCCGTCTGCATAAAAACGCCGCTCCGGATGTTCGCTATGTGGAGCTTCAACGCGCTCTCGAGGAGCGTGCAGTGCCTGCGTCCCTGAGATCCGGAGGCGCGACGCTCTCGACCGTCCGCGAGGCGGTTCTCGCTCTGCGCCGCAGGAAATCGATGGTCATCGACGATCGCGATCCGGAAAGTCGCTCTGTGGGATCCTTCTTCATGAACCCTGTCTTAAGTAGCGAAGCCTACCGCTCCTTGTGCGACTCCTGGCAGACGACGGGTGATGGAAGCGCCGTGCCCGCCTTTCCCGGCGGGGGCGGGGTGAAGGTTTCTGCGGCGTGGATGGTCGAGCATGCGGGCTTTTCCAAGGGGCAGCGAAAGGGCGGGGCTGCGATCTCCCGCCATCATGCGCTCGCACTCGTCAACCGGGGAGGATCAACCGCTGATGTGCTGGAGTTGGCCGAGGATATTCGGCGCTCTGTGAAAGAACGTTTCGGGGTGCATCTGGGCATCGAGCCTGTCATTGTCCCCTTCCGCCCGCCTCGCCACGAGGCCGCTTCATGAAGGTTGAGGCGGTTGTCTTCGACTTCGGGAGGGTTGTTTGCGACTTCGATCTTGGCCTGTTTATCCGGCGGGCGGCGCCGTATTCCCGCAAGACAGCGGCAGAGCTCCAGGAGCTCATGCGCCACTCCGTCTCCCTGGCGGCCCGATATGAGTCAGGGAAAATTTCGACGGAGGCCTTCTACCGGGAGATCTGCCGGGCCGCCGAGCTTGAAATGGGGCAAGAGCAGTTCGTGAAAGCTTACACGGATATCTTCACGCCGATCCCGACGACGTTCGACCTCCTCCGCCGCTTGAAGGGTCGCTACAGGCTCGCGCTACTCTCCAACACGAGCGAACTGCACTATAAATACGGGATTCGCACCGTCGATGTCTTCCCGCTCTTTGAGGCGGTCACCCTTTCATTTGAAGTTGGCGCGATGAAGCCGGACAAGAAGATCTATGACGATGTGCTGCGAAAGCTCGCCCTCCCCGCCTCCGCATGTGTCTACATTGATGACATCGGCGAATATGTGCAGGCAGGACGCGCCTTGGGCTTCACCGCGATTCAGTATACATCCCCTGAGCAGCTTATGCGCGATCTCGGCGCCTTCGACGTCGCCATATAAATCTCTCTCGGAACCGCGCAAGGAGAATACGCATGCCTAAGCTCATCGCCGCTCCCACACGTGTTGAAGCCGCCGGGACGCCCCCGAAAATGATCGAGGAATACGTCGGGAGAGTAAATTCTGCGACCGAGACGCTCAGCATCGCGCGCATGAAGAGCCCGCAGGGCTGGGTTGAGCCGCCTCAACGACCGGAGTTTGATGAGTACACGCTTGTCCTCCGGGGAAGCCTCCGCGTGAGCCACGAGGGTGGCTCGCTGGAAGTCCGCGCGGGGC
>Ga0187779_10002455_pt1 | contig 11335 bp, 8 predicted proteins | sample 1015_Q2_SP10_10__FD_132435 | JGI IMG/M metagenome (GOLD analysis project Ga0187779, IMG submission 132435) | Tropical peat soil microbial communities from peatlands in Department of Meta, Colombia - 1015_Q2_SP10_10_MG | ecosystem: Environmental > Terrestrial > Soil > Wetlands > Peat | place... | reverse complement strand
GTCCTCCGCTGGGTGCAGGTCCTCGGGGGGATCAACACGGCGCTCGGGCCGTCGTTCTTTCTGACCTACAGCCACCAGTTCACCTTTGGTAACACCCAGCCCTCCGGGTCGACCCAGTAGCCACCGTCGGAGGAGAGGAGATTCGCCAACGTGCCTCAGCCATCGAACAGCTGGTTGCGTCTCGTGGGGCGGCTTCGCCGGCTCGCCGGCGGCGGCCTTCTCGCCATCGTCGTCGTGGGCCTGCCGGCAACCGGCCAGGCAGACAACGCCCCGACCAAGAGACCGGTCGCGGGGCCCGTGCTCCGGGTGGCCACCGGGCCGGTCGCACCGTTCGTATTGAAGGACGGTGACGGAACACTGACGGGGTTCAGCATCGACTTCTGGCGGGAGATCGCTCGCCGTCTCAAGGTGGAATCGTCGTGGGTCGAGGTGGGCACGAGCCGGGATCAGCTGCAGGCCATCGTGCGGGGTGACGCGGACGTGGCCATCTCGGCCATCACCATGACGCCCGAGCGAGAGGCGGAGGTCGATTTCTCGACGTCCTACTTCGACTCGGGGCTCCAGATCATGGTCCGGGCCCGGAGCGGCGCCGCGGTGTGGGGAACGCTGAAGAACCTCGTCTCCTCGAGCATCCGGGACGTTGGCATCGCCGCGGTGGCGATCCTCTTCGTTCTGGCCAACATCCTCTGGCTCATCGAACGCCGGAGAAACCCTCTCTTCCAGAAGGGCTACCTGCGCGGCATCCTGGAGGGGATCTGGGCCGTGGTGCTGATCATCGCCACCGGCGAGTACGGCGATCGCGAGACTCCCGACGTGGCGCGGCGCCTGGCCGTGACCGCGATGTGGCTCCTCGGCGTGGTCCTCATTGCCCAGTTCACCGCGACCATGACCTCCTCGCTGACCGTCCAGCAGCTCCAGTCGAGCATTCGAGGCCCCGATGACCTGGCGGGCAAGAGGGTGGGGACGGTCCCGGGGTCGGTGGCCGCCGACTACCTGCGCCAGCGTGGGATCCGTATCTCGGAGGTGACCAGCGCCGACCAGGGCTTCGACCTCCTGATGCACGACGAGGTGGACGCCATCGTCTTCGATGCGCCCACGCTCCAGTACTGGGCGTCGAAGCGGGGCGGCGGCCGGGTTCAGGTGGTGGGCCCGGTCTTCAGACTGGAGCAGTACGGAATCGCCGTCCCCCAGGGGAGCCCGCTCCGCAAGCGCATCAACGAGGCGTTGCTCGCCCTGTACGCGGAGGGCAAGTACGAGGAGCTCCGCAGTCGCTGGTTCGGCAGCTCCCACTAGACGCTGAATCGCTCAGAGGGCTCGGGCCTGGATCTCGGCGAGCACGTCCGCGTGTGCCTGCAGGAAGCTCGCGCGCCAGATTGCCAGGGTCACATCGCCGGGTTCGTCGGCGAACGACCGCGCCTCGGCGCCCCCGTCCACACGGTATCCGAGCTTCTCGAACACGCGACGCGAGGCGTGGTTCTCGGGCGCAACGGACACGTAGAGCCTCTCCAGCTCGAGCGTGGAGAAGGCGAAGGCGTGGATCATGAGCGCGAACTTCGTGCCCAGACCGCGTCCCTGCAGGTCGCGGGCTGCGATCATGAACGCGAACTCGGCCGCGCCGTCGCGAATTCCGCGCAGGTCGGCGTCCCCGACGAGCTTGCCGTCGAGATAGAGAAGAAACGGCCGACCGCCCTCGGCCAGGAGCGCCGCGTAGTGCTCGACGACGTCGGCAGCGGAGAACGGTTCGGGATGGCCCATGAGCCGAGCGTTCTCGGGGGCGCTGTAGGCGGCCGCCAGGAAGGCGGCCTGGCCCGCGACGTCGGCGAGGAGAGGCTCGGCCGCGACCAGCGCTCCGCTCTCGGTCGACCACTCGATGCGGAACCTGGCCGCTGCCGTCACGTGTCGCGACGCTAGCCTAGAATGCGGCCGATGAGTGACGCCTGGACCCAGATCGAGGCCGAAGCGCTCGAGCCCCTTCGTGGCGCCGGCCGCTTCCCCCTGCGCGCCTACTCCGAGTTCATGCCTCCCCCGTACGTGGGCATCAAACCGTACGCGCCGTCCCGGACGAGCGCGGCGACCACCTTCGCCGCGAGCGACGGCGATGCGCTCGACATCGACGAATACGAGCAGGCGCACGAGATCGAGCCGGGGCTGGATCGCATCGCAGAGCATGTCCTGCTCGAGCTCGAGAAGCTCGTCCGGGGGAGGCCGCACGGGCTCTCCCACACGCTCTTGGAAGGGAATCCGGCATGGCCGGCGGAGCTCGCCGGTGCGGCGGCGCGCGACGGTCTACGGCACGATCCGGTCATCGTCATCTGTTCCCTTGCCCTCTCCCGCACCCAGGACGACAAGGGCAATGATCGGTGGACGCTCTTTGGCGCGAGCCACGAGCCGCCCGGGGCGCCCTTCTGGCACGCGCTCGACGACGTTCGCCTCGGGCGACTGATCGAATGGGCGCATCTCGACGGCCCCTGGCGCATCCTCGCCGAGCCCGGCGAGCTGCCCGCGGGCCTGGGTCCGCGCCTCTTGCAGAGTGACCCGATCGCCGGTGTCCGGACCCTGGTCACCTTCCAGCCGTTCTCCCGGCTTCCCCCCGCCGTGCGCGGCGCCTATCTCGCCGGCCAGCTGGTCCTTGTCCCGACGCCGGCGAGCCTCGTCTTCTTCGAGCACCCGGGCTACCGCGCGCTCGCCCGAGAGCTGCCGCGGGCGATGCAGATTCCTCTGCTGCACCTTTTCCCCCGGATCGAGAGCAGCTGCGCGATCCGCGTCCCACAATCGGGCTGGCTCGACGAGTTCGATCCGGTGACCTCGCGGCGTCCACACACGCATCGCGTGGTCTCCCACGTCACGCGGACGCACCGCTGGCAGCGTGTGGAGCGTGACGCCGGCGTCCACGGCGACGGCATGTACACGGACAAGGTCTCGGTCGCGTTGTTCTCGACCGAGCCCGAGGCCGTCGGGCTGTACGACAAGCCGCTGGCGCGGAACTCGCAGATCTGGAACGAGGACTACACCCTGCTGCTCGATGGGCCCCGGGCGGACACGGCGGCCATCGCGCGCGCCGCAGGCGTGGTCGACGCGGGCGGTCGCTTTGGCTACCGCATGTATTACCCGCCGATGCGAGCGGGCCGGCGCGAGCTGTTCTGGCACCTGCCGCTCGTGGCGAAGACCGGGTCCGGACGCTTCAGAGACGGGCCATCCGGCTACGTGACCGCCGAGACCGAGGGGGCGCCGACGCTCCGCCTCGGCCCGAAGCTGCTCCGCCGTTCTTCGCATGTCGCCGCCGCCCGGCTCTTCCCGCGCGACCCGGGCCGGGCGCGCTACACGACCAGCCAGAACCTACGCAAGCTGCTCGATGCGAACGAGCTGCTCGGTGCGCCGCTGCCGGCCGCCTTCGCCCGGGCGCTGCTGCACATCCCCAGGGACCTCCACCTCGATCGCTGGATGGCCGAGCTCCCGGCTCACAGCTCGGATGGCGGCGCCATGGAGCGACTGGTCTCGACTCTTCGCCAATGCCTCGGTCCCCACGAGGATCCGGGCCAGCCGGTGGTGCTCGACCACCTCGGGACACGCGCCTTCGAGGAGGAGATCTGGACGACCATCGCCGCCCTGGCGCACGGCGAGTTTCGTCAGAAGAACAGCGCCGACGGCATTCCCGCCAACCACGGCAAGACCGGCGGCGTGGCCGCGGAGCGGGCGAGGGTCCGCTGCCACGACCGGTGCGATCTCGATGCCCTCGGGGATCACCTGCACGCGCGGTACCGGCAGGCCATCGCCAGGCACGGTATGGCGGGGCGCGCCGAGGTCGCCGATCACGTGTTCCGCTGGGAAACCGACTTCCAGTTCCCCTGGATGCAAGGCTGGGCCAGGAACCAGAAGGCCCCCCACGAGCGGAACATCGTGCTCGTCATCCCGGGTCGCAACCGCCGGGAGGCGGTGATCATGGCCGATCACTACGACACCGCCTACATGGAGGACGTCTTCTACCCGGAGAGCGGCGGCGACGCGCTGCGCGCACCGGCCTGCGGAGCCGACGACAACCACTCCGCCACCACCGCCCTCTTGCTCGCCGCCGAGCAACTCCTGCCGATGTCGCGGGCCGGAGAGCTCGCCCGCGACGTATGGCTCGTGCATCTCACCGGGGAGGAGTTCCCGGCGGACTGCCTGGGAGCGCGCGCGCTGGGGCAGGCGCTCGTCGAGCATCGGCTCCACCTCACCGCCAAGAACGGGAGCATCCAGGACGTCTCCGACGTCCGTGTCGCCGGGGCGTTCATCCTGGACATGATCGGCCACAACGCCGATCGGGATCGAGACGTGTTCCAGATCGCGCCGGGCGAAGGTGCAGCCTCCATCCGGCTGGCGCGGCGGGCGCATCGAGCCAACCTGCGCTGGAATCGCCTGGCCGAGGCGCTGAACCGGGCGCCGGATCGCCGGCACGCGGGTCGGGCGGCCCGGGTGACGGACCTGGCGCGACACCCACCGCCACCCACCTTTGCCCATCTGCCGTTGCACGGAGAGGTCCGCGTCGAATGGGAGCCGCGTTCGGCGCTCTTCAACACCGACGGTCAGATCTTCTCCGACCTGGGGATCCCGGTGGTGCTCTTCATGGAGAACTACGACATCAGCCGGAAGGGCTACCACGACACGCACGACACGATGGAGAACATCGATCTCGACTACTGCGCCGCGCTGATGGCCATCGCCATCGAGACGGTCGCGGACACGGCCCGCGCGCACGAGCCCTGAGCGGCCGGAGCCAACGAAGAGGCGAGCGTCCGCGCCAGGGTCGCCGGCAGAACGGCATCATGAAGTGACTCACCTCTCTGGGCCCAGTCGTTGCACTGCGTTCGTCTGCACGCAGAAAGTGCGCGCCGGCCGCAGGTGTTGCGCGATGCGCGAGACCTCGCCTTCTCGGCACCGCAACAGCGCCGGGTTCTGACGGATGAGCCGCGCTGGTGCGAATACTCGCCGGGAGGAGAGGAGAGACGATGGCTGGGAGAATTCGAGCAAGGTGTCGGTGAGAGCGATTTGCACGCTCCTTGCGGCCGCATGGCTCTGTGGCTGCTCCAGCAGCACGCTGAGCTCGACGTGCCCGGGGCCCGCGTGCAGCTGTACCGGCTCCAACTGCACATGCTCGGCGGGTTCGAGCTGTACGTGGACCGGCAGTCCGAGCACAGGCTGCAGCGCCAGCGGAGGAAGTTGCTCGCTGAGCTGCCTCAACGGCAACGACTGTGTCGGAGCCTGCGCGGGCTCGTGCAGTGCCGATTGCAAGGGTGGCAGCACCTGTGCACTGACGACTGGGCCCAGCGGTAGCGTGACTTGCGAGGGTTCTGCCTGCACCGTCAGCGTTGCTGCCAGCGGAAGCGTTTCATGTTCGGCCGGCGCCACGTGCCACGTGACCTGCACCGGCTCGTGCTCCCTGAGCTGTTCAGGCTCGACCTGCGATCTTCGTTGCCCCACCGACTCGGCGCCACACAACGTCACCGGCAGCGCATCGTGCACGTGACCGAGCCGCCTCGAACGGCCACCTGAGCTTCTCCCGCCATGTTCCGCCGCCTTCGCGAGCCGCAGGCGGTTCGTCCGACCTGGAGCTTTCCAGCGAGCCTCTCCCAGCGCTTCGCTGGTGAGACACGGGAGGACATGCTGCACCTAGACACCTCTGCCCTCGGGTCAGTATCGGTCCGCGGGCAATGCGAGGGACTCGGTATGGTTGGGCGGCGTGTCTCCTCCTCGGTGCATGCACGGGGAGAATCTCCGGATCCACCCCCAGCGGCCAGCCGGGCGCCTTGCTCTCCACGCGCGTCCGCCTGCTCAACAACGTCGAGTACGACAACACGGTGGCCGCATTGCTCGGCGACGCTTCCGGGCCGGCCCGGACCTTCCCCGCGTCCGATCCCCAGTCGGGGTTCAGCAACAACGCGACGCAGACGGTGACTGACCTGAACGCGAGCGCCTATGACGGCGCCGCGCAGGCGCTCGCCCAAACGGCGGTCCAGAATCTCTCCGCGCTCCTGCCCTGCAGCCCACCCCCGGGACAGGAGGCGGCCTGCGCCGGCCAGTTCATCGCCACCTTCGGTCCCCGGGCCTTCCGCCGTCCGCTGACCGCGGACGACATCGCCGGCCTGCAGGGAGTCTACGACGTGGCGCGGTCCCACGGAGGCGACTTCACCACCGGCATCGAGATGGTGCTCTACGCGATGCTCAGCTCGGCGAGCTTCCTCTACGTTCCCGAGCTGGGCCTGGAGGGAGCGAGTGGCTCGGAGGTCGAGCTCGGCCCGTACGAGAAAGCCTCCGCCCTGTCCTACTTCCTCCTCGGCGCTCCGCCCGACGACACGCTGATCGCCGCGGCGGCGAACAAGGGTCTCGACACGCCGGATCAGCTGGAGGCGCAGTCCCGGCGCCTGCTCGGGGACCCGCGTGCGCACGCCCAGGCCCTGCGCTTCTTCACCGAGTGGTTCGAGATCGGGCCGAGCACCAAGGACGCGACGGTGTACCCCGACTACCGCACGTTGAGCCCGTCCTTCCTGAAGGAGACCCCGGCGCTGATCGACGACGTCGTCTTCAACGGCGACGGTCGGCTGCAGAGCCTGCTCGAGGCGAGCTACACCTTCGTCGACGGAACGCTGAACGCCTTCTACGGCCTGGCGGGAAGCCTGTCCGGGAGTGGGCTCACCAGGGTCTCGCTCGCGGGGACGCCGCGCATCGGCATCCTGACCCACGGGAGCTGGCTCTCGCTTCACGGCGACGCCACCATGAGCTCGCCCATCAAGCGCGGGGTCTTCGTCCGCCGCCGCCTGCTGTGCGAGTTTCTGCCTCCGCCCCCCCCGGGCCTGAACGTCACCCCGCCGCAGAAGAGCGAGGTCAAGACCACTCGCCAGCTGTTCGATGCTCACGTCTCCAACCCGAGTTGCAGCGGATGTCACAGCCTCATCGACCCGGTGGGAAACGGCTTCGAGGCGTTCGACGGCGAGGGCGGGTACCGGAACACCGAGAACGGGCAGCCCATCGACGCCTCGGGCGAGCTGACCCAGACCCTCGACGCCAACGGCAGCTTCAACGGGGCGGCCGAGCTCGTTCACCGCCTGGCTCAGAGCAGGGAGGTGGGAGAATGCTTCGCGCGGATGCTCTTCCGCTTCGGCTCGGCGCAGACCAGCGTGTCCACCGAGCAGGAGCTGCTCTACGAGGCGCCCACCCCGCTGCCCGACAGCTACCAGGGGCTCGCAGTGATGTACGTGCGGAGCAAGCTCTTCAGGCGTCGCGTCTTGCCCTGACCCGAGGTGCGTGACCGGATATGGAGCTCGATCCTCGACCCCCTCGCGCCGACCGCGAACGCCGGCGCTTTCTCAAGGCGCTCGGCGTCGGCGCGCTCAGCCTCCCCTTCTCCCGACTGCTGCTGAGCTCCGTCTCCGACGCGCAAGCGGTGAGCTCGCCTCTGCGCCTGGTCGTCGTCTTCAACCCGCTCGGGACGGCCTTCGAGTACTGGCGGCCCCAGGCCTCGGGCTCGAGCTTCACCCTCGACTTCACCAACTCCATCCTCGCCCCGCTCCAGAAGTACCAGAACCAGCTCATCGTCCTCGACGGCATCGATTGCGTGCCGGAGATCAAGTATGGCGACTTCGGTCACGAGGCCTCACCCTCGGTGCTCACCGGTGACGTCAACAAGCAGATGGCGGGAGTGCGGCCCACGGTCGAGTCCCTCGACCAGTTCCTGGCCGATCAGCCCGCCATCGGCGGTCAGACGAGATTCCGGAGCCTCGAGCTCTCGGTCGGCGGCTGCAAGTACCCGGAGCGGGTGATGTCCTGGAGAGCCGGCGGGGTGCCGGTGCCGCGGATGCTCAATCCGTACGAGACATTCCAGCGGGTCTTCGCGGGCTACGTGGTGCCCACGGCAGATGCCGGGACCGTCGGACCCGATCAGGCCACCATCGACCGCGCCTTCCGCCAGAAGAGCGTGCTCGACTACGTGCTGGCCGACGTCGGTCGCCTCAAGCGCAAGCTCGGCCCGACCGAGCTGCAGAAGCTCGACCAGCACCTACAATCGGTGAGGGACCTCGAGAACGGGCTCACCGCCGGTGTCCTCGACGGCGGCACGGGCTCAGCGGCGCCCACCGCCGGCTGCGCGCCGCCCACCGCCATCCCCGACCAGGCGACCTGGAAGGGGCTCTACGACGAGGACCCCAACAACCGCATCTACTTCGATTCGCCGACGTACGGGTCGTTCATGTTCGACCACGTGCAAGAGTGGAGCGATCTGCAGATCCAGATGATCGCCCAGGCCCTGGCCTGCGACCTCACCCGGATCGTCACGTTGCAGTACTTCGAGGACGGGGTGGACGGCGGCGCGCCCTGGGCCCAGCCCGCCGTTCCTCCCAGTGACCCGTGGTACGACCCGCACGTCTGCACCCATGCCGACACCGGAGCTCCCGGCCGTTCCGAGGCGATGGCGACCTACCAGCGGTGGTTCTCGGCCCAGGTGGCCAAGCTCATGGACGCGCTGGCGGCCATCCCCGAGGGGAGCGGCACGGTGCTCGATCACACGCTGATCTTCTGGACCAACGAGAACGGAGAGGTTCACGATCTGGCCAACATCCCGATGGTGCTCGCCGGGGGCGCCAACGCCCTGTTCAAGATGGGCCGCTGGCTGCAGTACCCGGCGTCCGGCCAGACGCCGCACAACGAGCTGCTCGTGTCGATCGCCAACGCCTTCCCGGGCGTCAACATCAACAGCTACGGCAACACCGCCACCTACAACTGGGGCACCGGCGGGCTGCCGAATCTCTAGACTCGGCACCCGGCGGAAGTGCTCGCCTCCGCTTGCGGAGTGCGACAAATTGTCCTCCACCGGAGTCCACTGCGAGCCCAGAGTTGCCTGTCTGGGCCGCGCCGCGGAGGGGAGAATGGCGAGCATGCCTCGAATGGCGTTGCGGCTCGACGTGCTCGAGGCCAAGCCGCTCGAGGGTGGAATGGTGACGGTGAGCGCCGATGCGCTCGGGAGGGACATCGAACGCACCGGCCACGCGGCCGTCTACGGCATCTACTTCGATACGGGGAAGGCCGACGTCAAACCCGAGTCGGATGACACCCTGAAGGAGATTGCCAAGCTCCTGCAGCAGGACCCGACGCTCGAGCTTTACGTGGTGGGCCACACCGACAACCAGGGCGCCCTGGCGGCGAACATGGAACTGTCGCGGCGTCGCGCCGATGCGGCCGTCAAGTTGCTGGTGACCAGGTACTCGGTGAGCGCAGCACGCCTCAGCCCACAGGGGGATGGGCCAACCGCACCGGTGTCTTCGAATGATTCCGAGACGGGCCGCGCGAAGAACCGCCGAGTGGAGCTCGTGAAGCAGTAGCGTTGACCGCCTGCACCGCGCCGCCAAGCTCGGCGATCGCAGGCAGGTCGCCTGAGGCAATGCCGCTCCCGACCCGGACTGAGGATCCGTCCGGTCTCGAGCCCGCTGCCCCTCCGGTACAGCCGGATCGGAACGGGTAGGAGAACCGGGCTCACGCGGTGACGGACGGACACCGGAGCAGCCAATCTCAGGGGCGTCGCTGCGGATCAGTCGGCGGGTGATCCAGCACCTGAGTTGTGAGGAGGGGCGATGAAGCGCGCACTCTGGGGGATGGCGATGCTGCTCTGCTGGTGCAGCAGCGGAGGCGGCGGAGGCGGAAGCACAGACTACGCCCCGAACTTTGCCGGCACCTGGAAGGGCACGCCCGATGCGGGCATCCCCGACCTGGCCGGTACGGTGTCTTCCGCCACCAGCGCGACTTTCGGGGCATACACGTGCCCGGCTGGCTCATCGACCTCCTGCACGTCAGTGGTGCAGCACTGGGACGGGATCACCGGGTCTCTGAGCGGCACGACGCTGAGCCTCGATGGTACCGGGACCTTCGTCGGCTGCAGCGTGACCCAGCAGTACGCAGCGACCTTCGTCGGCTCCCACTAGCCCGAGGGCGTGGTCCTGCCGCCGTGGTCGAGCAAGTTCTGCGGCTCAGGAGCCGCAGACCGTCGTGCAGACCCCTTGGGCGTTGCAGAAGGTGGTGTTCACCGGCGAGGGCGAGCACGTGGTCGAACCGGTGGTGTGCGGGTTGTCGGTGGAGACCCCGGGGCACCAGTTCCAGTAGCTGATGGGGCTGCTGTTATTCGTGAGAAGCGAATCGTCGAGAATGAGCTTGGCGGTGGAGCCGTCGGCGGTCAGGAAGACGGCGGCGCCAAACTCGTTCGCCGAGTTGTTTCGAATCTGCGTCCCGCAGATGGTGAGGTCCACGCCATCCGCGCCGTCCTTGTAGATGGCGCCGCCGTTGCCGCCCGACCCAATCTCATTCTGGCCATTGTTGATGCACGTGCACTGCGTCGGGTCATTGTTGTTCGCGCCCGTCCCGACCGCGCTGTTGCCGTCGAAGAGGCTGTTGAAGATGAAGGCCCCGGCCCACAACATGCCCATGGCGCCGGCATTGCTCGCCGTGTTGCTCTGGAAGGTGCTCCTCACGACGTAGGCCGGTTGTCCGGTCCCGTAGAGGTACAGGGCCCCTCCGCCGGTGTCCGGCCCGAGGAGCGCGGCCTGGTTGTTCGCGAAGGTGACGTCGATGACTCGCAACAGGCCGTCCTGCATGAAGAGGGCCCCGCCCTCGCCATCGTCGTAGCCCTGGGAGCACTGGGTGTTGGAAATTCCGCCATCGGGAGCGCAGGGCGGAATGGCGACGGTGGGGGTAGCCTTCCCGTTGACCAGGCGGAGGTGTTGCAGGGTCAGGGTGTCGTTGTTGACGCGCCAGCTTCCCTGGTGAATCCAGGCGATGAGACGCACGGCATCGCCGCCGTCGAGCGTGATCTTATTGCCCCCGTCGATGACGGTATTGACCGGTGCCTGGCTGGCGTAGGCATTGGACGTCGGCGGTGTCAGCGACGCTGTCACCGGAATGGTGACCAGCCCCGGGCCGCAGTTGAAGGTGATGATGCCGCCCTTCTTCACCGCGGCGTCGAGCGCGGCGAAGGTGCAGCTCGCGGGCGTCCCCGTTCCCACCACCGTGGTCGGGTGCGAGGTGTCCACCGGCTGAGCCTGGGCCGGAAGGGCAATGGTGGTGCAGGAGCCATCCGGGTTTCCGGCCGGAGGCCATGTGGTCGGTCCCCCGTCCGTGATTCCACCGTCCGGGCCTCCCGGCCCCGAAAGGGGCGCCGAGCAGCTCGCGCCGTTGCCCCCGTTGACCCCTGCGCACGTCCAGGTCCAGGGCCCGCTGCCGGTCACCATCGACGGTGTTCCGGCGGTGCACAGCTGCCCGGTGGGAGCCGTCGAGGCGGCGGCCCCGCTGGCACTGCCACAGGCCCCATTCTGCGGTTGCG
>Ga0187779_10002454_pt1 | contig 11335 bp, 10 predicted proteins | sample 1015_Q2_SP10_10__FD_132435 | JGI IMG/M metagenome (GOLD analysis project Ga0187779, IMG submission 132435) | Tropical peat soil microbial communities from peatlands in Department of Meta, Colombia - 1015_Q2_SP10_10_MG | ecosystem: Environmental > Terrestrial > Soil > Wetlands > Peat | place... | reverse complement strand
GTTGTTGAGGTCGGACCAGTTTTCTGACGAATCTTTACGATTGACTAAAGGGGTTAAGTTGTTTCACTCGGATTTGGTGTATTTCAAAACGAATGTGAAAGAGTTGAAAAAGATTCTTCAATCTGAAAGAGCTCACACACGAATCAAATGATGAGGTTGATTCCCACTTCTCTAATGTGATTTCGAAACTAAGTCTAGGTCGAAAATTGAGCTTGCCCGTTCTTATCCATTCAGCCGTGATCATGATTGAGGCTGAGGATGACGCAAGGTCATATTTCATTAGTTTGGGCTAAGCCAGAAGTGTTCCTCCCCCGGATCCTCGAATAGGCATGTGCCATGGTGTTCACGGCAACAATACTAGATGAGCATGAGATTCGCAGTCTTTATATTACATACGTAATCGTCGCTTCGGCGTGCTAAGATTTGACCGTCAATCAAGATAAGCTAAATGAGATGATAGGAAGATTCGCGAATGAACTTGGCGCCTCGATGCAGGGTCCTGCGATCTTAATTGGCGAGCAACTGGGACTCTACAAGGCACTATCCGCGTCTGGGCCAGTGACATCGGAGGAACTTGCTAAGAAGACTGGGTTAGCGGAACGTTACATTCGTGAATGGCTTGCAGGTCAAGCCGCAGGAGGCTATGTCAATTACAACGCTGCAAGCGGAAAATACATGATGACTCCCGAACAGTCATTCACACTTGCAAATGAGGACAGCCCAGTCTATATCCCGGGGGCATTCTACCTAATTTCCTCAATCTACAAGGACCGATCCAAAATCGCTGACGCTTTCCGAAGTGGGAAGGGCATTGGCTGGCACGAACATCACAACGACCTATTCATAGGCACGCACAAGTTTTTCCGACCCGGCTACCTCGCAAACTTAGTAAGCTCATGGCTTCCAAGCCTTGACGGTGTCCTCAAGAAACTTAAGGACGGCGCGACCGTCGCGGACGTTGGCTGTGGTTATGGATCATCCACGGTCATAATGGCCAAGGCATTTCCCAAATCGCAATTCTTCGGTTACGACTACCATCTGGAATCGATCGAGTGGGCGAAGGACGTTGCGGTCACGGAAGGCGTTTCGAGCAACACTACGTTCGAAGTTGCACTCGCTAAGAATTATCCTCGAAAGGATTTTGATCTCGTCACCTTCTTCGACTGTCTCCATGATATGGGCGACCCTGTGGGTGCTGCAAAACATGTACATCAATCGCTAAAGCCGGACGGCACGTGGATGATCGTTGAGCCATACGCAAATGAACGTGTAGACGAGAACATCAATCCAATTGGGCGCGTGTTCTACAATGCCTCCTCAATGATCTGTGTTCCAGCCTCTCTATCTCAGGAGGTAGGGCTTGCACTTGGTGCTCAAGCAAGCGATTCAAAACTTCGCGAGATCGCTTCCGCTGGAGGCTTTAAACAATTCAAGAGAGCCACACAGACACCTTTCAACAGGATATTCGAAGCGCGCCCGTAACGTAACGCTCTGAATACCTGTTCGAGAGGGAAGCTTCGCCCGAGAATTGTATCATGTATTAGGACATTCTTAGCAAACGTCGCCGGGTGCTGCGCAAACAACTACTCACGGCTTCGTTCCTTTGGAGGGTTCGTCGTCACGTAATCTCGTTTAAGTCATAAGGTGTCTCTTGATATACGTAATAGTTCAGCCAGTTCGAGAACAAGAGGTTTGCGTGACTTCTCCATAACATTAATGGCGATAATTTGGGATTATCTTCAGGATAATAGTTCTTGGGCACTTTCCTGTCCAGTCCTCTTCCGATGTCACGATCATATTCTAATTCCAAGGTCAGTGCATCATATTCAGAATGTCCGGTTACGAATATCCTTCGTTCATCTTTCGAGGCTATGATGTAGACTCCGGCTTCTTCTGATTCGGATAGTACGCGAAGGTCTGGAACCTTGTCGATATCACTTCTTCGAGTCTCTGTAAGCCGCGAATGCGGAGCGTAGAATATGTCATCAAATCCCCTGAACAATTTCGTGTGCTTCTCGTTTACAGTATGGGGGAACACGCCGAACATTTTCTCATTCAAAGGATGCTTGGGTACTTCATAATGATGATACAAGGCTGCTTGCGCACCCCAGCATAGATATAATGCGGAAAAGACGTGGTGAACTGACCAATCCATAATCTCTTGAAGTTCCGTCCAATAGTCAACTTCTCTGAATTCCAAGTGCTCTACGGGTGATCCGGTCATTATCATTCCGTCAAACTTTTCGTGCTTAATGTCCTCGTAGAATTTGTAGAAGGCCTCTAAGTGCTCTTTTGGGGTATGCTTTGAATTATGGTTTTTTGGATGCAGTAGTGTTATGTCCACTTGAAGAGGAGTGTTCCCGAGTAATCGCAAAATTTGGATCTCGGTCGTTATTTTCGTGGGCATGAGATTCAAGATAGCTATCTTGAGTGGTCGAATATCCTGATGGTAAGCTCGTTCTGTGGACATGACGAATGTGTTCTCGTTCGTTAGGACTTTTGCCGCTGGAAGGCTATCTGGAATTTTTATTGGTAACGCGATCACTTCGCGTATCGTTCGAAAACACGTTGTCCCGGAATTACTTGACTGTTCTTCTCAAAGCTTGGTCAATGTCGCTCTTTATGTCCTCTATGTCCTCTAGGCCGATGGAGAGTCGGATGTAATCCTCCGTTACTCCCGTTTCCTGTTGTTCTGCTCTTGTAAGCTGCTGATGGGTCGTTGAGGATGGGTGTATGACGAGACTCTTAGCATCTCCAATGTTAGCGAGGTGAGAGAACAAGTGTACTGATTCTATGAATTTGCGTCCTGCCTCTAATCCACCTTCTATTCCGAACCCTACGATGCCGCCGTAGTGTCCATGGAGGTATTTGGTTGCTAGATCATGACTAGGATGGTCTGGAAGTCCAGGATAGTTGACCCATTTCACTGTTGGGTGGTTCTTAAGATACTTGGCCACTTCTAATGCGTTCTCGCAATGTTTCCTAGCTCGCAAAGGAAGAGTCTCTAGGCCTTGAAGGAACAGAAACGCGTTGAACGGGCTTAGAGCCGGCCCGAGGTCTCGGAGCCATTGCACTCTAGCCTTGATGATGAAGGCAATGTTTCCAAGACCTGGAACATTTCCAAAGTTTTCCCAGTACCTCACTCCATGGTAGCTCGGGTCTGGTTCGACGAATTCTGGAAACTTACCTCTACTCCAGTCGAACTTTCCGGAGTCAACGATCACGCCGCCGATAGACGTCCCGTGTCCTCCGATGTACTTGGTGGCGGACGTGACAACGATGTCCGTTCCATACTCTATGGGTCTAACTAGTCCGACTCCAACCGTGTTATCGACGATTAACGGGACCTCTGCCTCATGCGCAATGCTCGCAATCGATTCGAAATCTGGCACGTCTAACTTTGGGTTTCCAATCGTCTCCGCATATATCGCCCTTGTTTTCTCATTAATTGCACGTTTGAATTCGCTGGGTTTGGTGGAGTCGACGAATCTCACTTTTCTACCTAACTTCGGTAAGGTGTAGTGGAATAGTTCGTATGTTCCACCGTAGAGATTGTTCGCGGATACAATCTCATCACCCAATTGAGTAATTGCTAGTACTGCTAGTGTCTCCGCTGCCTGCCCCGAGGCAACAGCTAGAGCTCCTGTGCCTCCTTCTACTGCCGCGATTCTGCGCTCAAACACGTCGGTGGTCGGATTCATGATCCGTGTGTAGATGTTCCCGAATTCTTTCAGAGCGAAGAGGTTGGCCGCGTGCTCCGTGCTCTTGAAGACGTAGGAGGTAGTCTGATAGATTGGGACCGCACGTGCGCCAGTCGCGCTGTCCGCGTTCTCCTGCCCAGAATGAAGCGCCAATGTATCCAATCTTTCACTTGATCTTGCGAGTTTCGTAGACTGATCAGACATATTGCTCAACTTGTTGAAGCACAGACGTCAATGGAAGGGGAATTTAACCTATTCGTTTAGGCATAAAATAACGTGCTGAATATTCGTATAGGAATATATGGCCAGCCGCAAAACTAAACTGAAGATGGAATGGAACAGATAAACACGATTTCAAATACAGCACAATCGCAGTAGGAATCAATTGAATGCGTACTACATGTAGTTCAGATGTAGTACGCGTAGTTTTCAACTGTGTATCATGAACGAATTCTCCACTCGAGTTATAGGCAACTGGATGTGCGCGATAGGCGACGATCTCAAGCCCTTGGTGAGTTTCGAATGGCCATTCATACTGCGGGTGGGATTAAAATATTCAGCCCAGACTTTGGAGAAATGTTGAGACATTTACCTGAGATGGAAAATAGCTCCGTCGACGATTACCTAGAATATTACTTTCAATGTACCCGAAACTACGGCGACGCGTTCAGACGAGGCACCGGCATATTTGCGTGTATCGAATGTGGGGAGGAATTCCGTAAGATGTGGAAACATCCCACCACAGGAGAGGGACGAATGATAAGACATCTCAGTGAGCAGCATAACGTTAACGAGCTTACCACTTCGAGAGAAAGTAAGGCTCTTCTTGCCAAGTTGAAGTGGAAGAGACTCGGAGACTCGACGATCTACGTTTGCCCTCACTGTGACTTCAGCACTAGTCTAACAATAGATCGAGGTACCACTATGGAGGTGGATAACGAGATAGTGGAACACATGGAAAACATACACCTTCCAGAATGGAACCGCATCACGTCGTCAGATCACGAAAACTCCCAGCAAGCCCACGCGAAGATTCAGAACACAAAAACGCAAACCAAAGGTACGATCCTAAGCCACTGCTAGTCACACGTGTGTCCGCGCCATTAGACTCCCGCTAATCGACGACTTAACGTCAGCCCGATTTTGAATCATTTAGTTGTAATGGATCCGAGATCGGCTACTCCGGTGGAATTTCCTTAATCAGCAGTCCCAGGTCAAGACCTTCTTTCCTTAACCTGTACATTTTCGCAACGTAGTAGATAATCAGCCCTAGTATGAAGACTCCAGCTACCATTGAGTACGAAGCTACGTTTAGGGGGCCCATTACCGAATTTGTCAAAGCGTAGTATGAGCCGTATAGACTGAAGATGAGGGCGATTACGCCTAGGATACTTATGAGAGGCACTCCGGCCAGTCTCGTTCTAACCATCGATGGGCTCGCCTCGAAAATTTCCTTTCGTCTAAACGGGAACAATATTGCAGCCACGGATACAAACGCGTAAGCGAGAAGGACCATTGCCGCCGTGTTCAAAAAGTAGTTGAAGATTCCTGTGAACGAGGCGAGGCACAATCCAATGATTCCGATGACACCGACAATAACAGGAGCCCAAGTCGGCGCTTGGAACCTCTCGCTCACGTTCGAGATGGCGCGTGGCATTACTCTATCGAAGGACCATGAGAAGAGTATCCTAGTTGCACAAAGCGCAGTCGCAAGGTTGGCTGCAACCCATGCTGCGATGTAGCTCAACAGGAGAATCCAAATGAAAACAGGATTGTCCGTTAGGAGAGGTGTAATGAACGAAAGCCAAGGATAGCTTGGTACCGGGTATTTGTTAGGATAGTTTGTTGCTAACCAGTTTACCGCCGAAGCCCAATCTTTGCCAGCAACGGCCCATGACAATTCACCAATGACCCAGTAAAATAGCCAGAGGAACAGGACGCCTACCAACATACCGACGACCAAACTCTTAGATGCGCGTTTGATTTCGCCGCCCACGTACGAGGGCCATATGAACCCGTTGTATATCCACCCCGCGAACGCTAATGCTGAGAGACTTGCATACACGTTCGGAGTTGACGCGGTCCATCCTAGACTCTTTGCTGTCTCAATCAGCTGGTCATAGGTTGCGTACTGGCCCATTTTCGCGTTCCATGTTGAGACAAAAGCTTCCCTCGAAGTCGAGAGTAGAAGGCCGAGGGTTATCACCGCTCCCAAAATTGAGAGCGCCATGAAAGCCCAAGTAATCTTAGTGGCAGTCGTCACCCGCATCATGACCACAGCCACAGTTAGAAGTATTATGATGACTCCGATGATGAACGTGTTCATGGGAAGCGATACGGCTGTAGATAGAGCTAGCAGAGATGGATTGTTGAAGACAACTCCGGCAACAGAAAAGACGGGCGCTATAGACGTGCCAACCATGTACATCACGTCTATGCCAAGTATTAGGAAGAAAACCATTCCTACAACAAAACTTGTCATGAAACCGATGTCCGGCCGCAGCAGTCGACTTGTATAGATGTAATCTCCCCCGGACCTAGGCATGGCCGCACCCAAGAAACCATAGACAAGAGTGATCGGAATCACTATCACGAGGCCCAAAGTAACTATCCAAAAAGGGGAACTCCCCGGGAACGTCAGGTCAGGCCATGAGAAGAGCCATAGAAAGTTCATCTGCAAGCTCGCTCCAGCACACGAAATCATAAACACGTCTCTAACACTCAGACCTCTCACGATACCTGTCGCGTCTCTCACGAAAGTGACTCTTTTGGCCAATTGCATCCTAACGGGCAAGTGCATATGAGAAGCTCTTCAGATTTTGGTAATTACACGTACATACGGTAGTGTCGAGATTTGACGTAATTCAAGCGGCTAGAAACGCAAAGGTTGACGTAGAGGAAGAAAACTACGAGATACAACCGTTAGTTGCGAGAGGGGTCAGGATACATCTATTGTCGCAACTAACCGCATGGCGTAAATATTGAACGCATGGCTAATACTCTGCAAGCCGGTTAATCTCGATGGCAAGCCCTCTGAGGCGGACCGAGATCTTCACTACTAAGTTTCTAATCTGGTGGAGCATCGTCTGGGCGTTAATTATTGGCATTCTCGCGCCCATAGTGAATTATGTGACGCCGTTGCTCAATGCGGATTACAATAACATGTGGACCCCGGACGTGTTCTGGAGGCTTGTTCTATACTTTCATGGTGCGTTCATTCCCTGGATGATGGCCCTTGCAGCGTTGGCATTAGTGGTTCTCGGTTTAGATTCTTCTAAGGGAAAACTCGGAACGCATTTGAAACATATGGTACTGATCGGCGGCCTCATTGCTGCTCCTTTCTCGGCGATCGGAGCAATATTTGATGTGTACAATACCTTCGCTTACGGAATCCCTGTTTGGGTTCAAATCGTTTCCATAGGTATCGGAGGCGAGACCGTTTTCTTCCTGATCACGTGTTTATTGAATTACCCTCGAGAATCACCGGGAGGTTACTCACGGCTGAGTTTTCCTTATTATATTGTATTACTCAGCGCGGTCAGCGTGCTGATAGCGGCTCTGATGGGTGATGTTTCAGGGTGGATTACTTGGTTTGGGCCATGGCCCTCGGTGTTTCCGCAATATATCAACAGCACGATGTATCCTGTGTTGGGATACTACAATTCCACTGCCGTCGTGACGTGGACCGAAGACATGGTGGGCAGCCATTCCCACTTGATGCTTCCCGCTGTCATGGCCGCGATCGTAGCTTTGACTCCAGCAGTGTACGGTTATGCCAAGTGGGAGAAGAATCACAAGACGGTCGCCGCTCTTGGGTTCTTGCTTATGGTTGTAGGTTTGCTGGGGAGCATTTGGATTTACGTCGTCTCAGGAGTCGGCAATTACTCCATACCAACCCTGTTTCAGTCGCCTGACGGAGTGAATGGCATTGCGATGGACGACATTATTACGGGAATTGTGGCCTTCGGGTCGGCTCTCGTTTTGATCGCCCTTTTGTTGCAAGCTAGAAGAGCCAAGTCTGTTGACGGGACGGGGCTGTTGAAGGATTATCTGTTTCTTTCACTGATTGCAGCATGGCTGTGCATCTTCCTCCTCATCCCAATCACTGGTTACTACATCGAGTTGAACCAGTCATTCTATAGCGCAGCGGGAATCAGTTTCGACGCAGCCTACACGAGATTCCATCAAGATTTCACATTCTTCCTCCTTCCGGCGCTAGTGACTACCATATTGATCTTCGAAACGTTCGGCATTTCAGGCAAGACAAGGAGAAACGTCGGCAGACTTTACTTGGTGGGAATTATCGTCACATTTGTGTTCGGCATGATTTACAGCATGATCACACTAGATATGGTTACGTTATCTATCGCGGCTCTTGGCGGTTTAATGATGGGCATCGGCGCCCTATACGGAGCCGAATTCGTAAGAAAATCTGCAGGGCCAGTTCATACGCAAAACTAGGACGAACACGTGGAGACCTGTCTAACTAAGCACGAAAGCTGTCATCGTATCCGTATTCAAAACGTACGGGATCTTCCTTATGCTAAGAACAACAGAGTCGATATCGAACGCGGCGCCTTCCACCTGAACTACGAAGTCATAAGGTCCATGTACTAAGTCAACTTGCACGATATGCGGAAGCTGTTTCATTTCTCCGTAAAATTCGCTCTCTCTTCCTGGCTGAATACGAACCAACACGTAGGCCCTTTGCTTCGCATTCAAAATGAAACTCCTCGTTGATACTACGCAGTACTTGATTAAAAGATATGTTAGCTATACGTCACATATCGCACATAAAGGTCGCCGGTCATGCAGAGTTCGGGAACGTAAAATGAGTTACAGTTCCACGACGAAGGGATAACCAGGTCGCCGGTCACGACCGCGTAAGTCCCATTTGGTGCAGTTGTCCAAAAAACCTTCACGCTAAGTTACTGCTAAACTTTGGTTAGGATTTTCGGTTCTTTCCATTCCTCTCGGAGGATGCTATACAGAAAGTCATCTCTCCACACTCCCCTAATGTAGATTGACTTGCGCATAGTTCCCTCCTTTCTGAAACCAACCTTTTCGAGAACCTTCTGAGAGCCCAGATTTCCCACACTAGTGGTAGCTTGAATACGGACTATGTCTTTCGAGAGAAACAGGTAATCCACCATAATCCTCGCGGCTTCCGTGCAGTAACCCTTCCCCCTCTCATCGGGGAGCATAAAGAAGCCCAGCTCAAGCAGTCTAACACTCGGATCTACATGCAAGACGAAGAAGTAGTTAATTATCCCAACCCTGGTTCCGTCCTTTTTCTCTATGAAGAAACCTGTCGTTTCATGCCTATCCTCAGTCCCAAATAATAGCTCGAACTCTGATCTTGAGAATTGAAAGAGGCCTTCGTATTCACCGAGAAACCTAGGATCATTGAACCACTCCGCAACAAGTGACGCGTCTTCCTTCTCCACCCTCTTCAGGTTCACAACGTTACCTTCAAGCATTCGGGATCAATCCGACAGAATCCGACGTTTTGATGCGCTAAGCAAGATTACGTTCTGCACAATAATTAAACGATTCTTCATCTGTCAAGTTCGTTCGTTTGAACTCTGGGTTCGCGACATTGTTCACTTATGCGCATATAGTAGTGTACATACACACACGAACTGAACGGTTGACGATTGAAGTTTCTGAACGTGGAAATACTTATCCACTCGATTCCTTAATCGACCTCGTTGATTCTGTTGAGCTCAGGAAGCAAAGGAATATTTGAGGAATTTGAAGTCGCAGCCGACGAACTAGTCGGGAAAGTAAAACAACTTTTGCACGAAGGCAATGTTCGACGAATCGTTGTAAAGAAGGATAACATCACAGTGATGGAAGTCCCCTTAACTGTCGCTGCAATCGGTATTGTCGGCGCGCCAGTACTTGCAGCAGTTGGTGCACTCGCAGCCTTCGTCGGCAATTACAAGATAATGGTGGAAAGAAGAGAATAGATTCTCAGCTCACACTTTGGCGGTTTCATCAAAGAAATTGTAATCCAGATTATTTGGAAGCGCGCCACATAATCTTAGAAATGGACAGGTTCGAAGTTTGGTGAGATTTCTCTTCGACTGCGTTTTCTACTACGTCCGTGATTTGGAAAAAGCAATCGCGTTCTACTCAAACACCCTCGGTCTGAAGTTGACCTCTAGTGATGCTGTAGCCCGATTCGATGTCGATGGTGTTCTATTCGAACTCGTTCCCGCCCGACATGGGGAAGAAACTAGAGGACGCGGTAATGCCCGTCTCTGTCTCAAAGTTGAAGAACTCAGTCAAGCCGTCGAATATTTGAAAGCGAGTGGGATTCGCGTAAGTGAAATTCAGAAAGTGGAGAACGGTAAGCTGGCGTCCTTTAACGATCCTGATGGAAATGAGATCTGCCTCTGGCAATATGACTAGTCGAGATACAGCGAAAAGCTCTCATCCTTTGATGCGAATGAATGCAACGGTCATCCCGCATGCTGAATCGCTCGTTGTTCTGTATGTGTGTGATGACCTTCATGGTTGCTATGGGATACTCCATCATAGTGCCTGTTCTTCCCCTGTACGCGCGTGATTTCGGCGCGTCAAACCTTCAGATCGGCGCCGTGATCGCAGGGTTCGCTCTCACTCGAACATCTTTCAATATTCCCGCAGGCATTTTTGCTGGTAGATTTGGATCCAAAAAGTCAATGCTTCTGGGATTGATTTTCGTCGGTGTGACTTCAGCCGTCATTGGTCTAGCGAAAAATTATGAAACTGTACTGATTGCAAGAACGATCGCAGGTGTGGGTTCCGCCTTCTACGTTACCTCATCTGTTACTTACATGGCTGAGTTAACGTCGAAGGGAAATCGTGGTCGTTTCATGAGCATCTACGACGGCGTTGGCATGGTTGGTTCAACCATAGGTCCCGCAATCGGCGGCGTACTCGCCTACTTGGGGGGAAGAAACCTTCCGTTCCTAGCCTATGCTTGGTTCCTTTTCGCAGCCGCAGCGCTTGTGCAGCTTCTTCTCCCCGCGGCTACGCAAATGGCTCAGCGTCATTTCCCTAATTACACGGACGTAAAGCGAACGTATGGTAACAGATCATTTCTTTCAGTGAACACTTCCACATTCATGTACAGTTTCGTCTTGACGAGTATGCAGTTCACTATAATCCCGCTCTTCGCAGTTGGAAATGTCGGACTTAACTCATTGCAGATCGGGGGACTGTTCACCGTGCTCTCTGTAGCGGAGCTGGCGACGTTCATTCCCATAGGATCATTAAGCGACCGATTTGGGCGAAAACCATTCATGATCTCCAGCCTAATCGTCTCGGCTGTAGTTCTAATCTTGATGCCTCATGTTTCGAGTCCTATTGGGTTTAGTCTAGCTATGGGAATGCTTGGATTCGGTAGTGGGCTCGCGGGACCAATGGACGCTTGGATCTCAGACCTGGCGCCTATAGACAAGATGGGAGTTGCCATAGGGCTTTACAGAACACTGAATGACATTGGATTAGTAGCAGGCCCCATCTTCCTCACAGCGCTCACCCTAACCCCCAATGCGACTGCAGCGGTGTCTAGTACACCATTTCTTGTGGGCGGAATACTCATGGCAGCAACAACCATACTCCTATCCAAAGCGAATGACCCC
>Ga0187779_10002453_pt1 | contig 11335 bp, 10 predicted proteins | sample 1015_Q2_SP10_10__FD_132435 | JGI IMG/M metagenome (GOLD analysis project Ga0187779, IMG submission 132435) | Tropical peat soil microbial communities from peatlands in Department of Meta, Colombia - 1015_Q2_SP10_10_MG | ecosystem: Environmental > Terrestrial > Soil > Wetlands > Peat | place... | reverse complement strand
TCACTGCACGCGGCTGTGTCACGCCTCGAGCGTGGCGGCGCTGCTCGAAGGCATCGGCTCCGGCGCCGTCTCGAACCCGGTGATGGATGCGATGCAGGCCGAAGTCGTGTTCCTCATCGGCGCGAATCCGGTCGTCAATCATCCCGTCGCCGCCACTTGGATCAAGAACGCGGTGAAGCACGGCACGAAGCTGATCCTCGCCGATCCGCGGCGCTCGGAGCTTGCTCGGCACGCGGCGTACTACTTGCAGTTCAAGCCCGACACCGACGTCGCGCTGCTCAACGCGATGATGCACACGATCATCGAAGAAGGTCTGGTCGCCGAGAGCTTCGTCGCCGACCGCACCAGCGGCTACGAGGAGTTGCGCAAGAACGTCGCCGGTTTCAGCCCCGAAGCGATGGCGGCGGTGTGCGGAATCCCGGCCGCAACGATTCGCGAGGTGGCGCGGCTTTTCGCCAAGTCGCGCGCCTCGATGATCCTCTGGGGCATGGGAATTTCCCAGCATATCCACGGCACCGACAACGCGCGCTGCCTGATCGCGCTCACGATGATGACGGGACAGATCGGCCGACCCGGGACGGGGCTGCACCCGCTGCGCGGGCAGAACAACGTCCAGGGAGCGAGCGACGTCGGGCTGATCCCCATGATGTACCCCGACTATCGCCGGGTCGACGGCAACGAAGCGAGGGCGAAGTTCGAAGCGCTGTGGAACAAGGCTCTCGACGCGAAACCGGGCCTCACGGTGGTGGAGATCATGAACGCCGTGCATGCGGGCGAGATCCGCGGCATGTATATCATGGGCGAGAACCCGGCGATGTCGGACCCCGACGTCCAGCACGCCCGGGAGGCGCTCGCCGAGCTCGAGATGCTCGTCGTGCAGGACATCTTCCTCACCGAGACGGGCTATCTCGCCGACGTGATCCTGCCGGCTTCGGCCTTCCCAGAGAAAACGGGCACGTTCACCAACACCGATCGCTCGGTGCAGCTTGGCCGCCAGGCGCTCGAGCTGCCGGGTGACGCCAGGCAGGACCTGTGGATCATCGTCGAGATGGCCAGGCGCATTGGGCTCGACTGGACCTACCGTCACCCGAGCGAGGTGTTCGCCGAGATGCGCCGGGCCATGCCATCGATCGCCGGCATCACGTGGGAGCGGCTCGAGCGCGAATCGGCGGTGACCTATCCGTGCGAGCAGGAGGGCGACGAGGGGCAGCGCGTCGTCTTCACCGAGCAATTCCCGACGCCGACCGGCCGAGCGAAGTTCGTTCCGGCGAAAATCATTCCAGCCGCCGAGCGGCCGGACAGCGACTACCCGTTCGTGCTGATCACGGGACGGCAGCTGGAGCACTGGCACACCGGGAGCATGACGCGCCGCACCGAGGTGCTGGATTCGATCGAGCCGGCGCCGGTGGCATCGATGAACCCCGCCGACCTCGCGGTACTCGGCGTCAAGCCTGGCGGCACGATCTCGGTGGCGTCGCGTCGTGGAGGCATCGCGCTCGCCGCGCGTGCCGATGACGGCACGCCGCGCGGGGCGGTGTTCATTCCCTTCTGTTACTACGAGGCGGCGGCCAATCTGCTGACCAACCCCGTTCTCGATCCCTACGGCAAGATTCCCGAGTTCAAGTATTGCGCGGTACGCGTGGCTCCCGCAGCCACCGTTCCGGCTGCGTCGGGTTACGGGTCGCGCTAGCCTGTGCGCTCGTCCTGAGCGATAGCGGCAGAACGGGTCAGCCGCGCGCCGCGCGAAACAATCGGGCGAGCTGCTCCGCGCTGTCCGCGAGGAGTCCGGGGGCGTCGGCAACGCATTCTGCGATCGTTGCCGGACCGAAGCACAGCGAGTGACAGTCCGCGAAATGCTGCGCGAACTCTGCGAGCGCCGCGCGATCGATGCTTCCGGAAACGAGCGTGGCGGGGACACCCCTTCTCGTCGCGCGACGCGCTGCCACGAACGGCGCCTTGCCGAGGAGCGTCTGTCGGTCGCTGCGTCCCTCTCCGGTGATGAGCCAGTTCGCTCCTTCGAGCGCGGCATCGAGCCCGAGCAGATCGGCAACGACCTCCGCGCCGGAGCGCATTTCACCGCCTAGGAGCTGCAGGGCAAAGCCCAGCCCGCCCGCCGCTCCGGCGCCGGCGCGTTCCTTCACGCGGCGGCCCGTCGCGCGCTCCGCGTGCTCTGCAAACCGGGCGAGCGCCGCGTCGATCTCTGCGCTCGCATCCGGGCGCACGCCTTTCTGCGGCCCGAAGATCGCGGTCGCGCCGCGCTCACCGCACAGCGGATTGTTTACATCCGACATGATGGTCATGCGCGTATCGGCGAGGCGAAGATCGAGCGGGCCCGCATCGACTTGCCCCAAGCTGGCCAGACCCGCAGGCGTGGGCTCGACATCGCGTCCCTTGCCGTCGACGAGCCTCAATCCCAATGCGGCGAGCAGTCCCGCCCCGCCGTCATTGGTGCTGCTTCCGCCCAAGCCGACCATGAAGTTGCGCACGCCCGCGTCGAGCAGGCGCCGCATGAGCTCGCCCAGTCCGCGCGTGCTTCGCCGCTCGACGGGGACCGCGGTCCCGGCCCGGTCGGTCAGACCGACGACCTGCGCGACTTCGATCACCGCGGTCGCGTCGCCCTCGATCAAACCGAACGCAGCATCGAGAAGCGCTCCCGATGCGCCCTGCACGCGCGCGGTCCCGCGCCGGCCTCCGCGGGAGAGAACGGCTTCGAGCGTTCCCTCGCCGCCGTCGGCCATCGGACAGATGCGGCGTTCGCCATCAGGCCAGACGCGTGAGAGGCCCTCGCTGATCGCCGTCGCTGCGTCGAGCGCCGTAACCGAGCCCTTGAACGAGTCGGGCGCGATGACGACCACAGGCGGGTGCCGAGACATTAGCGGGCAGGCGCTGGCCTAAGACACAGCAATGTTAGCAGCCGGCTGCGAGAGCGCCGCGCGCGAGCAGTCGTGCATCGAGCGGGTCACTTACCCGCGATGCGTTGCGCGGCGCAGGCGATCGCGCACCGCGTGCCACTCCGGACCCTCCGGCGGCGCTTCGATCCAGATCTCGTCGGCGGCGCGCGCGTCGAGCGCGCGCAGATTGGCGTAGAGCTGCTGGGCGTATTCCGCGCCGCGCCCGGGAGCGTCGAACCAGGTTCCCTCGAAGAGCGGAGGCTGCGCGACCGAGTGGGCGAGCACGGCGATGTGCCCGGTCGACGCGCCGATGCCTCCCAACGCGTTGAGCAACGCCTCGCGCGGCAAAAGGCGCGCCGGGGTGCGCGGCGCGTAATGCGCCGCAAGCATGCCCGGAGCGCGCGGCGCATCCGGACCTGGCGGGGTCGGGACGCGGCCGAGAACCCCGGCGAGCACGTCGGGGCCGAGCGCTCCCGGGCGCAACAGCGCCGGCTCCTCGCCCGTGAAGGAAACGATCGTCGACTCGATGCCGTGTCGGCACGGGCCGCCATCGAGGATCAGCGCGACTTCGTTGCCGAAGTCGTCGGCAACGTGCTGTGCTGTCGTGGCGCTTACGCGGCCGAAGCGGTTGGCCGACGGCGCGGCCACGCCCTCGCCACCAAGGCCAACGAAACTGCGCAGCAGCGCCTGGGCGACGGGGTGCGCCGGCACGCGTAGACCGATGCTGTCCTGGCCGCCCGTCACCGCCTCCGGAACATCGACCGCGCGCGGCAGGATCAGCGTCAGAGGTCCGGGCCAGAACGCCTCGGCGAGCGCGCGAGCACCGGCCGGCACGCGGCGCGCCCAGCGAGACAGCGCGGAAGCGTCGGCGATGTGCACGATCAACGGATGCTCTGCGGGGCGTCCCTTTGCGGCGAAGAGGCGACGCAAGGCTTCCTCGTTGCGGGCATCGGCACCAAGCCCATAGACCGTCTCGGTCGGAAAGGAGACGAGCTGGCCAGCGCGCAGCAGCGAGGCGGCACGCTCGATGTGCTCGCCAGTAGGCGCGACGATCATCGCCGGCATGGCCCGTCGAAGACCCTGTGCCGATCGAGGTCGAAGGCGCGGACCAACTCGGTCATCCTCAATTTGGTAAACTTCGCTATTTTTCGTTGCGACGCGCCGCGACCGATCGGGCAAAAGAGAAGGGCGAAGCGACGACACGCGGCTTCCGCGTCTGGCAGCGCGCACACGGAGAGGTAATGAGCGAGTTTCTATTCACGTCCGAGTCGGTCTCGGAGGGGCACCCCGACAAGGTGGCCGACCAGATCTCCGACGCAGTCCTCGATGCGATTCTAGCGCGCGATCCGCATGGCCGGGTGGCCGCCGAGACGCTGGTGTCGACGGGCCTCGTCGTGATGACGGGCGAGATCACGACCGATCACAAGCACGACTACGCGCGCATCGCGCGCGACACGATCCACAAGATCGGGTACACCGATCCGGAGCTCCGCTTCGACGCGGAGGGCTGCGCGGTCATGGTGTGCTACGGCCGCCAGTCGCCGGACATCGCGCGCGGCGTGGATCGCACCTCCGAGGAATACATGAACCAGGGCGCCGGCGATCAAGGCCTCATGTTCGGCTACGCCTGCGACGAGACGCCCACGCTCATGCCGTTCCCGATCTACTACGCGCACCGGCTGGTGCAGCGGCAGAGCGAGGTTCGCCGTGACGGGCGCCTGCCCTGGCTGCGACCCGACGCGAAGTCGCAGATCACCGTGCGTTACGTCGATGGCCGGCCGAAGAGCATCGAGACCGTCGTGCTGTCGACGCAGCATCATCCGAGCATGAACCACAAGCAGAAGGAGCTCGCCGAGGCGGTGGTCGAGGAGATCATCAGGCCGGTGCTGCCGCCAGAGATGCTGCTCAGGACGCGCTTTCTGGTGAACCCGACCGGGCGCTTCGAGATCGGCGGCCCGCACGGAGACGCCGGCCTCACCGGACGCAAGATCATCGTCGACACGTACGGCGGCGCGGCACCGCACGGCGGCGGCGCATTCTCGGGCAAGGATCCCTCCAAGGTCGACCGCTCGGCCGCCTACGCCGCGCGCTACGTCGCGAAGAACATCGTGGCCGCTGGCATCGCGACGCAATGCCAGGTGCAGCTCTCCTACGCGATCGGCGTGGCGCAGCCGATCAACGTGACCGTCTATACCGAGGGTACGGGCCGCATTCCCGACGAGAAGATCGCTGCAATGGTCAACAAGCACTTCGATCTGCGGCCCAAGGGGATCATCCAGATGCTCGACCTGCTGCGCCCGATCTATCTCAAGACCGCCGCGTACGGGCACTTCGGCCGCGACGAGCCGGAATTCACGTGGGAAGCGATCGACCGGGCGGAACAGCTAAAGGCAGCCGCCGGTGTGTCGGAGGCGCGCAGTCGCGCCGGTGTCAGCGCTCCGGCAGCGGAATAAACTCGGTTTCGCCCGGAACTGGGGGAAACGCCCGCGCACGCCAGCGCTCGCTCGCCTGGTCGATCAGCGCGCGCGAGCTCGCAACGAAGTTCCACCAGATCAACCGGTCTGCGTCCATTTTCGCCCCTCCGAGAAGCGCGACGCGCGCGGGACTCGCCGCCGCGATGCGCACGGTTTCTCCCGCGGGGAGCAGCGCCAGGTGATGCGGCGGAAGATTCGACCGATCGACCGACACCTCACCCTCGACCGAATACACGCCGCGCTCCTCGTGCTCGGGTGGCAGGTCGAATGCGGCGCCCTTCTCCATCTCGACGGCCACATAGAAGATCGGCGAGAAAGTCGGCGTCGGCGCCTTGCTGCCGAAGGCCGAGCCGGCGAGCAGTCGCAGCGTGACGCCGGGAAGCGAGATCTGCGGCAGCGAGCGCTTCGGGTGGTGGCTGAACGACGGCTCGACTGCTTCCCGGTCTTTGGGCAGGGCCACCCAGGTCTGCAGGCCGTGCAACCGGTGTCCGGCTGCGCGTTCATCCGGCGGAGTGCGCTCTGAGTGGACGATCCCAATGCCTGCGGTCATCCAGTTGACGTCTCCCGGTTCGATGCGCTGCACCGTGCCGAGGCTGTCACGGTGCATCATGGCCCCGTCGAACAAGTAGGTGACGGTCGCGAGCCCGATGTGCGGGTGTGGTCGGACGTCGGCGCCGTTCCCCGGCCCGAACGCGGCCGGGCCGAAATGATCGAAAAAGATAAAAGGACCCACCATCTTGTGCGGAAACGCAGGCAGCAGCCGGTGTACATGCAGCCCCCCGAGGTCGCGGAGATTTGGATTGAGCACGATCATGACGGCCTTCCCGCGCCAGCAGTTTAGTCCGCCAGCGACTGCTGCGGTAGGCCGGTGGTCGCGCGCGCCGCACCCACCGCGGGTCCGGCGGGGGGTTCGCTGAGGACAAATGCGTTTTGCCTACTATGAGCGCCTTTCGCGCGCGAAGCAGGCGATCTACCGTCGCAGCGACGCGATCGACACGTTGGGGCTGCCGGGCGAGCTCGAGGTCGGCGCGACGATCGAGAACATCGAGCGCGCGTTGCGGGCAGATGATCACGCTTCGGTGCAGCGCGAGTGCTCGCGGCTGATCGACGCGCTGACCCGGGGCTACCGGGTGCCGCAGGTTCGCGTGCGCGTCCTTGCGCGACGGCCTGCAGACGACTACGGCGAGCTGCACGGGCTGTACGAACCTGCGGAACGACCGACGCCGGCGCGAATCACGGTGTGGATGCGTACTGCACAACGGCAGCAGGTCGTCGCGTTCCGCACCTTTCTGCGTACGCTGATCCACGAGTTGTGCCACCACCTCGATTACGAACTCTTCGCTCTGGAGGAGACCTTTCACACCGAAGGGTTTTACAAGCGCGAGTCGAGCCTCGCCAACGCGCTGCTCGAGCAGCGGAACCTCAAGGGCGCACCGCCGGACGGCGAGGCGTGAGCGCTGCGTTTGGGGGTTCTCCATCCCTGCGCTATACTCGCAGCTCTGCTCCGAGGAGCGTTGCAACAGGCCGCCGAGATGCACAACGGCGGCGCCTGCCAGGCTCGGAGCGGTCCGATATGGAAACGGCGCTCGTTGAACCGCGACTCGCACGCGGGGAGACGAGTTCCGATCTCCCCGCAGCGTCGTCGCTCGACAAGGAGTGACTGATGAACGCTGTGTCCGACACCAAAAATTTCGCCGACTTCAAGGTTGCCGACCTGGGCCTCGCGGATTGGGGCCGCAAGGAGATCGCGATCGCCGAGACCGAGATGCCCGGCCTGATGGCGATCCGCGAGGAGTTCGCGCCGGAGCAACCGCTGCGCGGCGCGCGAATCGCCGGCTCGCTGCACATGACCATTCAGACTGCGGTGCTGGTGGAAACGCTGAAAGCCCTTGGCGCCGAAGTGCGCTGGGCTTCGTGCAACATCTACTCGACGCAGGATCATGCCGCCGCGGCGATCGCCGCCGCGGGCACCCCCGTCTTCGCCTACAAGGGCGAGACGCTTGCGGAGTACTGGGAATTCACGCACCGCATTCTCTCGTGGGCGGACGGCGGCACGCCGAACATGATCCTGGACGATGGCGGTGATGCAACGCTGCTGGTCCATCTCGGCGCGCGGGCGGGGGCCGACCGAAGCGTAATCTCGCACCCGGCGAGCGACGAGGAGGCGGCGCTCTTCGCCGCCATCTCGAAGCGCCTCGACGCCGATCCACATTTCTACTCGCGCATCCGCGCCGGCATCAAGGGCGTGACCGAGGAGACCACGACCGGGGTCAAGCGGCTCTACCAGATGCACAAGGAAGGACGGCTCGGTTTTCCCGCAATCAACGTCAACGATTCGGTCACGAAATCGAAGTTCGACAACTTGTACGGCTGCCGCGAGTCGCTGGTGGACGGCATCAAGCGCGCCACGGACGTGATGATCGCCGGCAAGGTCGCCGTCGTGAACGGTTACGGCGACGTGGGCAAGGGATCGGCGCAGGCACTGCGTGCCCTGTCCGCCCAGATCTGGGTCACGGAGATCGATCCGATCTGCGCTCTGCAGGCGTCGATGGAGGGCTATCGCGTCGTGACCATGGATTACGCCTGCGATAAGGCGGACATCTTCGTAACGGCGACCGGCAACATCGACGTGATAACGCATAAGCACATGAAGCGCATGAAGCACAACGCTATCGTGTGCAACATTGGTCACTTCGACAACGAGATCGACGTTGCCGCGCTGCGCCAATACCGCTGGGAGAACATCAAGCCCCAGGTCGACCACATCATCTTCCCCGACGGCAAGCGGATCATCCTGCTCGCGGAAGGCCGTCTCGTGAACCTCGGCTGCGCGACCGGGCATCCGAGCTACGTCATGTCAAGCTCGTTTACTAACCAAGTGATGGCGCAGATCGAGCTCTGGACCGACGCGCAAACGGGCGGCGGCAAGTATCCGGTAGGCGTGTACGTGCTGCCGAAGCATCTCGACGAGAAGGTCGCTCGGCTGCAGCTGAAGAAACTCGGCGCGATGCTGACCGAGCTTTCGGACAAGCAGGCGCGCTATATCGACGTGCGCCCGGAGGGCCCGTATAAGCCGGAGGCGTATCGCTACTAGAGACGGTCCGATGCGCCTGCTTGTCGTCTGGCTGATCAACACGGCGGCGCTGCTGGCGCTGCCTTATCTGATGTCGTCGATCAGCGTCGACTCTTTTGCCTCGGCTTTGATCGCGGCGCTTGTGCTCGGGCTGATCAATACGTTCATCCGGCCACTTCTCATTCTCCTCACTCTGCCGGTGACGCTCGTGACCCTGGGCTTGTTTATCCTCGTCATCAACGGACTGCTGTTCTGGGCCGTCGGCTCGTGGATCGAGGGCTTCCACGTCGCCGGCTTCTGGTCCGGCGTCGGCGGCGCCATTCTCTACAGCATCATCTCCTGGGCCTTGTCGGCGATTTTCCTCGGGCACGATTCGGGTCGGAATCGGAGCATGCCGCGATGAGGATCGTCGTCTTCGGCGCGGGAGGCGTGGGCGGCTATTTCGGAGCCCGACTGGCTGCGGCGGGCAACGAGGTCGGGTTTGTTGCCCGCGGACGTCATCTCGAGGCGATCCGCGCCGGCGGGCTCAGAGTGCGCAGCGCACTCGGCGATATCCATCTGCCGGCGCCGGCTGCGAGCGACGACCCTGGGGCGCTGAGACGCGCCGATGTCGTCGTCTTCGCCGTGAAGCTCTGGGACACCGAGGCGGCGGCGGCGGCTCGACCGCTGCTCACGGACGGCGGCATCGTGATTCCGTTCCAGAACGGTGTTGAGAGCGTGGAGCGCATCGGCGCGGCCACGGGCGCGGATGGTGTGCTCGGCGGCGCTGCCTATATCGCGGCGACGATCTCGGAGCCGGGGACGATCACGCACACCGGGACGATGGCGCGCCTGCGGTTTGGGGCGTTGCGCCCCGGACAGGTCGGGGCCGCGAAAGCGTTTCATGCCGCCTGCGTCGCCGCAAAGATCGATGCCGAGCTCGTCGCCGACGTCGAGCGTGTGCTGTGGGAGAAGTTTGCGTTCCTTGCGCCGATGTCGGGTCTCACCAGCGCGGCGCGCTGTTCGATCGGACCCATACGCGCCGATCCGGAGATGCGCGATACGCTGCGCCTGGCGATCGAGGAAACCTGGAGTCTCGGTCGTGCCCGCGGGGTAGCGCTGCCCGATGATTTCGTTGCGCGCCAGCTCGCATTTGCCGATGGACTGCCCGCGCAGATGAAGTCCTCGATGCTGCACGATCTCGAGGCCGGCAGAAGGCTGGAAGCGCCATGGCTCTCGGGCGCCGTGGCGCGCATGTCGCGTGCGCTCGGCCTCTCAGCGCCCGTGAACGCGACGCTTTATGCCGCGCTAAAGCCGTTCTGCGAAGGACGAGGATGACGGCCGCACCGGAGCGGGTCTTCAGCTTCGAGTTCTTTCCGCCGGCGACGCCCGAAGGGGCGCGAAAGCTCGCCGAGACCCGCGCCGAGCTCGCGCGCCTCGGGCCGAAATTCTTCTCCGTCACTTTCGGTGCCGGCGGCTCGACGCGCGACCGGACGCTCGCGACCGTGCTCGAGATCCAGGCCGCCGGTCAGCGGGCAGCTCCTCACATCTCGTGCATCGGATCGACGCGGGAGAGCATTCGCGCGACGCTTGCTACCTATCGCGAGCGCGGCATCAGACATCTCGTGGCGCTGCGCGGTGATCTCCCTTCGGGCACCGCAGACGCCGGCGAGTTTCACTACGCGAACGAGCTCGTCTCGTTCATTCGCACCACGACCGGCGACTGGTTCCACATCGAGGTGGCCTGCTACCCCGAGTATCACCCCCAGTCGCGCAGCCCGCGAGAAGATCTCGTGCACTTCAAGCGCAAGATCGACGCCGGCGCAAACTCGGCGATCACGCAATACTTCTTCAACGCCGACAGCTACTACCATTTCGTCGACCAGGCGACTTCGTTGGGGCTGCGCATCCCGATAGTACCGGGGGTCATGCCGATCCTGAGCTTCACGAAGCTCGCCCGATTCTCGGATGCTTGCGGCGCGGAGATCCCGCGCTGGATCAGACGCAAGATGGAAGGCTTTGGGGACGACACGGCGTCGATCCGCGCCTTCGGTCTGGATGTCGTTACCGACCTCTGCGCCGATCTGCTGGCGCACGGCGCGCCGGGCCTGCATTTCTACACGCTGAACCAGGCCTCGCTAACGACCGCCATCTGGCAGCGCCTCGGGCTCTCGTAGAGGCCCGGACCGGAACGACACCAGCTCGAACACCCGGGACTCGGTACGGATCGTCGCGGAGTCCGGACCGTCCATCTCCGTGTATTCAGCCTCGCGCGCCTCACGCAGCGGTGCCTTGACCTCGGCTGCGTACCAGATCGCGTCGCGTCGCGTCGTTCGCGTGCGCCAGAACTCGTCGTCGTCGAGCTGCACGACCCGATACACGTAAATCGCCTCGTACGTTCCAGCTGGCGCGCTCGCTGGCGCCTGCCCATCGACCTTACCGTAGATCAGGATCTGACCATCGAGGTCGAGGTCCGTCCGGAAGGTATTGATCACCTGACGCCAGGTCTTCCCGGGCGCGAGGGGAAAGGCGAGCAGCTGTACCGGAGGATCGAAGGGTCTTTCTATCGGGCGCCCCAGTACGCCCGAGCTTAGTCCGCCTCGGCCGTCGACTTGATTTACCCATTGCGTGCGAGCGAAATCGTCGGCGTAGCGGAAGCGGAGCTGCGCTGTCGTGCCTGCCACCGCGGTCACTTCCACGTCCAGGAGGGAGGTCGCGCCGCGACGCAGATTGTCCGTCACGCGATATTGCCAGCGATCGCCGACGACGAGACTCGGTGCATCGACCGGCGGGCCCGACGGAGCAGATGCGCAGCCAGCGAGAGCGCCCAGAACGCACATTGCGGCGGCAACGCGTAAAAAGGTGTTGCGTCGCACGAGCTATCTCGATCGCGGTCAGCCCGGAAGCATAGCGTCGAT
>Ga0187779_10002451_pt1 | contig 11348 bp, 10 predicted proteins | sample 1015_Q2_SP10_10__FD_132435 | JGI IMG/M metagenome (GOLD analysis project Ga0187779, IMG submission 132435) | Tropical peat soil microbial communities from peatlands in Department of Meta, Colombia - 1015_Q2_SP10_10_MG | ecosystem: Environmental > Terrestrial > Soil > Wetlands > Peat | place... | reverse complement strand
TTCTTCTTACGGTCACCCTATCAGCGCTGCTCACGTTGTAGGCATCAATTCTCTTATCGGACTTCAGGAAGCTCTCGACCACACTTTCTACGGCAGATATGCAGTCGGATACGTGAATATACGATTTCGATTGAGTACCATCCCCGAGCACCTCAAGCGAATCAGAACCCTGCTTGAGTTTTTTCAGGAAATCTGCTATCACACCGTGGTTACTTCGGGCACCAACCACGTTTCCCAGACGGAGGACTAATCCGCGAAAGCCGTACGTAAAAGCGTAGGACGCGATCATTGCTTCACAGGCGAGCTTAGATGCGCCATAAGTGCTGATGGGGAATAGAGGCCCATAATTTTCGGGTGTAGGCTGGATTGATGCATCTCCGTAGATCGTTGACGTTGAGGCGAAGACAATGTTCCGCGAAGTCATCTCCCTCATAGATTCAAGGAGAGTGAAAGTGGCAACTTGGTTTTCTTGAAAGTGCAGTGCAGGATCAACTTGTCTCACTTCAGGATTAGCCGCAAAATGATACACTATCTCGACGTCTCGTAGGGCTTTTCGTACGCTCTCGGAATTCTTGAGATCACCATCAACAAAGTGGCAATTAGGAGAATTCCGGCTTTGATTCAGATTCGAAAGGTTTCCAGCGCTTAGGTTATCGAAGACGATTACTTCTAGTCCTTTTTGCACGAGCGAATCGACTAAATGGCTTCCGATGAACCCGGCACCGCCCGTCACGAGGATTCGCCTAGTCATCCGAGTCACTCAGACTCAATGTCAATTGGGGGGTAGGACAGTAAGAAGCTTATTGACGATTATGCTCCTATTCTTCGAACGGGTGAGAACGACGATTTCAGTAGTGCTGGGCACCTACAATGAGGCGGAGAACATTAGCAAACTCATTCCACTCATTCAGACCGTGTTCAAGGCAGCACGGCTCAACGGTGAGATCGTTGTTGTGGATGATAGTTCGCCTGACGGAACGGGAGAAATCATCCACAGGTTCGAATCTGAGTATGACAACGTACGACTCATCTCTCGACCCGGAAAGCTCGGTCACGGCTCAGCCATTGCCGAGGGATACAGGAACGCAAGCGGTGACGTAATTCTCAGTATGGATACCGATTTTTCCCATGATCCAGCAGACATTCCACGGTTCATTGCGAAGATGAATGAGGGCTATGACTTCGTGCAAGCGTCTCGGTACGTAAGCGGGGGAAGTTATGAAGTCAAGTCATTTGATACGTGGAAGAAGAACGTTGCCAGCAAGCTCGGTAATGTTTTAGCGCGCACCCTGACTGGTGTTCCACTACATGATTTCACAACATCCTACCGGGCGGTGCGTAGAGAAGTTGTTGAGAAGGTTATGACGGAGTCCGCGGGTAACTCGTTCTTCTTGGAGTTCGCGGTTAAAGCTCACAGGAATGGGTTCAAGCTCACGGAGATACCGATCGTTTTCAAGGACCGTGTCTCAGGAAAGTCGAAGCTTAAGCTGGGTAAACAATCCTCCAGTATGCTGAAGGAGCTGCTGAAGCTCAGTCTGGGCTAGTCTGCTTTTCCGGACCGGAAGGGAAGAAACAGTCCGCTGAACAGGCTGCGAAATGGAAGGAATTGTTTCCTCAACCGTTCCTGTCTATTCGGGTTGAATGCGAAGAAGTAGGCGCCGAGGAATATGAGTTGCCTTAGCGATGAGCACATGTTGATGAGTCCGAAGGGTGTGAGTTGATCCGTCAGGTATCGCGGCAATTCAGGATGGCTGCTGCCGATGAAGTAGAAGAGGATTACGAATCCGTTGAGAAGGTCCGCGACTCTGTACAAGAGGAAGTCGAAGTTTGGAGTCAGAACGACGATAGGGAACAATTGCAGGAGCATTTGCGGGTCGAATAGGTAAATAGCCCCATACCAAGCGTACCATGAGAGCAAAATCTTCTCCAGCGGAGTCTTATCACTCGCGACGGCCCGAATTATTAGGTAAAAAATGATTCCAAAGCTGAGGATTTGGCCCGCGCGGGCTCCAGATATGATGTCTCCCAAACCTGCGGTTTGGATGACCATGGAGATCCATGTGTTCTGGAGTTGATGATTCGGTCCACTGTAGCCGATAAAGAGCTTCACCCACGTACTGAAGTTCGCGACCGCGAACGGAGCGTTCACCAAGCACCAGGTTCCCGCGGTGATTGAGAAGAATCTTCTTCGAGCCTTCCAATTCGGAAGTCCAGCAAGCATTGCGAATATCATAATTCCCGGGATGAATTTCGTTAGCACAGCCATTGTTAGTCCTAGAGCGCTCTTGTCATACTGTTTCTCCACGTAATACCATATGGATAGCGTGGAGAAGAATGCCACCACGATGTCCCAATTGTAGAACCCGTAAACCAGGAAAGTAATCGTAGTCAGAATGAACAGGTAGATTCGGAACGTTGACAGACGAAGCTTGAGACATAGCCTATACAGGAGGTAGAGCGTTCCGATCATGAAAGGATATTCGAGAATAGCCATCGTAACAACAAAGGTGTTGTACTGGTCTATGATAACCGGAAGAGCCGTTGAAACAGCTTGACTGATTAGGATTAGGAGACCGATTACCTGTGGATATTCAAGTTCATACTGAACATAAGGTATCTGGAGGTTGTGGTGGCCCTGGTAAACATCTCTTATCCAAAGATAGCCAACGTCACTGTAAAAGTTTGGAACCATTAAGGGAATTTTCACAACTGACGTGAAGACCCAAAGTGAGGAAGCAACGATAAGCATCAGCTTGAAGTATTCGTCCTTGCTTAGCAAGGTCAGGAAGCTATTTCCTGTACTCCTCATTCACGGTTAACCAAATGACCTCAGTGTATGATTGTCTTTAGAATCTTTTGCCCGGTATCCATTTAAGTGGACGTATGCAATGAGCACGTGATTCTCGTTTGAGAATGAAGATCCTAACAATATTCTTCATCGTTTACGTAATCGCGTTAAGTTTTATTCCGCTCGTGCACCAACTCTTCATTGCTCAAAGCTCATGGCTTGGATACGGCACCGGCGATTACGCATACCAGGCCCCAACATACTTCGTACTCTTCAACAACCCTTACGATGGCAGCAGCAAACCAAACATACACGTGAATCCGTCATTCGCACCCAACGAGCGTATCAGCATAGTTGAATTCAGCGATTGGACTAGTTACGTCGACGGGTTCAACCTCTTTAACGACTTCAACGTGACGATACGTGCATCCGCTGACGGGAAGATCTTGGACGCCACGTACTCGAGACCTGGACTTGAACTCCACAAGATGATCGAGGTCACTTCAGGTACGGTGCAAGTGAAGATAATTGCCAACAAGGAGATTAGCGCGCACGTGGAATTATGGAAGTGGATAATGACTTCAGTAAATAACTATACGATAGCCACCGCGCCTAAACCAATGCTGATCCCCACTTCAACAAGCATCAACTTCACGTTCAACGATCAATCCTTGAACGCGACAGGTACCGGAATGATCTCATTATCTCGAGTTCCAACACAGATTGAAGTGTGGCCGTTCGAGAACGGGTTCAACCGGGTAACTGTCGATTTCATAAACAGTGAGATGACCTTCACTGTTTCAGGTTCGATAACCGAACCAGGCCAAGTAAGCTGGAGTTACGCAGACTTACCCTACGTCTTGCCAATAATCGCAATCGTTACGGTCACTGGATACTTGCTGGTCGAACGCTATGGACAAAAGAATAAAGATCGTGCTGGCCGCGTTCATAGTTAGAGCGGCCATCGCGCCGTTCTTCATGCATGCGGGTGACCTAGGCACAATTTATGAGTCAAGCGCAATAGCATTGAACGGCGGCAACCTGTACAATTTCGTGTACCAGCAAACTTTGCAGATGCAGTATGCAACAGGATTACCAGTCTTCTTCGAAGGGTACGCCTATCATCCCCTACTCATCTACTTCTTCGTCCCATTCTACTGGGTGTATACGTTGATAGCGGGGCCAAGCCCATCGATCATTGGCGGCCACTTTCCAAGCCTCCCCGTGCTCGTCTACCCGTGGTCACTCATCGCGATCTTGATGCTCAAGCTGCCAATCATACTCGCGGATGTTGCGGTCGTGTACATTTTAGCAGGCATCGATAGAAAGAAGGCTGAGATTTACGCGTTCTGTCCCTACATCATTTTCATCTCTGCCGTGTGGGGAATGTTCGACGCGATTGTTGCACTCTTCCTCCTGATATCATATCTCACTTTCAACAGGAAGAATTCGTACGTCGTTTCCGGTTTAGCGTACGGTCTCAGCCTCATGAAACTGTACACTATCGTTCTCTTGCCGTTATACGGGGCGAGACTCTGGGGGAAATGGAAGGATCTGGGCAAATTCATACTCGGATTCTCAGTCACCCTTCTGCCAGTAGCCTACTACTGGATGGTGAGTCTACTCGCGTTCTGGAACGTCTTGGTCGGGTTTCAGGCTAATCGAATTATGGGCGGGGTGAACTTGTACAACTTCGTCTGGATTATTCCTGATGTTAACTTCGATCTCTGGGTGTCGAGGATTCCGAACATCTTGCTCGTAGTCAGCGTGTTAGCAATAGTTATGCTGTATGGTAGACGTTTACCGTTGCTTGAGGCCATTCTGGCCGTAATGCTCGTCAGCTTCGTCTTCGGCAAGGTCCTGAATGAACAGTTTTTAGTGTCCATATTCCCGCTGATGCTGCTATGCGAGGAGTGTGACACCAGACTCTGGATTGCGCCCTTCTCGTTTATCTTCTTGCGCTCCCCCTTCTACTATTTTGCGATCCCGATCTTGTGGGGAAGCCCGTACTTCTACGACCTCTACTTCCAGGCTGACACGATTTGGCGATATTTGCAGACTGTAGGTTACCTTATGATACCCATGTACGCTGTTGGAATAGCTTTCTCGCTGCTACTCTTCTGGAATCTGACTCAGGTTCTGAGCATATCTCGTCCGGCCGCAGGAACACTCTCACGCAGCTTCTCCCGCGTGATTCGCATCCTGCGCAAGTAGTCTACTGAGAAGCATGAGACCGCGAAGATTAAGACCACAAGCTTCGCCGCGAAGACAACGTTAATCGCGTAAGGGTTAGCAGGCCACCAGTTCACGATAATGTCAGGGTTCTGCAAGCCTTGAACTGCCAATCCTGCGGACCAGAGCACGATCTGGTAGAGAACCTCGAACCCGCTGAGCATTACGAAGAACCAGGCGAGTACGTAGAGGGATTCAAAGAATTGGTCGCCGATCCTGAGCATTCTCTGTTTAGAGATAGGCGAATTCAAACCGAAGCAGTAGGATAGGAAGAACAGGTACATGAAGAGCGTTATCGGTTTTAGCTGCAAGATCCCCAGGTTAATTTCAGCGCTGACCAAGCTTTGCCCAAGCACGTACGGTGACGAAGAACTAAGTGTATAGTAGAAGAGGACACCGATGCCCGTGAGGCCGAAGAGGATTGATAGAATGTTCATCGCGGGGATCCTGCGACCCGGGACACCGAAAGGAGGATAGAGAGAAAACGGGCCGGAATCTTCAGGGCCGCCTCTCGTAGCAGGCTTGTTCAAAGGTTGCACATGTTTCGCTTGCTGCTGGTGCAGTTTAAGGATTTAGTCGAGATTCATACGGTAGACTCATTCTAGGGGTTGTTCGTTGACTTTGAGCCTCTAGCTTGACACGATCGAAGACGCTTCTCACACCCTAATGCATGTTGTTAGGGGCTGATTGTGAGGGGAAACGTAGGGTCTTTCAAGCTAGGAAGTTTCGCATATGATGCGAAGAGTTGCACAATAACGCTCTGAGGAGAGAGGGGGAAGTGGAGGCCGTCGCGTGATAGAGCAATCCCACTCACATAGGCCGAGTGCCAGCCTACGGCCTCTCCGGCAACGCCGAGAACTATGCTGAACGTTAGCTCGTTCGGAGTGTTCCAACGCATCGCCCGGTACTCTTTTGCGATATTCAATTTCTCAAAATACCAGACACCTGACGGCGTAGGCAGGAAGACGATCCTTTGGTTGGGTAGACTCTTGACTCCTTGCAGTTCGTCAGAGAATACGAAGTTAATGCTGTGAACGCCGTCATTCGTTTCGACGGTTAAGATAATGGAGGTCCCGTTAAACAGGTCAGCGTCGCAGTGACACTGTTGCTTCAGAACCCAGAAACCGAGACTCATGTTCATCAGCTCAGTTAATCGTGCCCCGTCCAGACTTTGAGAAATGCCCGCGTAGCTCCATCGTGATTGTATTCCACTCTGGAACACGCTCAGCTCAACGGCATGTTTGCCTTGCAGATTCGTCTTGTTAATTTCAACCTGATCGCTCGGTCCTTTGACTACTTCGAGGTTCCACACCATCAGCTGGGAGCCGCTAGGGCCCGTGACCCATAGGTTGAAGTTTGGGTCTAAGATTGCGGGGGGACCCGTGTAGGTGCCTTGAAGGTTTAGGAAAGCAAAAGCCGCAGCCAGCAGGAGTATTACGACCGAGACAGGTGCAAAGTACCGTTTTAGCTGCCTTGACTTCAACGTGGACGTCTCGCTTTCATTGAACGGGGTGTCGATTCTGCGCTGTACCAGAGGAGGAGAGATACCAGCATGAGAGGCATCCAGTAAATCACGTAGCTTGTGAGTGCTCTGAAGGAGAACCAGAGGATGATTCCGGGAAAAATCCAGAGCATGTATCGTATCTTGTCGAAGTATACGTAATAATTGCCGACGAGAACGACGAGCACTCCGACCGCTAAGATCGAGTAGAATACTCTACCGACGGTTACGAGTCCAACTTGAGAGAGGACTGCAGGTCCTTGGCTTAAAATAACCAAGTCTGATGAAATTGGGGTTATGACATTCTTGAACCAGTTAGCTGGGTCGGCGTAGGCGAACGGCAAATTCACGAGCAGGAAGAGCCCAGCGGCTGGGGCAAGGAAGGAGAAGACTTTACGAACTTTGACTTGTACTCCACCGGGGGTGACACGAAGAAGGTAGATTATGAGAAATGGGGCTAGAAGCCAAGGCGGCTGCTTGAATGCGCAGGCTACACCGTAGAAGAAGCCTGAAACTTTTGGCTTCCTATCCAGAGTGAAAGCCGCACACATTAGAGGCAGAACCCAGAGCATGTCGGAGACGCTCGAGGCTGTGAAGTTGATCAAGAGATCCGCTCCAGCGAATAATGGGAGGATTAGCATCGGTCTAAGATTTGCCGGAGCCTTAAAGTAAAGCAGTAGAATCGCAGCGACTTCGAAGCCTACGAGAACCCACCGCATATCCCTGAGGCCTGCGAGCACGAATGGGACGAAGACCAGAAAGTGGAGTGAAGGGTACTGGAATGTTGCCAAGTAACCTCCAGATGTCAATGGCGTCAGGTCGGAGGGTTGCACGGCAAACATGGCTAGTGCGGGGGTCAGGTCCTGTGTGTACGGGTTCAACCCTTTCGTAACCAGAATCGCGGCGTATTGGCTGAACGCCAACACGTCCGTTCTATATGAGCCTCGATACGCAATCTCAGCAACCACATACACGCTCGTGAAGATCGAGAGTAGCAGTGGGATAAGGGAGAGATTCTTGAATTTGAACACGGTCTTTGTAGGCATCAACGCTAATGCAATTATGAACAGTGAGACGGCGTAAAGCAGTAACGTCAGTACTGCAACTTCAGGGTGTACGTCAGCCCTCCCCCGATTCCAATCCTGAAAACCCTCGTATAGCGCAAACTGACCAATGAAGAGGAATGAGAGACGCAGTATGAATGATTCGTACCGCGCTCGATTGAATGAGCTCACTTTTCTATTGCATCCTCACTTCCCAGTTCCATTTGTCGCACCTCGACGGCGCCGTTTGATTTTGTAGACTAAGAATTCCAGAATTGGAAAGTTGAGGAAGATTACGAGCACAAGCGCAAACGTTACCCAGGCTGCAACTACTATGCTCTCACTGCGACCAGGATGAAAGAACGGTTGAGGTGACATTACTCGCCTGACTTGCTGCGACACACCGTTTCCAACTATTATGTCGCGCCAGATCGTACCTCCGTTAGCCAGGTTATTGATCTCGAATGTTGTCGTGCCGTTTCCTCCCGACATCAACCAAACATAGATCTGCGGCATTGAGAGATCTACGTCGAACACGACGTCGGCGTAGACTTCAGAGTAGCGAAAGTCCAGGAGCCCTTTGTAGAAGCTCATAAGGTCCCCGTGTCGGACTACAGTTTGATTGTACACTTGATCCTGCCATGGGAGCTTTCGGCCAACGTCCAACGCGTAATCAATGTATTTTCCAGTAAACCAGCCGCTTGCGAGAACGGTCCCGATCCTAATCCCGTTCGTGTTAGTGCCGTTCAAGTCGTCGAACAGAATTCGGCCCCAGTCCGATGTTGACTGAATGATGACGCGCATCGGTTCGGTCTCCTGCCACTCCGCTGGGAGCAGTTGGCCGGATACGGGTGAAACGCGAGTGCCTACCGTGATGATTGAAGCGGCCAGTAAGGCTAGTATGATGATTCCGACAATTCTCCTTCGCAAATTAACGGCCTCTAGTCGACTTCACTTTTCTTCTCGGCCTGTGCGCGGGTACCTCAGTTGATTTTTTTTCCCGACGAGTTCTCGGGGTTATTCTATCCTCAATCTCCAGTATTAACACTAGGAATACGACTATCCAGATTGGAAAGAGAACCTCGCCTATCGCATTATGGAATGCGTCCAGTTGTTGTCCGCTGGTCGCGTACACATAGCCATAGTAGGAGATTGTGAAGATTCGTACCACGTTGAGGAGTACCGTGCCCGCGATTCCTACTGCAGCGTAAATGAATTTTCTCAGCGTGGGAGCTTGTAGCTTAGCCGCAATCACAATCATAACCACTGAATATATCAGAATACTCTGTACGCCGACGCTCGGCCAGTATACTACAAGGTGGTAGTAACCGTGCAAACCATTAATCGTTAGGTGATTCGTGAATCCGTAAATAGGTAGACCGAAGAGTTGCGCTAAGAGCGCAACGCCTGCCACTATGAAGTTTGCCCAAAACTGTAACGGACCGAGCGAACCGTAAGGGAAGAAAGCGTCGAGCATGTAGAAAACCAACATCCCTAGTGAGAAGACGATTGGGGTGATTATTCGCCGAATCGTTCCCAAGTTAAAGAGAGCCGCCGTTAGGAGGATGAGGTAGATGCTTATCGCAACGTAGTCGGTTGCCATCAGGAAACTGTTGCTCACCGCACCCGAAGCTCCCAACGATCTGCCGACTGAGTAAATGAAATCTGTCAACTGTTGACCCAACCCGACTAGAACAAAGTAGACGGTCGCCCCGGCGACGGTAAGCACGGCAGCAAGCTTACGTACTCGAGTCCAGTGGATTCTGCCCTTTTTAAAGTCTAAGAGATCGAAGCCTAGAAAGAACAATACGAAGAAGAGGCCGCCTCGACCTAGCTTCCCGAACCCCGCCCAGCTCAGCTCGAATGTCTGAGGAGCAACAATGAAGAGGAATAGAATAGGCACGGCAGCCAGAATCAGGAGGACATCTCGGCCGCTGATACGCCGTAGACTCTTCACTAGGGTGCTAATCGTCTTCCGCAGGCTGGACATTCACTCTTACCTAGAAGACACGATCCTTTGGGAAGACCTCGATTCCTGATGGGCCGATTTGGTATGGCCGAAGTTGACTATCATGACCAATGCCCCTCATCTTCTCAACTTGCAGCGCGCGTATCACGTTCCCCTCGTGTACCATGGTGTGCAACAGCACCACGCCCTGAGACAAGTACTCCTCTATCTGGAACCGTCTAGCCAATTCAGAGGTTCGCAGCTCACTTGTGACGAGACAGGAGCATCCTGTTGATTCCAGAGCATCGAAGAAGAGGAGCAGGGAACGCCTACGCTTCGGCTCTTCCGGGTAACGGAGCATCAAAGAGGTGATTGGGTCGACGGCTATTCGTTGAATATCTTCCTCCGTCGCGATCCGTCGAATAGTTCGAGCCAACGAGCCGAGCGTCAGCTCGGGCAGAACTAAGTCAACCCCTTTCTCAGATGACACTCGAGTATCAATCTTAGGGCCAGGCCTCTTCAACGGTGTCGCATCGATCAACGTGAGCTTCCCATCATGCTCCAAAGCTTCAAGGTTCCAGTCGAAGCCTGACAAGTCTCCCTTCACTCTCTCAGGCTTCTCATCTAGAGAAACGTATAGGCCAGATTGACCGGACTTGGCTCCGCTGGCCAAAAACTGCATCGCGAAGGTTGTCTTCCCCGAGCCCGGACTTCCCACGACTAGGATCGTCCTGCCCTTAGGTAGACCACCGTGCAAAATCTCGTCGAGTCCTTTGATTCCGGTTGGAATCTGCTCCAATCTGCTAGACCACACTTCGTGACGTGTAGCAGAGCCCATTAATTAGGTATAGTCTCAAAATGGGAATTACCATCATGAAAATTGACTATTTGCCAGCCTGCCAAAGGCTCACTCTAACCGATTCTTGTAACTGCGTAACAGTCGCATACTGCATGTTGTTTGATCAGATGCGACAAGGCTTACTCTATACGGCAATGCAGGCAGCCGCTTCTTAGTTGACCTTCGCTTTCAAGGCAAACAGAACCCTATGACCATTATGCCCCTGTTCGGAAGTCGACTGCGCCACGAGCGGAAGATTATAACCGAATTACCGAATCCAGCTCGTTTCAAGCACTGAATTAATAGAGGTCCGATTATTACAACTGTGAGTGTTTCGTAAATGAACAGATGGATAAGGGTCGCCGTTGGCATTTCGGTCATAGTCATAGTTGGATTTGGGTGTACTCCCCCAGCCTTCGCAGCCTTCTGTCAGATCAGTAATGTGTCATACGATTATCCGCGACAGGTTTCGCCGGGGCAGAGCATTACTACGACGGTCACCGTAAGCGGTGTATGTGCTCCTGACGACGCTGATTACTATTCAGTCAGGTCGGATTTGAACGACATGTCAGGAGCTGTCCTTTCTGACGTTTCCGTTCCGGTGGGATTCAGCCAAGGCCAGAATTGGACAGTCAATGTACAGAATCAAGTTACTGCACCGGAGGGACCCACCCTGTGGCAGATTCAATTCGCAGTTTACGTTTTCGCCGCGATTGGCAGCGGAGGGACAATAGATTCTGCAACCTTCAAACCTGTTGCTATACAAGTTGGAACCGTACAATCAGCCCAAACTTCCACCTCAATGAGTCTGACCACGATTCAGACGGAGACCCCTCCCGTCATAATCTCGTCAACCGCTCTAACTTCAATCGCAACCAGTGCAACAGGTGAAGCCGCGCAATCTTCAGCTGATGCATACCGATGGATTGCTGCCGCTCTCGTCCTCGTGCTTCTAATAATCGTGGGAGTGGTCATGAAGCAGAGGCAGAACGGACGGA
>Ga0187779_10002449_pt1 | contig 11351 bp, 10 predicted proteins | sample 1015_Q2_SP10_10__FD_132435 | JGI IMG/M metagenome (GOLD analysis project Ga0187779, IMG submission 132435) | Tropical peat soil microbial communities from peatlands in Department of Meta, Colombia - 1015_Q2_SP10_10_MG | ecosystem: Environmental > Terrestrial > Soil > Wetlands > Peat | place... | reverse complement strand
CGATCGTCTCCATGACGCTTTCCCTTGTCGCCGTCTTTATCCCCGTCCTATTGATGGGGGGGATTGTCGGAAGGCTGCTCCATGAGTTCGCGGTCACGATCGGGATGGCCATCCTGGTTTCGGGCTTTGTCTCGCTGAGCCTTACCCCAATGCTTTGCAGCAGGTTTCTTCGCCCTTCGAAAGAAGCCCATCACGGCAAACTTTATGCGATCTCGGAGCGATTTTTTGACAGGATGCTCTCTGCCTATGATAGGAGCCTCCAGATCATCCTCCGGCACCGACTAACCACCTTCGCCGTCTCAAACGTCATCCTCGTGTTGACCATCTACCTTTTCATTGTCATGCCGAAAGGATTTCTTCCGAACGAGGATACTGGCCAGATATTCGGTTTTACCGAGGCGATACAGGGGATCTCCTTCGACTCGATGGTGCGCCATCAAAAGGAGCTGGCTGCCATCATTAAACAGGATCCCAGTGTCAACTCGTTCATGTCGACGGTCGGGGTGAGCGGTATCAACGTGTCCATAAACACCGGACGCGTTTTCATGAATTTGAAGCCTCGATCCGATCGCCGGCTGAGCGCAGAGGAAATCATCCAGGAATTCCGGCCGAAGCTGGCCACTGTTCCCGGAACCAGGGTCTTCTTGCAAGTTCCCCCGCCAATTCGGATTGGAGGGATGCTCACAAAAAGCCAGTACCAGTTCACGCTCCAGAGCCCGGACGTCAAGGAGTTGTACAAGTGTGCCCGTTTGCTCGAAGGAAAGATGCGCGAATTGCCGGGGTTTCAGGACGTGACGAGTGACCTCCAGATTACGAACCCTCAGGTGAATGTTGAGATCGACAGGGACAAGGCCTCTGTCCTTGGAGTGACCGCAGAGCAGGTTGAGGATGCTCTCTATACTTCCTACGGGTCACGGCAGATCTCCACCATACTAGCTCCGAATAACGAATACCAGGTGATCATGGAGCTTGGACCGAGGTACCAGCTCGACCCCTCGGCATTGGCAATGCTCTACATCCGCTCATCCAGCGGCCAACTTGTTCCCTTGAATGCCGTCGCAAGCCTCACCCGAGGTGTGGGGCCCCTCACGGTCAATCACTTGGGCCAGCTTCCTGCCGTCACCCTTTCGTTCAACCTCAAACCCGGCGTCTCTATTGGAGATGCTGTAAACGCAGTTCATAAACTGGCGGCGGCGACGATTCCTGCATCGATCAGCATGAGTTTTCAGGGGACGGCGCAGGCCTTTGAATCGTCGATGCGCGGTCTCGGCCTCCTGTTGTTGATGGCCATTTTAGTCATTTACATCGTTCTGGGTATTCTTTACGAGAGCTTTATCCACCCTCTGACCATTCTTTCAGGTCTTCCTTCTGCCGGGGTCGGCGCCCTGTTGACATTGATGATCTTTCATTCCGACCTGAACGTGTATGCCTTTGTCGGAATCATCATGTTGATCGGCATCGTCAAGAAGAACGCCATCATGATGATCGATTTTGCCCTGGCCGCAGAGCGAAAAGAAGGGAAAAGTCCTTCAGAGGCCATCTACCAGGGCTGTCTCATTAGATTCCGTCCTATCATGATGACCACGATGGCAGCTCTCATGGCCACCCTGCCAATCGCCCTTGGCTACGGAGCGGGCGGAGAATCGCGGAAACCCCTGGGACTCGCCGTGGTGGGTGGATTAATTTTTTCCCAGCTCATCACCCTCTATATCACCCCCGTCATCTACATTTACCTTGGGGCAGCGCAGGACAGGCTGAAGCGCTGGCGCCATAAAACTTAGGCGCGCCTGCCTGCCGGTAGGCAGGGAGACACGGAGACGTGGGGATGCGGAGAGGAGAACAACGAGATTGGGAAAGAGCGGAAAAGGAATTGGAATATAAAATTACTCCGCATGAGAGAAGGGGCAAAGTCCTCGCCCCGGCTCAATTCGGTTGTCTTAAAGGAATCCCGACCCTCAATATTACCAATGGCTGTCTCTTCCGGTGCACTTACTGTTATGCCAGGGGATATCGTCAAACTCCCCCAGGAGGGGAGATTTATCTCTATGTCAATCTGCCCAACCTTTTAAAAGAGGAGTTGGAAAAGAAAAAGGCTTTTCCGCAGTGGGCGATTGTGAATACCTCCTCGGATTGCTTTCAACCCAATCCTGACATTCTTAATGTGACCTACGAAGTGTTTCGGATCCTCCTTGAACACGGGATCGGAATCTCCTTTTTAACGAAAGGGCTCATTCCCCGTCGGTTCATCGACCTCTTCGGGCGGTCTCCGCAGAAGATGCTCGCCCAAATCGGGCTGGTCTCTCTTTCGGATCGATACTGGAGGGAGTATGAGCCTGGAACTCCCTCTCCGGAAGACAGGCTGGAGAATATTCAAAGACTGAAGGAGATCGGGATCGTTCCGGAGATCAGGATAGATCCCACGATCCCCTTCGTCACGGATACAGAAGCCGAGGCTACGGCCCTGTTCAGACGGTTGAAGGAAACAGGAGTGAAGAAAGTGACCCTCAGTTATCTCCATCTCCGGCCTGCTATTCAGAAACAACTGACGAAGGAGCTTTCTCCTCTTCATCGAAAGATGATGGAGTCCTGCTTCAGGGTCCGAGAATGGAAGGCCATCGGATCTTCTTCCAGAACAAAACTTCTCCCCACGCCCGTCAGAGAAAAGGGATATCAGAGGATGAAGGAAATTGCAGAAAGGTTCGGGATCACCGCCTCGGTCTGCCAGTGCAAGAATCCGGATCTCAGAGGAGATCTTTGTGGATCTGGAAGAGCAAAGGCCGTTCTGCGGAAGAGAGATCCGGTGCAGCTTCGGTTGTTTCGATGCTGAGCAGGGAGTTCGACTTCAGGAGTGCCACGGCTGGGGGATCAAGGCAAAGATACCGTATTTCCCATCGCAAAAATACAAGAGAGACCCTATTCCTTTGCCGCGCCTTTTTTGATAGCATGAGATTTACTACAGAAAAACTTTTTCTCGGCGGATAGAGGCAGGGCTGAAACGCATGATTTCCAATTCTAAGTCTGGGAAGACCGTGTCTATCTTCGACGACGAAAATCAGATGTTGAAATTCCTGGTAGAGAAATGGGAAGATATTGCACACAAGGGGATTGAAAGGAGGGGGTTTTTCACCGTAGGACTCTCAGGAGGAAAAACGCCCATCGTGTTTTATCGGAAGCTGGATGAATGGGAGAATAAATCCTCCTTCTGGAAGAAGACGCATGTCTTCCTTGTCGATGAGAGGTTTGTTCCCTATGACAATGAGGATAGCAACTACAGGATGCTGAGAGAGACACTTTTGGAGAAAATTCCTATTCCTAAAGAAAATATTCATCCCATCACAACTGAGAAAGGTAGCCTGGAGGATTCTGCAAAGGAGTATGAGGAGGCTTTAAAGAGCTTTTTCAAAGTCTCAAAAGGACAATTCCCTAACTTCGATCTCATCCTCTTGGGCATCGGTGAAGACGGTCACACGGCTTCGCTTTTTCCGGGCGGCAAAGCCCTGAGCGAGCACCATCGCCTGACCGCTGCAGTGGTGCTTGACGAGAAGAGACACGATCGGATTACACTGACCCTGCCGGTCATCAATCACGCGGAGCACGTCATTTTTTTTGTGACAGGGGCGAACAAGGCGCCTGTCCTGAGGAATATCATCGCAGGGGACAATCCCTCGTTGCCGGCATCGCTGGTCCAGCCGGAAAGCGGAAAGCCTCTGTTTGTGATCGACCGAGAAGCGGGTTCGCAGCTCTACGCATAAAGGCATACGGCAGAGAAATTTGTCATCGGCGTAATGAAACCGAAAAAGGAAACTGCAGGAGGAGGCTCTATGAAACCCAAAGATCTTAAGGCGAAAATATTTTTGGATGGAGGAGATCCCGAAGAGACGCGGAAGGCCATTGGCCTGCTCGGATTCCTTGACGGACAGACCACGAACCCGACCCTGATCTCGAAGAACCCCAGAGCCCGCGCCCGCTTCGAGAAGGGAGAAAAATTCACCAGAGACGAGATCATCGATTTTTATCAGGAAACAGTGAAAGAAATTTCCAAGCTAATCCCTCAGGGTTCGATTTCGGTCGAGGTCTACTCGGACCTCTCAACCCTTTCGGAAGCGATGTTGAAGCAGGCCAAAGAGATGTTTTCCTGGATTCCGAATGCCCATATCAAATTTCCGGTATCGCGAGAGGGACTGAAAGCGGCAGAGCAAGCCGTGAAGAGTGGGCTTCGCGCCAACCTGACGCTCTGTTTTACTCAGGAGCAGGCCGCCACAGTTTACGCGGCCACCAAGGGCGCCAAGAAGGGCGATGTCTTTGTCTCTCCTTTTATCGGCCGGCTGGATGACCGGGGAGAGAACGGAATGGACGTGATCTCCAATATCATTAAGATGTACAAGAAAGGGGATGGCCATGTTATGGTCTTGACCGCCAGCGTTAGAAAGATGGATCATCTCCTTTACGCGCTCAAGCTCGGCTCGGACATCATCACGGTTCCCTTCAATGTCCTGAAAGAATGGGGCGAGAAGGGAATGCCTATGCCCAAGGCAGACTATGTCTACGATTCGGGAAGCTTAAAAACCATCCCGTTCAAAGAGATCGATCTTAGGAAAAAATGGGAAACCTATGATATCCGCCATGACCTGACGGACAAGGGGATGGAGCGATTCTCCGCCGATTGGAACGCCCTCATAAAAGCATAGCGCATGGAGCATAGAGCAAAGGGGCAAAAAGCATAAAATAAAGAGCAGAGGGTTTGACGCTATGCGCTATGCTCTCTGCTCTATGCCTGTTGGTTTAGCTTGTTTGGCACGGCGGGATCTTTTCACCAAGTCTTTTCTTCTTCGCCGGCGTGAGCTCCTCCTTGATCTCCCAATCCTTCTTCGCAAAGGCATCCTGTGCCTTGATGAGGAGCCAGTCTTTACCGCTTCCTCTGCCCCTCATGAGGATGAGGGCGAAGTCACCCTTTAATTTCTTCCCTTTGAGGGTAAAACTCAGCCTTCCCTTTTTTAGAGCGGATTCCCCATCTCCCCCCGGCTGAAACTCGCCTGAGTCCCAGATGAGGACCGGTCCGGCTCCGTATTGTCCCTGTGGAATGATTCCCTCAAACTCGCCATATTCGAGAGGATGATCGTCCACCATCACGGCGAGGCGCTTATCCGCTGGGTTCATCGAAGGACCCTTGGGAATGGCCCATGATTTGAGAACCCCCGCGATCTCCAATCGGAAATCGTAATGGAGACGGGTGGCATGGTGCTCATGGACGACAAATTTCATAGGTTTCCCCTGTTTCTTTTATACATCGGTTTGTAAAAAAATTCTATCCCCTTCCGCTGAAAGCCATTACATCTTTTCTAAGATCTTCTGGAGGGGTTTTACCATTTCTTCTTTCATTTTCTTTCGGTAGATCTCTTTTCGCACGGTTGGTATTTTGCTTAAAAGGATTAGGATGGCGACCATCATTCTCGTCTTATAATCCTTTTGCGGGAAATCATAGAAGCCGTGGTTCTGATAGAACCGATGGTCCGCCTGAAAAGGAAACCGAAGCCTTCCCCAGATGTCATCCCTGAAAATTTTCATTCCGCCGACACCCAGAAACGTACGGGGTTTAATATAGTCTTTTTCAGAAAAAGCGACGAGACGCCTGGCAAAATTCTGCAGGGCCGTGTCGATCTGCGGAGAATCCCCGTATTCATCCGTTACAAAATCAACCAGATTCGCTTGTTGCCATTCCGCGTATCCCTCCAAGATCTGTCTGAGATTAGAGAGTTGACCTAAGGGGCCGGAAATGATGAATCCCATCTGTTTCCCCAGAAAGGAAGGCGTATGGGTATTGAAGAAACCCCTGTCAAAAAATAATTTCCATCTCGAGGACAGATACCTGTCCTGAATCATCCCGGCAAAGATAAGGACATCGGCAGTTTTTAACCTCGTGTTGTAGAAATCGATAAACGCATCCTTATCGGTATAGGCACATTCGTAATCGTAACCACATTGAATGCAGCCCAGGCATCCTCCCTTAATGTCTATATCATAGAGGTTTATCACTTCGATCCCCTTTAGAAAAGAACTCTTCAACTTCTCGATCATCCTGCCTAAGTTGGTGCGGGGATCGATGCCGTCTGTTAGAACAACGATTTTCTTTTCGGTTTTGATTTTATCTTTGGCATCGCCCGAGGCGTCGTCGGGAAGATAGCCAAACTTCCTATAAGTGAGGGGCTGAAAACTTTTCGACGTTGGAGTCTTGGTTCCAATCGCTTGAAAGAAGTTTTCAGCAAAAGTGATCAATTCCCTTCTTTCCTTTTCTTTTAGCAGGTCATACATCCCTGCGGAAAATGAGCCCACAAAGTTCATATCGAGATCGTCACAGATTGCCCTCATATAATTGTGAGCAGTGTGGTCGAAGAAGTGGATGGAGGTGGTTAATACGCATGTGTACTTATTTTTGAAAACATGCTCCACTTTCTTTTCCCACAGGAGTTCGATAAACCTCTTGTACTGAGAAGAGACGAGAAAGACATAGAGGGGAAAGGCCCACAGCACCCCTTCAGAAGAGCCCACTTGATCAAGGATTTCTTGAAAAGCCTCTGCGTCTTTTTCGATCTTCTTGATTTGTGAGGCGATATTCAAGACTTTCAATTCATGTTGAGGAAACTTCTTCTGGATAAAATTCACATACTGGATGGTCACACTCAGGCTTCCCTTTGGGCTTCCGTTCAGGACAGTAATGTTCATGGCAGCGAGCTCCTTTGAAATGATGGATTTATCTTTGTTTCAATCCCTTCGGATAAGCGTCTTCCTTAATGTATGAAGAGGGGATGCTGGTTTCTTCCGAGAGGACTCTTTTGTCCCCTGATCTTCGGTTTGCTTTAGCGCTTCGTCACACCATTCCAAAACCGTTCGATCAACCTTCCTGCCATAATTCAGTGTTAAGGTCCAGTAAAGGGCATCCTTAAAAGCGCCTGTGGCATGGGCATATCGCTTAATCACCGAGGGGACTTCCTTCTCATACCGTTGCAGGAGGTTCGCGTGATATTCCCGCCATGCCCGCAGATGAGCGGCAAACTGAGATAGCTTCATCTGACTGCCGAAGAAAATCTTGATCAGCATGGCGTTACGGAGTTCGGGCATTTCCGGTGGCTCGGCCAGCCAGCGTTTGAATTCCTTCCGTCCGGATTTCGTGATATGGTAAACTTTCCGACTCGGCTTGCCGTTCTGGTGCTCCAACGTCAGCGTTAACCAGCCTTTTTTCTCCATCTGATTCAAGGTCCGATAAATTTGCGGCAAGGTGGCATTCCAGAAAAAATGAACGGACTTGTTGAAAGTGGCCTTCAGTTCATATCCGGTGGTGGGCTGGTAATTGATTAAACCTAATAAGGCATAGGGCAGGGACATGGATATCGCTCCTTTTCAAAATGCGTTTATATGTAACTACGCACATATTAGCTTATGAATATATGCTTGTCAAGAAAAATTTTTGAGATCCCAGAGGACTCCTGAAATCTTCGAGCATGCCCGGAGCGGGCAGACACTCCCTCCCAATGACATTGCTTCGCGATCTCGAGCGTGTAAATTGACAGGGGGATGAAAAGATGGTACGTTTTGATGGCCTCCGTTGACGGACCAATGAAAAGAATTTCGAGCACGGCGGAGAAATAAAAGATTGAAACACCAAGGGCCACGAGGTGAACGCCGTCGTTAAGACATCGAAAAAAAATCACTATGTCGAAGAAACTACACCTTATTTCGATCCTGCTACTCGTTCTTTCCCCAGCCCTCTGCTTTGCCCAGGCGAAACTATCTAAACAGAGCAGAAACAAAATCGGCGTGACTCAAACCGCCTCCAACCCGGACTTCGATGCAGACGCCAAAGGGTTTGAGAAGGCCCTGGCGGACGCCGGGTTCAAAGAGGGCACCCGTGTCATCTATGACCGACAAAATGCTGAGGGAAATGTAAATCATACGCGGAGCATTGCCCACAAATTCTTAGATGCCGATCTGGACCTGATCCACAGCATCGCCACCCCTTCTTCGCGGGCGGTGATAAAGCTCGTCACAAATACCCCTATCGTCTTCTCCTCGGTGACGGAGCCTGTTTATGCCGGACTGATACCCAAAGGGAGTCCCGTCGGGACGACAACCGGGACCAATGTCACGGGGGTCAGCGATCGTTGGCCTGTGGCTCTGCAATTGGAGATGTACACCCGATTTTTTCCCAGGGCGAAGCGATGGGGGACGATTTACAATGCAGGAGATCCCAGGTCTGTTCTTTATATCAAAGAACTGCGCGAGGCCGCGAAGAGATTGAACGTGGAACTGATCGAAGTGACGACTTCGAACAGCGACGAGGTCCTGCCGGCCACTGAATTTCTGGCAGGGAAGGCCCAGACCATCTGCATCTCCTACGATCATATCGTCCTCTCTTCTTTTGATACGATCGTGAAGGTCTGTAATGAGAAGAAGATCCCTCTCTTTGGCGGCGATCTTGTATGCGTCACAAAAGGTGCGATGGCCGGTTACGGATGGGATTATTTTCAAATCGGCTATTCCGCGGGCAGGAAGGCGGTTCGGATTTTGAAAGGGGAAAAACCGGGAGACATCCCCTGGGAGCTTGGAGGGAAATTGGTTCTTCTCATCAACGAGAAAGCGGCAAAGGCCCAGGGAGCCATTGTCCCGCCCGAGCTATTGAAAAAGGCGGACAAGATCACCCGGGAGTAAGCCGAATATGGAGGCCTCGTGTGTCCTCTCCCCGCCCAAAGTGTGTCACAATTGGGATAAGCGCCAGAAATTCCAAAAAACGGGACAGAGACGGGTGAAAGAGCTTAGAGCGCAACCTTATAATTGGGGAACTCCAGAGGCTTGAAAGTCATGAAAGAAGTAAGTTTGTTGCAACAACGACAATTCCCTTTAACATTAAACCTGCGCATTCTAATGCTTTGGAATCCGGCTGTTTGTTCCGTTTTTTCATGTCTTAGTTCGATGACGACACAATCTCACGAGGCAGAATAACCGTAAAGGAGGCAAGGAGTTCCGATGATCTCAATCGATGAGAAGCAATGCAGTTTATGCGGCCTCTGCGTTCCGGTCTGTGTCAGGCGAATATTGGAAGAGGGGGACAAGGGGGTAGTGGTCACGGACCCGGAGATGTGTATCGATTGCGGTCATTGCAAGGCCGTTTGTCCCACGAATGCACCGGGTTTCTCTCATCTCGAGGAGACTGAATTCGAACTCGTTGCGAACGCGGATAAACTTCCTAGTCCATCTGAGTTTCTCAGATTTCTTCGTCGCCGTCGGAGCACCAGGGTTTACAGGGAGAAGCCGGTTGAAATTGAAAAACTAAGAATGATCCTGGAGGCAGGTCGATTTGCCCCTACGGGAGGGAATCGGCAGCCCTGCGAATATACGGTCGTTCGGGGGAGAAAACTCTTGGATCGGGTAGTTTTATTGGCGGTTCAGACGTTACAGAAACTGGGGGAGTCGGCGAAAGAAGCCTTCCGCAGGCATGATGAATTGGGGGAGCCTCTGCCGGAGGAATTCATTCCCCTCCAAAATTATCCGCCGGTTTGGGAACGGATGGCAAGGAAATGGGAAGAGGGAACAGACCTGCTCTTCTATCATGCCCCTGCGCTCATCCTGATCGGCGCACAGCTGGGAGCGACGACGTCCGCTGACGTCAATGCAGGTCTTTCAGCAATGCATATGATCTTGATGGCCGAGACGATGGGCCTGGGGACCTGTCTCAACGGATTCGTGGTTACCGCGATAAAGCGTTGCGAAGAGTTGAGAAAGGTGTTGGCAATTCCTGAGGATCATCAGGTTCACGTGACATTCACCATTGGATATCCGGATGTCGAGTTCCTGCGACTCGTGGCACGGAATCCGGTCAATGTAAAATGGATGGGAGACGAACGATGACGGGTTCGAATCTTCCGGGCCTCACAGACAAGCTGTTCCGTTTTGACGACCAGGGCTCGCCTGTCGGCGAAGCCGACGGAAGCCACAGGCTCATCGAAGCAGGGTCGCTGACACGATTCACCCCTCTTCGGCCCCAGTGAATTGAGGGGACACGGATCGCCCTCCTATAAAGCGGATTACATCAAATTTGATGTTGACTCTTTATGCAATTCTGATTCAGCTTATATCAAGAAGTGGTTGAAGGCGTTTGACAAATCCTTGGGAGGAAAATTCTTGAAGGTGTTCAGGAACATACAAAAGGAAATCCACGCCTGAGTCACCCAAATAACCTTATCAGTAACTCCCAACCTCGATGGGCGATTCGTCACCGATACGCTGCAGGCGTGCGGCGTAAGTCGCCAAATGCTGCCTGCGCTGCTCGTCCGTCAGGTGAACGGGCCCATACACGATCTGTGGAGATAGAACGTCAAAGCCGACGAACTGTAGCATGCCTCGGTGAATTGGACGCAGGATCGACGCGATGTCGCCGTTGAATCCGCCTCTACGATAAGCTTCCTCCGGGCCCCCGGTCGTCAAAGACAAAAACGCCCGCTTTCCTTGAAAAACCCCGGTCTCATAGAAACGGCCACCACCGTAAGTGCGGCCCATGGCAAAAACGCGATCCACCCATCCCTTCAGCGCCGCAGGGAGCCCAAACCACCACAGTGGGAACTGCCAGATCATCAAGTCGCACCCCTCCATCTTCTTGATCTCGCTCTCCACCTCTGTCGCGAATCCGTTGTGATCGGTGGCGTGCAACTCTTCGATTTGCTGTTTGAAGTAGGTTGGATCCTTGACAGAATTGAAGTTGTGCCGGCCAGAGACCGGGTTAAAGCCCATTTCATTCAGGTCGGAAATGCTGATCTTATGCCCCGCAGCGACAAGCGTCTCACAAGCCACGCGAAACATCGCCCCGTTAAAACTTTTCGGTTCCGGATGCCAATAGACGATGAACACTTTCATGAGCTTCCTCCATGTTAATAATATACACTGTTTCAACTCTGGATGGAATCCAAGGGTGAAACCTATTACCCCAATGGGTATTTTATCTCATAGAACAGTTCTTAGTGCTTAAACCCGAGCGGACATTCTGACTAGGCACGGACCGCGTGTGAGGGCTATAACCGTCCCATCCTTATTGACAACGTCTTCCTCATTTAGTACACTTCGGTTGGAAGGTTTAATAATGAAAACGCTCAATACCTTGACGGTGATCATGCTTATTTTGTCGGTAACATTTCTGTTAACGCAACCAGTTGAAGCGCGTGACTCTGGTGGAGGCTCTGGAGGACATAGTGGAGTCCACGGAGGACATGGCGGAGACCATCACGGGGACCATCATCATAGGCATGGTCATGGCTTTTTTGGGGGATTTGGATATGGTTGGTGGGGTTATCCGTACTGGTGGGATT